>ERZ1031516.113-NODE-113-length-13052-cov-7.649535_pt1 | contig 13052 bp, 7 predicted proteins | sample MGYA00518047_ERZ1031516 | MGnify/ENA primary metagenome ERZ1031516 (study PRJEB33718, sample SAMN03159945) | human skin metagenome | collected 2014-04-10 | study: EMG produced TPA metagenomics assembly of the PRJNA266117 data set (Human skin bacterial metagenome... | reverse complement strand
GATCCATTACGGTCGATGAGCGTACTAACAGCATCATCGCCTACCAGACTCAGGAGCGCTTGGATGAGCTACGCCGTATCGTGGCTCAGCTCGATGTGGCGGTGCGTCAGGTTTTGATTGAGGCCCGTATCGTTGAGGCGAACGTCAACTACAGCAAGGACTTAGGGGTACGCTGGGGTGGTGCCCTAAATGCCGGTAATGGTTGGAGAACTTTCGGCAAGAATGGGAACATCGGCGTCGAGGACGAGGACGGTTTCAGCTGCGGTCCGTTTGACGGCAGGTGTACGCTTCCAGTGACTGGAGGGACCGGCGGTAGCGGTGGGTCGCCAACTCCCTTTGTCGATATGGGTGCCTTAAGCAGTACCTCGGGTATTGGTATCGGATTTATCTCTAATAGCGCGATCATCGACCTTCAGCTTTCTGCGATGGAAAGCTCGGGTAACGGTGAAGTCGTTTCCCAGCCTAAAGTTGTAACCTCGGATAAGGAAACTGCCAAAATCCTGCGGGGCCAGGAAATTCCGTATCAAGAAGCTAGTTCCAGTGGTGCGACCACCACATCCTTCAAAGAGGCAGCACTCTCCTTAGAGGTAACCCCTCAGATCACACCTGATAATCGCATTATCATGGAAGTGAAAGTCAATAAGGACTCGGCAGACTATGACCGCAGAATTGGAGCTGGCGCACCCCCCATTAATAAAAATGAGGTTAATGCCAAGGTTTTGGTATCTGACGGGGAGACAATCGTAATTGGCGGTGTATTTGAAAATACGCAAAGCAAAGCGGTGCAGAAGGTGCCTTTCTTGGGTGATGTGCCTTATATAGGTCGTTTGTTCCGTCGTGATTTCGTCAATGACAACAAGACCGAGTTGCTGGTTTTCATCACTCCGCGCATCATGAACAGCTCTGCGGTGGCCGTGAGTCGGTAATTTGTGCGTAATCTGATCCTTGTCGGCCCGATGGGTGCTGGAAAAAGTACCATCGGGCGTTTGCTGGCCAAAGAGCTGCGGTTGCCATTCAAGGACTCCGACAAGGAGATCGAACAGCGTACCGGTGCAGATATTCCGTGGATTTTCGATGTCGAGGGCGAGCAGGGTTTTCGCGAGCGTGAGCAGGCGGTGATCTGTTCGCTGTGCGAAAGCGACGGGCTGGTTCTGGCAACGGGGGGCGGTGCGGTGTTGCGGCCGCAGAACCGTCAGGCGCTGCGAAACAGTGGTCGTGTCGTCTACCTGCATGCTTCGGTGGAGCAACAGATCGACCGCACGGCGCGTGATCGTAATCGGCCGCTGTTGCGCGCGCCCAATCCCGGGCAGGTACTGGCTGACCTGCTGGCCATTCGTGATCCGCTGTATCGGGAAATCGCTGATGTGATCATCGAAACCGATGAGCGTCCGCCGCGAATGGTGGTTCAGGAAATTCTCGAGCGGCTGGAAGCGCTGGCGCCCCGTTAATGGCAGGGCAGAACTGCGCTATCCTAGAGCCCTTTTTCAATCGGGGGCTCCATGCAAACACTTCATGTTGATCTCGCTGAGCGCAGCTACCCCATTCATATCGGGGCGGGCCTGCTGAGCCGTGCCGATTTGCTGGCGCCGCATATCGTCGGCCGTCAGGTGGCCATCGTCACCAATCAGACCATTGCGCCGCTGTACCTGCAGGCGCTGCAGGACACATTGGCCGATTACCGTGTCACCCCGATCGTGCTGCCCGATGGCGAGGCGTTCAAGAACTGGGAAACCTTGCAGCTCATTTTTGATGGCCTGCTCGGCGCTCGCCATGATCGGCGTACCACCGTCATTGCCCTGGGTGGTGGAGTAATCGGCGATATGGCCGGCTTCGCCGCTGCCTGCTATCAGCGCGGTGTGAACTTCATTCAGCTGCCGACTACGCTGCTGTCCCAAGTCGATTCATCGGTAGGTGGCAAGACCGGTATCAACCACCCGCTGGGCAAGAACATGGTCGGTGCGTTCTACCAGCCGCAGGCCGTGCTGATCGATACCCGCAGCCTGGATACCCTGCCGCCGCGTGAGTTGTCGGCGGGGCTGGCGGAAGTGATCAAGTACGGGCTGATCTGTGATGAGCCGTTTCTAGGCTGGCTCGAGGAAAACATGACCGCCCTGCGCAGCCTGGATCAGGCTGCGTTGACCGAGGCCATCGAGCGCTCCTGTGCTGCCAAGGCGCGGGTGGTCGGGGCCGACGAAAAGGAAACTGGCGTGCGCGCCACGCTGAACCTGGGCCACACCTTTGGTCATGCCATCGAGACGCAGATGGGCTATGGCGTCTGGCTGCACGGTGAAGCCGTGGCGGCCGGAACGGTGATGGCGTTGGAGATGTCTTATCGCCTGGGCTGGATCAATGCCGACGAGCGTGATCGTGGTATTCGTCTATTTCAGGCAGCCGGCCTGCCTGTCGTGCCCCCACAGGAAATGACGCCCGCGCAGTTCATGGGGCATATGGCCGTGGACAAGAAGGTGCTGGATGGACAACTGCGTCTGGTGCTATTGCGTTCGCTGGGCGAAGCGGTGGTGACCAGCGATTACCCTGCAGACATATTGAGTGCCACCCTGGCTGCCGATTACCCGGCGCTGGTGGCCCGGCTTAAAAATCAGTGAGTATTCAATGACCAGTTTGCACGCGGACGAAGCGTTTCTCGACCATTACCAGTTCACCCATGATCCGTTCGCGGCGCGGGTGCCCGGGTTCAAGTTCTTCCCAGCACAACGCAAGCCGGTGCTCGGGCAGTTGCATCACCTGGCGCGCTATAGCCAGTTGCTGCTGGTGGTCACCGGCCCCGAGGGCAGCGGCAAAACCCTGCTGCGCCAGGCGCTGGTCGCCAGCACCAACAAGCAGGCCGTGCACAATGTGGTGGTTTCGGCCCAAGGTGCTGCCGACCCGGCAACCCTGATGCGTCACATCGCCCAGGGGTTGAATACGCAGCAGACCGATCGTGCTTCTCTGCTCGGGCAGGTTGGCCAGCTGTCTCTGACCGGGCAGGAGGTCTACCTGCTGATCGACGATGCCGAGGAACTCAGCGATGCGGCGATCGATGAGCTGCTGATCCTGGCGCAAGGCAATAGCGAAGGTCGCCCGCACGTCTTTCTGTTCGCCGATACCGATCTGATCGCGCGCCTGGATGCGCTGAGCAACGGCGAAGAATCGTTCCATGTGATCGAATTGCAGCCCTATAGCGAAGACGAGACGCGAGAGTACCTGGCCGTCCGCCTGGAGGGCGCAGCCCAGGGTATCGAGCTGCTGTCCGAAGAGCAGATCGAGCTGATTCACGAGCGCTCCGGTGGCTGGCCCGGTGAGATCAATCGGGTGGCGCGTGATGTGCTGATCGACGCCATGGCAGCACGCCGTGGCGCGGTAAAGGGTGGCGGTTTCGCACTCAAACTGCCCAAGAAGCACCTGCTGGCGCTTGGCGTGATCGTCGTTGGTGTGGCTGCCGCCCTGCTGATGCAAGGCCGCTCCGAGCCAACCGATGCGCAGGCCCCGGCCCAGGCTCAGCTGCCCATGGACAGCGCGCCGCCGACCCAAACGGCGCCTAGTGCACCGGCAAATACCGAGCAGGGCGCTGATGGCAAGCCGCCGATCGAATTCGCCGGCAGCAATCAGCCACTGCCGTTGCCGCTGGTGGGGCAGTCGCAGCCGGTGATCCGTCAGCCACTGGCGCAGGCGGCGGGTGAGACCGATGGTGAAGCGAACGTGGAGCTGCCCGAGTCCACGCCGGCCGCGCCGGTGACCGTGCCACCCACTGCCGCGCAAAATGTGCCGGTGCCGACACCTGCTCCAGCGCCGCAAGTGACCACGCCGGCTGCTCCCCAGGCCAAGCCGGCTGAGCAGCCCAAAGTTGCTCAGCAGTCCAAACCGGTTGAACAACCCAAGCCGGCAACCCAGCCAGCGCAGGCAACCCGGCCGGCCCCCACTACCCAGGCCCCGGCTGCAGCGGGCGGCTCGCAAGCCAACAGCTGGTATTCGTCTCAGAACAAAGGCCACTACACCCTGCAGGTGCTCGGCACCAGTACCGAGGCCGCGGCGCGTTCCTTTGTCAGTCAGAACGGTGCCCAGTACCGCTACTTCAAGAAGATGCACCAGGGTAAGCCACTTTTCGTCATCACTTATGGTAGCTTTGCCAGCCGCGATGCCGCCCAGGCTGCCGTGAAGACCCTGCCTGCCAAGGTTCAGGCCGGCAAGCCCTGGCCGAAGACCTTCGCCAGTGTCACCCAGGAAATGGCGAACTGATCGAAACGAGCCCGTTGCGCATGAACTGACGCAACGGGCTCTTTCATTTTTGCGACATTTTATTCCTGTTTTTCGTCACATTGTTCTTTGTGACGCCTATCTCGCTATGTACAATGCCCTCCGTTTGCCTGCGCAACGCGGCGTTTAGACCTGCGCGCGGATTAGAGAAAACGCCTGAGAAAGGCTGTCTGGTGAGAGTCCCCTATGAAAGCAGGTTTGTACCGCCCTGATGAGTTCAAGGATAACTGCGGCTTCGGCCTGATCGCCCACATGCAAGGTGAGGCCAGCCATCACCTGTTGCAGACCGCGATCGAAGCACTGACCTGCATGACCCACCGTGGTGGCATCAATGCCGACGGCAAGACGGGTGACGGCTGCGGTTTGCTGATTCAAAAGCCCGATCTGTTCCTGCGCGCCGTCGCCAAGGACACCTTTGGTGTCGAACTGCCCAAGCAATATGCCGTTGGCATGGTCTTTCTCAATCAGGATGACGCCAAGGCCAGTGCTGCCCGCGACAACATGAATCGCGAAATTCAGGCGGCCGGCCTGACCCTGGTCGGCTGGCGCAAGGTGCCGATCGATACCAGCGTGCTCGGCCAGCTGGCACTCGAGCGCCTGCCGCAGATCGAGCAGGTGTTCATCAGCGCCGATGGCCTGAGTGATCAGGAATTTGCCATCAAGCTGTTCTGTGCGCGGCGCCGGTCTTCGGTGGCCAATGCCGCCGACACCGAGCACTACATCTGCAGCTTTTCGCACAAGACCATCATCTACAAAGGCCTGATGATGCCGGCCGACCTGCAGCAGTTCTACCCGGACCTGGGTGACGAGCGCCTGCAAACCGCCATCTGCGTATTCCACCAGCGGTTTTCCACCAATACCCTGCCGAAGTGGCCGCTGGCTCAGCCGTTCCGTTTCCTCGCCCACAACGGCGAGATCAACACCATTACCGGTAACCGCAACTGGGCCCAGGCGCGCCGCACCAAGTTCGAGAATGGCCAGATTCCGGCCCTCGACGAGCTCGGCCCGCTGGTCAACCGCGTCGGTTCCGATTCCTCGAGCATGGACAACATGCTCGAACTGATGGTCACTGGCGGCATCGACCTGTTCCGCGGCGTGCGCATGATCATTCCGCCAGTCTGGCAGAACGTCGAGACCATGGACGCCGACCTGCGGGCGTTCTACGAATACAACTCCATGCACATGGAACCTTGGGATGGCCCGGCCGGCGTGGTGCTGACCGATGGCCGTCACGCGGTGTGCCTGCTCGATCGTAACGGCCTGCGCCCGGCGCGCTGGGTGACCACCACTAATGGCTACATCACCCTCGCCTCGGAAATCGGCGTATGGAGTTACCAGCCCGAAGATGTGGTCGCTAAGGGCCGTGTCGGCCCGGGCCAGATCCTTGCCGTGGATACCGAAACCGGCCAGGTGCTGACCACCGACGACATCGACAACCGCCTCAAGTCCCGCCACCCCTACAAGCAGTGGCTGCGCAAGAGCGCGCTGCGCATTCGCGCGACCATGGAAGACAACGACCATGGCTCGGCCTTCTACGAAGCCGATCAGCTCAAGCAGTACATGAAGATGTTCCAGGTCACCTTCGAGGAGCGTGACCAGGTGTTGCGTCCGCTCGCCGAGCAGGGCCAGGAAGCGGTCGGCTCCATGGGCGATGACACGCCGATGGCGGTGCTCAGCCAGCGCGTGCGCTCGCCCTACGATTATTTCCGCCAGCAGTTCGCTCAGGTCACCAACCCGCCGATCGATCCGCTGCGCGAGGCCATCGTCATGTCCCTGGAGATCTGCCTCGGGGCCGAGCGCAACATCTTCGACGAGTCACCGGAGCATGCCTCGCGGGTGATTCTCAGCTCGCCGGTGATCTCCCCGGCCAAGTGGCGCAGCCTGATGAACCTGGAGCGCCCGGGTTTCGAACGGCAGATCATCGACCTCAACTACGATGAGTCGATCGGCCTGGAAGCGGCCGTGCGCAACATGGCCGACCAGGCCGAAGAAGCGGTGCGTTCCGGCAAGGTATTGCTGGTGCTGACCGACCGCCATATCGCCCCAGGCAAGCTGCCGGCCCACGCTGCGCTGGTCACTGGCGCGGTGCATCACCGCCTGACCGAAACCGGTCTGCGTTGCGACTGCAATATTCTGGTGGAAACCGCCACTGCCCGTGACCCGCATCACTATGCGGTGTTGATCGGCTTCGGTGCTTCGGCGGTCTACCCGTTCCTGGCCTACGAAGTATTGGGCGACCTGATCCGCACCGGCGAAGTGCTGGGCGATCTGTACGAAGTGTTCAAGTACTACCGCAAGGGCATCTCCAAAGGCCTGTTGAAGATCCTCTCGAAGATGGGCATCTCTACCGTCGGTTCCTACCGTGGTGCCCAGCTGTTCGAGGCCGTCGGCCTGGCCGATGAAGTTACCGACCTGTGTTTCCGTGGTGTGCCGAGTCGCCTCAAGGGCGCCCGCTTCGTCGACCTGGAGGCCGAGCAGAAGGCCCTGGCGGGCGAAGCCTGGAACAACCGCAAGGCGATCCAGCAGGGTGGCCTGCTGAAGTTCGTCTACGGCGGCGAGTACCACGCCTACAACCCGGATGTGGTCAACACCCTGCAGGCGGCGGTCAAGCAGGGCAGCTACGAGACCTTCAAGGAATACACCAAGCTGGTCGATACCCGCCCGGTGTCGATGCTGCGTGACCTGCTGCAGGTCAAACTGACCGATACCCCGCTGAGCCTCGACGAAGTCGAGCCGCTGGAAGCGATCTTCAAGCGTTTCGATGCCGCCGGTATCTCCCTGGGCGCGCTGTCGCCAGAGGCTCACGAAGCCCTGGCCGAGGCGATGAACCGCCTGGGCGCGCGTTCCAACTCCGGCGAAGGCGGTGAAGACCCGGCGCGTTACGGCACCATCAAGAGCTCGAAGATCAAGCAGATCGCCACCGGCCGTTTCGGCGTGACCCCGGAGTACCTGGTCAACGCCGAAGTGCTGCAGATCAAGGTTGCCCAGGGCGCCAAGCCGGGCGAGGGTGGTCAGTTGCCAGGTGGCAAGGTCAACGGCCTGATCGCCAAGCTGCGCTACGCCGTACCCGGCGTGACGCTGATTTCGCCGCCGCCGCACCACGATATCTACTCGATCGAAGACCTGGCGCAGCTGATCTATGACCTCAAGCAGGTCAACCCCAGCGCCCTGGTCTCGGTCAAGCTGGTTTCCGAAGCAGGCGTCGGCACCATTGCCGCCGGTGTGGCCAAGGCCTACGCCGACCTGATCACCATTTCCGGTTATGACGGCGGCACCGGTGCCTCGCCGTTGAGCTCGATCAAGTATGCTGGCTCGCCGTGGGAGCTGGGTCTGGCGGAAACCCATCAGACTCTGCGCGGCAACGACCTGCGCGGCAAGGTGCGGGTACAGACCGACGGCGGTTTGAAAACCGGCCTGGACGTGATCAAGGCCGCCATTCTCGGCGCTGAAAGCTTCGGCTTCGGCACCGCCCCGATGGTTGCCCTGGGCTGCAAGTACCTGCGCATCTGCCACCTGAACAACTGCGCCACCGGCGTGGCCACCCAGAACGACAAGCTGCGCAAGGATCACTTCATCGGCACCGTCGATATGGTGGTGAATTTCTTCACCTTCGTGGCTGAAGAAACCCGCGAGTGGCTGGCCAAGCTGGGCGTGCGCAGCCTCGGCGAGCTGATCGGTCGTACCGACCTGCTCGAGGTGCTGCCGGGCGAAAGCGCCAAGCAGAACCACTTGGATCTGACGCCGCTGTTGGGCAGTGACCATATTCCGGCGGACAAGCCGCAGTTCTGCGAAGTGGATCGCAACCCGCCGTTCGACAAGGGCCTGCTGGCTGAGGAAATGCTGTCCATGGCCAAGTCGGCCATCGATGGCGCTACTGGCGGCGAGTTCGAACTCGACATCTGCAACTGCGACCGTTCCATCGGTGCTCGCGTCTCCGGCGAAATCGCCCGGGTGCACGGCAACCAGGGCATGGTCAAGGCGCCAATCACCTTCCGCTTCAAGGGCACTGCCGGGCAGAGCTTCGGCGTGTGGAACGCCGGCGGCCTGAACCTGTATCTCGAAGGGGACGCCAACGACTACGTCGGCAAGGGCATGACTGCGGGCAAACTGACCATCGTGCCGCCCAAAGGCAGCCCGTTCGCCACCCAGGAAAGCGCCATCATCGGCAACACCTGCCTGTACGGCGCCACCGGTGGCAAGCTGTTCGCCGCCGGCACCGCGGGCGAGCGTTTCGCTGTGCGTAACTCCGGCGCCCATGCGGTGGTCGAGGGCGTGGGCGACCACTGCTGCGAGTACATGACCGGTGGTTTCGTCTGCGTGCTGGGCAAGACCGGCTACAACTTCGGTTCTGGCATGACCGGCGGCTTCGCTTACGTGCTCGACTTGGACAACAGCTTCTACGACCGCGTGAACCATGAGCTGGTGGAAATCCAGCGCATCAACAACGAGTCCATGGAGGCCTACCGTAGCCACCTGGAGCGCGTGCTGGTCGAATACGTCGAAGAGACGTCGAGCGAGTGGGGTCGTAACCTGCTGGAAAATCTGGATGACTACCTGCGCAAATTCTGGCTGGTCAAGCCCAAGGCCGCGAACCTCAAGTCGCTGCTCTCCAGCATCCGCGCCAACCCGCAATAAGCAGCTTCAAGCGGCGAGTCCTGACTGCAGGGCGCGCCGCTCAACGTGATTGTCTTGCAGCATCGAGCGTGTCGCTCGGCGCTGCTGCTAAGAGGTTTATGACATGGCTGAACGTCTGAATAACGACTTCCAGTTCATCGAAGTCGGGCGCAAAGACCCGAAGAAGAAGCTGCTGCGTCAGCGCAAGAAAGAATTCGTCGAGATCTACGACACGTTCAAACCGGCGCAGGCCGGCGAGCAGTCGCACCGCTGCCTGGGTTGCGGCAACCCGTATTGCGAGTGGAAGTGCCCGGTGCACAACTTCATCCCCAACTGGTTGAAGCTGGTCTCCGAAGGCAACATTCTGGCCGCCGCCGAGCTCAGCCACCAGACCAACACCTTGCCGGAAGTCTGCGGCCGCGTGTGCCCGCAGGATCGTCTGTGCGAGGGTGCCTGTACCCTCAACGACGGCTTTGGCGCGGTGACCATCGGCTCGGTGGAGAAGTACATCACCGACACCGCCTTCGCCATGGGCTGGCGCCCGGACATGTCCAAGGTCAAACCGACCGGCAAGCGTGTCGCCATTATCGGTGCCGGCCCGGCTGGCCTGGGCTGCGCGGATATTCTGGTGCGCAACGGTGTGACCCCGGTGGTGTTCGACAAGAACCCGGAAATCGGCGGTCTGCTGACCTTCGGCATTCCCGAATTCAAGCTGGAAAAGACCGTGCTGAGCAATCGCCGTGAAGTCTTCACCGGCATGGGCATCGAGTTCCGCCTGAACACCGAGATCGGCAAGGACATCGCCATGCAGCAACTGCTGGATGAGTACGATGCCGTGTTCATGGGCATGGGCACCTACACCTACATGAAGGGCGGCTTCCCGGGCGAAGACCTGCCGGGCGTGCACGATGCCCTGGATTTCCTGATCGCCAACGTCAACCGCAACCTCGGCTTCGAGAAAGCGCCGGAAGACTTCGTCGATCTCAAGGGCAAGCGTGTCGTGGTACTCGGTGGTGGTGACACCGCCATGGACTGCAACCGCACCTCGATTCGCCAGGGCGCCAAGGCGGTGACCTGCGCCTATCGCCGCGACGAAGCGAACATGCCGGGTTCGCGCAAGGAAGTGAAGAACGCCAAGGAGGAGGGCGTGAAGTTCCTGTTCAACCGCCAGCCCATCGCCATCGTCGGTGAAGACAAGGTCGAAGGCGTCAAGGTGGTCGAGACCCGTCTCGGCGAGCCGGATGCCCGTGGCCGCCGCAGCCCCGAGCCGATTCCGGGCTCCGAGGAAATCATCCCGGCCGAAGCTGTGCTGATCGCCTTCGGGTTCCGCCCGAGCCCGGCGCCGTGGTTCGAGGCGTTCGATATCCGTATCGACACCCAGGGCCGTGTGGTCGCGCCGGAAAAGGCCACCTTCAAGCATCAGACCAGCAACCCGAAAGTGTTTGCCGGCGGTGACATGGTGCGCGGCTCCGACCTGGTGGTCACCGCCATCTACGAAGGGCGCAATGCGGCGGAAGGCATCCTCGACTACCTCGGTGTCTGAGGCAGTCGCTTCCTGACGAGGCCGGCTTAATGCCGGCCTCGTCGTTTCTGACTCGATGCTGATCTGAGGCAATACGCTGCACAGGCTGATCACCGATCGTCTCGCGCCTGCGGCACGACGTCCCATGCCGTGCCTTTTAAAGCCTGCTCTGCGACAATGTGCGCACTTTTTGCTCACCGCTTCTACCCGGGAAATACCCATGACTGCCCTGAAGAACGACCGTTTCCTTCGTGCCCTGCTCAAGCAGCCCGTCGACGTCACGCCGGTGTGGATGATGCGCCAGGCCGGTCGTTACCTGCCCGAGTACCGCGCCAGTCGCGCCAAGGCCGGGGACTTCATGAGCCTGATGATGAACCCCGAGTTCGCCTGCGAAGTCACCCTGCAGCCGCTCGACCGCTACCCGCAGCTCGATGCTGCGATCCTCTTCTCCGACATCCTCACCATCCCCCACGCCATGGGCCAGGGCTTGTACTTCGAGACTGGCGAAGGCCCGCGCTTCAAGAAAGTGATAAGCAGCGCCGCCGATATCGACGCACTGCCGATTCCCGACCCTGAAAAGGACCTGGGCTACGTGATGGACGCGGTGCGCACCATCAAGTCGGCGCTGAACGGTCGTGTACCGCTGATCGGCTTTTCCGGCAGCCCGTGGACGTTGGCGACCTACATGGTCGAAGGCGGCTCGTCGAAGGACTTCCGCAAGATCAAGGCGATGCTCTACGACCAGCCCGAGGCCATGCACGCACTGCTCGACAAGTTGGCGCAATCCGTGACCGCCTACCTCAACGGGCAGATTCGCGCTGGCGCCCAGGCGGTGCAGATATTCGATACCTGGGGCGGCAACCTGTCGTCAGCCGCCTATCAGACGTTTTCCCTGGCCTACATGCAGAAGATCGTCGATGGCCTGATTCGTGAGCAGGACGGTCGCAAGATTCCGGTAATCCTGTTCACCAAGAATGGCGGCCTGTGGCTGGAATCGATAGCGGCTACCGGCGCCGACGCCCTGGGCCTCGACTGGAGCTGCGACATCGGCGAAGCGCGCCGCCGTGTCGGCAATCAGGTGGCACTGCAGGGCAACATGGATCCGACCGTGCTGTACGCCAAGCCGGCGGCGATCCGCGCCGAAGTGGCGCGCATTCTCGAAAGCTATGGCAGTGGCAGTGGCCATGTATTCAATCTTGGCCATGGCATCACCCCGGAAGTCGACCCGGCCCATGCCGGCGCCTTCCTCGAGGCCGTTCACGAGCTGTCGGCCGGCTACCACCGCTGATTGCGTCAGCGCTCCTGCACCTTGCCGCGAGGCGGGTGCAGGCGGATATCGAGCAGCGTGTCGTCCTCGCCATGCTCGAATTGCGTGGCCTTGGGCGTCGGCTTGCCCTTGAGCAAGGTCGGGTTGGCGGAGAAACCGACGGGTTCCAGGGGAATGCCCCGGGGGCTGAGGTCGAGGCGGCCGTTGCCGTTGCTGTCCTGATACAGCTGCAGGGCGAAACGCCCCGGCGGCACGTCCTTGAGGATCAGCTGCTCGCCGCTGCCCTGCTGCGTGCGCTGTAGCGGCTCCCAGCCTGCCTGGTCGGCGTTGACCAGGCCCAGATACAGCGGTGCATCGCCCGGGTTGCCCTGCACGCGCACCAGCAGATCCCCCGCCTGGGCCGACAAGGTGCCAAACAGGAGAACCACTGCGCATGCCGCGCAGTGTTTGGTTACGATTTGAAGAAGTCTCTGTGGCATAATCCGCCTATTTTGCAGGGATCAGCTTAAAAATGCGCCAGGTTCTCGTCATTCACTTTTCACAGACTGGCCAATTGAATCGCCTGGTGCAATCGGTCTGTGCGCCCTTGCAGGCAAGTGACGGCGTGCAGGTCGATTTCCTGGCCCTGCAACCGGCGCAGCCGTTTCCCTTTCCCTGGCCCTTTCTCGGCTTCTTCCGGATCTTCCCGGAGACCGTGCTGATGAAACCGCAGGCGCTACTGCCCCTGGCCGTCGACCCAGACAAGCGTTACGACCTGGTCATTCTTGCCTACCAGGTGTGGTTCCTGTCGCCCTCGCTGCCCTGCACCAGTTTTCTCGCCTCGCCGCAAGCCGCGCGCCTGCTCAAGGATACGCCGGTGGTGACCCTGATCGGCTGCCGCAACATGTGGCTGATGGCTCAGGAAAAGGTCAAGGCGCGCCTGCAGACGCTCGGCGCCCGGTTGGTCGACAACGTGGTACTGACCGATGCCTGTGGCACCGCGGCGAGCTTCCTGGCAACGCCGCTGTGGATGTTCACCGGTCGGCAGAAACCCTACGGCTGGGTGCCGCGTGCCGGTATCGATGAGGGCGAGCTGGCCGCTGCCAGTCGCTTTGGCGATGCCATGGCGCGGCGCCTGCTGGCGGATGAGCGGCCCGTCGAGCAGCCAATGCTCACCGGGCTGGGCGCAGTGAAAGTGGATGAAAAGCTGATCGCCAGCGAGAAGGTCGGCAACCGCAGCTTTACCCTGTGGAGTCGCCTGCTGTCGGCACTCGGCCCCCAGCAGAGCCGCCGCCGCGCTATCGGGCTGGTGGTCTATATCGTTTTTCTGATCTGCCTGATCATCACCGTGGTGCCGATCACCGCTGTACCTGTCTCTTATACACATCTGACGCTGCCGACGATACTCCTTGTGTA
>ERZ1031516.111-NODE-111-length-13137-cov-7.275340_pt1 | contig 13137 bp, 13 predicted proteins | sample MGYA00518047_ERZ1031516 | MGnify/ENA primary metagenome ERZ1031516 (study PRJEB33718, sample SAMN03159945) | human skin metagenome | collected 2014-04-10 | study: EMG produced TPA metagenomics assembly of the PRJNA266117 data set (Human skin bacterial metagenome... | reverse complement strand
GTGTATAAGAGACAGCTTCAGGTGCGCCGCCACGATGGCTTTCTCGTGCGGACGACCGCCATGCGGCTGGTAGCGCAGCACCGACTCGAGCTCGCCCGCCGAGGCCAGTTGCCGGAGCGCCGTGCGCAGCAGGTCCGTCTGCATCGGCAGCGCCGGATAGTTGAAGCTCAGGTCCAGTAGGTCGCCGCTGGCCACGTGCATCTCCACGCCATCGCCGAAGGGGATGGGCTCGCGCACGAAGGTGCCGCGGCCAACCTCGCCGGAGACCAGCCCCATGGCTTGCAGCTCCGCGTAGGTGCGCGTGGCCGTGGCCAGTGAGATGCCCTCGCGCGTGGCCAGCCGGCGATGCGTGGGCAGCGCCTTTCCGGGTTTCAGGCGGCCCTGGCGGATGTCCTCCGAGAGCCGGTCGACCAACTGTTTGTAGCGAGCCTGGGGCATTGCGCGATTGTATTCATGACAATAATTTGATTGTCTTGCATCGGGAAACTACGATCCGGGCCTTCCACCGATCCACCCGCTTCCGCCGCATGGAACTGACGCTCACCACCATCCTCGTCACCTTCGCCGGTGTGTTCCTGATCTGCTTCATGAAGGGTGCCTTCGGCGGCGGCTTCGCGATCATCGGCATTCCGCTGCTGTCGCTGGTGATGGATCCGGTGACGGCCGGCGGCCTGCTCGCGCCGCTGTTCATCGCGATGGACCTGTTCAGCCTGCGCTACTGGAAGCCTTCCACATGGTCCAGGCCCGACCTGCTGTTGCTGGTGCCCGGGCTCGTGTTCGGCATCGGCGCGGGCTACGTGCTGTTCCGCGTGCTCGACCACCGTGCGATCGCCATCGTGATGGCGGCGATCACGCTGGTCTTCGTCGGGCTGTGGTTCGTGCGCGGTGGCGAGGTGGTGATGCGGCCGCGCTCGTCGCCCAAGGCGATCGCCGCCGGCCTGACCTCAGGCATCACCACGATGGTGGCGCACTCGGGCGGGCCGCCGCTGGCCATGTACCTGCTGCCGCTCGGCCTGAGCAAGCAGGTCTATGCCGGAACCACGAGCATGTTCTTCACGGTCGGCAACATCCTCAAGGCCGTACCGTGGCTGGCCCTGGCCCGGCCCGCGGGCAGCGTGTGGACGCTGATGGCCATCTGCCTTCTCGCCATTCCCTCGGGCGTCTGGCTGGGCTGGCGCCTGCACGCCCGGCTCGACCAGCGGCAGATGTACCGGGTCTGCTATGGCCTGCTCGTGATCACGGCCATCAAGCTGCTATGGGACGGCGTGTCGGGCTACATGCACTGAATCACCGAAGCGCCGGCGCACGAAAGCCCGCGGCGGCGAACTGCACCAACTGCTCGATCAGCTTGTTGGAGCCCTGCGGCGTGGTGTTGCCATTGAATATTTACTTGAAGCTGCGTCCGTGCGGCCGCGTGGCGGTCAGGATCGCCCCCATTGGGAGGAAGAGCCGCCAAACCAGCTGCGGGACGCCAGTGAACCTTAGTGCCAAATACGCGGTGGCCATTCTCACCCCGGATGACAGGTTATGGCCGACGTATCCGGGCGCACAGCGGTCGCAAAAGCGTCCCAAGCAGTCACTCGTCGGCCGAGTACCCCACGACACGACCGTCCCGCAAGAGCGCCCAACCGTAAAAGCCCGAGGCCTCACCTTGGCCTCTTCTCTGTAGTCAAATTCCCAGAGCTCATCTCCTGGCAGCATACGGGTTCGCATACCGTGAAGCAGATTTCGCGTACGCTTTCCAGAGCCAAGGAACGTCTTAGCCCCACTTTGCCATCGAACGCTGACCCGCTTCTGCGCACCGATGCGCAGAACCACAGGCGTGCGCGTTGGAATACAGGCGGTTCAAGCGTCAGCGAAAATGTGGGTCCACGCGTCGATGGCCGCAACGATGCCGCTAGATGCGCGGGTCACCAGTGCGCGCTTGCCGATGCGGGCGGTTGTGTATGAACTCAAGGTCGATCTCCTGGTCATGCAGAGCGGGTACAGAGCGCCAAGGCCACCGGAGGCTTGCGCGTCGGCCGTGCGATGGCCTGAGTCGGCGGGGCGAGGGCCTGATCAAAGACGCTAGCGCAGGCAGGCGGCAGCTACACCACTTGCACCACGACCTTGCCCTTGGCGCGCCCACTGTCGACGTAGGCCAGTGCTTTGTGTGTGTCCTGAAATGGGAACACTTTGTCGACGACTGGGCGGATGGCGCCTGACTCGATGAGGGCGGTGATCTCTCGCAACTGCGCCCCATCGGCCCGCATGAAGACGAAGGTGTAGTGGCCCCCGTTCTTCTTTGCCTTGTTCCTGATGCCGAAACTCAACAGGCGCAGCACTTGCCTGAGCGGCCAGGCCAGTCCTCGCGCGATGGCGAACGCCGGGGTGGGCGGCCCCGAGATGGAGATGAGATGCCCGCCCGGCTTGAGAACCTGGAGGGATTTGTTCAGCTCGCCGTTGCCGAGGCTGTTCAACACCACGTCGTAGTCGCGGAGCACCGTGGCGGAATCCTGCTGCTTGTAATCGATGACGACGTCCGCGCCCAAGGCCTTCACCCAGGCGACGTTGGCCGTGCTAGTGGTCGTGGCCACGAATGCCCCGAGATGCTTGGCAAGCTGGATGGCAATGGTGCCGACGCCGCCGGAGCCGGCATGGATCAGAACCTTCTGTCCTTTTTTCAGCTTGGCGGTTTCGACCAGCACCTGCCAGGCGGTCAGGGCCACCAGAGGAACGGATGCGGCCTCGACCATGCTGAGATTGTTGGGCTTCAGCGCCAACGACGATTCCTTGACGGCGATGAACTCGGCGAAGGTGCCGATGCGATCGTCGTCGGGGCGCGCATAGACCTCGTCGCCAGGTTTGAAGCTGCGAACGCGAGCGCCGACCCGCTTAACCGTACCGGCCAGGTCGTTGCCCAGGATCAGGGGAAAGTGGTAGGGAAGAATCAATTTGAATTCGCCGTTCTTGATCTTCGAGTCCAGGGCATTGATGCTCGCCGCGTGGATCTGGATCAGGACGTCATCGTCCCGCACCTCGGGTTCGGGCGTTTCGCCGATGCGGCCAACCTCATTCTTTCCGTAACGATCGATGATGAACGCTTTCATGGGCGACTTTTTTCCAGAGTGTTTCGTTGAATGCGCTTCGGGCAGCCCCGCCCCACAGGGGGCGGTCGGGAAAGTCGGCCTGAAGCCGGTTGCAAAAGATGCCGTCGTTCAGTCATTGAGAAAGGCCAGCGCCTTGGGCACGAATTCGCCGTGGTACTGGAAAATCCCGCCATGCCCAGCGTCTTTGTAGATGACCAGTTGCGAGCCTGGGATGCGACGCGCCATGTCATGGCTGTTCACAGTGGGCACCATGATGTCGTTGTCGCCATTCGCAATCAGCACAGGGATGCGGATGCCGCCCAGATCCTGGGGCACCTGCCGGCCCCAGGCCTTGATGGCCTTCAGCTGTCGCAGGAAAGTAGGGGGCGTCGGCCCCTTGTCCCGATCCGCCTTGCGCTCCTTCAGTCGCTCCAGGAAGGCTTTCGAGGCTCGACGACCGTTGCCCGTGGAGGTGAAGAACAGAAAGGTCTTCGGATCCCGCAGCGTCAGCAGGCCTTTGACTATCAGCGGCCAGGAGACCGCTCCGACCCGTTCGATGCCTGTGCCGCCTGCCGGCCCTGTGCCGGTCAGGATGAGTCGGCGCACCAGGCCGGGGGCTTTCAGCACGATGTCCTGCGCCACGAATCCTCCGAGGGAGAAGCCAAGCAGATCAATCTTCTCGAAGCCCAGTGCGTGGACCAGCGCGATCGCATCCCGCGCCATCGCATCGATGGTCACAGGCGCTGTTCCGCCTGAAGCGCCGATCCCTCGGTAGTCGATGGCGATGATGCGATGCCTGCGGGCAAGTCCATCGACGATCCGCGGGTCGAAATTGTCGAGGACCGCGCCCCAGTGGTTGAGCAGGACCAGAGGCACGCCATCGCGCGGCCCCAGGTCGCGGTACGCGAATGCAGTCCCGTCGACATCGATCGAGAGGTTGGGAGCATCAATGTAGGGCATGCGCGATCCGGTCAGGCGTTCACATCCACGATGGTGCGCCCCTGGACCTTCCCTGCGAGTACCTGGCTGGCAACGTCAGGAACCTCTGCCAATCCGATCACCTTGGTTGTCCGTGCCAGCTTGTCCAGGTCCAGGTCGCTGGCCAGACGCGACCACGCCTGCAGCCGCGCAGGCTGCGGCGCATTGACCGAGTCGATACCGGCGAGGGTGATGTTGCGCAGGATGAAGGGCAGGACAGATGCCGGCAGGTCCGCGCCCTGTGCGAGCCCGAAGGCCGCGACCACGCCGCGATAGCGGGTCTGCGCCAGGACGTTTGCCAAGGTATGGCTGCCGACCGAATCGATGGCCCCGGCCCATCGCTCCTTGGCGATCGGTGCGCCCGCTTCGGACAGGGTGTGACGGTCGATGATGTCCGCCGCGCCCAGCGCACGCAGGTATTCGGATTCCTCGAGACGCCCGGTCGACGCGATCACGCGATAGCCCAGGCTCGACAGCAGCGCGATCGCCACGGAGCCGGCGCCGCCATTGGCGCCCGTCACCAGAATGTCGCCGTGCTCAGGCGTCAGGCCACCATGCTCGAGCGCGAGCACCGACAGCATGGCGGTGTACCCGGCGGTGCCGATGGCCATGGCATCCCGGGTCGAAAACACCTCGGGAACCTTGACCAGCCAATCACCACTCACCCGCGCCTTCTGCGCAAAGCCGCCGTGGTGTGTCTGGCTCAGTCCCCAGCCGTTGGCCAGCACACGGTCGCCGGCTGCGATGCCGGGATAAGTCGATGCCTCGACGACGCCGGCAAAGTCGATGCCCGGAATCAGCGGAAACTGGCGAATGACCGGTGACCGGCCACTGAGCGCCATCGCGTCCTTGTAGTTCACCGTCGAGTACTCGACCGCGACGGTGACGTCGCCCGGCATCAGGTCCTCTTCCTTGAAGTCGACCAGGCTGCTTGATATGGTGTCGCCGGTCTTGCTAGCGAGCAGTGCCTTGAATGTCATGTGATGTTCCTTCCGTGCTGGCGCTTCTTTCCGTATCAGGCGGCGTTTCGATAGCGCTCTGCCACATGCGCCTGCCGGATGTCCGCGACCAGGGCCTGACGTGCCGTGTTCAGCGTTTCCCAGCGCGCGGCATCGTGCAACGGCGGGATGGTCACGAGCTCACGGCGGTCGAATCCGGCCAGCGCGGCATCCACCAGCTCTTCTACTCCCATCAGGTCAGGCATCGCACGGCTATCGATGCCCGCGCGCTCCCAGATCTCGGTACGGGTTCCGGCCGGCAACACCGCCTGCACGTAGATACCCTGGGGCGCGAGCTCCAGGTTCAGCCCCTGGGACAGGAACAGAACGAAGGCCTTGGTCGCGCCGTAGACCGACATGCCGAACTCGGGCGCCAGGCCGACCACCGAGCCGATGTTGACGATCGCACCTTTGCCGGCCTGCACCAGGCGCGGGGCGATGGCACTGGCCAGCCTGACCAGCGCGGTGGTGTTGAGGCTGACCAGGCGAGCGATGTCGTCTGTCGGTTGATCGATGAATTGGCCGGACAGCGCGGCCCCGGCGTTGTTGATCAGGGTTTCGATCCTGGCGTCCTCGCGCAGGCGCGCCTCGATTGCGGCCAGGTCGCCGGGTTGGGTTAGGTCGGCCGCAAGGATATCGACGGCAGCGCCGGTTTCCTCACGCAAGCGCGCCGCGAGCGCTTCCAGCCGCGCCCTGTCGCGCGCCACCAGCACGAGGTCGTGGCCGCGGCGTGCGAAGCGGTCGGCATAGATGGCGCCAATGCCCGTCGAGGCGCCCGTGATGAGAACAGTGGAATGAGAGGTCATGTGTTTTGCTGGTGATCGAAAGGGTGAGTCCATGCCGCGATATGCAGCGTGGAAAAACGACTACCGGACGCTGGAATCAGCGAGGGTCGGATAGTCGATGTAGCCTTTGGCGCCACCGCCATACAGCGTGGTGGGGTCCAGCGCGGCGAGGGGTGCGCCGATCTCCAGCCTTTCGACCAGATCGGGGTTGCTGATGAAGGGGCGGCCGAAGACGAACAGGTCGGCCTTGTCCTCGATCAGGCGGGCGTTGGCCAGTTCGAGGTCATACCCGTTGTTGGCCAGGTAGGTGTTCTTGAAGCAAGTGCGCAGGGCGTCGAAATCGAACGGTGCGGCATCGCGCGGCCCCCCGGTGGCGCCTTCGACCACATGCAGGTAGACGATGCCCATCGCATTGAGTTGCTCGGCGATGTAGTCGTACTGCGACTGCGGATCGCTGGACGAAATGGCGCCGGCCGACGACACCGGCGAGAGGCGCACACCGGTGCGTTCGGCACCGATTTCCTTCGCCACGGCGGCCGTGACTTCGAGCAACAGGCGCGCGCGGTTCTCGATGGAGCCGCCGTACGCGTCCGTCCGGGTGTTGGCACCGTCCTTGATGAACTGCTCCAGCAGGTAGCCGTTGGCACCGTGGAGCTCGACGCCGTCGAACCCCGCAGTGATCGCATGGGCCGCAGCCTGGCGGAAATCCTCGACGATGCCTGGAATCTCATCCAGGGTCAGGGCACGTGGCTCGGAGACGTCATGAAAACCGTTGTTGACGAAGGTCTTGGTCGCGGCGCGGATGGGGGAGGGGGCCACCGGCGCGGTGCCACCAGGGCGCAGGTCGACGTGGGAGATACGGCCCACGTGCCACAACTGCACGAAGATCCGCCCGCCCTTGGCGTGAACGGCGTCGGTCACCTTGCGCCAGCCGTCGATCTGCTGCGGCGTGTACAGGCCCGGGGTGTCCTGGTAGCCCTGGGCATCGGCCGAGATCTGGGTGGCCTCGGTGATGATCAGGCCCGCCGAGGCGCGCTGACCGTAGTAGGTGGCGGCGTACTCGCTGGGCACCAGACCAGCGCCTGCCCGATTGCGCGTCAGCGGCGCCATCACGATGCGGTTGGACAGTTGGAGTGAGCCAAGTGTGTAGGGCTCGAAGAGCGTCTTGTCAGTCATGCTTGTTTGCTGTGTCGTCGTTGATCGGGCGGGGACGGGATGCGCTACGGCATCACTCCTCGAGGAACTGGATCGCGTGTTGCAGGAAGCGCTCGGGATACTGGAACTGCGCGCCGTGTCCGGCGTCGGGATAGATCAACAGCTGCGCGTTGGGAATGTTCTGCGACAGATGCCAGGAGTTGATCGTGGGAATCATGATGTCGTCGACGCCGTTGAGCACCAGGGTCGGCTGCGTGACGGCGTTCAGGAAGGCATAGGGGTTCGCACCCGGCAACGGCTGCAGGTAGGCGGCGTGCGCCTCGGCTTGGGCTTGAGCGACGGCCATCGAGCTGGGCGGGTCCTGGTCGGCGCGCTGGTGGCGGCGCTCCCAGAAGGCCAGACCCGCCTGCTTGGCAGCTTCCGAGCGGCCGAAGAACAGGTAGAGAAAGTCATCCGCGGTCGGCACGGGCTTCGGCGCGACCTCCAGCACCCTGGGCTCCATCTTCGGATCGCCGCCGCGCAGTCCGGTGCCGAGCAGGACGAGCTTTCGAACCAGTTGCGGGTGACGCAGCACGACCTCCTGCACCTGGAAGCCCCCGATCGAGAAACCAAGTAGATCGACCTGGGACAGACCCAGCGCCCGGATCACCAGGGCGATGTCGTCCGCCATGTCTTCGATCCGGTTGCGGGGCGTGCCGGTCGAGGAGGCAATGCCGCGACCGTTGTAAAGGATGACCTCGCGGCCTGCGGCCAGACCATTGGTCAACAGGGGATCCCAGTGGTCCAGGCCGCCGCGGAAATGTTGGACGAAGAACAGAGGGGGCTGTCCGCTGGAGGTGTTGCCCCAGCGGCGATAGGCGAATTTGTCGCCATCCACTTCGACGAAGCGGGTGGGTGCGGTCAGGTGGGTATCGCTCATTTTCGGGAGCCTTCCAAGGTAAGTTGGCTTAATGATGTCGATCGTCATCTTTGATGTCAAGAGCTTTGATGATGATCAACATCAATGTATATTCATGGCTTCACCGATGGCACATCTAGAGAGGTCCTGGACATGAAGGTCACCAAGGCGCAGGCACAGGCGAACCGGGCGCACATCGTCGAGACGGCCTCCACGCTGTTTCGCGAACGTGGTTACGACGGGGTGGGGATTGCGGACTTGATGGCGTTCGCAGGCTTTACCCACGGCGGGTTCTATAAGCACTTCGAATCCAAAGCCGACCTGATGGCGCAAGCCGCGACTTGCGGTTTTGCGCAGACGGCCGCCAAGGCCGAAGGTGTCGATGCGAGGGCATTTGTCCATCACTATCTGTCCCGTGAACACCGAGATGCACCGGGTGACGGTTGCACGATGGCCGCCCTGTGCGCAGATGCTGCGCGCCAACCGGATTCGATCAAGACGGCGTTTGCGACCGGCATTGAAAACCTGCTGGTGACCCTGGGAAACCAGTTCGACGCGCCAGAGGAGGACGATCAGGGCGGCGACGCACGCGCCAGGCGGATCGACCTCATTGCGCAGGCAGTGGGTGCCATCGTGCTGTCGCGGGCGTGTCCTAACGACTCGCCACTGGCCGATGAAATTCTGGATGTCTGCCGCAGCGCCGTCCTGTCGAGGCTTTCGTCGACGGCACCTGGCGCTTCCGATTCCCCGATCAGCTAGTCGCACACCTTCCGCGACAGCCCACGACAGAGGTCGGCGGCATCTCATTGCTGCAGACGCTGCGGGTCCCCTGAGGTCGCGTCCTGCACAGCGCGAAACGCGCTTATAAAGAGCTCGCCCCACCACTGATTCTTGAGCGAGTGCGTATGAAGTCTGCTGGCTTGAAGGGAACCGTGTCCATTGAACTGGTGCACGAGGCGATCCACGCCGCGGCGCTGAGAAACATGGACATCAGCAGCGTCCTCGAAAGCGCCAAGATTGATCGTGAGCTGTTGAACGCGCCGCGTGCGCGCATCTCGGCGGCGGCGTATTCGCAGATGTGGGTGGCGCTGGCCGACCTGATGGACGACGAGTTCTTCGGCCTCGACAGCCACGGGCTTCGCCGCGCCAGCTATGCGTTGATGACGCGCGCCGCCGTCAACGCCGACAGCCTGGCACATGCGCTGCGCCGCATCTTGCGGTTCCTCCACGCCACGTTGGACGACTTCCGCGGCGAGTTGGTCTGCGACGGCGACGAGGCGCGCGTGATCCTGCATGACGGCGGCGTGCTGCGCCGGATGTTCGGCTACGGCACCTGGTTCATCTTGGTCCATGGCCTGGCCTGCTGGCTCGTGCACCGGCGCATTCCCCTGCGCGAGATGCAGTTCCGGTGCCCGCCGCCCGGTGACGACAGCCACTACCGCACGCGCTTTTGCGAGAGCGTGAAATTCAATGGCGAGACCACGCACATCAGTTTCGCCAGCGATCTGCTGGACCTGAAGATTGCGGAGTCGCCCGCAACGGTCGACAACTTCCTGAGGGAAGCGCCGGCCAACCTGCTGGTCAAGTACCGCAACGACGCCAGCACCAGCGCCCAGGTGCGCAACAGGTTGCGAAGCCAGATGCCCGAGGCGTGGCCCGAACTCGAAAAGCTCGCACAGGAACTCTGCGTTTCCGGCACCACGCTGCAACGCCGCTTGCAGCAGGAGGGCTTGAGCTACCAGCGCGTGAAGGACGACCTGCGGCGGGACATCGCCATCGACCTCTTGTCGAGCGCGTCGCTGACGGTGGCCGAAGTCGCCGCGCGCACCGGCTTCCAGGAAACCAGCGCCTTCCATCGCGCCTTCAAGAAATGGACAGGCGTCAGCCCGGGCGCCTATCGCTCGTCCGCGCCCGCGCCGGAATAAGCCGAACCTTCGGCGCTCGCCGGGGACGCCGACATGTCCGAACGCCCCATCCAGATCGAGACGCGCGGGCATGGAAGCGCGCCGCCTGCAGAACTAACCTCCCGTCGACATCGCATCCCGCGACAGATCAAACGACAGGAGACAAAAACATGCAGCAGGCCGGCAAGCAGGTCGATATTCACGCGTTGGCGGGGCAATCCCGGTTCAACGGCTTTCACGGGCTCGTGCTCTGGTGGTGCGTGTTGATCCTGGTCATCGACGGCTATGACCTGGCGGTCGTGGGCGCCGCGCTGCCATCGATCATGAAAGACATGGGCGTCGACGCCACGAGCGCCGGCGTCATGGCCGGGTCGGCGCTGTTCGGAACCATGCTGGGCGCGATCACGTAGGCATCCAGCAGGTTCTCGCCAATCCCCAGTACGAGGCCTCCCAGATCAGCAGCAGGCAGGCCAACAAGGCCGCATGTGCTGAGCCGCGAAGGCAAGTCGGGGGCGGGCGGTTCTTGATACAACGAAGTCAAGCTGAGCACCCCGGCTGAGCTGACCGTGGACCCGTGCACTCAGTGCCCAAAGCCGGCGCGCCGCTCGCCGCGCGCGGCGGCGCCGACCAGAATCCCGTCATGCAGTCCCCAGGACTGCGCGACCGATTCGAATCGAAAGGCCTCCATTGATCGATTTCTTGAGCCAGCGTCCGATCGGGCGCAGCGGCATCTCCGTGACCCCGCTGGGCCTGGGCGGTGCACCCTTTGGCAACATGTACGCCGCCATGGCGGCCGGCGAAGCCGAGGCGACTGTCGCAGCCGCATTCGCGGCCGGAATCCGCTATTTCGACACGGCCCCGTTGTACGGATACGGTCTCAGCGAGACCCGCCTGGGCGTGGCGATCAAGCCGCTGCCGCGCGACGAGCTGGTGATCGCGTCCAAGGTCGGCTTCGACCTGATCCCGGTCGAGCCGTCCGAAGTGACATCGCGCATCTTCGTTCAGCCGGTGCCGATGCGCGCCGAATTCAACTATTCGCGGGACGCGACGCTGCGCTCGATCGAGGCGAGCCTGAAGCGGCTCGACACCTCGCATATCGACATGCTCGCGATCCACGATCCCGACGAGGCGGTCGATGTGTTTGGCGGCGCCGACCCGCGCAGCCGCTCGCACTTCAAGGAGGCCATGGAAGGCGCCTACCCGGTGCTCGCGGAGCTTCGCAGCCAAGGCGTGATCAAGGCCATCGGCGTGGGCATCAACCAGTGGCAGATGCTGTGCGACTTCGCGGTGGAAGGCGACTTCGACTACTTCCTGCTGGCCGGGCGCTACACCCTGCTCGATCAGGGCTCGCTCGCCCAGCTATTCCCGCTGTGCGAGCAACGCGGCATCAGCCTCGTGATCGGCGGGCCGTACAACTCCGGCATCCTCGCGAGCGGTGCAGTCGAGGGCGCGACCTACAACTATCGCCCAGCGACGCCGAAGACGCTCGAGCGGGTACGCCGCATCGAAGCGGTCTGCGCCGCGTATGGCGTGCCGCTGCAAGCCGCGGCGCTGCAGTTCCCGATGCGCCATCCGCAGGTGACCAGCGTGATCCCCGGCGCGCGTTCGATCGCCGAACTGCAGCAGAGCGTGCGCCTGTCGTCGATCCCGATCCCGGTCGACTTCTGGCGCGAATTGAAGGCGCAGCAACTGATCGATGAGCGCGCGCCGGTGGGCCCGGCCTGAGCCGGCATGCCGATGCTACCGACAGGCCGGCCCGATGACGGTGTGGTGCGCGAAAAGCCGGGCGTCGACCTGAACCTCGAGAGCACGCGGGGGCTCGCCGTGCTCTGCTCGGCCTCGGTGGCCGGGGTGTACTTCTTGCAGCCGCTGCTCGTGGTGGTCAGCATGAGCTTCGGCGTGGCCGGCGCCAGCGTCGGCCTGATCCCGATGCTCGCGCAGGTCGCCGTGGGCATCGGCGTGATCCTCCTGTTGCCCCTCGGCGACGTTGTCGACAACCGTTACATCGTGATCGCCGCGATCACGGGGCAGGCCGCAGCGATGCTGCTGATGGCGTGGTCGCCGAACTTCGCAACCTTCCTGCTGGGCATCGCGCTGCTGGGGCTGCTCACGATCTCGCCCTACCTGATTCCCTCGGCCGCATCGCACCTCACCACGACGCGCAAGCGTGGCCGTGTCACCGGTGCGCTGACCAAGGGCATCATCGTCGGCATCCTCTTCGCGCGCACCGTCGGCGGCTTCGTCGGTGCCTATGCGAACTGGCGCCTGGTCTATGGTCTGTCGGCCGTCGCCGCGTTGATCGTGCTGGCCTGGTGCGCGCGGCACGTGCCGCGTACCCATCGCACGACCACCATCTCATACGCACGCTTGCTCGGCTCGCTGCCCGTGCTGATCCGCCGGGAGCCGGTGCTCAGGCTGGCGGCCCTCACGCAGGCCCTGATGTTCGGCACCTTCGGTTCGTTATGGATTGCGCTCGGCCTGCACATCCAGAGCCCGGCCTTCGGCCTGACCAGCGCCACGGTCGGCGCCCTCGGCCTGCTCGGCCTGATCTCCGCGGCGATCGCGCCGCGCTCGGGCAGCCTGATCGACCGGCTCGGTGCCGACCGGGTGGTATGCGGGGCGATCGTGCTCACCATCGCTGCTTGGACACTGTTGGCCGTCTTCGGCCATACGCTCATCTGCCTGGGCGTGGGCATCGTCATGCTCGACGTGGGCGCCTCGGCTGCCCACATCGCGAAGCAGACCACGCTTTTCGCGCTCGAACCCGGCAACCGCACGCGCATGGTGACGGTCTACATCGTCGGCCAGTACGTCGGCGGCGGGCTGCTCGCGCTGCTGACCGGCATCGCCTGGGCGCATGGCGGCTGGACGGGCGTCTGCCTGCTGGGCATGGGCACGACGACGCTGGCGCTCGTGGTCAACCTCAGAGCACAGCGCCACTGAAGCGCCCAGATGTTGTGCACTGGGTGCACAGAACGCCGATGCCGCTCGTCGCGGGCGAAGCCCGCCACCAGAATCAATTCATGCGCGCATTTCGCTCGCGAACGGAGAACAACGATGTCGAATACCACCAAACCCCACCACACGAACACGCTCGTCCTGCATACCGAACACACGGGCCTCACGGTGTCTTCGCTCGACGAAGCCCTTGATTTCTGGTGCGGTGTGATGGGCTTCGAGCTCGTCGCCCGCAAGGACCTCGGCACGGGCTCGCTGGTCGAGAACATCGTGGGCGTGCCGGGCGCCGACCTGCAGATCGCGACGGTGCTCGCGCCCGGCGGCCACAAGATCGAACTGCTCGAATACCTGTCTCTTATACACATCTGACGCTGCCGACGATACTCCTTGTGT
>ERZ1031516.109-NODE-109-length-13272-cov-19.227813_pt1 | contig 13272 bp, 10 predicted proteins | sample MGYA00518047_ERZ1031516 | MGnify/ENA primary metagenome ERZ1031516 (study PRJEB33718, sample SAMN03159945) | human skin metagenome | collected 2014-04-10 | study: EMG produced TPA metagenomics assembly of the PRJNA266117 data set (Human skin bacterial metagenome... | reverse complement strand
GATTGTTCGCAATTCATCAACAATCGACCCACAAGCGCTTTGCAACCGCGCTCTGTTGATGCTGCCGCCATCGCGTGGTGCCACATGGGCAGGCGTACACTTGACAAAGCCTGGGCGAGCGCCCGGGCACGCACCCGGCTGACCGCGCCCCTTCATGAGTGAACCCGACCTGTCTTTTCTGGACCCTGCAGGCCGCCAGCCAGCAGCCGCAGAGCACATGCCTCGCCCGCCTGTCCCCCACTCCCGCACGCCCGGCGCTTCGGCAGAGGGCCTGGTGGCCGAACTGCGCGCCTACCAGGCCGAACTGGAAAACCAGAACAAGGTGCTGCGCTACAGCCAGGCCGTGGCCGAGAGCGCGTACGAACGCTTCGAAACCCTGTTTGCCAGCGTGCCGCTGGCCCTCATGGTGGTGGACGACCACGACATGGTGGTGCAGGCCAACTCCATGGCGCACCGCTCTTTCCAGCCCACCGAGCGCGACCGGCCCCTGACCGCGCTGATGCCTTTTGTGTGCCCGCAAGACGCCGCGCGCGTGCGCGAAGCCTTTGCCCAGGCGCAGGACCTGGGGCACAGCGAGGTCAAGGAGGTGGTGTTCACCATCAGCAATGCCACGCGCATCACCGGCGACCTGCACATTGCCCACATCGATGCACCGCAGACCAGCGGCCCGCCGCTGTCGCAGTTTTTGTGCGCGGTGATCGACCAGGGCCCGCTGCTGGCCGAGCGCCAGGCCTTGCAGCACAGTGCCGAGACCCTGCAGCAGCGCAATGAGCAGATCCGCGCCAGCGAAAAGCGGCTGGAGGCCGTCATCAACTCCGCACTGGACGCCATCATCTGCGTGGACCAGCACCAGCGCATCACCGTCTTCAACCCCACGGCGGCCGCGCTGTTCCAGTGCAGCGCCAGCGACGCGCTGGGCAGCACGCTCGACCGATTTTTGCCCGACGCGGCGCAGGCGCTGGCATTTGCCCAGCTCACCACGCAGGCCCTGTTGGGCGAGATGACGGCCCTCACCGCCAGCGGCAAGGAGCTGGCCGTGGAGGTGAGCGTGTCGTTCGAGCGCCATGCCGACGGGGAAACCACCACCGTGTTCGCCCGCGACCTCACCGGTCGCAAGAAGGCCGAGGCGCACCGCAACGAGCTGGAGGCCCAGCTGCGCGAGTCGCACAAGATGCAGGCCGTGGGCACCATGGCCGGGGGCATCGCGCACGACTTCAACAACATCCTGGGCGCCATTCTGGGCAATGTGGAGCTGGCCAAGGCCGACTGCGCAGCAGGCTCGCCCGTGCTGGAGAGCCTGCTGGAGATCGACAAGGCCGGCCGCCGCGCGCGCGACCTGGTCCGCCAGATCCTCACCTTCAGCCGCAACGAGCCCCCGCAGCGCTCGGCCGTGTCGCTGGCCGAGGTGGTGCACGACACCGAGCGCCTGCTGCGCGTGACCTTGCCTCCGGCCATCGAGCTGCACATGCAACTGCAGGCGGGCCTGCCGCCCGTGCTGGCCGATGCCACGCAGGTCGAGCAGGCTCTGCTCAACCTGTGCACCAATGCCGTCCATGCCATTGGAACCGAGCGCGGCAGCATCCACGTGGAGGCCGCCACCGTGCAGCCCGACCAGCGCCTGACCGAGCGCCTGGGCCTCGCGCCCATCGACTACGTGGCCCTGACAGTGCGCGACACCGGCCCCGGCATGGACGCTGCCACGCTGGAGCGCATCTTCGAGCCCTTCTTCACCACCAAGCCCGTGGGCCAGGGCACTGGCCTGGGCCTCGCGGTGGTGCATGGCGTGATGCGCACACACGAAGGCGGCGTGGATGTGCAAAGCGCGCCGGGCCAGGGCAGCCGGTTCACGCTGTACTTTCCGGTCGCCACCGGTGCGACTGCTGGTGCGCAGCCCAGCCCCGCCGCGCAGGCCGTGCCACTGGCCGCCGCAACGTCTGCACCGGAGCCTGCCGAACCATCCGGCGGTGCGCCTGGCAAGAAGCACCATGTGATGTACGTGGACGACGACCAGGCCCTGGTCTTCCTGGTGCAGCGCCTGCTGCGCCGCCGGGGCTACGAGGTGAGCGGCTATACCGACCCGCACGAGGCCACTGCTGCGCTGCGGGCAGCACCGCAGGCCTATGACCTGCTGGTCACCGACTACAACATGCCCGGCTTCTGTGGCGTGGACCTGGTGCGCGAGGCCCGTCTCATCCGCCCCGACCTGCCCGTGGCCCTGGCCTCGGGTTACGTCACGGCCGAGATCGAACAGGCGGCGCTGGCCGAAGGCGCGCAAGCCTTGATCCACAAACCCAATGACGTGGAAGAACTTTGCGCCACCGTGCAGCGGCTGATCGTGGGCCATGACCCCGCCTGAACCCGTGGCAGATGGCGTACAGGCGCTGTACGAAGACGACGACCTGCTGGTGCTGTGCAAACCCTCCGGGCTGCTGTGTGTGCCCGGCCGGGGCCCCGACAAGCAAGACTGCCTGAGCGCCCGCGCACAGCAGCGCTGGCCCGGCGCGCTCATCGTGCACCGGCTGGACCAGGCGACCTCGGGCCTGGTGCTCATGGCGCGCCACATCGATGCACAGCGGCGTCTGGGCCACGCCTTTGCCGAGCGCCAGGTGCACAAGCGCTACCAGGCGGTAGTGCAAGGGCTGCTGGGCACAGCGGGCGACGACTGGAGCGAGATCGACCTGCCCATTGCTGCCGACTGGGAGCGCCGCCCGCTGCGTGTCATCGACCACACCCTGGGCAAACCCAGCCTGACCCACTGGCGTGCACTGGCGCAAGACGCTACGGCTCAGACCACGCGCATCGAGCTGGAGCCGATCACCGGCCGCACCCACCAGTTGCGCGTGCACCTGGCCGCCATCGGCCACGCCATCCTGGGCGACGGACTGTATGCCGATGCCGCCACGCAGGCACAAGCCCCGCGCCTGCTACTGCATGCCAGTCACCTGGCCTTTGCGCACCCCACCACCGGGGAGCAGGTAGCGCTGGAGTGGGCGGCCGATTTCTAGCCCAATGGCCCGACAGCGCTAGTGGAACATGCACCAACCGCTATCTATTCAATAGCAAAAAGTAGTTGCTGATCAGCGCCCGCCCGGCGGCATGGCGCGCGACATGGCCCACTGCACGGCCAGGATGCTCGCCAAGACCACCAGCATGCCCACCAGCGATACCCCTGTCATGGCCTGCCCCAGCAGCGCCCAGCCCAGCAGCACCGCCGTGACCGGGCTCAGCAGCCCCAGCGACGACACCGCCACCGACGGCAGACGCGCAATGCCACGGAACCACAGGGCATAGGCCACCAGCGCGCCCGCTAGGCTGAGGTACAGATAACCCGCGATGTGGGTGGCGGTGAGTGCGGGCAAAGGCGGGTCCACCGCCCAGGCCACAGGCGCCAGCATCACGCCGCCTGCCAACAACTGCCAGCCGGTAAACGCCAGCACCGGCAAGTCAGACCGCCAGCGCCGCGACCAGAACGTGCCCGCCGCCATGCACAGTGTGCCCACCAGCGCGGCAGCCACGCCCACCATGTCCCAGCGCGCACCGGGTGACAGCAGCAGCGCCGCCATGCCCAGCACACCCAGCGCCCCGGCCACCAGCGCCAGTGCGGGCGGGCGCCGGTGGTCCAGCGCCCAGGTCAGGCCCATCACCACCAGCGGGCCCACGGCACCCACCACCGCAGCCACGCCACCGGGTAACCGGTAGGCCGCCACAAACAGCAACGCCTGGAACACGCCAATGTTCAGCGCCGCCAGCACCATCAGGCGCCGCCACCCCACCCAGTCGCCCCAGGCCGGCCAGCGGCGGCACCACAGCACCAGCAGCAAGCCCGCGGGCAAGGTGCGCAGCAGTGCGGCGGTGAAGGGCCGGTCGGGCGGCAGCAGCTCGGTGGTGACGATGTAGGTCGAGCCCCAGATGACCGGTCCGAGCGCTGTGGTGAGCGCATCCAGCCAGGTTGAGGCACTTGCAGAAGCACGTGAAGCAGCCATATATTTATCTTCAAATCAAGACAAAAACTCTACCATACAATCTCGAGTTCAAGACAAATCAACCACCACAAGCCCATGGCCACCCCACGCCAACCCGACGCCGTCGACGCCATCCTGGCCCAGTGGAAGCGCGAGCGCCCCGACCTGGACGCGAGCCCCATGGGCCCCATCGGGCGCATCAAGCGCTGCGCCGTGCTGCTGGAGCGGCGGCTGGATGAAACCTTTGCAGAATTCGGCCTGAGCCGCTGGGAGTTCGACATGCTGGCCACGCTGCGCCGCAGTGGCGCGCCCTACTGCCTGGCGCCGACCACGCTGTTCTCCACGCTCATGGTCACATCGGGCACCATGACGCACCGCATGGCCAAGCTCGAAGCCCAGGGCTGGATCGAGCGCCTGCCCAACCCGGCCGATGCCCGCAGCTCGCTCGTGCAGCTCACGCCCCAGGGGCTGGAGCTGATCGACCGCGCCGTGGAAGCCCATGTGGCCAACGAACACCGCATCCTTTCCGACCTCAAGGCGGCCGATCTGGCCGCGCTGGATGCGCGGCTGGCCCTGCTGCTGTCCGCTTTGGAGTCACGCAGAGGCCAGTGAAGACACCCGGCCCTGTGTACTGCGCAGTAACATGGCGGGATGCCTCAAAACCACCTCTACATCCTCACCGGCGCATCGCGCGGCATGGGCCTGGCCATGGCCCAGCAGCTCTTGCGCAGCGGCAATACCCTGATCTGCATCGCCCGCAGTGCCAACGATGACCTGACCGCCGAGGCCCGGGCCGCAGGCGTCGCCATCGAACAGTGGCAGCAAGACCTGTCGCAGGGCGAGCAGGCGGCTCATAAGCTGCAAGCCTGGCTGCAGGCCCAGGGCCCGCAGGCGTTTGCCAGCGCCACCCTCATCAACAACGCGGGCATGATCCCGCGCATCGCCCCGCTGTCGGCCAGCGACGCGGAAGACCTGGCCACCGCCCTGCGCGTGGGGCTGGAGGCGCCCATGCAGCTCACCGCTGCGTTCCTTGGCGCGACGGACACCTGGACGGTGCCGCGCAAGGTGCTCAACATCTCCTCGGGCCTCGGCCGCCGGGCCATGGCCTCGCAGGCCGCGTACTGCGCCGCCAAGGCGGGCATGGACCATTTCACCCGCTGCGTGGCGCTGGACGAGGCCATCAAGCCCCATGGGGCCAAGGTATGCTCACTGGCGCCCGGTGTGATCGACACCGACATGCAGGTCCAGCTGCGCGGCGCCGACCCGGCCGCCTTCCCGGACCGGCAGAATTTCGCCAACCTCAAGGCGGGTGGCCAGCTCACATCGCCTGCCGACGCCGCCACCCGCGTGCTCGCCTGGCTGGAGCGCGCAGACTTCGGCACCAACCCGGTGGCCGATGTGCGCGAGGCGTGAGCCCACTTACTCCTACTTTGATAGCTGCAACCGCATGATTCACTAGCGCTTGCAGCCATTTTGACCTGAATTTCTCTGAAAGGACCTCCCCATGACCCGTGAAGTCGTCGTCGTCAGCGCAGTGCGCACCGCCATTGGCACCTTTGGTGGCAGCCTCAAGGACGTGCCCCCCACCGAACTGGGCGCACTCGTCGTGCGCGAATCGCTTGCCCGCGCCAACGTGGAAGGCAAGGACGTGGGCCACGTGGTGTTCGGCCATGTGGTCAACACCGAGCCCAAGGACATGTACCTGTCACGCGTGGCTGCCATCCACGGCGGCTGCGGCGAAGGCACGCCCGCCTACAACGTCAACCGCCTGTGCGGGTCGGGCCTGCAGGCCATCGTGAACGCCAGCCAGTCCATCCTGCTGGGGGACACCGACGTGGCCATCGGCGCCGGTGCCGAGAACATGAGCCGCGTGCCCTTTGCCAGCCTGAACATGCGCTGGGGCGCCCGCATGGGCGACACCAAGATGGTGGACATGATGATCGGCGCACTGCACGACCCCTTCCACAACATCCACATGGGTGTGACGGCCGAAAACATCGCCGCCAAGTGGGGCATCAGCCGCGAAGACCAGGACAAGCTGGCAGTCGAGAGCCACAACCGCGCCGAGCGCGCCACGCAGGCCGGTGTGTTCAAGGACCAGATCGTGCCCGTCACCTTGAAGAGCAAGAAGGGCGACGTGTTGTACGCCACCGACGAGCACTTCCGCCCCGGCGCCACGATGGACGACCTGGCCAAGCTCAAGCCCGTTTTCATCAAGGAAAACGGCACGGTGACGGCTGGCAACGCCTCCGGCATCAACGACGCCGCCGCCGCCGTGGTGCTGATGGAAGCCGGTGCCGCCAAGGCCCGTGGCGCCAAGCCCCTGGCCCGCCTGGTGGCCTACGCCCACGCGGGCGTGGACCCCAAGTACATGGGCATCGGCCCCGTGCCCGCCACGCAGCTGGCGCTGAAGAAGGCCGGGCTCACCGTGGCCGATCTGGATGTGATCGAAGCCAACGAGGCTTTTGCCGCCCAGGCCTGCGCCGTGACCAAGGACCTGGGCCTGGACCCGGCCAAGGTCAACCCCAACGGCTCGGGCATCTCGCTGGGTCACCCCATCGGCGCCACCGGTGCGCTCATCACCGTCAAGGCCCTCCATGAGCTGCAACGCATCCAGGGCCGCTATGCGCTGGTGACGATGTGCATTGGCGGCGGCCAGGGCATTGCGGCGATTTTTGAGCGCCTCTGACCTGCACGCGGGTGCGCACACTGCCATCGCCACCCGCGATGCTGCCACCTGCTATTGGCAACGCGAGCGCCACAGTCGATCAGCGATCATTGGCGCCCGCTGCCCCAGATCAGCCGGGCAACCGCAGCCGCACCCAGCGGCCTGGCGGCGACCCGTACACCACTGAACCGATGGAGACACCTCTCACCATGATGCGCACCCTGCTTTCCTTCACCGCCCTCGCCTTCGCGCTGGGCTCCACGGCCTACGCCCAGGCGCCTGCGCCCGCTGCGGCATACCCCGCCAAGCCCATCCGCCTGATCGTGCCCTTCCCGCCCGGCGGCGGCACCGACATCCTGTCGCGCCTGGTGGCCACCAAGCTCACCGAAAGCGCCAAGTGGACCGTGGTGGCCGACAACCGCTCCGGCGCAGGCGGCACCATCGGCATTGGCGAGGCCGTCAAGGCTGCGCCCACGGGCTATGACCTGGTCATGGGCCAGAAAGACAACCTGGTGATCGGCCCCTGGCTGTACAAAAACCTGCCCTGGGACCCCACCAAGGACCTGACCGCCGTGGCCCATGTGGCCTACACGCCTGTGGTCATTGCCACCAGCGCGAACTCCAAGTTCAAGACGCTGGCCGACGTGGTGGCTGCTGCCAAGGCAGCGCCCGGCACCATCACCTATGGGTCTCCCGGCAACGGCACCTCCATCCATCTGGCAGGCGACCTGTTCGAAAAGGCTGCGGGTATCAAGCTCAGCCACATCCCCTACAAGGGCTCCAACCCTGCGCTGATGGATGCGCTGTCGGGCAACGTGGACCTGCTCATGTCCTCGGTGCCATCGGCCATGGCCCAGATCAAGTCGGGCAAGCTGCGCCCGCTGGCCGTGACATCGGCCAAGCGCAGCTCGTCCATGCCCGAAGTACCCACCGTGTCCGAGTCGGGCTTCAAGGACTTTGATGTGAGCACCTGGTACGGCGTGTTTGCGCCCGCAGGTACACCGGCCACCGTGGTGAACGTCGTCAACGCAGAAATCAACAAGCTGCTGGCCACCCCCGAGATGAAGGCCGCCATCCACGCCCAGGGTGCCGAGCCGGAGGCCATGTCTTCGGCTCAGTTCAACACCCTGCTCAAGACCGACTACGCCAAGTGGAAGGGCATTGTGGAAGCCTCGGGCGCAAAGATTGAGTGACCCCCTGAGGCGCGTCGCGCCTTCCCCCTGGGGGGGACGCACCCGGTGGACTGGCAGAGCCAGCTCCACGGGTGCACTGGCCTCTGGCGTGCCTGGTCCAGGCGCAGATGGCTACGGGTGGTGCGCAGCGTCATCGAGAACTGAAATAAAAAACGGCTCCTTTCGGAGCCGTTCTTCATGGGAGAGCGTGTTCAGTCCCGCACAACCAGCACGGGGATGTGCACCACACCCAGCACACGCTGCGTGACGCTGCCCAGCACCAGCTTTTCCAAGCCGCGGCGGCCATGGGAGCCCATCACGATGAGGTCGGCGCCGGAGCCTTCCAGCGCGCGCAGGATGCCGTCGTGCACCGCATGCCCCTCGCCCACCACGGTGGTGACCTGCACACCCGCATCGGCCATGGCCTTCTTGGTGGCATCCAGCGCGGCATTGGCCTCGGCCGTGGCGGCGCTGATGTATTGCGCCTGGCCGTAAGCAAAGTCGGCGCCCACGCCGGTGAAGGGATAGGGGTCGATCACGTACACCGCCGTGACGGCGCTGCCAAAGGTATTGGCCAGGCCTGCGGCCTTGGACACGGCCAGCATCGAGGTCTTGGAACCATCGACAGGAACCAGAATGTGCTTGAACATGGTGCTTCTCCTTGGGTTGAATGGTGTGACGGGCTTGTGGCCCCACAGTGACCAGTGTGAACGCCTACCATACCGCGCATCTTGATTCGCATCAAATCGGATGCACTCCGGCTGCGACGCTCAGGCGCCCGACGGCGCCAGCCCCACCACGTCCGCGCCCTGGAAGTTCCCACGGCGGCAGGTCACCACCAGGGTGTCGCGGTAGCCTCCGTCCGTGAGCGGCTGGATGGGCGTGGACTCGTGGATCATGCGCGCGTCGTCCAGCAACAGCAGCGACCAGGGCTGCGTCAGCGTAAAGCGCTGCCCCGCAGGGCCGTTGGCCTCAAACACCCGCGTCTCGCCACCCTTGACGCCCTCGCGCCCCACCAGAAACACCGCCACCAGATCCACCCCGTCGCGGTGGGCACCTTCGGGTGTGGGGCGGCCGATGCCGTCGGTGGTGTCGATGCGGAACTGGTGTGCCTCTACAAACCAGGGCACCGGTGCCTGCGGCCCGGCAAACACGGCGTCCGACACGCCCGCCAGCGCGGCCAGCAATTGCTGCCACACGGGCTGCGCCACGGTGGCGGGCTCCATGGGGGCAAACCAGCGCTCCATGCCGCCGTGCAGCGCGTTGTACTCCACGGGCTGCCAGTGGGCACGGTGCGGCACCTGCTCCATCCGGCCCTCCTGCAGCACAAAGCAGGCGTGGCGACGGCGGCGGTAGCGGCCACCGTCCTTCAGGAATTCATCGGGCGGCAAGGCTGCCCAGTCGCTGTTGAGGGCCAGCAGCGCCGACAGGTCACAGCCAACCCACTCGGCAACGGCCTCAGGGCTGAGCACGGCAAAGCCGCTGCTTTGCAGCTGGCTGGCGACGTCAGCCGGTGTAGTGAAAGGGGGAGAAAAGGAGACTTGGGCCATAGAGGCCCGAGCTTAACCGCAGCCGCCACCACAGGTTCTGCGATGGCGCAAACAGGGTGGGTGCAGTGTGGGGGCCGCATCCGGATCCACGCAACCGGCCAGCCCCCGTGGTCGCAAGCCGCTCAGTCCCGGTTGCCATGGCCCTTGCCACGGCCTTCACCCTTGCCATGCCCGCGGTCATGGTCACGGTCGTGTTTGCCGCCGCGTCCACGGTCGTCATCCCAACGATGGTCATCGCGCCCACGCGGACCCTGGTACGGGTTCCCACGGCGTGGGGGCGGCTCCTGCACAAAGTACACCGGCTGGCTGCAGGCGTTGTAGCGAGCGCAGTGTTTGCCCCAGTTCTTGGCATGGCCGGGCGGCACATACAGATAAATGGGCGCACGCGGCACCACCACAGCAGGGCGCTGGATGATGACGGGCTCTGCGTAAATCAGCGGCGGTGGCGGTGCATTGCCAATGTTGATGCGGCCATACACGCCGGGTGCCAGTTCGCCCCCCACGGTGGCATTGACGTAGGCTTGCGCATGCGCGCCGCCCGCCAGGCCGAGGATCGCGGCCGCGGCCGCACCCGAAACAAGAAGACGGATCGTGGGAAACATGGTGTTTTTCATGGAAAGCTCCTGCTGACTGCCACACCGTGCACGCAAACAGTGTGTGCACAGGGAGGGCCGCCCTGAGTGAGTCACAAGGCTTCCTGTACCTTACACCTTTCAGACGCTACAAAATGTCAGCCAATGGCGACAGTTGTTGACGCGAGATGAGGTACCGCAAGGCCTTGGCTGCCGACGCCTAAGCCCGATATACGCCACCGGCATCACGACGCCGTTGCACTGGCAGCCGCCTGCAGCAGTGCTTCCGCCGGCCCGGGGCGCCCGAACAGGTAGCCCTGCCAGGTGTGGCAGCCCAGCCCGGCCAGCATGTCGCGTTGCTCCTGGGTTTCGACCCCCTCGGCAATCACCCCCAGGTCCAGGCTCTGGGCCAGGGTCACGATGGTGCGGGCAATGCTGGCGTCATTGGCGTCGGTGAGCAGGTCGCGCACAAAGCTTTGGTCGATCTTGAGCTGGTCCAGCGGCAAGCGCTTGAGGTAGCTCAGGCTCGAATAACCCGTGCCAAAGTCGTCCAGCGAGAAGCCCAGGCCCGACGCACGCAGGGTGTCCATGCGCTGGATGGTGTCCTCCACATCGTCCAGCAGCAGGGTCTCGGTCAACTCCAGCTTCAGCCGGTGCGGGTTCGCGCCGGTTTCTTCCAGCACGCCCAGCACTTCGTCCACAAAGTGGCTGTGGCGGAACTGCCGTGCGCTCACGTTCACGGCCAAGGTCCAGTGGGCAGTCTGCGGGTCGCAGGCCCACTCCACCAATTGCAGGCAGGCCGTGCGCAGAATCCACACGCCCAGCGGCACGATGAGGCCCGAGGCTTCGGCCACTGGAATGAACTCGGCGGGCGACACCAGCCCGCGCTGCGGATGCTGCCAGCGCACCAACGCCTCGGCGCCCACAATGCCTCGCTGCTGATGAATCTGGGCCTGATAGTGCAGCAAGAATTGCCCCTCGCGCAGCCCGTCGCGCAAGCCCGCCTCCAGCAGCGTGCGCGCGGTCACATTGGCCTGGGTGCGCGGGTCAAAGAACCGCAAGGTGTTGCGGCCAGCGCCCTTGGCCTGGTACATGGCCATGTCGCCGTGCTTGAGCAATTCGTCCACCGAGCCGCGTGCATCGGCATACAGCGCAATGCCTATGCTGCAAGAACTGTGGTGTGAATGACCGTCGAGCTGGTAGCTCTGGCTGAGAGCCTGCAGCACCGTGCGCCCCACTGTTTCGGCCTGGGCGGCCGCTTCATGCGCCTGCGGGCTGAGCCCCTCCAGCAGCACCACAAATTCGTCTCCACCCAAACGCGCGACGGTATCGCCCATGCGCACGCAGCCCCCCAGGCGTGCAGCCACCTGGCGCAGCAGCTGGTCGCCCAGCTCGTGGCCTTGGGTGTCGTTCAGGTCCTTGAAGTTGTCCAGATCCACAAACAGCAGCGCGCCGCCCGCCCCCGAGCGCGCGCAGGCAGCCAGGCTGTGCTGCAGGCGGTCATTCATCAGCCGGCGGTTGGGCAGGCCGGTGAGCGGGTCGTAGAAGGCCAGCAGGCGAATTTCTTCTTCGGCAGCCTTGCGGCTGGAGATGTCTGTCTGCGTGCCCACGTAATGAGTGATCTCGCCGCGCGGCGAACGCACGGTGGTGATGGTGATCCAGGCCGGATATTCGGTGCCGTCCTTGCGCCGGTTCCACACCTCGCCCTGCCACATGCCGCTGGAGTGCAACGTGTTCTGCATGGCCGCGTAAAAAGACGCGTCCTGGCGGCCCGAGTGCAGCAGGCGCGGCGTCTGGCCCACCAGCTCGTCCACCGTGTAGCCGGTCAGCCGCGCGTAGGCCTGGTTGGCTTTAAGGATCCTCTGGTCGGGCCCTGTCACGATCATGCCCTCGAACGACTCAAACACCGTGGCAGCAATCTGCAGCGATTCTTCGGCCTTGCTGCGCTCGGTGATGTCGGTCGAGATGCCACACAGCGCATAAATGCTGCCATCCGCGTGGCGCAGCGGAATCTTGATCGACAAAAACGCGCGTGTCTCGCCCGTGGCGGCGGGCGTGTTCACCTCCTCCGCCTCCAGCGTCTCGCCGTCCTCCAGCACCCGGCGGTCATTGGCTCGCAGCCTTTGCGCCGTGGCTGAGTCGAAAAACGCCGCATCGTCATGGCCCAATACCTCGTGCGCCGGCCTGCCAAAGTAATGCAGCGTGTGGTGGTTGGCGTACTGGTAACGGTAGTCCTTGCCCTTGATGTAGATGAACGCGCCAACACTGTCCAAAATGGTGGCGAGCTTTTGCTCGCTGTCCCGCAAGTGGCGCGTACGCTCTTGGACCTGGCGACGCAAGATCGCAACCATCAACGCAGCCAGCAAGCTGAACGCCACCAAGCCCGCAAGCCCCCGCCACACCCAGGGGGAAATCTGCACGCCAGGGTCTTGCCCGCCCCAGTGGCGCATCACCTGGGCATAGGCCGGGTCGGCGCCACTGCGCCAGCTCTCGACGGATCGGTCAATGGCCGCCAACACATCTGCATTGCGGCCGGGGCCGGTCGCAAAGAACAGAGTAGCGGGCTGGAACACAATGCCCGTGTCCACCACGCCATAGCGGGCCGAATGGAAATTGCCGAACAGATGGTTGGAGATGACCGCATCGGCCTCGCCCCGCTGCACCATGGCAAACGCATCTATCAGGCTGGGCGCATCCACCAAAGTCACCTGGATGCCAAAGCTGTCCACCATGTTCAGGAATGTGGACCGCTGCACGGAGCCCTTGAGCACCGCGACCCGCTTGCCCTGCAGGTCAAACAACGAGTAGATGGGCGCGCCTGATGTCCGGTAGATCTGCGACCAGCTGTGCAGCACTGGCAGGCGGTGAAAGTCGTACAGGATCTCGCGCTCGGGCGAGCGAGCCACATCGGGCATCAGGTCGAGCCGGCCCTCGCGCAGCGCATCCAGGCAGTCCTGCCAGCTGCAGGGCACATATTTGATGGTCCACTGCTCGCGCGCAGCCACCAATTGCAGCAGATCCACAAAAATGCCTGCGGCCTTGCCGTCGGCATCCACAAACACCTTGGGTTCGTTCGAGTACACGCCCACGCGCAGCTCGCGGGGCGCTGCGGCAATGCTGGCGCTGGCCGTCAATAGGGCCGCCCACACAATGCCTTTGAGCCACGCGGCACAGCGCCGCACCAGCCAGTTCACGCCAGGTTTCACACCGGCCCCCCCCAGGTGATGGAGAAACCATGTTAACGAATGCTTGCAAAAACCTCCAAAAATTAACTGCCGCGTGCCGGTTGCGGTAGCATGTCTGTCTCTTATACACATCTGACGCTGCCGACGATACTCCTTGTGTAGA
>ERZ1031516.108-NODE-108-length-13432-cov-7.244300_pt1 | contig 13432 bp, 13 predicted proteins | sample MGYA00518047_ERZ1031516 | MGnify/ENA primary metagenome ERZ1031516 (study PRJEB33718, sample SAMN03159945) | human skin metagenome | collected 2014-04-10 | study: EMG produced TPA metagenomics assembly of the PRJNA266117 data set (Human skin bacterial metagenome... | reverse complement strand
CTACACAAGGAGTATCGTCGGCAGCGTCAGATGTGTATAAGAGACAGAAATCGAAGCGATCTGCACCCAGGCCGTGCAGCCAGATGACGCACGAATCGGTGGGAAGTGGGGGCTGCAGTAGCAATGTGGTATCCATATGTTGCTCCAATGTGGGGCCTATGCGTTGTTTTGGTGCGCGACTGTTTTCCGTCACTGTACTGATCCATGAACTAGATGTCGCAAGATTACAACTTTGCCCCCTTGACCCGCCTATCTCGCGGCTAAAAACGTGGTGTGGTATGGCCCTTGCTATAGAGCAAGTGACTGATGTCGCCGGCCTGGCGTGGTAACACCACTCCAAGCCGCGGAGCAGACGGGAAAGCCGATTTGATGGGGTTTCCAAAAGGTTCGCCGGGCGCTGCATGCCCGTCGATGTGCAAATTCGCGATCCGTCTCGGGCCTGTTCACCAACGGGCTGGTGCAAGCGTCGATGACCTGCTCTCGAATAGGTCACGGTACTGGCACCGAGGCCTGGTCACCGGTCTACACTGTTGCTGCCAATAGTGACGACATGCCCCAAAAGGGTACGGCGATCGGGCTGAGACTCCAACACAACAAAAGCAACCGGAGAATGTTCAATGAAGATGGTTAAAACCACCCTGGCGATGTTGACCGCCGCCGCCGTTCTGGGCGCTGCAGGCATGGCTCACGCCGGTGCCACCCTGGACGCCGTAAAGAAGAAGGGCTTTGTACAGTGTGGCGTCAGTGACGGCTTGCCGGGTTTCTCGGTGCCGGATGCCAAGGGCAACTACCAGGGCATCGACGTCGATATCTGCCGCGGTGTGGCCGCAGCAGTGCTGGGCGACGCCAGCAAAGTCAAATACAGCCCGCTGACCGCCAAGGAGCGTTTCACCGCCATTCAGTCCGGTGAAGTCGACGTGCTGTCGCGCAACACCACCTGGACCAGCTCCCGCGACGGCGGCATGGGCCTGGTGTTCACCGGCGTGACCTACTACGACGGCATCGGCTTCCTGGTCAACAAGAAGCTGGGCGTTGCCAGCGCCAAGGAACTCGATGGCGCGACCATCTGTATCCAGGCAGGCACCACCACCGAGCTGAACGTCTCCGACTACTTCCGCTCCAACGGCCTCAAGTACACCCCGATCACCTTCGACACCTCCGACGAGAGCGCCAAGTCGCTGGAAGCCGGCCGTTGCGACGTGCTGACCTCCGACCAGTCGCAGCTGTACGCACAGCGCATCAAGCTGGGCGCGCCGAATGACTGGGTTGTACTGCCAGAAGTGATCTCCAAGGAGCCGCTGGGCCCGCTGGTTCGTCGTGGCGACGAAGACTGGATGGCTATCGTCAAGTGGACCCTGTTCGCCATGCTCAACGCCGAAGAGCTGGGTGTCGACTCCAAGAACGTCGAAGCCCTGGCCAAGGAAACCAAGAACCCTGACGTAGCCCGTATGCTGGGTGCTGACGGTGAGTACGGTAAAGACCTGAAGCTGCCGAAAGACTGGGTCGTCCAGATCGTCAAGCAGGTCGGTAACTACGGCGAAGTGTTCGAGCGCAACATCGGCAAAGGCAGCGAGCTGAAAATCGAGCGTGGCCTCAACGCTCTGTGGAACAAAGGCGGTCTGCACTACGCACCTCCAGTGCGTTGATTGACCTGTCGCCCGGCAGTGCACTGCCGGGCGATTTTCGTTCCGTTATACCTGGGGCATTCCCATGCAGAAAAACATCGGCGCACCGCAGGGGTTCTCCCTTAGCGATCCACGTGTGCGCGCCTGGCTATTCCAGATCATTACCGTTGTGGCCGTGGTCGCAATGGGCTGGTTCCTGTTCAGCAATACGCAGACCAACCTGCAACACCGGGGCATCACCTCGGGCTTCGACTTCCTCGAGCGCAGTGCCGGCTTCGGCATCGCCCAGCACCTGATCAGCTACACCGAAGCGGACAGCTATGCCCGCGTCTTCGTGATCGGCCTGCTCAATACCCTGCTGGTGTCGTTCATCGGCATCGTGCTGGCTACCTTCCTCGGCTTCGTCATCGGTGTCGCGCGCCTGTCGCCGAACTGGATGATCAGCAAGCTGGCCACCGTGTACATCGAGATCTTCCGCAACATCCCGCCGTTGCTGCAGATTCTCTTCTGGTACTTCGCCGTGTTGCTGCCGCTGCCCGGGCCGCGTGCCAGCATCAGCGTCGGCGACAGCTTCTTCCTCAGCAACCGTGGCCTGAACATGCCGGCTGCCGAGGCGACTGGCGCCTTCTGGCCGTTCGTGGTCGGCCTGGTCATTACCCTGGTGGCCATCGTGATGATGACGCGCTGGGCCAACAAGCGCTTCGAGGCCACCGGGCAGCCGTTCCACAAGTTCTGGGTAGGCCTGGGTCTGGCGATTGTCATCCCGACCTTGTTCGCCCTGGTCTTCGGTAGCCCGCTGCACTGGTCGGTACCCGAGCTCAAGGGCTTCAACTTCGTGGGCGGCTGGGTAATGATTCCCGAGTTGCTGGCGCTGACCATCGCGCTGACCGTCTACACCGCGGCGTTCATCGCCGAGAACGTGCGTTCCGGGATCAACTCGGTCAGCCACGGCCAGACCGAAGCTGCCCGCTCCCTGGGCCTGCGCCCCGGCCCGACGCTGCGCAAGGTGATCATCCCGCAAGCCATGCGCGTGATCATTCCGCCGCTGACCAGCCAATACCTGAACCTGGCGAAGAACTCGTCCCTGGCTGCCGGTATCGGCTACCCGGACATGGTGTCGCTGTTCGCCGGTACCGTACTCAACCAGACCGGTCAGGCCATCGAGGTGATTGCCATCACCATGAGCGTCTACCTGGCGATCAGTATCAGCATTTCCCTGCTGATGAACTGGTACAACAAGCGCATCGCGCTGATCGAGCGGTGAGGACCTAGCGCAATGAGCACTCATACTTTCAAACCGGATTTACCGCCACCCAGCTCCAGCGTTGGCGCGGTTGCCTGGATGCGCAGCAATCTGTTCTCCAGCTGGCTCAATACGCTGCTGACCCTGTTCGCCATCTACCTCATCTGGCTGATGGTGCCGCCGCTGCTCAAGTGGGCGCTGTTCGACGCCAACTGGGTGGGCACCACCCGCGCTGATTGCACCAAGGAGGGCGCCTGCTGGGTGTTCATCCAGTCGCGCTTCAGCCAGTTCATGTACGGCTTCTACCCCAGCGAACTGCGCTGGCGCGTGGACCTGACCGCGGTGCTGGCCATCGTCGGTGCAGCGCCGCTGTTCATCTCCAGGTTCCCGCGCAAGGCCGTCTACGGCATCGGCTTTCTGGTGATCTACCCGATCGTCGCCTGGTGCCTGCTGCACGGTGGTGTGTTCGGCCTGGACACCGTGGCGACCAGCCGTTGGGGCGGCCTGATGCTGACCCTGGTGATCGCCGCCGTCGGTATCGCCGGTGCGTTGCCGCTGGGCATCCTGCTGGCATTGGGGCGTCGTTCCAACATGCCGGCGGTGAAGGTGGTCTGCGTGACCTTCATCGAGTTCTGGCGTGGTGTGCCGCTGATCACCGTGCTGTTCATGTCATCGGTGATGCTGCCGCTGTTCCTGCCCGAGGGCATGAGCTTCGACAAGCTGATGCGCGCATTGATCGGCGTGATCCTGTTCCAGTCGGCCTACATCGCCGAAGTGGTGCGTGGTGGGCTGCAGGCGATTCCCAAAGGGCAATACGAAGCGGCTGGCGCCATGGGCCTGGGCTACTGGCGGATGATGGGTCTGGTGATCCTGCCGCAAGCGCTCAAGCTGGTGATTCCGGGCATCGTCAACACCTTCATCGCCCTGTTCAAGGACACCAGCCTGGTGATCATCATCGGCCTGTTCGACCTGCTCAACAGCGTCAAACAGGCGGCTGCCGACCCGGCATGGCTGGGCATGGCGACCGAAGGCTATGTGTTCGCCGCCCTGATTTTCTGGATTTTCTGTTTTGGTATGTCGCGCTATTCCCTCCACCTGGAGCGCAAGCTCGACACTGGCCACAAGCGTTAGGAGTCACTTAGATGAGCGAAGCAAACAAGCAACCCAGCGCCGAGCCGATCATTCAACTGCAGGGCGTGAACAAGTGGTACGGCCAGTTCCACGTACTCAAGGACATCAACCTGGACGTGCGCCAGGGCGAACGTATCGTGCTGTGCGGCCCGTCGGGCTCGGGCAAGTCGACCACCATCCGCTGCATCAACCGCCTGGAGGAACACCAGGCCGGGCGCATCGTGGTCGATGGCACCGAACTGACCCGTGACCTCAAGGACATCGAGACCGTGCGCCGCGAAGTGGGCATGGTGTTCCAGCACTTCAACCTGTTCCCGCACCTGACCGTGCTGCAGAACTGCATCCTGGCGCCGATGTGGGTACGCAAGATGCCCAAGCGCAAGGCCGAGGAAATCGCCATGCATTACCTGGAGCGCGTACGCATTCCGGAACAGGCGCACAAGTTCCCGGGGCAACTGTCCGGCGGCCAGCAGCAGCGTGTGGCGATTGCCCGCGCGCTGTGCATGAAGCCCAAGATCATGCTGTTCGATGAGCCGACCTCGGCACTCGACCCGGAAATGGTCAAGGAAGTCCTCGACACCATGATCGGCCTGGCCCAGGACGGCATGACCATGCTCTGCGTGACCCACGAGATGGGCTTCGCCCGTACCGTGGCCGACCGCGTGATCTTCATGGACAAGGGCGAGATCGTCGAACAGGCCGAGCCGAATGCCTTCTTCGACAACCCGCAGAACGAGCGTACCAAGCTGTTCCTGGGGCAGATCCTGCACTGAGGATGGTCGGGCAGGGCGCCGGCACGAGTCTGCGCTTTTCCGGAACACCGATAAAAACGCCGGGGCCTGAGCCCCGGCGTTTTTCTATGAGTGAGAAACAGGTTTGGCTTATCGGCCCCTGAGCATCACGACTTGTCCTGAGGCTTCAGGTAGCTGTTGATGATCGCCGAGAAATCCAGCCCTCCGTGCCCGTCGCAACTGAAGCGCTGGTAGAGCTGCTGGGCGAGGGCGCCGACTATCACCGGTTGCCTGATCTGCCGGGCGGCCTCGGTCGCCAGGCCGAGATCCTTGAGCATCAGGTCGGTGCCGAAGCCGCCGCTGTAACCGCGCGAGGCCGGCACGTTGTCGAGCACGCCGGGGTAGGGGTTGTTGGTGTCCGAACTCCAGCAACGCCCGCTCGAGGTATTGATGACGTTCGCCAGCACCTTGGCGTCGATGCCCAGTGACACTCCCAGCGCCATGGCCTCGGCAACGCCGATCATGGAGATGCCCAGCAGCATGTTGTTGGCCACCTTCGCTACCTGGCCGTTACCGCTGCCGCCGCAGTGCACGATGTTGCGGCCCATGGCCGCGAGAACCGGCTGCGCCTTGGCAAAGTCCGCCTCGGCGCCGCCGACCATGAAGGTCAGGGTACCCGCCGCCGCACCGACGGTGCCGCCAGATACAGGTGCATCGAGCATCGGGTTGCCGTGGGCGGCGGCCGCCTTGGCGACTTCCCGGGCGGCCAGCGGGTCGATGGTCGAGCAGTCGATCAGCAGCACGCCCGGCGCCACCTTGGCCAGCAGGCCGTCATCGCCGAGATACACCGCTTTGACCTGGGCCGAGGCCGGTAGCATGGTGATCACCACGTCCGCGTCCTGCAGCACGCCGCAGGCGGTCTCGGCGCCGGTGGCACCGGCTTGCACCAGGGCGGCGACCGCGCCGGTGGCCAGGTCGAAGACGCGCAGCGCGTGGCCTGCCTTGAGCAGGTTGTGGGCCATGGGCGCGCCCATGTTGCCCAGGCCGATGAATCCGATATTCATGGTCGTCGCCTCACTTCAGGGTGATGGTGGTGTTCACTGCGCCGCCGACGTCACTCTCGTCGAACCAGCGTTGGGTCACTGTCTTGGTCTGGGTATAGAACTGCACCACCTGTTTGCCGTACGGGCCGAGGTCGCCGAGTTTCGAGGCCCGCGAGCCGGTGAACGAGAACATCGGTACCGGGACCGGAATCGGTACGTTGATGCCCACCTGGCCAACGTCGATCTCCTCCTGGAAGTGCCGGGCGGCGGCGCCAGAACGGGTGAAGATCGCCGTGCCGTTGCCATTGGGGTTGGCGTTGATCCGCGCGATGGCCTCGTCCAGGGTGGCGGCGTGCACCACACACAGCACCGGGCCGAAGATTTCCTCGCGGTAGATGCTCATCTGCGGCGTCACCCCATCGAAGATGGTCGGCCCGACGAAGTTGCCGTGCTCGTAGCCTGCCACCGCCGGGTTGCGGCCATCGAGCACCAGACGGGCGCCTTCGCTCTTGCCGCGTTCGATCAGGCTGCTGACCCGGTCCAGTGCAGCGCAGGAGATCAGCGGGCCGACATCGGTGCCGCTCTCCATGCCGCCGCCCACCTTGAGGGTCTCGGCCTTGGCTACCAGGTCCGGTAGCCAGCCCTGGGCCTCGCCGACCAGAATCACCACCGACAGCGCCATGCAGCGCTGCCCGGCAGCGCCGAATGCGGCGCCGGCCAGGTTGTTCAGGGTCTGTTCCTTGTTGGCATCGGGCAGCACGATGGCATGGTTCTTCGCGCCCATCATGCATTGCACGCGTTTGCCGGCCTGGCTGGCGCGGTTGTAGACGTGGGTGCCGATCCGCGTCGAGCCGACGAAAGACACTGCCTTGATGTCCGGGTGATCGCAGATCGCGTTCACCGCCGCTTCGCCGCCGTGCACCACATTGAGCACGCCAGGCGGTACGCCGGCTTCCAGCGCCAGTTCACACAGACGCATGGTCACCATCGGATCCTGCTCCGAAGGTTTCAACACGAAGGTGTTACCGGTAGCGATGGCCATCGGGAACATCCACAGCGGGATCATTGCCGGGAAATTGAAGGGGGTGATACCGGCGCACACGCCCAGCGGTTGCAGCAGGGTGTAGGTGTCGACGCCGCCGGCCACGTTGTTGGCCAGCTCACCCAGTTGCAGGTTGCCGATGCCGGCGGCGTGTTCCACCACCTCAAGGCCACGGAACACATCGCCCTCGGCGTCGGCGAGGGTCTTGCCCTGTTCGGCGGTAAGAATGGCCGCCAGCTCTTTCATGTTTTCGCGGATCAACTGCTGGTACTTGAGAAAGATCCGCGCGCGGGCGCCGATCGGTGTCTTGCGCCAGGTCTTGAAGGCCTGGCTGGCGCTGGCCACGGCGGCGTCGATTTCTTCGCCGGTGGCGAATGGCACGCGAGCCAGCACTTCCTGGGTGGCCGGGTTGACGACGTCGCGCCATTGCTCGGTGCGTGACTCGACGAGCTCGCCGTTGATCAGCAGTTTCACGGTAGTGGTCATGGTTCGATCCTTGGTCTGGAAATCAGCGGGCGCGCAGTGGCGCTTGGCGCGGGTCATTCACTGCGCTGCGTTCAACCGGCACACGGGGCGGGTCACTGCGCATCAGCGCGGTACAGAACAGCGCGACGATGCCCATGCCGATCAGGTAGGCGATCACGTAGCGCGGACTGCCGTCGGCGGCAGCCAGCAGGCTGGTGGCGATCATCGGTGCGAAGCCGCCACCGAGTACGCCGGCCAGTTGCACCGACAGCGAGATGCCGCTGTAGCGAATCTCGGCCGGGAACTGGCGGGCGAACAACAGCGATTCCGGGGCATACAGAATCGGGAACACCACGCCCACCGCAAGCACCATGGCCCACCACACCAGCAGCGGCTCGCGGCTGCCGAGCATGGCGAAGAACGGGTACACGAAGGCGCACAGCAACAGCAGCCCGGTGAAGTACAGGCGCTTCTGGCCGACACGATCAGACAGCCAACCGCAGAACGGCATGGTCGCCAGCGATAGCGCAGCACCGGCAGTGATGGCGTGCAGCACGTCGGCCCGGGGGATCTGCAACTGGTTGGCGGCGTAGGCGAGGGCGAAGGTGACCGCCATGTAGAACCAGGCGTTCTCGGCCGTGCGTGCGCCGATGATGGTCAGGGTGGCGCGCGGGTGTTTACGCACCACCTCCATCAGCGGCAGGTTGACGCGCCGGTTCTGCTGCTTGAGCTTCTCGAAGTCCGGCGACTCGGCGACCTTCACGCGGATCAGCCAGCCCACCGCCAGCAGCACCACGCTGGCCAGGAACGGCAGGCGCCAGCCCCAGCTGAGCATCTGCTCCTCGGGCAGCGTGGCGACCGCGCCCATGGCCAGGGTAGAGAGCACCAGGCCCGCGCCCACGCCAGTCTGCGGCAGGCTGCCGTAGAAACCCTTCTTGCCTTCCGGCGCATGCTCGACGGCCATCAGCACCGCGCCGCCCCATTCACCGCCCACGGCCATGCCCTGCACAAAGCGCATGACCACCAGCAGCGCCGCGGCCCAGTAGCCGATCTGCTCGTAGGTGGGCAGCAGGCCGATGGCGATGGTCGGGATGCCCATCATCAGCAGGGTGAGCATCAACATCGACTTGCGGCCGATGCGGTCACCGAAGTGGCCGAAGATGATGCCGCCCAGCGGTCGGCCTATAAAGCCCACCGCGTAGGTCGCGAACGCCGCCAGCACACCGGTGATCGGGTCGAGGGTGGGGAAGAACAGTTTGTTGAAGACTAGCGCGGCGGCGGTGCCGTAGAGAAAGAAGTCGTACCACTCGATGGTGGTGCCCGCCATGCTGGCCAGGCCAGCGATGCGATAGTGCTTGCGGCCGGCAGTCGGCCCTTGCGCGTTGGAATCGTTCATGAGTTGCCTGCTGTTATTTTTGTCGTAGGAACTTGGAACTGTCGGCAGCTGGAATGCGCTGCGCATCTGAAGTATAGGTATGCAAACTTTCCAATGGATCGCTTAAAAAGACAGGGTGGTTATGCAAAAAAGCATGATGTCAGCTAGCCAGATGAATTGGGACGACCTGAAGTTCTTCCTCGAAGTTGCCCGTACCCGAACCGCCAGCAGCGCGGCCCGGCGCCTGGGCGTGGACTACACCACGGTGTCGCGGCGTATCGGCGCGCTGGAGAAGGCGCTGGCTACCTTGTTGTTCGAGCGCTCGAGGGCCAGCGGCTTCGTGCTGACCACGGAGGGGCAGCACCTGCTGGGCTACGCCGAGGCGCTGGAAAGCACCCTGCAAACGGCTTGCGAGCAGGTGTCGGGCGCCAGCCTGGCGCTTTCCGGCCACGTGCGGATCGGCTCGACCGAGGGCTTTGGCAGTTACTTCGTGGCGCCCCAGCTTGGCGGCTTTCAGGACATCTACCCGAACATCGCCATCGACCTGCTGCCGGTGCCGCACTTCATCAGCCTGTCACGGCGCGAGGCGGATATCGCCATCACCCTGGAACGCCCGGAGCGCGGGCCTTATGTCTGTTCCAGACTGTGCGACTACGCCCTGAAGCTCTATGCGACGCCCGAGTACCTGCACAGGCACCCGCCGATCCACGGCGTGGACGACCTGAGCCGGCACTCGTTCATCACTTACGTCGATGATCTGGCATTCAGCCCGGAGCTCCTCTATCTGGAAAGCATCGTGCCCAATGCCAGCAGCGCGCTGCGCAGCACCAGCGTGGTGGCCCAGTACCTGGCGACCTTGCAGGGTAGGGCGCTGGCGATCCTGCCGTGCTTTCTGGCCGGCCCGGATGCCCGGCTGGTCGAGGTGCTGGCGGATGAGGTAAAGGTCACCCGGCAGTTCTGGCTCTATTACCGCGAGGATCTGCGCAAGCTCAAACGCATCACCCTGGTAGCCGATTACCTGCGTGCCTGCGCCGAACGCAATCGTGCATTTCTGCTTGGTGATACCGCTGAGATGGTGATTGTGTGACTGATTTGCCCATGGCGGTCACGCGCGGCGCGGGCGATACTGCGGCCCATTGCCAGGAGGCCATGCCATGTCCACAGAAAATGCCCAATTGATCACCCGTTTCTACGAGGCATTCCAGCGCCTCGACGCCGAGGCGATGGCGCGCTGCTACGCGCCGGAAGTGCGTTTCAGCGACCCGGCCTTCGGCGAATTGAATGGCGATGATGCTCGCGACATGTGGCGCATGCTCACCTCCCGCGCCAAGAAGTTCTCCCTGACCTACAGCGATGTGCAGACCGATGCCACCGGCGGCAGCGCCAACTGGGTGGCCACCTACCTGTTCCCGCAGACCGGACGCACCGTGGTCAACCGCATCCACGCCTCGTTCATGATTCGTGACGGGCTGATCGTCGAGCACCGCGACCACTTCGACATGTGGCGCTGGGCCACCCAGGCGCTCGGTTTCAAAGGCATGTTGCTGGGCTGGACGCCGCTGCTCAAGAATGCCGTGCGCAAGCAGGCGCGGGGCGGCCTGCGGCAGTTTCAGGCCGCCCGTGCGTCAGACGAGCAGCACGGCGGAGAAGCGCGCGGCTGAACGGAGTGGTACGCTCTCCGGTCAGAAGTTCATCGATGAATGGCCGAGTGCATGTAAAGGCTTCGTTCATCGACTGAAAGCCCGTCCGCCAGAGTATTTCGATCATGAGTGTTATGTCCCTATCCCCCCGTAAAGCCAAGGCCTGGAGTGTGCACGCGGTAACCGCGAGCGGAGTCATCCTCGGTATGCTGGCGTTGCTTGCATTGATCGAGGGGCGGGCGGAAAGCTGCCTGATGTGGCTGGGCCTGGCGCTGCTGGTCGATGGCCTGGACGGTACCCTGGCGCGCAAATACGACGTCAAGGTGGTGCTGCCGCATTTCGACGGTTCCACCCTCGACCTGGTGATCGACTACCTCACCTACGTGTTCATCCCCGCGATCTTCGTCTATCGCTTCATTCCGCTGCCTGAGTACACGCTGCTGCTGTCAGTGGGCATCATCCTGCTGTCGTCGCTGTTCTGCTTCTGCAACGTCAACATGAAGAGCAAGGACAACTACTTCGTCGGCTTCCCGGCGGCGTGGAACGTGGTGGTGGTGTATCTCTACCTGCTGGACTTCGAGCCCTGGGTCACCTTCGCGGTGATCATGGTGCTGGCAGGCCTCACCCTGACCCGCATGAAGTTCCTGCACCCGTTCCGGGTCAAGCAGTTCATGCCGCTGAACATCGCCGTGACCATGGTGTGGATGTTCGCCTGCGCCGGGCTGATCCTGCAGTTCCCGGCGCAGCCGGTGTGGCTGCTGGTGCTGTGGGGCCTGTCCTCGGCGTACTTCGTGGGTATGTGCGTGTGGCGCTCGGCCCGTGAGTGGCTCGCCTGATCGAGCGATGAGCGTTAGCGCCGACAAACCCTGGTTCGTCTATCTCGTGCGCGCCGCCAATGGCGCGCTGTACTGCGGCATCAGCGATGATCCGCAGCGGCGGTTTGCCCAGCACCAGTGTGGCAAGGGCGCCCGCTTCTTCTTCTCCAGCCCGGCAGTGGCTCTGGTCTACAGCGAAAGCTGTAGCGGCAAGGGCGATGCCTTGCGCCGTGAGCGGGCGATCAAACGGCTCGGCAAGGGCGCCAAGGAGGCCCTGGTGGCCACCGGCAGCCTGATGCATGTGCTTGATGAGCTGCCATCACGCTGAGCGAGCGCAGGCTGGGGTAAGCTGCGAGACCAATCCGTCCACGGAGGTCTCCCATGTCTGAGTTGATCCTGCACCACTATCCCACATCGCCTTTCGCCGAAAAGGCCCGCCTGTTGCTGGGCTTCAAGGATCTGGCCTGGCGCTCGGTGCAGATTCCGCCGGTGATGCCCAAACCGGATCTCACCGCGCTGACCGGTGGCTACCGCAAGACGCCGGTGCTGCAGATCGGTGCAGACATCTATTGCGACACGGCCCTGATCGCCCGCCGCCTGGAGGCCTATCAGCCGCAGCCTGCCTTGTTGCCAGGCGCCCGGGCATTTGCCATTGCCACCTTCGCCCAGTGGGCCGACTCGGTGGTGTTCCAGCATGCGGTAAGCCTGGTGTTCCAGCCCGAATCCATCGCCGTGCGGTTCGCCAAGGCGCCGCCGGAGTTCTTGCAGACCTTTATCGCCGATCGCAGCAAGCTGTTCTCGGGCGGTCAGGCCAGCCGGCTGCCGGCCGAGCAAGCCAAACACCAGTGGCCGGTGTTCATGGCGCGACTGCAGGCGCAACTGGAGGCCAGCGGTGGCCAGTATCTGTTCGGTGAGCCGAGCCTGGCCGATATCGCCATGGCGCATCCGTTGTGGTTCCTGCGCGCAACGCCGGTGACCTCGCCGCTGGTCGATGGTTACCCGGATGTTGCGGCCTGGCTGGACCGGGTGCTGGCATTTGGGCACGGCAAGTCCGAGGAGATCAGTGGTGAAGCTGCGATCGACGTGGCGCGCACGGCCACGCCTGCGCCGCTGCCCGCTGAGGTGTTCAGTGAGCCGAATGGCTTCGCTGCCGGCCAGCGGGTGGCGATTTCGGCTATCGACTATGGCGTGGAAGCGGTCGAGGGCGAACTGCTGTTCGCGGGCGCCGAGGAGCTGATCCTGCGCCGTGAAGATGACCGCGCCGGTATCGTACATGTGCATTTCCCGCGGCTCGGGTTTCGTATCGAGGCGCGTTGAGCTCAATAAAGATCACGGCTAAAGCCGCTCCCACAAAGGCACCAATCGTGGGAGCGGCTTCAGAGGTAGGCCGTAGGATGGGTGGAACCCATCAATGGCCGATGGGTTTCACCCATCCTACGGCCTTGGCTAAAGCCCCTCCCACAAGCGGCATCAGTCGTGGGAGCGGCTTTAGCCGCGAGAGGTTTGGCAGTCGGCTCGACCCATCGGTCTACTGCTTCAACGCTGATCCGGCAACAAGAAATTCCCCGGCCCTGCATCTTCCAGGGTCGGCACTTCGGCTTCGTCCTTCAGGTCGACGCCCGAGAGCTGGCGGCGGCAGGCTTCGCGCATCAGGTACATCAGGCGGAAGGTCGCCATACCGTAGCTCAGGCCTTCCAGCCGCACGTTGGAGATGCAGTTGCGGTAGGCGTCGTTGAGGCCGACCCGCGGTGCGTACGTGAAGTACAGGCCCAGGCTGTCCGGTGAACTGAGTCCCGGGCGTTCGCCGATCAGGATCACCGTCATCTTGGCGCCCAGGCGCTCGCCCACCTCGTCAGCGATGGCGACCCGGCCCTGCTGCACCAGGGTGATGGGTGCCAGTTTCCAGCCTTCCTCGCTCACCTGCTCCAGCAATTTTTCCAGAAACGGCAGGCTGTGGCGGCGCACGGCCAGGGACGACAAACCATCGGCAATCACGATGGCCAGGTCATAGCCACGGCCTTTTTCCTTCGCGTAATCATCCAGCGCGCTGGCGGACTCTTCGTTCAGGCGCCGGCCCAGGTCCGGGCGCTGCAGGTAGGTATGCCGGTCGGCTGCGGCGCTGTGCAGCAGCAGGGTATCCAGGCCGCGGCCCTGCAGTTCTTCGCACAGGCCTTCATGGTCGAAGGGCAGGTGTACGGCATCGCGGGCCTGGGCGTGGGCGAACTGGAAATCCAGCTGTGCGGCAGTCGGCAGGCTGGTGCCGGCACGGCCCAGGGCCTGTCTCTTATACACATCTCCGAGCCCACGAGACTAGGCATGATC
>ERZ1031516.106-NODE-106-length-13510-cov-7.477146_pt1 | contig 13510 bp, 16 predicted proteins | sample MGYA00518047_ERZ1031516 | MGnify/ENA primary metagenome ERZ1031516 (study PRJEB33718, sample SAMN03159945) | human skin metagenome | collected 2014-04-10 | study: EMG produced TPA metagenomics assembly of the PRJNA266117 data set (Human skin bacterial metagenome... | reverse complement strand
GGAGTATCGTCGGCAGCGTCAGATGTGTATAAGAGACAGGCTCCAGGCCCTGCCGCTGGACACGCGCGATGCACAGATCGAGAAGGCGTTGGCTTCGGCCGGCCTGACCGACGATCCGGCGGCGGTCAATCTCGAGCGCGCAATGCGAAAGATCGTCGGGGCGGCGCCTTTGAAGTCGGGCCCGGCGTTCTCGGGGCTCGGGTTCCAAGAGGGCGGCAGCCCGCCCGTCGGCATGGCAAGCCTGGTCGGCGAGCGCGGGCCGGAACTCTTCGTGCCTCGCCAAGCGGGGACGATCATCCCGAACCATGTGCTCGAAGGCGAGAGGTCGGACGGCGGCGAGCGCGACACCGGAACCCACAACTACTACTTCACCGTGGGAGACGTGGCGACGGTGAGCATGGTGAAGAAGGCGGTGGCCGGTGCGCAGCGCCAGGCGGCCGGAGCGCTCGCGCGCAGTCGCGGCTATGGAGGGGTGGCCTGATGGCGACTATTGCGTTTCCTGCGGGGCTGGTTCCGCGCGAGTTCTCCCTTGAGATGGCGGTCAACCAGCGCAGCTACGCATCGCCGTTCGGTGGTTCGGAACAGGTCGTGGACATGCTGAATGACCGGTGGATGGTTTCGATGACGTTGCCCAACTTCAGCACGGCGAAGGCGGCCAGGATTGAGGCCTTCATCGGCGCGATGCGTGGCATGACGAACGTGGTGAACCTGTATCACTTCCTGCGGCCGGTCCCGCGCGGGACGATGCGGGGCTCGCCGACGTGCGCCGCGGCCGTGGCCGGCGCCGGCCAGGTCCAGATCTCCACCACCGCCGGGGCGACATTGCTGGCGGGGGACTTGGTCGGCGTGAACGGCTTGCTTCTGATGGCGCAAGACGATGCCGTGGCCAACGGATCGGGCGTCATGGTGCTTTCTCTGGTGAATCGGCTGCGCAAGGCCGTGAGCGGCGGCATGCCTGTGACCTGGGATCGGCCGACGGCGTCATTCCGGCTGATGTCGAGTTCCGGCGTGCAGTACTCGCCGGGCTTTGCGGCGGGCAGTGCGCTCGACTTCGCGGAGGCGATCTAGATGCGAACCTTGTCTGCTGGTGCGCTCGCGGCGCTGAGTGCCCCGGTGGTTCGTCTGGTGACCCTCGTTCAGATGACCTTTCCGGGGCCGGTTGTGGTGGCGCTGAATTCGTCCAACCGAGACTTCGACTTCGCCGGCGTCACCTTCCGAGGCGCTGCGGGCCTGGGCGCGATGAGCGAGATCAACAGCTCGCCGGGGGAGATCAAGGGGTTGAGCTTCGAGATGGCTGGCGTGGATACCGCTGTGCTGGCATTGGCGCTTGACGACAGCGCCGTGGTGCAAGGCTCGCCCGTCGTGGTGCGAACCGCTTTGCTCGACGATGCGCTGCAAGTTGTGGATGCGCCCGTCGAGTGGGCGGGTCGACTCGACACGATGGTGATCGAGGAGGATGGCGAGACCTGCCGGGTCGGAGTGACGGCAGAGGCCTCTGCCGTTGATCTGCTTCGAGGGAGTGCGCTGACGTACAGCAATGCTGATCAGCAGTCGCTCTATCCCGGCGATCGGGCATTCGAGTACATCGTCGCGCAGTCGAATACGCCGGTTGTGTGGCCGTCGAAAGAGTGGCTTCGCGCACTCGGCCCGCGATGACCAGGCGTGGCGACTGGCAGGCGCGATGGGGCGCCTACATGAGAGCGCGTGCGGACTTGCCATTTGCATGGGGCTCGAACGATTGCTGCTTGTTCGCGGCCGGGTCGGTCGAGGCCCTGACGGGCATCGAGTGCGCGTCTCGTTTTGGGCGCTACGACAGTGCGATGGGCGCGGCGCGGAAGGTTGAGCAGTTCGGCGGCTTGATGGGGCTGGCAACGGCCGTCCTCGGGCCGCATTGCCCGCCGGTCATGGCTGCGGTCGGCGACGTTGTGCTGGTGGAAAACGCTGGCCGTGATCTGCTGGGCGTGTGCAACGGGACGAGCGTTCTGGGGCCTGGCGAGAGCGGAATCTTCGCCGTCGGCATGGATGCTGCAAAGGCGGCATGGAAGGTCTGAATGCCTCAAGTAATTCCCTGGGCGGTCCAAGCCATCGGCACCGCTCTTACCGGCACTGCTTTGGCGGCTGGAACCGTGTCGGTAATCTCGGCGGCTGTCTATGCGCTGGGCTCGCTCGCGCTGAGCAACTATCAGAAGAAAAAAGCTGAACAGTCGGCGAGGGCGCAGTTCGATGCGGCTCAGGTCGATCGCATGGTCAACGTGCAGACGACGGTGATGCCGCGCGAGCTGGTGATGGGCCGCGTGCGCAAAGGCGGGGCGATCTTCTTCCGGGCCGGCATGCCGCCGGTCAGCTCGACGTTCGTGTGTTGCGTTGCTCTGGCGGCGCATGAGATCGACGGCGTAGAGCGGATCTTCTTCAACGATCAGCCCATAGACCTCGATGCGCAGGGCAACGTGACCACTGCGCCCTGGGGGCGCTACTTCTCGGAGTCCGACCGGCTGCAGATGACCGGGACGAGCGTGGCGCTCGGCCATGCGCCGATCGCTGGTTCGGTGACCGTCATTCGATCGAAGAACGTCTATCAGGACTCGGCAGAGTGGGAGTACGTCCCGCATACCTTGAGCGGCCTGAACGTGACGATCGATTCTTTCGACCCGTCGTCGCAGTACGAGGTTCGCTACCAGTGGACCAACTTCCTGAGCTTCGCGCGCGTGTTCGTGCACAACGGATCGCCCAGCCAGACGGCAAATGCCCGGCTGCAGCTCTTTTTCCCAGGCGTCTGGACGGCGGCGCACCGCGCGGCTGGCGTGGCCTATCTGGAGTGCGAGTTCGTCTACGAAGAGAGCGCCTTTCCGAGCGGGCTCCCTGCCGTGACGGCGCTGCTTCGTGGCGCTAAGGTCTATGACCCCCGCACCGGCACCACCGCATTCAGCGAGAACCCGGCGCTGATGCAGCGCCACGTCCTGATGCACTCGCAGTTCGGGAAGCGAGCAAGCCTGTCGGCCGCAGAGGATGCGCGGATTGCCGCGGCGGCCAACGCTTGCGAGATCGGCCTCAACTACACGGGCACCGGGCTGATCCCCGCGTTTCGCGCTGCCATCGTTGTGCCGTTCGGATCTCCCGCACGGGACGTGCTGGACGATCTCGCGCAGGCGATGGCCGGGGAGTGGGCCTACTCGACGGGAGACGAGTTCTTCGTGCGCGCTGGCGTTTACCAAGCGCCGGTGATGACGCTGACCGATGAGCACCTGGCTGTCGTCCAGCGAGGGGGCGACGGCGGCGCGTCGCAGAGTCCCATCACCATCAGCCCTCACCGGCCGCGAAACGACAAGATCAACACGGTGGTGGCGCGGATCTGGGATCAGGCGGCGTCCTATGCGCTCACGCCGATCACGCCTTTCCGCGCCGACGAGTACGTGGCCGCAGATGGTGGGGTCGAGCTCTCGCAGGAAGTGACGATGGCGGGGGTGTACTACGCTCCCCAGGCCTACCACATCGCTGGGATCATGCTGCGCGACGGCCGTGACCCGCTGACGGTCACGCTGCCCTTCAAGCTGTCGGCCTATCCTCTCGAGGTCTTCGACACCGTGCGGCTGACCTTGAGCCGATACGGCTGGGTCAACAAGGAATTTCGGATCCTCGCTCGGGTGTTCTATCCCGATGGATACATCGGGCTGACGCTCAAGGAGACTTCGCCCGCGATCTTCGCGCATGGGGCCGCCTTCCTGGCGCCAGGCTATGCCGACAACACCGGGCTTCCGAATCCTTGGGACATCGCGCCGCCGACGATCACCTCGATCAGCAGCGGCGAGGATGAGCTGATCGTGCAGTCCGACGGCACCATCGTGAATTCCATCCGCGTGCAGTGGGCCGCGCTGCAGCAGCCATCGATCACGACGGCCGGGCAGGTGGAGGTGCAGTATCTGGTGCCGCCGTCCGACCAGTGGTCTAGCGTGTACGTGCCGGGCAGCGCTACCGAAGCGCGGATCGTGGGGGTCGTGGATCGGGCGATCGTGTTGATCAAGGCGCGCACGCGCAACAGCATCGCGGTGTCGGATTGGAGCCTCGAGCAGCGCCACCAGGTGGTCGGCAAGACGGAGCCGCCGCCCAGCATCGAAAACCTGTCGATCGCCGGTAGCGTGCTCTCGTGGCGGATGCCGCGGCGCGTGCCCGACCTCGCCGGGTTCGTGTTCCGGTTTCACTACGGGAACAACCTCGATTGGGGTAGCGCTGCGCCGCTGCATCAGGGCCTGATCACCGACAGCCCTTACCAGATGGTCACCCGCCCCGGCGGCGTGGTCACGCTGATGGGCAAGGCGCAGGACACGTCGGGAAACCAGTCGCTCGTCAGCGCGAACATCGTGATGAACCTGGGCGATCCGCCGATCGCCAACGTCATCGAGGAGTGGGACTTCGGGGCCATGGGATGGCCGTTCGATAGCAGCGAGTCGGTGGGCTGGACGATCGATGGCGGGCTTCCATCTTCCATTGCGCTGGACTCGTTCTACGGCACCGACGACCAGAGCTTCTACGGAGAGGACAACTCACCGTTCTACAAGGACGAGGCCTACGGCGCGATGGTCTATGTGACGCCTGAGGTGTCCGTGCTTTCTGCGCTCGCCGGCTCGATCATGACGCTGCTGACGGAAGCCAAGGGCGTCGACTTGCGCATCGAGTACCGGCTTTCAGGGCCGGGATCGTTCTACGGTCCGGACTCGGCTTCGCTGTATGGCGATGACGCCGACCCGTTCTACGGTGCGCCCGGGCCGTGGACGGCTTGGCCGGGCCAGATCGTGGCGAGCAATGAGGTCTACCAATTCAGGCTGACCATCGGTGCGGGCTCGATTCGTGGCGTGCTCGAGCAGTTGGTGATGACGATCGATGCGCCAGATCTCGAAGAGGAGATCGCGGACGTGCCGATCACTGCGGGCGGGACGGTCATCCCCTACCTGAAGCCCTTCAAGTCGATCAAGACGGTGCAGGCCACGCTGCAGGTCGGCGGCAGCGCCGCGGTCACGGTCGAGATCGACAAGTCCAACCCACTGGCGCCGGTCATTCGCGCGCTCGATGCATCTCAAAACCCCGTCTCCGGTGCAACCGCTGACATCCATCTGAAAGGCTACTGAAATGCCCGCACCGCCCCTAAAGTCCGAGATCTCCGCGCCGTACCCCGCACCGTCCAATGCAACGGCGCGTGCGGGGTTCGGAAAGCTCTGGGACTACGTGACCGGCCTCCTCGGCCAGTCCGGCAACGCTGTCGACGCGCGCGCAGCGCTCGGCATCGGCTCGATCACGTATCGCAACCGACTGATCAACGGCCGGTTCACCGTGAACCAAGACGGCCGCAGCGGCACCGTGGTGCTCGCCGCTGGCGCCTATGGGCACGACGGCTGGAAAGGCGGGGCGGCCGGCTGCACCTACACCTTCGCCAAGACCGGCAACCTGACCACGATCACGATCACGGCCGGCACGCTGGTGCAGGTCGCGGATGGTCGAGGCATCGACGGCGGCAACTACGTGTTGAGTTGGACGGGCTCGGCGCAAGGCCGCATCGCAGCGGGGGCCTACGGCGCCAATCTCGTGACGGCGACGGGCGTCACGGCCGCGGCAAACGTGAACGTCGAGTTCGGCACGGGCACGCTCACGAACGTGCAATTCGAGTCGGGGACCATTCCCACGGTTTTCGAGAACCTACCCTATGTGTTCGAGCTGCTGCGCTGCATGGAGTATTACCAGTCGAGCTACCAGAACCAGGCCCCAGGGACCATCACGCAGACGGGCCGGCTGATCTCGCTGGCGTCCTCGACGAGTGCCTACGTGCAGTTCGGAATCTGGTTCAACCCGCCGATGCGTGCGACGCCGACGCTGAACATCTACAACCCGGCCAGCGGGGCGCTCAACTCGATCTACAACGAGTCGGTCGGAACGAACTTCACCGCTGGCGGCGTGGGATCGCCGTTCGTCAGCGCGAACTATGCGGCCGTGCAAACCACCACCGCACCGCCGGCCAACGCGACCATGACCCTGCACTACACCGCGAACGCGAGGCTCTGATGTACATCCTTCACGACCACTACATCGAGTTCAACGGGTCGATGATCCCGCTGGACGAGAACAACACCGACTACCAGGCCTATCTGGCCTGGGTGGCCGATGGCAACACGGCCCAGGGCCCGCAGGAACCCACCCCGGCCGACCGCCGCACCGCGCTGAAGTCGGCGGCCACCGCGAAGCGCTGGGAGGTCGAAACCGGCGGCCTCACGTTGCCAAGCGGCGCCCGGGTCCGTACCGCCATCGAGGACCAGAACCGGATCGCCTCGGTCGTCGCAACCGCGCAGCTCGCAGGCGTCACGGAAGTGGACTTCAAGGGCGAAGACGGATGGCTGACGCTGCCGATGTCGGACGTGCAGCAGGTCGCCGCGGCGGTGGGCTTGCATGTGCAGGCGTGCTTTTCGGCAGAGCGCGCGCACCACGTCGCGATCGAAGCGCTCGCCGACGAAGACCTCGACAGCTACGACGTGTCGGCCGGCTGGCCGGCCTGAACGCCGCCCCATCGATCCTGCCCGCTTCGAGCGGGCTTTTTCTTGCCCGAAAGGCTTTCATGACCAACCTTGATCCGGATGTCCTGATCGCGAAGGCGGCCGGCGTGGCGGGTGCGCTCGTGTCGATGCGCTTTCTGCAGGGCACCTGGCCGCAGCGGCTGAGCACCGCTTTTTGTGGAGCGCTTCTCAGCTACTACGTCGCTCCCTACGTATCGATGCGCATCGGCATCCCCGAGGGCTTCTGCGGCTTCCTGATCGGCCTCTTCGGCATGGCGATTGCCTCGCGCATGTGGGAGTGGATTCAATCCACGCCGGTCGCGGCGCTGTGGGACATCGTTCTGACGAAGTTCAGAAAGCTAATGGGGGTCTGACATGGAAGGCATCTTCATCACGATGCACGCCGCCGCCTCGGTGGTCTGCTGGTTCATCACCGCCGCGGGCGCAACGGTAGCCGTCTTCTCGCGCCGCATCGAAGACACGGTCACCGAGCGCATCGGCCTGGCGGCCATTGCGATCGGCGCTGTGGGCACCGGCTGCAGGATCATCAGACAGGGCTGGATCTCTGATGGCGGTCTGTTGCTGTCGGCGGCGCTGGCTTTCTACGTCTGCGCGGTGTTCTGGAAGCACTGGAAGAGCGTTCCGGGTTCGAACTCGGACAAGAGGGGAGGGTGACCATGGACGCATTGACCTTGGCGATTTGCACTGGCGCGAAGCTCGAGCGCGCGCGGCTATTCGCCGACTTGCTGTCGGCCGGCATGGCCTTCTATTCGATCGACACGCCTCTGCAGCAGGCGGCATTCCTCGCGAACGTCGGGCACGAGTCGGGCCGCCTGCAGTTCACGGTCGAGATCTGGGGCCCGACGCCGGCCCAGCAGCGCTACGAAGGCCGCATCGACCTGGGCAACACACAGGCCGGCGACGGCCCTCGTTTTCGCGGGCGCGGCCTGATCCAGACCACCGGGCGGGCGAACTACGTGGCCGCCCGCGAGCGGCTGCGAGAACGCTTCGAAGCCGTCCCCGACTTCGAGGCCGCGCCGCAGATGCTAGGAGAACCGCAGTGGGCCGCGCTTTCGGCCTGCGACTACTGGGACATGAGAGGCCTCAACGCGGTGGCCGCCTCCGGCAACTTTGATCACGTCTGCGACCTGATCAACCGTGGCCGGGTCACGCCGGCCGTGGGCGATTCGAACGGATGGGTGGAGCGCCTTGCGCTCTACAACGCCGGCCGCAAGGCGTTGGGGCTCGCATGATCGGCCTCCCCGATTTGAAGACGCCCCTGCTGTGGCTGCTGGGCCTGGGGCTCGTAGCCGCCCTGGGCGTGGCCGGCATCGAGCGCACCCGCGCGGCCGGCGCTCGAGCTGATGCCTCCGCAGCTCAGCGCGACCTGGCCGACTACCGCGCCACGGTGGCCGAGGCTGGCCGGCTGGCCGAGCGCGCGGCCCGAACCCAAGAACAAACCTGGCGCGATCGCGTCGATGGAGTGACCCGAGATGGACAAGCCCAAGTCGCTGCGGCGCGTGATGCCGCTGGTCGTGCTGGTGCTGCTGAGCGCCGGCTGCGTGACGAAGTCGCCGCCTACCGTGCCGCCATCCGAGCCGGCCAGGCGCCCAGCGCTGCCCAAGGAGGCCCGGCAGCCGCTGACCCCCTCGATCTGCTTGCCGACCTGTTCGGACGGGCTGACGCGCGAGCGGGAGAGCTGGCGCGCATCGCTGACGAAAGGGGCGCCGCCGGCGCCATCTGCGAACGATACGTCGCCACCGTTTTAGGCGTGAGCCCGTAAAGCCCCCGCTTGCGTACTGTATTTTCATACAGTAGCATGCGTGTTAGCCCGATCCTTCTGCCGCGGTCCGGACTGATAGCATCCGCTTACAACTTTGAGGAGCGGACGATGGCTGTGGAACGGAAGCCCGTGATGATTCACTATCGGCGGCTTGATAGAACCGCAGCATTTGGGAAGCTATCACTTGAACGGTTGGTTGGTGATGCTATGAATGCGCCAATCGCGGCGGGTGAATCGGTTAGGCTTCGTGACCGTTATTCGTCGCGCGTCCAGCAGGCGGGAGAAAGTTCTTATTTTGCAAATGTCTATTACGACGTTGCGCAGACCGATGGCTCCTCACTGGCCTTTGGAGATATTCTTCATTACACGCGAGGCCACCTTCAAGCGCTCATTGAGCGGACCGACGATACAGCATCTTCTTTGCCTGTCAAACAGATGCCTGCGGACCAGAATCGAGAGTACGTGCATTCGCAAATGTTTTGGATGGTTAAAGGCGATCACGTATTCGTTGTCCAGAGTACATCGCTGGATACGGAAACACTGGAAAATTACCTCACTTGGTTGCTGATCGAGAAGGCAAATGTTTTGGCGCACGGGACCCCTGTTGTTCTGGCATCAAAATTTGATCCTGACGTTATCGGGGGCGATCTTGGTGATATTCAAGAGCTTGTAATTGGCGGCGTCGCCTCTCCAGTGCCGACCTTGCCAGACCAGCCAGAGGAGCGCATTACAGAGGTGCTTCAGCATGGCGAGGTCAGCGCTCGGCAGCGCACAGTTCGCGGCCATCTGATGGAGGTCCTTGAAGTTTTACTCGGCGGCAAATCGGAGGTTCAAAATGTCATGAAAAGTGTCCCCGAGGACGCCGAGCTGCGTGTGGATGTGCATATCGGATTCGAGACAAGAAAACGCAAGGTAAATCGGACAAGCCTGAAGCAGCTCGAGACAGGATTGCGGAACATTCCTGATAGTCAGCTGCAGGTCCGCTCGAAAGGGTCCGTTAAAAGCTCGGATGGCACTGTGCGGCTGCACTATCCGGCGAACGTGTTGCTGCTAAAATTAAATCAAGCGCAAGAAATCATAATTGGTTCTTTGATTGATCCCTCAGACATGCTGCGTGCCATGCACGAAGCCTATTTGAATTTTGTAAACAACGGGAAAATTGTGCCTTAATGATCAACGCGATAAGTCTATTGCTAACGATTGTGGCCGCGGTCTGCGCATATCTGTGGATGCCGCTCGCCTCTTTCATTGGTATTAAGGATGGCTTGATCGCGTATCTAGGGTTTCTTTCAGCCGCGGTGATTCAAGTTATTCCCGTAACTGCTAATTTCCTTCAGGGTGATGATCTAAAGCCGGAAGAGACACGTCGGCTTAATCGCCAGCTTGAGAGGCAGCAGATTTATTGGATTGGTTTGCTCGGCGCTACGGTTTTTTGTTTAGTCTTGGTGATCTGCATTTCCGCCCTTGACGTCTCGTCGCTCGTGAAGGGCGGGCCCTGGCTGCAATGGGAGAGATTTTTGAGTGGCTTTGTCGCGCTCATGCTTTCTTTCATCTTTACGCGGATGATGGGCATCTTTTCGGGCGTCTTGAGCCTTCATCGACTTCGGGCGTCATTGATTCTTGCGGCGGCAGTAAAACGAGCACAAATCAAGACCGCCTCGGAAGTGGTGAGTGCGGGGGAAATGCGTCCCCCCCTTCCTGCTGGCTACGGAGAAGCTGTAGATTCGAAGCCTTCAATCTAGGCTAGTGCTTCCGTAGCCACGCTGCTCCGCCACCTCGTCCCCGCTCTGGCTTCGGCCGGGGCGGGGATTTTGTCGTTTGGGCTACCGGTCAAGCACCTCAGTGCCGAAGCGCGCGACCACGACGGCATGGCCGTGAATAGATACCGGCGGGCTCGCTTCGCTCTGTGGCTGGCTTGGATGAATGGATAGCTGAATAGATACGGTGTGCAATCCGCTATTCGTAGCCGTCGCGCTGCGTAGGGACGACCTGCCAGACCTGGCGGTGCTCCTTGATTCGCAGCTTCCCCTCGTCATGCCAGCACTCCCGCTGGATGCCCGAGATCAGCATACCCGGCGCCTTCCCGTTCGGGAGGATGGTCGGCGTGGACATGTGGAGCATGCTGCGCATCCTGGCGGTGCCGTAGGCCTCCCAAAGATCAGCCACTGCGGAATACGGCTCGGACTCGTGCATGCGGTTCATCTCGCCAAACACGACCATGCCGCGCATCGGCTGAACACGGCGGTTCGGCGGGAGGCGCTCGCCATCTTCGGCGAGCAGAGGGGTGACAACTGCGTAGAACACTGTATGAGCATACAGTGTCTAGGCAGAAAGCGGAACGTCACGCGGAATGGATGCGGAACGCCGCCCGTGAAGTTGGCGAGCACTATCGCCAGACTCCCCTGCGTATCGTGGTGCCCGGGGCCGGAATCGAACCGGCACGCCTTGCGGCGGGGGATTTTGAGTCCCCTGCGTCTACCAATTTCACCACCCGGGCACGGCAGGAAGGAAGCCCAAAATTATGGCACAGTGGAATGATGAACCGTCCAAAAGCTCCTTCTTTCGCATATCCGCTACCCTCCGGGGCGGAATCCAGCGCCTCCCGCGCGGCAGACCGGACGCAGTCATGACCCACAAGTACCTCACCATCGAAGACGCCATCGGCCGCACGCCGCTGGTGGCGCTGCAGCGCATCAACGCCGAAGAGAACGCGCGGCGCAACAACGTCATCCTCGGCAAGCTCGAGGGCAACAACCCCGCCGGTTCGGTCAAGGACCGCCCGGCGCTCTCGATGATCAAGCGCGCCGAGGAGCGCGGCGAGATCAAGCCCGGCGACACGCTGATCGAGGCCACCTCGGGCAACACCGGCATCGCGCTCGCGATGGCCGCGGCCATCAAGGGCTACCACATGGTCCTGATCATGCCGGAGGACCTCTCGATCGAACGTGCCCAGACCATGAAGGCCTTCGGCGCCGAGCTCGTGCTCACGCCCAAGAGCGGCGGCATGGAATACGCGCGCGACCTCGCCGAGCAGATGGTGGCGCAGGGCAAGGGCCGCGTGCTCGACCAGTTCGCCAACCCCGACAACCCGCGCATCCACTACGAGACCACGGGCCCCGAGATCTGGGCCGACACGCAGGGCAAGGTCACGCACTTCGTGAGCGCCATGGGCACCACCGGCACCATCACCGGCGTGTCGCGCTTCCTGAAGGAGAAGAACCCCGCGATCCGCATCGTCGGCGCGCAGCCGGCCGAGGGCTCGCGCATCCCCGGCATCCGCAAGTGGCCGGCCGAATACCTGCCGAAGATCTTCGACCCGAGCCGCGTCGACGAGGAGATCAACGTGAGCCAGGACGATGCCGAGGAGATGTGCCGGCGTCTCGCGCGCGAAGAGGGCATCTTCGGCGGCATCTCGGCCGCCGGCGCGCTGTGGGCGGCGCTGCAGGTCGCCAACACGGTCGAGAACGCCACCATCGTGTTCGTGGTCTGCGACCGCGGCGACCGCTACCTGTCGACCGGCGTCTTCCCCGCCTGATGCCAGCACCCCGGTGCGCCACGCGGCGCGCCGGCGGTTTCCCGGAACGAGACAAGAAAGAACAAGAGCCACCCCATGCCCCATCCCAAGTTCTGCCAGGTCTGCGCCACGCCGCTCGAATGGATCGCGCTGATGGAAGACGGCGGCCCCAAGGAGCGCCTGCGCTGCCCCAACTGCGGCCACACGCACTGGAACAACCCGACGCCGGTGCTCGCCGCCATCGTCGAGTACCGCGGCCAGGTGCTGCTGGCGCGCAACGCGGCCTGGCCCGGCAAGATGTTCGCGCTGATCACCGGCTTCATGGAGGCCGCCGAGACGCCCGAGGAAGGCATCGCGCGCGAGGTCAAGGAGGAGACCAACCTCGACGTCAGCGCCACCAAGATCGTCGGCGCCTACGACTTCCAGCGCATGAACCAGGTCATCATCGCCTACCACGTGGTGGCCGATGGCGAGGTCAAGCTCTCGCCCGAGCTGGTCGACTACCGCCTCTACGACCTGCCCGACCTCAAGTGCTGGCCCGCCGGCACCGGCTACGCGCTGGCCGACTGGCTGCGCACGCGCGGCCACGAGCCGGTGTTCTTCACCGCGGCCGAGAACGAGGAACGCCGTCGCGGCCTCGACCTGCCGCCCGCCGATCCGCCGCCGGGCAAGGGAGCCTGAACATGGACGTCGACCGCGAAATCGACACCCGCGGGCTCAACTGCCCGCTGCCCATCCTCAAGGCCAAGAAGTCGCTCAACGACATGGCCAGCGGCCAGCTGCTGCGCGTGGTCTCGACCGACCCCGGCTCGGTGCGCGACTTCCAGGCCTTCGCGCGGCAGACCGGCAACGCGCTGATGGAGCAGCAGACGGTCGGCACTGACTTCATCCACGTGCTGAAGCGGCGCTGAGGCCGCGCGCGACACGGCATCGAAAAAGCAAAAAAGGCCAGGAATCGCTCCCCGGCCTTTTGATTTGGAGTGACCCGGCTCAGAGCTTCAAGCTCTTGAGGTAGTCGCGGAACTGGCCGCCGACCTCGGGATGCGCGAGCGCGAGCTCGACGCTGGCCTGCAGGAAGCCTTCCTTGCTGCCGCAGTCGTAGCGCACGCCCTTGTAGGAATAGGCGTAGACCGATTCCTTCTTCATCAGCGCGGCGATGCCGTCGGTGAGCTGGATCTCGCCGCCCGCGCCCTTGGGCTGCTGGCGGATCTCGGCGAACACGCCGGGCGTGAGGATGTAGCGGCCGGCCACGCCCAGGCGCGAGGGGGCGTCCTCGGGCTTCGGCTTCTCGACCATGCGGTTGACCTTGACCAGGCCGTCCTCGACGGCGTCGCCGGCCACGATGCCGTAGCGCTTCACATGCTCGAGCGGCACCTCCTGCACCGCCAGCAGCGAGCCGCCGAGGCGCGCGAAGGCGGCGGTCATCTGGGCCAGCACCGGTTCGCCGCCCGTGGGGCCGACCATCAGGTCGTCGGCCAGCAGCACGGCGAAGGGCTCGTTGCCCACCAGGTGCTCGGCGCACAGCACCGCGTGACCCAGGCCCAGCATGCGCGGCTGGCGCACGTAGGAACAGGTCATGTCGTCGGGCATCACCGAGCGCGCGATGTTGAGCAGCGCGTCCTTGCCGCTGGCCTCGAGCTGGCTTTCGAGCTCGTAGGCGGTGTCGTAGTGGTCCTCGAT
>ERZ1031516.104-NODE-104-length-13693-cov-6.668940_pt1 | contig 13693 bp, 14 predicted proteins | sample MGYA00518047_ERZ1031516 | MGnify/ENA primary metagenome ERZ1031516 (study PRJEB33718, sample SAMN03159945) | human skin metagenome | collected 2014-04-10 | study: EMG produced TPA metagenomics assembly of the PRJNA266117 data set (Human skin bacterial metagenome... | reverse complement strand
GAGATCATGCCTAGTCTCGTGGGCTCGGAGATGTGTATAAGAGACAGCGACTACTGCGACTGGCTCGAGGACGTGTTGATCGGCGTCGGCCGGCCCAAGGTGGGGCTGTGCGGCGTCTCCTTCGGTGCCTGGCTCGCCGCCGCCTACATGCGGCGCTCGCTGCGCCGCGTCTCGAAGCTCGCGCTGCTCGCACCGCCGCGCATCGGCCCGCGGCGCGTCGTCCCCGCCGCCTGCGCGCTGCTCGCGCGGCTGTTTCCCAGCGACGGCAACCTGCGCCGCCTGCATGCACTGAGTTCGTCGCCGCGCGCCTGCCCGCTGCCCGAATGGGCGCTCGAGGACCTGCTCGTGCGCTGGCGCAGCCAGGGCGCCGGACTGCCGCGCGCCGCCGGTCTCAGCGACGCCGAGATGCGGCTGCTGCCGGCTGGCACCCGCGTGCTGCTCGGCGAGGACGATGCGCTGCATGCCATCGACATCGCGAGCCGAAGGCTGCGCGTCAATGCGCCGCGCGTGGAGCTGATGGTGGTGCCCGATGCGGGGCATGCGATCGAGTTCGATCAGGCGCAGCGGGTGGGGCAGATACTGCTCGACCACTTTCGCGGGCGCGGCTACGTGCTGTAGCGCGGTCCAAAGTCCGCAGCAGCGGTGGCGACGCGAACCAAAGAACGCGTGCGTCGCGAGCAACGCAACTGCGCTGCATCAACGAAAAAGCGTCGCCCTGTGGTCTCGATGCATCGCATCGACAGCGCGGCACCGCGCATCGCGTGAGTCCATCTTCGTACCCCACGAAGCATCGCGCGGTCTTGACTCCATTCGTCGTACGACGCGCGAACAATTTGAGAGGGAAAAGTTCCGCGCTTCGTTGACGCGCAGGGGGAGCGGCAGTTAGAACTGTGCGCACTCGATGGAGGGAGAACGCGTGAAGATCTCGAACACCAAGCGCACACACTCCCGCCGTTGCGTCCTCGCTGCCGACCGCTTCATGGTCGGTGCCGGAAGACGCAGGGCGGCCGATGGGTCCGTACCGATCGCGGCCTCGGCCATCGCACGCCGCGTGCATCGCATGCGCGCCCCTCGCTGAATCGAACGCTCCGGCTCCCGGTGCGATTCGTCCTCTGGCTGCCCCGCGCATCGTCGGGTATGCACATCCTGCTGCGCACACCGAATCCGCCGATGCCGCGGATCCTCGGGCCGCCGCGCCGATCGCCGGTGCGGTCGCACGCGGCACGCGCTCGCCGCGTCCGCTGAAACCGCTGCTCATGGCTGGCACTGCTTGCCTGTCGAACGATCGGTTCGACGGGAGGGCGGCGCCTTGCCGACGCGCGAGCCTTTCACCCCCTTAACCCGCGCGCGTTCCATGCAGGAGCCGGCCACACGCCGGCAGGTGCAGGACGGCGCATGTCCCTACAAGAGGCGATCATGAAGACATTTCTCAAGCCCGCAGTCCCGTACTTTGCCATCGGTGCAGTGACCCTTGCCGCGCTCGTGGCTTGCGGTGGCGGCGGTGGCGGCACGCCGTCGTTCGGCGGCACCGGCGCGGCGCCCGACACCAGCAACGTGGTGGCGCAGAACGGCAATGCCGACGCGCCCGACGATGGCAGTCCCCAGGCCGCGCCCGATTCGGCCGCGAGCAACAACATCGATCGCTCGGCCCCGCCGATGGAGCTGCCCGACACGGTCTGGCCGAAGAACTACAAGCTGTGGTTCCGGCCCGATGCGGCGCTCAAGACCTTCACGGGCCGCGGCGACGTCGAGATCGAGGTGCTGAAGCCGGTCGATGCGATCGTGGTGGCCGCGCACGACCTCAAGTTCGCCAACGGCCGCACCACGCTGCGCAAGCTCTCGAGCCCGGGCGAGGCGATCGCGCTGGTCCCCACGCCGCAGACGCGCGGCGACTTCGTGCAGCTGCGGCTCAACGACGGCCAGATCGCCAAGGGCAAGTACCTGCTGCACATGGAGTGGGACGGCAAGATCCAGTTCTCCGACGCCGAGTACTGCCCGCCGGCCGAGATGATCAAGAACCCGCTGTGCTCGGCCGCCACCGGCGTGTTCAAGGTCGGCCTCTCCACGCCCGAGGGCGTGAGCAGCGATGCCATCGTGACCCAGGGCGAAACCAATTTCGCGCGACAGTGGTTCCCGGGCTGGGACGAGCCCGCGTTCCGCCACACCTTCGAGATCTCGGCCGAGGTGCCGGGCGACTGGAAGACGGTGTCGAACGGCGCGCAGAAATCGCAGACCCGATTGCCCGACGGCTACCAGCTGGTGTCGTTCGAGAAGACGCCTTCGATGCCCATGTACCTGACCTTCTTCGGCGGCGGCAAGTTCGACATCCTCGAGGACACGTTCAAGAGCCCGCTCGACGGCAAGACCATGCCGCTGCGCTGGTTCACGCCGCCGGGCCGCTCGTCCTGGGCCACCTTCGCGATGGAGTGGACCAAGGTCGCGATGGACTACTACTACAAGTACACCGGCATCCCGCTGCCCTTCGACAAGTTCGACACCGTGGCGGCCAACGACAGCTACGACAACAAGCCCAACACCGGCTTCGGCGGCATGGAGAACTGGGGCTCGATCTTCGAGTTCGCCGACTCGGTGCTGACCAAGCCCGGCGACACGCCCACGCTCTACTCGGTGACGGTGGTCACGCACGAGGTCGCGCACCAGTGGTTCGGCGACCTGGTCACGCTCGACTGGTGGGACAACGTGTGGCTCAACGAGTCGTTCGCGCGCTGGTTCGAAAGGCGCACCACGATCAAGTTCCACCCCGAGTACTACAGCTTCTCGGACTACGTGCTCGACAAGCACAGCGTGATCGTGGCCGACCTCAAGAACACGGCGGTGCCGGTGCAGCGCAACCTCAACGACGCGGGGTCCTTCGGCTTCATCAGCCCGTCGATCTTCGTCTACAACAAGGGCAGCCACGTGCTCGAGACGATCCAGAACTACATCGGCGAGGAGGCGATGCAGAAGGGCCTGCAGATCTACCTGAAGGACTATGCCTATGGCAACGTCACGCCCTCGCGGCTGTGGAGTTCGCTCGAGAAGGCGACCGACAAGAAGGTGAGCGCCATCGGCGACAGCCTGATCCGCCAGACCGGCGTGCCGCTGCTCACGGTCGATGCGCAGTGCGCGGGCGACCGCACCTACGTGTCGATCACGCAGGAGTCGTTCCCGAACCAGAACCAGTACCCGGCTTCCACCTGGACCGTGCCCGTCACGCTGGCCTATGGCGACGCGATGGCGCAGCGCAAGACCATCGTGATGGACAACAACCGCACCAACCTCGAGCTGCCGGGCTGCACCGCGGTGCTGGCCGGGCCGACCGGGCAGGACTACTACGTGAGCAACTACAGCGCGGCCTCGTGGAGCGCGCTGCTGGCGCAGGCGCAGAACTTCGCCGACAACAAGCCGCTGCTGCTGAACATCGAGCGCGATGCCTTCCGGCTGCTCGGCGTGGGCCGCATCACGCAGGCGCAGTACGACCAGATCAAGGGCGTGCTGAACCTGCCGACCGCGCTGCTGGCCAAGACGCAGGAGAGCCAGCAGAAGATGGCGGCGGTGGACGCGGGCGCCAAGGAGGAGTACCCGCATGCGCTGCGCTTCCAGGGCAGCCTGAAGCTGCGCGAGAACCTCCAGCGCTGACGGTCCGAACCCGCCGGGCGACGCGCCCGGTGGGCCACCCATCTTTCACCGGAGAACATCGATGAGGACATGGAACAACGCATTGCGCGCGCTCGCGTGCATCGCCTGCGCGCTGCTGCTGGCCGCCTGCGGCGCGCGCGGCGGCCCCGAGGCCGAGCTGGTCGGCGTCTATGCCGTGAAGCAGGGCGGGGCGCTCAAGGAACTGATCAAGATCGAGCGCCAGGGCGGGCGCTACGTGCTGCGCGACAAGGTGCGCACGCCCGAATGGAGCGAGCCCAAGATGCAGCTCGCACCCGCCACGCGCGACGACTGGCAGCGCATCACCACCGATGGCGCGCAGACCGCCTTCGTCGGCATGAAGAGCGAGCAGCTCGCGCTGTTCAAGGTGCCGCCGGGCTGGGAGAAGAACGGCTTCCGGACCTCGACCGGCTATTTCCTGTTCTATTCGCACGGACCGGTCGAGGCCTACAAGCTCTGAGCGCCGTCATGCGCGAGCCGGCTCACAAGGTATGAAGAAACCGTAGCGGGCGCCCCGAGGTCGCGCCGAGGACCGAAGCCGTACTCTGTACGGTGAGGACCGCAGGTGCGAGATCGGGGCGCGCAGTAGGTTTATTCATGCCTTGTCAGGCCGGCAGGGCGAAGGTCGCAACCGCGGTCGCGAGGGTCTGGCCGGTGGAGGCCAGGTCCATGGTCACGCGCGCGAAGGCCAGCGAGCGGCCCGAGCGCACCAGCTCGGCATGCGCGAGCACGTCCTCGCCGCCGCCCGCGCGCATGAAGGTCATGTGCAGGTCGACCGTGGCGATCGGGCGGCGCCCGCGGCCGTCGGTCCAGATCGCGAAGCACATCGCGCTGTCGGCCAGCACCGAGAGCGCCTGGCCGCCGAAGATGTTGCCCTCGCGCGTGGCCTGCTCGCCGGCCGGCATGCGCAGCGTGGCCTTGCCTTCGCCCAGCGATTCGACGCTGACGCCGAGGCTGCGCACGCAGCCGGGCAAGGCGGTGGCGAGGACGTCCCTGGCTTCTTCGAGGGTGAACGCGGTCATGGCTGGAGATCTTTCCGTGGTCGATGCGGTGGAGGGGAGCCGCGCGCCCGCGCGGCGAAGGCCGGCAGCGTACCGCACCGGCGCGCGTCGAACGATTCCACGAAAGAGATAGTCAGCCGCGCGCCGCTTCGAGGAAGGCCAGGATCTGTTCACCCAGCCATTGCTCGCCGCTGTCGAAGTGGGCCATGACGGAGACGTGGTTGTGCCCGGGCACGCTCAGGTGGCGCGGCGCGATGCCCTGGGCCTCGGCCATGCGCCAGGCGAACTCCGTCGCGTAGACGTCGAGCAGCGGGTTCTCGTGTTCGGCATGCACGACGAAGGTGGGCAGCGCCAGCCGGTGGGCGTGCGCCATCGGCGACAGCGTGTCGTAGGCCGCGGCGTCGTCGCCGAAATAGGCGCGCACGCCGGCCGCGTTCGGGTTCTCGGGCCGCGCGTCGGCGCGCAGCCGCGCCGACACCAGCACCAGCGCGCGCAGATGCCGCCCCATGAAGCCGAGCGACGGATCGCAGGCATAGCTGGCCGCATGCGTGCCGCCGGCCGAATGCCCGATCAGGCAGATCGCGCCGGGGTCGCCGCCGTGCTCGGCCGCATGGCGCGCGACCCAGTCGCAGGCCGCGGCCACGTCGAGCGCGCCCTGCGGATGCGTGGCCTCGGGCGAGAGACGGTATTCGACGTTGATGCCCACGCAGCCCCGGCGTGCGAACCAGCGCAGCACGTTGCCGTACATCGCGGCATTGATGTCCTTGCCGCCGCGCACGAAGGCGCCGCCATGCACGAACACGATCACCGGCGCGGCCCGCGCGCCGCGCGGCCGGTAGACGTCGAGCACCTGCCGCGGATGCGTGCCGTATGGCAGGTCGCGCACGACCTCGCAGCCGCCTGCGGGCGCGGCCAGCAGCAGCGGCAGGTAGGCGGCCTTCACGCGGTCGCCGGCCGCGCGGATGTCGGCCTGCCAGGCCGGGCCGGTTTCGCGCAGCATGCGGTCGATGGGCTCGGAGCGTCCGTCGGGGCGCATGCCGTTCTCAGTCGGCACGGAAGGCGGTGGCCTCGACCTCGATGCGCCAGGCCGGCTGCGCGAGCGCCTGCACCACGAGCAAGGTCGAGGCCGGGCGCGCCTCGACGAGGAAGCCGGTGCTCGTCATCAATGCACCGCGCCGTCGAGTTCGGGAATGAACGGGATCTCGACCCCATAGGCGCCGATGTCCTCGCGGATCTTGTCGACCCCGCGCTTGATGATGCCCATCTCCTCGTCGGGATGGGTGGCGCCCAGGCCGTGGTCGGCCGCCAGCGCGCGGTTGCGGCCCGAGCGCCGGCGTTCGTCCTCCGGCAGGTTGACCACCGCGTAGACGCCGTTGAGCAGGCTGCCGCGCAGCTTCTTCGCGACCTTCTCGCCGATGGTGCGCTTCTCGTCGGCCGGCAGCTCGCTGAAGAAGCGCCGCATGATGATGCGGCCGAACTGGATGTGGCGCGCCTCGTCGCGCAGGATCAGCCGGCAGGCCTCGCGGATGGAGCCGAAGCGCGCGTTCTCGTAGCGCGCCTGCAGCAGTTCGCCCGAGAGCTGCTCGAACAGCGTGTTGACCGAGAGGCCCGCGAAGAAGCTCATCGCCTTCTCGTCCTTCTCGTCGTGGAAGCGCGGAATGATGTCGCGGAAGTAGTCGGCCCGCGGCGTGGGCTCGTAGGCCGCCAGGTGCTCGGCGATGCGGAAGCTGGCCTCGTGGTGGCGGAACTCCTCGGCGATGAAGTTCGTGATGTGCTGCTTGATCTCGAAGGGCTGGTGGCCAAAGATCGCCTCGCGCAGCCGCTCGGCGCCATAGGGCGTGGCGCCATGCTCCATCCAGGCGCGCAGGCTCCACCATTCGGCGCCGGCCTGGCGCACCTCGGGCGGCAGCTCGGCCTCGCGCAGGTCGCTGTAGTCGATGTCGGCCACCGGGTCCCAGGCCAGTTCGCGCGCCTGGGTGCACAGGCGCCAGACCTCGGGGTATTCGACCTTCGAGACCACGGGATAGGGGTTCGGCACGGAAGGGATCTCTTCGAGCAGCGAGGCTTGCATGGGCGGTGTCCGTCGTGGGTGTTGGAAAGGCCATGCTAGGAAGCCCGCGCTCATACATCCAATACTGTTTAAAGTGGTTCGTCATTCGCCGCAGCTATCTCCACGCCCATGTTCGAATTCAGACAACTGCGCCAGTTCGTGGTGCTGGCCGAGGAACTGAACTTCGGCCGTGCCGCGATCCGGCTCCACATGTCGCAGCCGCCGCTGAGCGTGGCGATGCGCAACCTCGAGGACCAGCTCGGCGCGGTGCTGTTCGACCGCAGCCGGCACCACGTGCGGCTCACGCCCGCGGGCCAGGTCTTCCACAAGGACGCGCAGCGCCTGCTGCAGCAGGCCCAGGCGGCGGGCGAGCGCGCGCGCCGCGCGGCGCAGGGGCTGGAGGGTTCGCTGCGGCTCTCGTTCGTGCCGAGCGCCGCGCTCGACGTGCTGCCCGCGATCTTCAAGCGCTTCCAACACGACTACCCGACCGTGCAGTTGCGCCTCACGGCCGAAACCACCGCGCGCCAGCTCGAGGACCTGCGCAAGGGCGAGGTCGAACTCGCGCTGGTGGTGGGCCCGGTCTACGAATCGCGCGGGCTGGTACTGGTGGACCTGCAGGCACAGAAGTTCGTGATCGCCGTGCCGCGCAGCCATCCGCTGGCGGCGCAGCGCTCCGTGAAGATCGAGGCGCTGGCGGCCGAATCCTTCATTTCGTTCCCGGCCGCGGAAGGCGCGGGCTTCGTCGCCGCGCTGCTCGGCGCCTGCCAGGCGGCGGGCTTCCTGCCGAAGGTGGTGCAGGAGGCCGCGCAGATGCAGTCGATCCTCACGCTGGTCGCGGGCGGCCTGGGCATCGCGCTGGTGCCGGCCGCGATGCGCGTGCTCGCGATGGCCGACGTCGCCTTCCTCGAGATCGCCGGCGCGCGGCCGCCGCCGACCTACAGCCTGGTGTTCGCGCATGCGAGCGGCAACGACAACCCGGTGGTGCAGTCGTTCCTGGCGGTGGCGAAGAAGGCGGTGGCGGGGCGCTGAGCCCGGTCGCCTCAACCCGGAATGTCGGGCTCCACCAGCTGCGCCAGCGCCACCAGCGACTCCTGCCAGCCCAGGTAGCACATCTCGACCGGAATCATCTCGGGAATGCCCTCCTGCACGATCGCCACGTCGGTGCCGCAGGACACGGCGGTCAGCGTGACGGTGGTCTTCATCGTGCCCGGCAGGTTGGGGTCGTCGAAAGTCGCGTCGTAGGCGATGCGCTGGCCCGGCACCAGCTCGAGGTACTTGCCGCCGAACGAATGGCCGTGCCCCGAGCTGAAATTGCTGAAGGACATGCGCCAGCTGCCGCCGACCACCGGCTCCATCTGGTGGACCTTGCCGGTGAAGCCGAAGGGCGGCAGCCAGCGCTCGAAGGCGCCGGGTTCGGTGAAGGCGCGGTAGAGGCGCTCGGGCGGAGCGCGCAGTACGCGGTGCAGGCGGACGGTCTGGGTAGCCATGGTGTGTTCTCCTGGTGAAGTGGTGCGGAGGACGGCCCTCCACTGACACGACGGACGAGCGCCGGACGGATCGACACGCATCCGAAGAAATTTTTTCGAAGCGGCGGGATTCACTGTAGCCGGCGCCGGACCTCGGCGGCCCGGTGATTCATTTCATATATGAACGCCGGCCAGTGAACGTATTGGACAGACCGCCGCCCCCGTTCGCACCATGCGGTTCCCAACAAGGAGTCCCCCGATGAATCTCCCTCGCACGCTGCTCGCGGGCCTGCTGCTCGTTGCCGCCGGCATCGCCGGGCCTGTCCTGGCCCAGGGCTTTCCCGATCGCCCGGTGACGCTGGTCGTGCCCTATCCGGCCGGCGGCTCGGCCGACATCCTGGCGCGCACGGTGGGGCAGAAGCTGGCGGCCCGGCTCGGGCAGCCGGTGGTGATCGAGAACAAGGGCGGCGCCGGCACGGCGATCGGCGCGCGCTTCGTGGCGGAGGCCAGGCCCGACGGCTACACGCTGCTGCTCGGCACGGTGAGCTCGCAGGCCATCAACCCGGCGATGACCCGGGTCGGCTACGACCCGGTGAAGGACTTCGTGGCGGTCAGCGCGCTGGCGTCGATCCCGTTCGTGCTGGTGGCCCATCCGGGCGCGCCCTACGGCAGCGTGGCCGAGCTGCTCGCGGCGGCCCGGCAGAACCCGGGGTCGATCAGCTACGCGTCGGCCGGCCCCGGCACCTCGAACCACCTGGCCGGCGAGATGCTCGCCTCGGCCGCGAAGCTCAAGCTGCTGCACGTGCCCTACCGCGGCAGCGCGCCAGCGCTGGCCGACGTGCTCGCGGGCCACGTGCCGCTGATGTTCGACCTGCAGACCACCTCGCTGCCCAACATCGCCAGCCACAAGCTCAAGCCGCTGGCCGTGACCGGCAGCCGGCGCAGCCCATTGCTGCCCGAGGTGCCCACGGTGGCCGAGAGCGGGCTGCCGGGCTTCGAGGTCAGTGCCTGGTTCGGCGTGTTCGCGCCCGCGAAGCTGCCGCTGGCGCTGCGCCAGCAGCTCTCGGCCGCGATGGCCAGGGTGCTCGAGGACCCGGCGCTGGCGCAGCGGCTGCGCGACATCGGCGCCGAGCCCGATCCGCGCGATGCCGCGCAGTTCGGCGCCTATGTCGCCGAGGAAGCGGGCAAGTACGCAACGGTCGTGAAGACGGCGGGACTCGCACCTTGACCGCTGTCTGACCGGGGCGCCGCCGGCGCGCCGAAACGCCCGATACCGGCGAGAATCCTGCCGCCTTCACTTCCGCCAGGGTTCCCGTGTTCCAACGCCTCTCCATTGCCGTCCGGACGATGGCCTTCGTGGCCGCCGTGTGCCTCGCCCTCGTGGCGCTCGACATCTGGCACAGCTGGGAATCGCGCACGGTGCTGCTCGAGCAGATGGGCGTGGCGACGGCCAATCTCTCGCGCGCGCTGGCGCAGCAGGCCGACGACACGATCAAGCAGGCCGACACCGTGCTGGTCGGCGTGGTCGAGCGCATCGAGCAGGAGGGCACGGGGCCGGTGCAGGTCGAGCGGCTGCGCCGGGTGCTGGCCGCGCAGGTGGCCGAGCTGCCGCAGCTCGACGCGCTGCACGTCTACGACCAGGACGGCAACTGGGTCGCCAATTCGCGCGCGGCCGTGCCGCAGAAGCTCAACAACGCGGACCGCGAGTACTTCGTCTTCCACCGCGACCATCCCGACCGCGGCCCGCACATCGGCATCCCGGTGAAGAGCCGCACCAACGGCAAGCTGCTGATCCCGGTGTCGCGCCGCATCGACCATGCCGACGGCAGCTTCGCGGGCGTGGCGCTCGCGAGTATCGACGTCGATTTCTTCCTCAAGTTCTACGACAGCCTCGACATCGGCAAGGGCGGCGCCGCGGCGCTGATCCTCGAGAGCGGCACCATGATGGTCCGCCGCCCCTTCGGCCCGGAGATGGTGGGGCGCGACATGCGCGGCTCGCAGCTGTTCACCTCGTACAAGGAGAACGGGCCGGTCGGCACCGCCTACATCAAGTCGGCGCAGGACGGCGTGCTGCGGCTCAACAGCTTCCGGCGGCTCGAGCACTACCCGCTGTTCGTGGGCGCGGCGATGTCCAAGGACGAGATCCTCGCCGGCTGGTGGAAGGACACCTTCTGGCATTCGGGTGGCGTGCTGGCGCTCAGTGCCGTGGTCGCCTTCGTCGGCCTGGGGCTGGTGCGCCAGATCGAGATGCGCACGCGCACCGAGGCCGAGCTGCTGCGCGCGCGCGACGCGCTCGAGGCGCTCAACAAGACGCTCAACACGCTGGCGATGGAGGACGGCCTGACCGGCCTCGCCAACCGCCGCCAGTTCGACGTCACGCTCGACACCGAGTTCGGCCGCGCGATGCGCGACGCCAGCACGCTGGCGCTGATCCTGCTCGATGTGGACCGCTTCAAGCAGTACAACGACATCTACGGCCACACGGCCGGCGACGAGTGCCTGCAGAAGATCTGCCGCACCATCGCCAACGTGGCGGCGCGCCGGCCCCGCGACCTCGCGGCGCGCTATGGTGGCGAGGAACTCGCGGTGCTGCTGCCGGGCACCGACGTCGAGGCCGCCGCGCTGCTGGCCGAGCGCATCCGCGCCGCGGTGCGCGCGCTCGAGATCGAGCATGCCGGCGCCACCGACGGCTTCGTCACGCTGAGCGCGGGCGTCGACGCGCTGCGGCCCGAGGCCGGTGCCGCGCAGCCGAAGGAGCTGGTGCGCGGCGCCGACAAGGCGTTGTACGTGGCCAAGTCGGGCGGGCGCAATCGGGTGTGCACGAACGCGGAGCCCAAAGCCTAGGTCAATCGAGCTTCGCGCCCGAATTTCGAACCTGTTCGGCGGCCTCGGGCATCTGCTTCTTCACGAAGGACCAGAAGGCATCGGGCGTCATGCCCTTGGACGGAAACGCGCCTTGCTCGACGAAGAGCCGTTGCACTTCCGGGTCCTGCAGCGACTTGTTCAACGCCGCATTGAGCGTCTCCAGCACCGGCCGAGGCGTTCCCGCGGGGGCCACCAGCCCGTACCAGCTGTCGGTGTAGAAGCCCGGGACGCCCGCTTCGTCGAAGGTCGGCACGTCGGGCAAGCCCGGCAGCCGCTGGTGCGCCGCCACGGCCAGCGCGCGAAGCTTGCCTGTCTTGATGAAGGGGATGGCGCCCGTCGAGATGACGAAGTCGACACGTCCCGACATCAGTTCGGTGAGCGCGGGAGCGACGCCCTTGAACGGGATGTGCATGACGTCGGTGTTGCTGATCTTCCTGAACATCGCACCCGCCAGGTGCTGCGACGAGCCGACGCCCGCGGAGCCGTAGTCGAGCTTTCCGGGCCGCGCCTTCGCGGCCGCGATCACGTCGCGCACCGTCTTGTACGGCGAGTCCGTGGGAACGAGCATGGTGCTCGGGGACGTGTTGATCAGGCCGATCGGCGCGAAGTCCTCGATGGGCTTGTAGTTCAGGCCGGGATAGAGCACCGAGTTCCATCCGTGCGAAGCGACGGTCGCGAGCATGATGGTGTAGCCGTCCGCCTTCGAGCGCGCCGCGAGATCGGAGCCGATGTTTCCGCCGGCACCCGCCCGGTTGTCGACGATGACCTGCTGGCCGAGAACGCTCGACATTCGCATGGCGACCAGCCGCGCGACGTTGTCGGCCGACCCGCCGGCGGTCCAGCCAACGATCAGGGTGATCGCGCGATGGGGAAACGCCGGCTCCGCATGGGCGCCGGCCTGGGCCAGGCCGATGGCAGCGAAGAATGTGCAGAGCCAGTGCCGTGGAGCCTTGAAGCTTTCGATCACGTCTTTTCCTTGAGATGCCTGAGGATGTTGCGGGCCGCGCCCACGCCCATGCCGCGCATGCCGCCGTCGGTGGTGCCGCCCACATGCGGTGTCAGCACGGCGTTCGGCACATCGAGCCATGCGGAGTCGGCCGGCAAGGGCTCCTGGACGAAGCAGTCGAGGCCCAGGCTGATGCCTCCCTCGCGCAGCTTCTGCTGCATGGCGGCCTCGTCGAACAGGCCCGCGCGCGCGGTGTTGATGACGATGGCCTTGTCCTTGAGCAGCGCGAGCCTGGACGCATCGAGCATGCCGCGGGTCTCGTCGTTGAGCGGGCAATGCAGCGACACGACGTCCGAGCGCCGCAGCAGGCTCTCGAGCTCGACCCGCACCGTGTCCGCCGGCAGGAGGTGCTCGCCGAGATACGGATCGCAGACCAGGACCTTCATGCCGAGCGCCTTCGCGAAGGCCGCGACACGGCCACCGATCGAGCCGCAGCCGATCACGCCGAGCGTCGCGCCCTGCAACTCGAGGCCGAGATAGCCTTCCTTGTCCCACCGGGCCTGCTTCATCCTTTGGTCGAGCCAGGCAAGCTTGCGCGCGCAGGCGAACATCAGGCCGATCGCGTGTTCCGCGACCGCCTGGCTGTTGGAGCCGATCGCCGCTTCGACCGCGACGCCGACCCGCTGCGCCGCGGCGATGTCGATCGAATCCATGCCGACGCCGTGGCGCGAGATGACCTTGAGCCGTGGCGAGGCACGGAACACGCGCTCGTTGAAGAAGCCGTAGCGCGCGAGGATCGCCACCGGTTCCTCCCTGGCGCAGATCGCGACCAGTTCGTCCTCGGTGACCGTCGTGCCGGTCTGGATCACCCGGTACTCGCTCAGCAGCGCCATGGCGTCTTCGTGAATCCTCGGTGCCGTGACGAGGATGGTGCCCTTGGGCTTCCCCGGCGAGGCGGAGAGGGGTGCGCGATTCATGGCTCGATGAAGCAGTTCAAGCGCGTCAGGGTGGCATCCACCCACGAGCGATCGAAGGTGCCGGCCTGGATATCGGCAACCATCTTGTTCTCGATCTGCTGCTTCCTGTTCGCCGCGGCCAGCAGTTCGGCCACGTCGTCGTAGGGCAGGCACAGGAAGCCGTCGTCGTCGCCGATGACCAGGTCGCCGGGCTCGATGACCATTCCCTCGATGGCGACCGGCACATTGATCTCGCCGGGGCCGTCCTTGTAGGGGCCGCGGTGCGTGACGCCCGCGGCATAGACGGGCAGCTTGCCCGCGCGGATGGCGCCGGCATCGCGGATGGCGCCATTCACGATGAATCCGCCCAGGCCCCGGTGCACGGCCTCGCCGACCATGATCTCCCCGATGAGCGCATTGGTCAGGTCGCCCGCGCCATCGACGACGATCACGTCGCCCGGCCTGGCCAGCTGCAGAGCCTTGTGGATCATCAGGTTGTCGCCGGGGCGGGTCTTGACCGTCAACGCGGGGCCGGCCATGCGTCCTCCCGCGTGCATCGGTCGCAGCCGCGGTCCGCCGGCGGTCATGCGCGACATGCAGTCGCTCACGTTGGCCACTGGAACGTCGAGGAAGCGGCGTGCGAGGTCCAGCTCGACGGCGCGGCGGCGATGGAGGATGCGGAGTCCGTTGTTCATGGAGATCACCAATCGGCAGGTTGAAAGTCGGTTCGATGCGATGTCTGTCTCTTATAC
>ERZ1031516.103-NODE-103-length-13744-cov-6.163927_pt1 | contig 13744 bp, 9 predicted proteins | sample MGYA00518047_ERZ1031516 | MGnify/ENA primary metagenome ERZ1031516 (study PRJEB33718, sample SAMN03159945) | human skin metagenome | collected 2014-04-10 | study: EMG produced TPA metagenomics assembly of the PRJNA266117 data set (Human skin bacterial metagenome... | reverse complement strand
TACACAAGGAGTATCGTCGGCAGCGTCAGATGTGTATAAGAGACAGGATCATGACTGAGGGCGCCGGACAGGCCTAGAATCGTCAATGCCACGGATAAAGCCTCTTAACGCGGCTGCCTGAGTCGACAACCGTTACTGTTTGATTTCCATGAGCTTCCGTTCGGAAGCTCAAATAAGTGTTGGCAAGCGCCGATCGAGCTCGCGGTACAGGGCGCTGTCGGCCGACCAGTTGCGCAGCAGCCGCGCACGGTCACGCCCATAGGCGGCTTTGAAGCTGCTGGCCTGACCATGGTACTGCATGGCATCCAGATCGATCAGCGCCCAGCGGCCGTCCTGCCAGAGGATATTGTTACCCTTGCAGTCGCCGTGGCTGATGCGCTCACGCAGCAGGTCAGCGAACAAGGCCTCCAGCGCCTGCAAATCCGCTTCGGGCGGCAGCCCGTCCATCCCGCAGGGCGCGAAACGGGCGATTATATCCATACCCGGCGTGTGTTCGGTAATCAGATAGGCCTGGCGGCGCAGCCCCAGGGTACGCCGCTCGAGCACCGCCAGCGGAGTGGGCGTAGCGATCCCGAGGAAAGCCAGACGATTACCCTCGCACCAGCTGTGCCAGGCGCGGCTCGGGCGCCAGAAGCGCCGCAGCCAGTGTCCGAAGCCCTTGATGTTGTAACGCTTGATGACCAACTGCCGACCAGCCTGCTCGACGCGCGCCACGGTCGACGAGCCCCCTAGTTTTAGCGGCTCGCCGGCGGCAATCGCCGCGTCGGGATCGGCCAGGATGGGCGCCAGCGCCGCATCCTCTTCGCGCCTCACCACCTGCAGGCGCGACGGTCCGCGCCAGACGCGAAACGCCGTGCACTCGCGCTCGATCTTGGCCATGAACGCCTGCATGCGCGTTGCTCGCGCCCTCGCTACGGCCTTGAGCAGTGCCTCCAGCGGCAACGCGTGCTCGCCATTGACCAGCAGGTAATGCACCAGCAGCTCCTCGACAAAGCTGTCGATGGCGCCAGGAAATTGCGCGAAGAACAGACCCAGGTTGCTCAGCACCTTGTCGCGCGACAGCGGCTGCCCTGGGGTTTCGGCACGAATGCCACCGCCGTCGATCAGGTGCAGTCGACCGTCGTGGCGCAGCAGATTGTCCAGATGCAGGTCTTCCTGCCATAGCCCATGACGATGCAACTGGCCGACAACGCCAAGCGCCTCACCCAGTACCTGCTGCTGGGCGTCGCTCAACCAGGCTTCTCTAGCGACGGCCTGCCAGTCATCGGCCAGGCTGCGCGCGCCTTCCAGGAATTCGAACAGCAGCCAGCCACCCTCGCCTGCGGCCACCCCCTGTTCAAGCAGCAACGGCGTGCTCAACCCCTGGGCCGCCAGCAGCTGGGCACCTTGCAGCTCCCGCGCAAAATGCCGCTCGGCCTTGCCGCCGACCAGCAGCTTGGCGAGCACCGTACGTCCCTGCCATTGCGCCTGGCCGACATAGCGCTGGCCGGGCAGAACGCGCAGCAGGCTGCACAGCTCGAGCGGCAGGCCAGTCGGCAGCTCGATCAGCTGCGGCAATTCGGGGCTACGCCCCACCTGGGTCAGAGAAGCCAGTTTCATGGGCGTTGGGCCTTGTCCTTCAAGCGCGCCGTAAGACGCTGCGACCAGTGATCCACCTGCTGCCCGCTACCCAGATAGGCAGTCAGGAAACCCAGGTGATCCGCTTCATTCCAGGGGTTGGTGCGACGCAGCAACGGCTCGAGATCCTTGACTCGGTCACGCTCGCCGAAAAACAGCGGCCGGGTCTTTTCCAGATCGATCAGTTGCGCGGCAAAACCGTCGTCTCGCGGTTGCAGAAAGATATGCTTGGGGTAGAAACAGCCATGCACCTGCCCCTGTTCATGTACGCGTCGCGCCAGGCGACCGCAGGCGCTGACGATCGCCTGGCGCTGCTCGGCTGCGAGCTGCCGCCACTCGGGCAGCCAGCTGTAGAGATCCTTCCAACCATCCAGGGCGTGAGTCAGCAGTACGGCCCGGCGCTCACCGCTGATCCGCCGCTCAGCGTAGAACGCAGCGCTCATAGCCGGAATATCCAGACGCTGATAGCGACGAATGTTGCGAAACTCTCGTGCCAGTGTCGGCTCGCCCCAGGGGCGCTCCAGGCTATGGGTCAGGTAATTGCTCTGGCGCTTGAGGTAATAGCCCTGGCCCTCCAGGTCGAGCCGATAGACCGTGCTCCAGCCGCCACGCGGCGCCTTGTTGGGTTCGTCGACCGCATGCAGCTCGAGCGCCCAGAGCGCTTCGAAACTGGCCAGGCCATGACGCTCGAGCAGCGCTTGATCATCGCTGTCGATGAAGTCCTTCATTCCCTTCCCTCGAAAAAGCGCACGATTTGGCCGATGCGTTGCTTGTCACTGTCGTTGAGCCGCTCGCGACGTCGGTACTGCAAGTAGAAACGCAGGCGCTGGGTACGCGACAGGTGATATTTGGCCACTTTGTCCAGACAGGCGAGATCCTTGACGATACGCCGACGCAGAAACGGCCCTCTCCAGAATGCTCCGGTCGGGCAGTCGATGAAGTACAGACGGCGGTGCTCGTCGATCAGCAGATTGCGCCACTTCAGGTCATTGTGGGCGAAATGGTGGTCATGAAGAATACGCGTGGCGCGAGCCAGCTGACAGCTGACATCCTCGACCCAGGCTCGGTCACGCAAGCGCGCATCGCCCGAGGCAGCGAGCCGCCACATGTCCGTGGTATCGACCAGTTCCTGGGTAATCAGCGCGCCACGGTGAAAGGCCGCGCCCTTGCGCTCCAGCCCGTAGGCGGCGATAGGCGCGGTGGGAATGCCCCAGGTCGCGAAATGCTTGAGGTTCTGCCATTCGGCCTTGACCCGTGGCCGACCGATGAAGCGCCGCGCGCCCTTGCCCGCACCGTGGTAACGCTTGACGTAGTAACGCAGCCCGCCGAACTCCACACGAATGACATCCGACAACGGGTCGTGGGTAATGGCCTCGCCCTGCAGGGCAAAGACCGCATCCAGAGACGCGAATGCCCTAGCCGCCTCGGGCGTAGCCAAGGCGGTGACACGCCACTGACTCATGCTTCACCTCCCGTTTCGTATTTGCGCGTGTAACGCGAGCGCAGCCGGTCAGCCTTGCCCTGCAGCCAGCGCAGCAACGCTGCCTCGTCCTGCAGGATCTGGCGCAATGGGCGGCTGTCGACAACGCCGAAATACACCTTGAGAAAGCGCAGCAGATCGCGCCGGGTCAGGCCAATGTCCAACGCCGAGAAGTACAGCCCGGCCAGGTCCTTGTCGCGCCAGCGCTTCGGCACCGCATGACGCACCTGCGCGCGATGCAGATCGATTACCGACAGGCGAAAATCCTCGGCGTCGAAGGGCGCGTCGGTATGCAGCAGAAAGTGGCAGATGTAGCAGTCGCGGTGGTTCACGCCGGCGCCATGCATGCGCCCGGTCATCTGCGCGACCCGGCGAATCAGCGCCCACTTCAAGGTCGGCGCCGGCGGCTGGTCGGCCCAGCCCATCGTCAGTTGCTCGAGGTCGGTGGTCGGCGCCAGCTCTTCGGTCACGATGAACGAATGCTGCTGCGCCGGATTGCTGCCACGCTCACCGTAGGCCACCGCGGTCATGGTCGACACGTCGGCTTCGTGCAGACGCTGGATGGCTTTCCACTCCTGGCCCGCGCCCAGCACCGGCAGGCGGGCCGTGACCAGGTTCTTGAGGATTTCTCCCCAGCCGACCCCGCGATGAATCTTCACGAAGTAGCCCTTGCCGGCTACCTCGGTGCGCAGCGTGCGCCGCGCCTCGAGCTCGCGGTAGACCTGCCCCTGCAGGCCCTCGACTTGTTCGAAGGCATCCTTGCCGGCCCATAGGGACTTGAATGGTTCAGCAAGAATCAGGCGCATAAGCCTCCCCGTAGACGCCACACACGCGCGACGAATACTGCAAAACCCGTGGCGTGATGACGATCATCGCGCGACGAGTACGACACCCCTGCGGGGTCGCGGATTATCAGGGTAGCCGGCGTGCTCAAGGGCGCGTCGCCAGAATCACATCAGCAGCCCGCTGCGGCATGCTGTAAAGGTCGGCCGTCTCGGCGTAGGCCAGGCCATTGCGCTGCCAGGCCTCACGCCGGGCGTCGTCTGCCAGCATCTCGGCCAGCATACGGTTCAGGGTGGACTGCTCGAACGGGCTGGGCACCACACGGCCGGCGTCGGCATCCTCGATGTAATGGGCGTAGCCACAGACATCGGTGACCAGCACCGGCAGGCCGGCGACGAGCGCCTCGAGCAACACGGTGCCGGTGTTTTCGTTGTAGGCCGGGTGGATCAACAGGTCGGCGCCGAGCAGGAAGCGCGGAATGTCACTGCGCCCCTTGAGAAACCTCACCTGATCGCCCAACCCCAGTGCCTTGGCTTGCAACTGGAACGGCTTGGGGTCGTCCTGGCCGATGACCATCAACCGGGTGCGCGACTTCAGCTCACCCGGCAGTGCGGCCAGCGCCTTGAGGCTGCGATCCAGCCCCTTGGTCTTGAAGCCCGAGCCGATCTGCACCAGCAGCAGATCATTCTCGCCGAGCGCGAACTCACGGCGAAACTCGGCGCGGATCTCGGCGGCGTTGGCCGGCGCACGGCGATCCAGGGCGATACCCGGGGGCAGCAGGTGGAAGCGCTCGGCAGGCGTGCCGTAATGCTTGACGAACAGCGGCTGCTGCACCTCGGAGATCATCAGGATCTCGGTGTGCGACTCGGGCGCGAACACCGCCCGTTCGTATTCGGCGAAATGCTTGTAGCGGCCCCAGCGACGGTACAGCGGGTTGCGCAGAGTCTGCGCCTTGTCTTCGAAGCAGCCGTCGGCGGCGTAGTACACGTCCAGCCCCGGCATCTTGTTGAAGCCGATCACCCGGTCGACCGGGCGCTCGCGCAGGTCGGCCTGCACCCAGGCGGTGAGCTTTTCGTTGCGGTGGTGGTTGAACAGCGCCTTGACCGGCACCACCACCACCTCGAAGCCCTCCGGCACCTCGCCTTCCCAGATCGGCGTATAGACGCGGATGCCATGGCCGCGCTGCTGGCACTCCAGGGCAATACGCATGAAGTCGCGCTGCAACCCGCCGTAGGGGAAGTACTTGTAGAGGATAAAAGCCAGGCGCATCGATTCTCCGCTCGGTTGCATCAGTCCAGCCCCAATTCAAGCAAAAGGGCATGCAGTTCGGTAAACACCCGCTGTGGTTTCAGATCATCGAAACAGGGCGTCTCGCGATCACCCTTGCCGGCATCCGGACCGCTGGCGCACAGGTGTACCTGGGAACGCCCATAGGCGCCGACCCGGCCAGGCAGAGTCGGCCCGTATAGCGATACGGTCGGCACATCCAGTGCGGCAGCCAGGTGGCCCAACCCGGTGTCCACGGCAACACAGGCCTGGGCGCCGGCCAAGACCTTGGCAACGCCTGCCAGATTGAGTTTCGGCAGAACCGCAGCCCCCTCGACCCCAGCGGCAATGCGCTCGGCACGGGCCTTTTCCGCCTCGTTGCCCCAAGGCAAGCGAATCGACCAGCCCTGCTCGGCGACCTGTTCGGCCAGCTCGCGCCAGTAGGCCTCGGGCCAGTGTTTGCTGGCCCAGGTGGTGCCGTGCAGAAACACCAGATAAGGGCCCGCAGCCGGATCTGCAAGCTGGGCGCGGTTCAAACCGTAGTCGCCCAGACCGGCGGGCACGCTGTAGCCCAGCGCCTGGCCGAACAGCTGGCGGGTGCGCTCCAGCGCATGCTGGCCGCGCGGCACGCTATAGGGGCGATCATAGAAGCGTGCCGCGATCGGCTCGCGGGCAGAATTGCTATCGAGCCCGGCCACCGGTGTCTTGACGTAACGGGTCAGCCAGGCGCTTTTGAGCAACCCCTGGGCGTCGATCACCAGGTCGTAGTGGCTTTCGCGCAGGCGCTGCTTGAAACGCGACCACTCACCACTGCGCAGGGTTTTCAGCGGATGCTTGCGCCAGCGGCGGATGGCTACCGTAATTACCTGGGACACCGCCGGGTGCCAGGCGGGAATCTCGGCGAAGCCCTCTTCCACCACCCAGTCGAAGCGGATGCCGGGAATCGCCCGGGCCGCGTCGGTCAGGGCCGGCAGGGTATGAATGACGTCGCCCAGCGATGAGGTCTTGATCACCAGCACGCGCATTCAGGGCATGACCTCGACCGGCTCGCCCGCCAGCCGCTGCAGCGCGTCGACAGCAACCCGAGGCTCGAGCTGCACCAGGCAGTTGTAGTGGCCGAAGCGGCAGGTGCGCTCGAAACAGGGGCTGCACTCGATGCCCAGGCGGATGATTTCCACCTGATCGGCCAGCGGCGGCGTGAATTGCGGCGAGGTCGAGCCGTACACCGCTACCAGCGGTCGATTGAGCGCGGCAGCCACGTGCATCAGCCCGGAGTCGTTGGACACCACCGAAGCGGCGCAGGACAACAGGTCAATGGCCTGGGCCAGGCTGGTCTCGCCGGACAGATTGACCGCCTCCTCGCGCAGGCCGGGAATCAGCCGCGAACGGATATCCTCGCCCACCGGGTGATCCTTTTTCGAACCGAACAGCCAGACCTGCCAGCCTTCGCGGATCTTCGCCTCGGCGACCTTGGCGTAATGCTCGCTGGGCCAGCGCTTGGCTTCACCGAACTCGGCGCCGGGGCATAGGGCCAGCACCGGGCGATCCAGGGTCAGGCCGAAATGCGCCAGGGCGGCGTCACGAGTAGCCGGGTCGATCTGCAGGGAGGGGCGCGGATACGGCTGCGGTAGCGCGGCACCGGCCGGATAGGCCAGCGCCATGAAGCGCTCGATCATCAGCGGGTAACGGTCCTTGTCCAGCTTGCGCACGTCATTGAGCAGGCCGTAACGCATCTCGCCCTTCCAGCCGGTACGCAACGCAATGCCGGCGAAGAACGGCACCAGCGCCGACTTCATGGAATTGGGCAGCAGAATCGCCTGATCGTAACGGCCGGCCAGGGACTTGCCGATGCGCCGCCGTGTGGCCAGCTCCAGCACGCCATGGCCCAAGGGGAAGCTCAGCGCCTGACGCACTTCGGGCATGCGCTCGAGGAGCGGCCGGCTCCAGTCCGGGGCCAGCACGTCGATGGCGCAGTCGGGATGACGCATTTTCAGACACTGGAACAATGTCTGCGCCATCACCATGTCGCCTACCCACGAAGGGCCGATGATCAGAATATTCATAAGCTCAGTTTCGCTAGAGAAGCCCGATGGTGAACGACAGCCATCAACTCAGGCCCAGTTCACGCCAGATACGCATCACATTGCGCCGGTGCTCGTGAAACTGGTCGCCGCCCACGACCCCGGGCTGCTTCTGCAGGGCCTGTCGATGGGCTGCCGAGCGGTAGGCCTTGTAGGCGTCCTGTAGCAGGCTCGCCTCACCATCGCGGAGCAGACCGAGCCGATCCAGGCCTTCCAGAATGCGGATGTTATCGGTGAATTCGAGCAGCGCCGGGTGCTGCTTCGACCATGCCAGGGCCGCGTATTGCACCATAAATTCGATATCGACGATACCTCCGGCGTCCTGCTTGAGGTCGAAGGGCGACGCCGCGTCGAAGGCATTCGCCGCAGTGCCGGCGGCGGTGGCGCGGCTGCCCAGGTTGTCGCGCATCTTGGCGCGCATCTCGCTGACCTCGGCCTGCAACTTGGCCTGGTCACGCTCACGGGCCAGCACGGCGGTGCGCACCTCGGCGAAAGCACCGGCCACCCGCTCGCAACCAACCAGCACCCGCGCGCGTACCAGGGCCTGATGCTCCCAGGTCCAGGCCTCGCCTTCCTGGTAACGGCGGAATGCGCCCAGGGAACTGACCAGCAGGCCAGCCGCACCGGAGGGCCGCAGGCGCATATCGACGTCGTAGAGCTGGCCGGAGTTGGTCTGTGCGGTCAGCAGGTGAATGATGCGCTGCCCCAGGCGCGTGAAGAACTGCGCGCCATCGATAGGTTTGGCGCCATCGGTTTCGGCCTGGGGGTCGCCATCGTGAATGAACACCAGATCCAGATCGGAGCCGTGCCCCAGCTCTATCCCGCCGACCTTGCCGTAGCCGACGATAATGAAGTCCGGCGCACACGGGCTGCCATCGGCACGCAACGGCGTGCCGTGGCGGCTGACCATCTGCCGCCAGGCCAGCGCCAGTACCTGATCGAGGATGGCCTCGGCCAGCCAGGTCAGGTAGTCACTGACCTTCATCAACGGCAGGCTGCCGGCGATCTCCGAGGCGGCCACGCGCAGGCCGTGGGCCAGCTTGAAGTGGCGCAACGCTTCCATCTGCTGCTCCAGATCGTCCTCGGGAATGCGCGTCAGCCGCTCCTGCAGCTCGGCGGCCAGTTCCGGCGCGAGGGGCGGGCTGAACAGGCGCCCTTCGTTGAGCAATTCGTCGAGCAGCAGCGGGAAGCGGCTGATCTGCTCGGCGATCCACGGGCTGGCCGCGCACAGCGTCAGCAGGCGCTGCAAGGCGCCGGGGTTTTCCGTGAGCAGCACCAGGTAGGCCGAACGCCGGGCGACCGCCTCGATCAGCGGCAACACCCGCTCCAGTACCAGATCCGGCTTGTCCTGCTCGACCGTGGCGGCCAGCAGGCGCGGGACGAAGGCATCCAGGCGCTCACGACCCAGGCGCTGCATGGCGCGCACCTGATTGCCGTTGCGCAGCCCCACCAACCGCTGCCAGGCGGCCTGCGCGTCGACGAAACCGGCCTCGGCAAGTTGCCGGCAGGCCGCTTCTTCATCCTGGTCATCGTTCCACAGCGGCAGCCAGTCCGCGCCGACCATGGCCTCCTCGTCACCCTCCTGATCCTCGTCGGGGTCGGCGATGACCTGGCGGAAATGCCAGTCGACCCGACCACGCCAGTGCATCAGCTGCTCATGGAAGGCATCCCAGCCATCGAAACCGAGCATGAAGGCCACCCGGGCACGATCCTGATCGTTATCCGGCAGCATCTGCGTCTGCCGGTCGTCGATGGCCTGCAGGGCATGCTCGGTGTAGCGCAGGAAGGCGTAACCGTCGAGCAGCTCGTCGACCACCTGGCCCGGCAGGTAATCCTGATCCTTGAGCGTTTGCAGCACCTTGAGCAAGGAGCGCTGCTGGAGGCTGAGGTCACGACCGCCGTGGATCAGCTGAAAGGCCTGGGCGATGAACTCCACTTCACGGATGCCGCCGGAACCGAGTTTGATGTTCTCGGCCATGCCCTTGCGGCGCACCTCCTGCTGGATCAGCTGCTTCATGGTGCGCAGCGCGTCGATGGCGGAAAAATCCAGATACCGCCGGTAGACGAACGGGCGCAGCATCTCCAGCAACTGCGCGCCGGCCTGATGGTCGCCGCCGACCACCCGCGCCTTGATCATTGCATAGCGTTCCCAATCGCGGCCCTGATCCTGGTAGTACTGCTCCAGCGCGTTGAAGCTGAACACCAGCGCGCCGCTCGAGCCGTAGGGACGCAGGCGCATGTCGGTGCGAAACACGAAGCCGTCAACGGTGATGGCGTCCAACGCCTTGATCAGCTTCTGGCCCAGACGAATGAAGAACTCCTGGTTATCCAGCGGCCTTTTGACGCCCTGGGTTTCGCCGCCTTCCGGGTAACCGAAAATCAGGTCGATGTCCGATGACAGGTTGAGCTCGAAGGCGCCGAGCTTGCCCATGCCAAGAATGACCATATGCTGCGGCTCACCGCTGCGGCGCCCGACCGGCGTGCCGAACTGCTCGCAGTGCAGGGGGTAGAGCCAGTGATAGGCCAGATCGATGCAGGCGTCTGCCAGGTCGGAAAGGTCGCGGCAGGTTTCCACCAGATCCGCCTGGCGGCTGACATCACGCCATATGATGCGTACCTGCTGGCGATTACGAAAACGCCTCAGGCAGCGCGCCAGGGCATTTTCGTCCGTGCATTCGCTCAGCTGTTCGGCGAGTTGCCCGCGCAACTCGCCTGCGCCCAGGCGCCGCTCCAGCTCGCCGCTGGCAGCCAGATCGAGGAGCATTTGCGGGTCGCGCAGCCCCTGCTGCATCACGAAGTCACTGGCGGCCGTCACCCGCTGCAAAGTTTCTCTGCGCTGCACTGGCCAGGCTGCGAAATCCGCAGCGGCCTGCGCGGACAAGGAGGCGATCGCCTGGGTGAGCGATTGTTCGCCACGCTGGGCGATGGGAAGAAGGGCGGCAGGTAAAGAAACGAGCGCGGGCAGGCTCATGGTCTATCCTTTTCGGCGGGCTGCGGGGCCTGTTGGAAAACCGACGAAGCCAGCGGGAAGGCTCGCCACACAAGGCTCGCGCCTGATTTGATTGTAGTTTCGCTGCTAATGAATCAACTGGAAGAGCTGAAATCGTCGTCCAAATGTAGTAAAACTACAGGAAGCCGGATCTACCTAACCGGTATTTCCAAGAATCAACGTGCCCGCTCAAAAAGCCGGCCACGCATCTGGTTTCCGATTCTGGAAGCCTTTCCGCTCTGGAGCAAGCCATGCAAGACCTCGATCCAATCGAAACCCAGGAATGGCTGGACGCACTGGAATCCGTCCTCGACAAGGAAGGCGAAGACCGTGCCCACTATCTGATGACGCGCCTGGGTGAGTTGGCCACTCGTAGCGGCACACAGTTGCCCTATTCGATCACCACTCCCTACCGCAACACCATTCCGGTCACGCGTGAAGCACGCATGCCGGGCGACCTGTTCATGGAACGCCGCATCCGCTCGATCGTTCGCTGGAACGCCCTGGCCATGGTGATGCGCGCCAACATGCAGGACCCGGATCTGGGTGGTCACATCTCCACCTTCGCCTCCAGCGCGACCCTTTACGACATCGGCTTCAACTATTTCTTCAAGGCCCCGACCGAGGAACACGGCGGCGACCTGATCTACTATCAGGGCCACGCCTCACCCGGTATCTACGCCCGCGCCTTCCTGGAAGGCCGCCTGAGCGAAGAGCAGATGCTCAAGTTCCGCCAGGAAGTGGACGGTGGCGGCCTGTCGTCGTACCCGCACCCGCACCTGATGCCGGACTTCTGGCAGTTCCCCACCGTTTCCATGGGCCTGGGCCCGATCACCGCGATCTACCAGGCACGCTTCATGAAGTACCTGGAAAACCGCGGCTTCATCCCCGCCGGCAAGCAAAAGGTCTGGTGCTTCATCGGTGACGGTGAGACCGACGAGCCGGAAACCCTGGGCGCCATTTCCCTGGCCGGCCGCGAAAACCTCGACAACCTGATCTTCGTCATCAACTGCAACCTGCAGCGCCTCGACGGCCCGGTTCGCGGTAACAGCAAGATCATCCAGGAACTCGAAGGCGTGTTCCGCGGCGCCAACTGGAACGTCAACAAGGTCATCTGGGGCCGCATGTGGGATCCACTGTTCGCCCAGGACGAAGACGGCCGCATGCAGCGCCGTATGGACCAGGCGATCGACGGCGAATACCAGAACTACAAGGCCAAGGACGGCGCCTACGTGCGCAAGCACTTCTTCGGCCACGACCCAGAACTGCTCAAGCGCGTCGAGAAGCTGTCGGACGAGGAAATCTTCAACCTCAACCGTGGCGGCCACGACCCGTACAAGGTCTATGCGGCCTACCACCAGGCGGTCAACCACAAAGGTCAGCCGACCGTCATCCTGGCCAAGACCATCAAGGGTTATGGCACCGGTGCCGGCGAAGCCAAGAACACCGCGCACAACACCAAGAAGGTCGATATCGAGTCGCTGAAGAAATTCCGCGATCGCTTCGACATCCCGCTGAACGATTCGCAGCTGGAAGAACTGCCGTTCTACCGTCCGGCCGAAGACAGCGCGGAAATGAAGTACCTGCGCAAGTGCCGCGAGAAGCTCGGTGGCCACCTGCCGCAGCGTAACCGCGGCAACATCAGCATTCCGACCCCGCCGCTGGAAACCCTCAAGGCCGTGCTGGATGGCTCGGGCGACCGTGAAATCTCCACCACCATGGCCTTCGGTCGCATCCTCGCCTCGATGGTCAAGGACAAGGAGCTGGGTAGCCGCATCGTGCCGATCCTCGCCGACGAGGCGCGTACCTTCGGCATGGAAGGCATGTTCCGCCAGCTGGGTATCTACTCCCCGGTCGGCCAGCTGTACGAGCCGGTCGACCGCGACCAGGTGATGTACTACCGCGAAGAGAAGGACGGCCAGATCCTCCAGGAAGGTCTCAACGAGGCCGGGGCGTTCTCCTCCTTCATCGCTGCCGGTACCGCCTACAGCAACTACAACACGCCGATGCTGCCGGTTTACATCTTCTACTCGATGTTCGGCTTCCAGCGTATCGGTGACCTGGCCTGGGCAGCTGGCGACGGCCAGACCCGCGGCTTCCTGCTGGGCGGCACCTCGGGCCGTACCACGCTGAACGGCGAAGGCCTGCAGCACGAAGACGGCCACAGCCACATTCTTGCCAGCACCATCCCCAACGTGCGCAGCTATGACCCCACCTACGCCTACGAGCTGGCGGTGATCATGCGCGAAGGCACGCACCGGATGATGACCCTGCAGGAAAACGTTTATTACTACATCACCGTAATGAACGAGAACTACCAGCAGCCGGCCATGCCCGAAGGTGTCGAAGACGGCATCATCAAGGGTATGTACCTGCTCGAAGAGGACAAGAAGGAAGCCGCCCACCACGTCCAACTCATGGGCTGCGGCACCATCCTCAACGAAGTTCGCGAAGCGGCCAAGATCCTGCGCAACGACTACAACATCGGCGCCGATGTGTGGAGCGTTACCAGCTTCAACGAACTGCGTCGCAACGGCCTGGCCGTGGAGCGCAGCAACCGTCTGCACCCGGGCGACGAGCCCAAGCAGAGCTACGTCGAGCAGTGCCTGAGCGGCCGTAAAGGTCCGGTCGTGGCCAGCACCGACTACATGAAGCTGTTCGCCGAACAGATTCGTCAGTGGGTTCCGGTCAAGGAATACAAGGTTCTGGGTACCGATGGCTACGGCCGCAGCGACAGCCGTCGCAAGCTGCGCGACTTCTTCGAAGTGGACCGTCGCTGGGTTGTCCTGGCCGCGCTCGAAGCGCTGGCCGATCGCGGCGAAATCGAACGCAAGGTGGTGGCCGAGGCCATCGTCAAGTTCGGTATCGATCCTGAAAAACGCAACCCACTGGACTGCTGAGGAGACGCATTGTGAGTGAATTGATTCGCGTACCCGACATCGGCGGCGGTGAGGGTGAAATCATCGAGCTGTTCGTCAAGGTCGGCGACCGCATCGAAGCCGACCAGAGCCTGCTGACCCTCGAGTCGGACAAGGCCAGCATGGAAATCCCGGCCCCCAAGGCCGGCGTGGTCAAGAGCCTGAAGGTCAAGCTCGGCGACACCCTGAAAGAAGGTGACGAGTTGCTCGAGCTGGACGTGGAAGGCGACGCCGAAGCCGCCCCTGCCGAGCAGGAGCCGGCGCCCGAGCAGGCAGCACCTGCTCCTGCCGAGCAGCCGGCCGCAGAGCCCCAGGCTCAGTCGGCTGGCAGCGCCGAGCCTCAGGAAGTCAAGGTGCCGGACATCGGTTCCAGCGCCAAGGCGAGCATCATCGAAGTGGCGGTCAAGCCGGGCGACACCATCGAGGTCGATCAATCGCTGATCACCCTCGAGTCCGACAAGGCGAGCATGGAAATCCCGTCGCCGGCTGCCGGCGTGGTGGAAAGCGTATCGGTCAAGGTCGGTGACGAAGTCGGCACCGGCGACCTGATCCTGGTGCTCAAGGGTGCCGGCGGCGCCCAGGGGCAGGCCGCCAGCTGTCTCTTATACAC
>ERZ1031516.102-NODE-102-length-13772-cov-6.762412_pt1 | contig 13772 bp, 14 predicted proteins | sample MGYA00518047_ERZ1031516 | MGnify/ENA primary metagenome ERZ1031516 (study PRJEB33718, sample SAMN03159945) | human skin metagenome | collected 2014-04-10 | study: EMG produced TPA metagenomics assembly of the PRJNA266117 data set (Human skin bacterial metagenome... | reverse complement strand
CTACACAAGGAGTATCGTCGGCAGCGTCAGATGTGTATAAGAGACAGCCACCCGCTGCAGGGGGCCGACGATCATGCGGGTGATCAGCACCGCACACAGCAGCCCCAGCACGAAGGCGATGGCAGCGGCGCTGAACAGCAGGGTCTTGGCCTGGCTGGCGTCACGGTTGAGCAGGTTGAACTGCAGCTCCAGCGCTTTCTCGGCGGCCGCCGCTACCTGACGTGCCCGCTCGGTCATGTCCTCTTCGGTGCTGTCGTACGCGACAATGGACTTGCGCACATTGCCGAACTGCTCGTTGTATTGCTGCAATTGGGCCAGCGCCGCCTCGACATCGGCCTGGTCGGACGGATCATCGAGCTCACGAGTCAGCGCGCGGCCCTTCTGTTCCAGCGAGACAAAGTGCTGCTGGAGCAGCTTGGCGTACTGCTCGTCCTCGCGCAGCAGAAAGTCCTTTTCCCGGCGGCGTGCCTCGAGCAGCTCCATGCTCAGGGCATTGGCCTGGTTGGCCTGGTTAAGCACGTCGATGCTGGTCTGGTCGCCGCTCAGGCGGATCTGCTCGACAGCGGCCTTGCGCAGGCGCTCCTCCACGACCGAGAAGCGCTCGAGGGCAGCGCGGGCTGCATTTTCCATGGCCTGCTGAGCCGACTGGCTGTTTTCGGTGGCTTGCTTGAGGCTCTGCAGTTCATCGCGATAGCCCTGCACATCCTCCTGGATCTTGCGCATCAACTCCTTGTTCTGCGGGCGCTGCATCTGGTCTTCGCTGGCCTTGGCCTGCTGCTGGACCTGGTCGGTCAAGGCCTCGGCCTGCTGCAGATACTTGTCGTCGCCACGCAGGATGAAGTTTTTCTCCTGCTGGCGCGCCTCGGTCAGCCTGGCGTCGATGCTGCTGACGCCCAGTAATATGTCGAAGCGTCGCAAGGTGGTTTGCAAAGCCGACTGGCCGACCCAGACGATTGCCAAGGTAATGGCCAGAATCAGGCCGAAGCCACTGAACAGCTTCTTTCTGACGCTCATGTTGAGCAGTAGGTTGGCAATGGACATAAGTACTCCCTGATATGCAATAAGGCCAAGCTCGTTGTTCACGCGCCCCCCCGGCGCGTGCAACAAGCGCGCTGAACACCGGCCATGAAGATGGCGGCGGTCTGCAGCGGCATGACTCAGGCTATCGGCGGGCAGAAAAGAAACTGTAAAGTTTGTAAGCGCCGATAAACAGTGCCTGCCAAGCTGGAGGTTTCCGCGGCCATCGCAAAGGTGCCCAGGGACAGCAAAATCCCTGGGCTGGGGGCGTGGTAGGGCGAGAGAGACGGTTGGGGCAAGCGCCAGTGGGCTGCCGTGATGCGCTCGGGGCCGCAGGCTGCGACCCCACGCTCACCGCTTAACGCGCGGCGAGCGTATGGGTCAGTGTGCGGAAAGCGAGGCCCGCACCTTTTCCAGCAGCTCGTTCATCTTGAACGGCTTGGCCAGCAATTCCATGCCGGTGCCCAGGAACACCTCACGGTTGATGGCCTTCTCGGCGTAGCCGGTCATGAACAGGATCGGCAGACCCTGGCGCAGAATGCGCGCCCGCCCGGCCAGTTCGCGGCCATTCATGCGTGGCAGGCCCACATCGGTTAGCAGCAGGTCGATCTGCGCAGTGCTTTGCAGATGGACCAATGCGGTTTCCACATCGCCGGCCTGGATACAGCGGTAGCCCGCCTCCTCCAGCACCTCGGCGACGAAGGCGCGTACCGAAGGCACGTCTTCGACGATCAGCACCTGCTCGCCGGCACCGCGGTAATGCGCCTGCCCATCCACACCCTGGACCAGCAGCGGCTCGCTGCTGACCGGGAGCATCACGGTCACTTCGGTACCGTGCCCCGGTGCGCTGCGGATGCCGGCATGGCCACCGGACTGGCGGGCGAAGCCATAGATGGTCGACAATCCCAGGCCGGTGCCCTGGCCCACCGGCTTGGTGGTAAAGAACGGATCGAACACCTTGTCGATCAACGCATGCTCGATGCCGGTGCCGTCATCGCGTACCGACAGCGCGATGTAGGCGCCATCGGCAAGGTTCGGGTCGCCACTGAAGTGCGCCGTATAGGTGTTCACCCAGATATGCCCACCCTGGGGCAACGCATCGCGGGCGTTGATCACCAGATTGAGCACCGCGCTTTCCAGCTGACTGGGGTCGACCAGGGCGATCGACGGCTTGCCGTTGAGCTCCAGGGTCAGGGAAATCTGCTCGCCGATGGTACGCACCAGCATGTCTTCCAGCGAGCGGATGCGCTCGTTGACGTCGACCGCGCGGTTATCCAGCGGCTGCTTGCGGGCAAAGGCCAGCAGGCGATGGGTCAGCGCGGCGGCGCTCATCGCCGAATTGAGCGCGGCGTCGGTATACAGCTGCACGCGATCCAGGCGGTGTTCGGCCACGCGTTTCTGGATCAACTCGAGGCTGGTGATGATCCCGGTGAGCATGTTGTTGAAGTCATGGGCGATACCACCGGTGAGGTTGCCCAGTGCCTCCATCTTCTGCATCTGCAACAACTGCGCTTCGGTGCGTGCCCGCTCGGCCACTTCATGGGCCAGCTGTGTGGTGGCGTCATCGAGCTGGGCCTTGTGCAGGCGCTCGCGACGGCGGTGTTCGGTGACATCCTCGACGAACACCAGGCTCAGCGCCGAATCCCGGTAGGGCGAGACCTGCCACTCGGTTTCCCTCGCCTTACCGTGCACCTGCATGGTCAGCGAGCCTCTCCAGCGCTCCCCCGCCGCCAGCCGCGTGCGCAATTCGTCGAGCATGCTCGCCTGGTCATCGGCGAAGCACCGGCGCAGGTCGAGGTCGGCGACGTCTACGTCGATCAGTTGGGCGAAGGCGTGGTTGCACTCCTGTACCGAGAGATCCGCGCCCAGCACCGCGATGGGCGCACTGACGTTGACGAAGATTTCCCGAAAGCGCGCCTCGCTGGCACGCAGGGCATCCTCGGTATCGCGTACACGCAACAGGGTACGCAAGGTGGCCAGCAACACGTCCGCGTCGACCGGATGCACCAGGTAGGCGTCGGCCCCTGCCTCCAGGCCGGTGACGATATCGCCGGTCTGGATCGATGCGGCGGACACGTGAATTACCGGCAGCAGCGCGGTGCGCGGCTCGGCACGCAAGGTGCGGACGATGTCGAAGCCGCTCATGTCGGGCAGGTTGACGTCGAGAATCAGCGCATCGATGGTCTCGCTGCGGATCAGCGCCAGGCCCTCGCTGCCGGTGCCGGCTTCCAGCACCTGATAAGCGTGACGCTCCAGCCGACGGCGCAGCGCGTAGCGGGTGGCGGCGTTATCGTCGACGACCAGAACGCGGCTTTCAGTGTTCATCGGCCACCTCTGCCGCAATGGCCAACGGAATGATCACGAAGAACACCGAGCCAACCCCGGGTTCGCTCTGCACCCCCACCTCACCTCCGAGCAGGGCCGCGAAGCGCTTGCACAGCGACAGCCCCAGGCCGGTGCCGCGCAGACGTTTTTGCAGCGGCGAGTCGATCTGCGAGAAGTCCTCGAACAGGGCGTCGTGCAGCTCGGCGGCGATGCCGATGCCGGTGTCGCTGACCGCGAATCGGATGCGGTCGGGGCCTTCCAGGCGTGCCGAGATCCGCACCTCGCCGCGAGCAGTGAACTTCAGCGAGTTGGAGATGAAGTTGCGCAGGATCTGCGCGAGCTTCTTGTCATCGGTGTACAGGCGCGGCAGGCCGACCGGCTCTTCGAAGATCAGGTCCACCGCGCTGGCATCGACTATGGGCCGGAACATGCCGCGCAGCGCCGAGAACAGGTCGAACATGTCGAACCAGGCCGGGGAAATGGTGATGCGCCCCGCCTCGATCTTGGCCAGGTCGAGCAAGTCGTCGACCATGTCGCTGAGCTCGCGGGCGGCGGTGCTGACGAAGGCGACCTGGCGGTGCTGTTCGGGGCTCAGCGGGCCGTCGAGCTCGTCACTGAGCAGGCTGGTAATGCTCAGGATGGATCCCAGTGGCGTGCGGAACTCGTGGCTCATGTAGGACAGGAATCGGCTTTTCAGATCCGATGCCTGGCGCAGTTCCTCGGCCTGGTTATCGAGCTCCGCGTACAGAGCCAGTACGCCCTGATTGGTTTCCTCGAGCTCCTCGCGCAGCGCGTTACTCTCGCTGCGCAGCTCGGCAATCAGCGCGGCCTGTTCGGCATGACTGAGGTTTTCGGGTTCAGCCATCGATGGCCTCCAGCGCGATGACCACAACCGTGACATCGTCACGGCCGCGGCAGAAATCCCGATGCAGCACGGCGGCAATCACCGCCGGGTGACGGTAGGCCAGGCCCGGGTAGTCGTCCAGGTTCCAGCGCGACTGCAGCCCGTCGCTGTGCATGACCAATAGCTGACCGGTCACCTGTTCGAAGTCGAACGGCTGCGCCTTGCGAAATTGCCCACCGACGATGCCGGGGTGTGAGGCCATGCCGCGGGACTTGCCGGCACCGATCAGGTTGGCGGTAATGTTGCCGATACCGACGAAGCGCAGCTGCCCGCCATCGAGGCGGGCCTGGGCTATGGCCACCGCACCGCCGCGGGTGCCGCGCATGGCGCGGTGCAGGTCATCGATCAGTAACAGCGGGTCATTGAAGGGCCCGTTGGCGAACGCTTGCGTGCCTGCCAGGGCGGCTTGTTCGGCTTCCTCGCCGTGACCCAGTCCATCGATAACCAAAGCGCTGACGGCGTTGTCGCTGAGCACCACGCACCAGGCATCGCCACACGCCGGGTCGCCATTGAGTGAATGCTGGCTGACCCCGATGGGCAGATCCGGCTTTGTCGCCGTGCGCGGATACAGGCGCGCGAGCAGCACGGCGCCGCGTGCATCGGCGTAAGCATCGAAGACGTCCGCCTGGCGGCTGATCGCGCCCAGGCCGATGCCCTGGGTACCGCCGGTGGAGTAACCGTCGGTCAGGCAGGCCTCGAGCTCGAAGCCGCTGGCGCGGTCCACGGCGATGATTTCCACGCCGGCGCCATTGCTGCGCGGCAATGTTCGCAGGTGCAACTCGCCACGCCCGGCATGCTTGAGCAGATTGCTGGCCAGTTCCGTCGCCACCAGCGCTACCCGCCCGGCGTCGGACTCGTCCAAGCCCAGGCCTTCGGCCAGCTTCTGCGCAGTGCGGCGGGCATGGCCGACCTGGCTGTCGTCGTCGATGGGCAGCACCTGGGTCACGCCGCCGCTGATGTTCATGTCCATCGGGTGATCGTGATCCTGGTGCCGTTGCCCGGCTCGGTGTCCAGTTCGAATTCATCGACCAGGCGCTTGGCGCCGGTCAGGCCCAGGCCCAGGCCGTTGCCCGAAGTCCAGCCATCGGTCATGGCCAGCTTGAGGTCGGGGATGCCCGGGCCTTCGTCGCGGAAGGTCAGGCGCAGGCCGACGCGGGTGCTGTCATCGAGCACCTGCCAGTCCATGTCACCACCACCGCCATAGACCATGGTATTGCGCGCCAGCTCGCTGACCGCGGTCACCAGCTTGGTCAGGTCGATCAGCCGCATGCCGCACTCGGTGGCCAGCTTGCGAGTGGTCTGGCGGGCAAGCACCACGTCCTGCTCGATGGCGATCGGCTGGGTACCGCTGCTGCGCACGATCATCGTCGGGCTACTCGCTCGCGCAGCACCTGCATGCCACGCTCGACGTTCAGCGCGGTGCTCACGCCCGGCAGGGTCATGCCCAGCTCAACCAGGGTGATGGCCACCGCCGGCTGCATGCCGACCAGCATGGTCTCGGCGTCCATCACCCGCGACAACCCGGAGATGGTGCCGATCATCCGGCCGATGAACGAGTCGACCATGTCCAGCGCGGAGATATCGATCAACACCCCGCGGGCGGAGGTCTTGCTGATCAGTTCGGCGAGGTCGTCCTGCAGGGTCAGGGCCAGCTGGTCGTGCATGTCGACCTGAATGGTCACCAGCAGGAACTCGCCCATCCGCAAAATCGGAATGCGCTCCATGGGCTCACACCGCTTTGTCGAGGCTGATACCCTGGCGGCTCAGTGCCAGCTTCAGGGCGTCGGCCAGGTTGGCCTTGGTGACCACGCCCTGCAGGTCGAGGCCAAGGTGCACGATGGTCTGGGCGATCTGCGGGCGGATGCCGCTGATGATGCAGTCCGCACCCATCAAGCGGATGGCCGTCACGGTCTTGAGCAGGTGCTGAGCGACCAGGGTGTCGACGGTCGGCACGCCGGTAATATCGATGATGGCGATTTCCGAGCCGGTATCGACGATGCGCTGCAACAGCGACTCCATCACCACCTGGGTGCGCCGGGAATCCAGGGTGCCGATCATCGGCAGCGCCAGGATGCCGTCCCACAGTTTGACCACCGGCGTGGACAACTCCAGCAATTCTTCCTGCTGGCGCTTGATCACCGCCTCACGGGATTTCTGGTAGGTACGGATGGTATGCAGCCCCAGGTTATCGAGCAGCTCGGAGACGTCCAACAGCTGCTGAGCCTGCGCTTCGGGCTGATCGCGGTAGTGACGCTGCAGCAACGCGAACAGCGGCCCCTTGAGCGCGAAGATAAAATTGGCGGTCTGGTGCGAGTCATGACCGAGCAAGGCACGGCTGGCCGACAGGCGCTCAAGAAACTGACGCACCTTCTCCCAACCTGCGGTGGCGATATTCGAACCGTTGTCGCCTTCCAGGGCCGCCAGGGTCAACTGGATGAATTCGCTGGTCTGCTGCTGCAGTTCCTGCTCCTTGAGGCCACGGGTCGAGCCACTGGCCTCCAGGCCTCTGCTCCATTCGCTCAGCAATTGCGCCTGGTTGTTGTTGATCGCCTGAACGGTGCTGGTCTGCAGTGCTGCCATAAGCCATAACTCCTAAACGGATACAGGCCGACTTTATTAATCGGCGTAAGACAGTGACATGGGGGGTTGGCAATAGTTGGAGCGGTTTTGCCGCGCATAGTAAGGGCAATTGCATGGGTTGAAGAAGCAAAAAACCGTGCCTGACCGACATCATTCACCGCCTGTCGGAAGGACAATGCAAAACGCCCGTGCCAGCCGGTCTGGCAAGCCTCTACAAGGCGTTAATTACCTGTCTTCAAGGTGTTCTTGTAGAGCTTTCGGAGGCGCCGAAAATAATGGCGACATGAGATTATTGCCACCCTTATACTCAGCGAACTCCAATGACATGGAACTGCACCCATGCGCCTCGACACGCTGACACTCAAGACCCGCCTCATCATTGCAGTGGCCATCCCCTGCATCGCCTTGATTCTAGTCGCCATGGCCAGCCTCACCAGCATGTCGAACATGCAGAAGGAGGCCAGCGCGCTCTACCTCAATACATCCGCACCAATGCGCGCCATGGCTGAAGCGGCCTCGCGAATACCGCGCATGCGCGTGGGCATCGATATGATGCTGCTGCAGGAAACCTCCCTGCGTGACGAGCGCGGGGTGAAAACCCGGGTGCAGGAGGCGCTCAACGAGGACATTCCCGGCATGCGCGAGGCCATGCGCCATGCGGTCGAAGCCCAGGTCAACCCGGAGCGTCGAGCCCAGGCCCAGCGCCTTCTGGATCAGTTCGAGGCGATGGTAAGCGCGGAACTCATGCCGATGCTGCAGGCGCTCGACGCCGGTGACATGGCCCGCGCCCAGCAGATCTACCGCGACCAGTACGCCAAGAGCTACGGCGTGATGCGCCAGGGTGCCGGTGAACTGCTCGACACCCTGCTGCAGCAGGCCGAACAGCAAAACCAACGCAGCACCGACAACTATGAGCAGGGCCGCGTACGTCAGCTGGTGATCATCGCTCTGGGCCTGCTGGTGTCGTTCGTCGCCTCCTGGCTGATCGTCACCAACCTGCGCCGCCGCGTCTCGACCCTGCAGAGCAGCCTGGGGTATGCCGCCGACAACCTGGCACTCAATTCGCGCATCGAACTCAGTGGCAGTGACGAGCTGAGCGACATCGCCCAGAGCTTCAATCGCTTCCTGGAAAAGGTCCACGGCATCATGCAGCAGCTGGCTGGCAACTCGCGGGAGCTGTCCAGCATGGCCCGTGACGTGGCCGAGCGTGCACGCCTGACCCAGAGCAACTGCGTGGCACAGAGCGACCGCACCGTGCAGGTGGCGACCGCCATCCACGAGCTGGGCTCGACGGTCAACGAAATCGCCGGCAATGCCGAGAACGCCGCCCAGGTAGCCCGCGAGGCGACCGGCTACGCCAATGACGGTCGCGAAGTGGTGGACCAGGCCAACCGGCAGATCGACGCACTGAACGGCGAGCTGGAGCAAACCGCCAAGGTGGTCGGCGCGCTGGCTGGGCAGATCGAGGCGATCAGCGCGACGCTGGGCACCATACGCAGCATTTCCGAGCAGACCAACCTGCTGGCGCTCAACGCCGCCATCGAAGCCGCTCGCGCTGGCGAGCAGGGCCGCGGTTTCGCGGTGGTGGCCGATGAAGTGCGCACCCTGGCCAGCCGTTCGGGCGCCTCCACCGAAGAAATCCAGAAAGTCATCGACCGCCTGCAGGCCGAGTCGCGCTCGGCGGTCGAGGCCATGGCCAAGGGCCGCCAACAGAGCGAACGGGTGGTCGAATTTGCCGGCAAGGCCTCCCAGGCGCTGGCGCAGATCGATGGCCACATCAGCCAGATCAGCGACCAGAACATCCAGGTCGCCACCGCCACCGAGGAGCAGTCCGCCGTGGTCGAGGAGATCAACCGCAACGTCGAGCAGATCAACCAGTTCACCCAGGAAACGACCGTGATCGCCGACCAGTTGAACGACGCCAGCAGCAACCTGCAGAACCTGTCGCGCCAGCTCGACGAGCTGGTCGGCAACTTCAAGTTGTAAGCCCTGAACCACCGTCGGCAGCCTGCCGGCGGTGGTTCGCGATCAAGCCTTTTCCTCGCCTCCTGGCGCCAGCAGGCGTGCACCCAGCACCACTGCCCCACCCAGATAAGCCACCGCGCTCCACGCGGCCATCAGAATGCCGCCGAAGCGCTGGTCATCCAGCTGCTCGAAGCCGAACGCGCCCAGGCACAGCTCGGCGGGATAGATCAGCTTGGGCGCCATGATCAGCACCACGCCGAGCATGGTCATGTGCACGAAAGTCATAAAAAAGCCGAACATCGCCGCCGCCAGGCCACGGCGCGAGTCACTGGCGAAGCCGAGTAGCCAGACGCCGAGCCCGACGGCGAGAAAACTGGCCTGCTGGGCGACGAATGCCCAGACGTTGAGCGCTGCCGCCTCATGCAACGGCGGCGCATGCCAGCCCCACACCACGGCCATCTCGGCGGCGAAGATCAGCACTATCGCTGCGCTGCTGTGGCGCAGCCCATCCACTCGCAGGCCGGTGCGAGCCAGGCCGATAGCCAGCAGCGGTGCGGCCAGGGCCACCACGCCGAGGTGCAGGAGCATATGAGCGGAAAACGCCGTGCGGCTCATTGCCGGCAGCGGCCCCAGCCAGCAGGCGGCCAGCACCAGCAAACCGAGTAGCAGCGGCCAGTTGCGTGCAGGTCTGCCCACAACGGCGCCCTCCCCGCCCTGATCAATCATGACCGGCTTGCGCCAGGGCCGTGGAGATTTCCCGCGCCGTATCAGCCGAGGTCATCTGCAGGGAAATCAGGCTGGCCAGCTCACCGTCCGGATTCATCAGGTATACCGAGCCGGTGTGATCGAGCATGTAGGTATCGCCCATCGGCACCTTGCGAACATACACACCGTAAGCCTCGGCAACCTGTCGGATCTGCTCCGGGCTGCCAGTCAAACCGACAATGCGTTCGTCGAAGAAGGTTGTGTAAGCGGCCAGCACCTCGGGTGTATCGCGCTCCGGGTCGAGGCTGATGAACAGCGGCTGAAGCCGGGCGCTCTGCTCACCCAGGCCGTCAAGCACCTTGGCGATCTGCGTCAGTGTGGTCGGGCAGACATCCGCGCAGCGGGTAAAGCCGAAGAACACCAGCAGCCATTGGCCCTCGAAGCTCTCCTCGGTCACGCGGCCATGGGGGCCCTGCAGCTCGAACGGCCCGCCGATGCGCTGGCCGGCATCCACGGCAGCCGCCACTGGAACAGGCGCTGGCCACAACTGGTAGGACAGCGGCAACGCCGCGAGCAGCAGCGCGATAAGCAAGGCGCTGGCGATCCAGGTAGGTTTCACGTGCGCGGCCTCCTCGTCCATCGCCGGCAGCGCCCCAATGCCTGCCTCGACTTACTGACCGCGGGCGATCATCTGCAGTGCGATCTGTTAAAGGTAACCGCAGGTCTCGGGCGCTGCGGCTCAGACCCTGGTCGACGAAGACAGCTGCAGCCAGACCGAGAAGGCTCCCAGGCCGGCCCAGAAGACGGTGAACATCCAGGGCGAGCGCAGCGAGAAACGCAGCGACTTGTAATAACTGTCCTGGCTGGATTCGTGCTCACTGAACAGCGGCGACTCGTCATAGGCATGGCCGAATCTGGGCTCGCTGCGCAGCAGTTGCTCCTGCTTGAAATGCCAATGCCCGATGATCGCCGCCGAGGCGCGGATGCCCGGCCAGGCATTCAGCGAACTGACAACGCCCAGTAGCGCCAGCAGGGTCGGTACTACCAGCGTGAACAGGTCACCCCAGTCCTGATTGGAATTGGCCATCGACGAGGCGTAGGCGATAACCAGAAACGATTGGGCCGCGAGGTAGGCGTTGGTGCGATCGGCCATCAGGTTGGTTTCGTACTGGATTTCCCGCCGGTAGAAATCCAGGCGCTCCTTGGGAGTGCCGAACATCAGCGAGTCGGAGACTTCGCTGTTTTCTGCAGAGGGTTCGGGATCGCTGGAGGTGATGATTCTGGACACGTGAAAGGGTACCGATACGAAGAGTGAAAAGATGACGATGGCGTCGTGCAGCCGTGCTGCACGACGCGGTCTGGCCGATTAACGCTTGGCTTCGGTGTCCGGCGCTTCCGAACGGGTCAGGAAGGCGTCGGTAAGCTGCGGCAGGTGCTCCTTGATCCATTCGGCCATCGCCTCCTCCTGAGGCAGGATGGTCTCGCAGACACGCTGGGTTTCCCGGTCGCCAGCCGCCTTGGCTGCGGCAATCAGTACCGTGTAGGAGGCAATTTCCAGGTTCTCGAACACGTAGCCGCTCATCGCGCCCTTGATCACCTCATCGCTCATGACCGAGCCGCCGACCGCCTGGCCGAATGCGGAGAGCTTGCCGGCGAGGTCCTTGAGCATCGAGGGCTTCTCGCCAAGGCGCTCCAGGCAACCCTCAAGCAGTTCGAGCTGGCCCTGGGTTTCCTCGAGATGCTGCTCGATACGGGTCTTGAGCTTGGGATAATGCTCGAGGCGCGATGCCTGGGCTTTCAACATCTGCTCGGCCTGCTGCTCCATTGCATGGGCATCGCGAAGCCAGCTCAACAGGTTTTCGGTCTTGGTCGCCATGATCATTCACTCCTGAATTGATTTGAGGATTCATTAGTGGGAACGGGGCGGTGCCCTATACGTTCGCAATTAGGGACGAGCGGTAATTGAACACTCGTACAATTACGGAATGATGGTCGCCTCGATAAGAACAACCAACTTAACGACCACCAGCAATCCACGAGAAATTCTGCACAACCCCCTTAATAACCTATACAAGCACTGCTTTATATATAGCTCTTTGTATAGATATAGTTATTCAACAATTGCGCAATTAAAAATAAAAAGCCCCGCGGATTGCGGGGCTCGGCATCATCTTGCGCTCAGGCCGTCGGACGCTGGCGATGATCCAGATTGCGGCGGGTCCACATCATCTTGGCGGCGGTCGGGCTCACCGGTGCGCCGGTGAAGGTAGGCAGCTGGCGGCGCACCCAGCGGGCGCCGGTGCCTTTCCAGGAAATCTCGCCGCTGACCAGCTTCTGGTCGCGCTCGAGCTCGTGCGCCAGGGCGCGCAGCTCGTTCTGATCAATCACTGTACGACGGTCCACCGCCCTGCAAAGTTGTGTCGTGCCACCCTTGGCAACTGTCAGCAGAAATTTTCCATCCGGGCGCGGCGTCAAAGTGATGTCGTGATCGGGCAACGCGGATGCAAGCACTTCAATGGCAACAGCAGTCATCGGAAAACTCCCTTGGTGAATGACGATTTAACGTCATTCGTTATTGCACACGGCATGCCAATCCAAGGAAGCTAGCAAACGCTTGAAAACAGGGCACTTCAGGTAACTTTCACGAACGCCGATAATGCAAAGTGCAAGATGCAACTTCCAGGGCATCGCATTTTGCATGCCATCAAAATACAATTACTCCCGATTATTCCCACCTCATATCTGAAACACTATTTACCAGTTAATTTACAATGCTTACAGAATTACTATTCAGCTACCTATATATAAGCGGCGATAGCCGCTAGTTACGGCAAGACCGCCCGCAGGCGGCCTCACCGGTAGCGGCTGGTTCAGGGTCGCAGGATGACCTTGCGGCAATCGTCCTCCTGCTTGTCGAACAGGCGATAACCTTCAGCGGCGTCGGAGAGATTCATGCGATGGCTGATGATCACCTCCGGCTGCAACACGCCACTCTGGATGCGCTCCAGCAGATCCGGTAGCAGACCGTGTACATGGGTCTGGCCCATCTTGAAGGTCAGCCCCTTGTCGAAGGCATCGCCAAACAGGAAGCCGTGGATGAAGCCCGCATAGACCCCCGGCACGCTCACCGTGCCACCACGCCGTACCGCAGCGATGCACTGGCGCAGCGCCTTGCCGCTGCTGCCTTCGAGCTTGAGCTGGGTGAGCAGGGTCTCGGTGGCGCTGCCCTTGGCTTCGAAGCCCACCGCATCGATGGCGGCATCCACACCGCGATAGCCTTCTGTCTGCTCGATGATTGCCTCGGCCGGGTCATCGACCTTGTCGAAATTGATCGGCACCACACCATAGGTCGCACGCGCGTACTCGAGGCGGTACGGCTGGTTGTCGACCATGAAGATCTGCCTAGCGCCGAGCATCCGCGCGCAGGCGGCGGCCATCAGCCCCACCGGGCCGGCGCCGTAGATGGCCACGCTACTGCCCTCCTTCACCCCGCCATTGATCACCGCCTGATAGCCGGTGGGCAGAATGTCGGTGAGAAACAGCACGCGCTCGTCGTCGAGCTCATCGGGAATCTTGAAGGGACCGGCATTGGCCTTGGGCACCCGCACAAGCTCGGCCTGGCCGCCGGGCATGCCGCCATAAAGGTGGCTGTAACCGAACAGCGCGGCGCCGGAGGGAATCTGCTTCTTGTTGAGAATCGCGCCGCGGCCATCGTTGGTGGTTTCGCAGGCGGCATGCAGGTTCATGTCGCAGAAGAAGCAACTGCCGCAGGCGATGACGAATGGCACGATCACCCGATCGCCCTTGGCAACCGCCGTAACGGCGCTGCCGACTTCTTCGACGATGCCCATGAACTCATGGCCGAACACGTCGCCGTGTTTCACCTGGGGAATCTTGCCGCGGTACAGGTGCAGGTCCGATCCGCAGATCGCCGTGGCGGTCACCCGCAGGATGATGTCGTCCGGCTCCTGGATGACGGGGTCGGGTACGTTGTCGACGCGAACGTCGTGGCTGCCGTGGTAGGTCAATGCACGCATGCTGCTCTCCAGAACGAGGGTTGTGGGCCTGTTCTAGAATCCGAGGAAACGCCGGCTCCTTTGGTTCAGCCACCTGGACAAGTGGCCGCTTACGCTTGTGGGGCGCGGTGTTGCAGCATGTCGAGAACACAGCTGACCCGCTCGGCGAGACAGCCGCGCAGCTCCTGATAGGCCCAGCCGCGGCGCTGCAACTGTCTCTTATACACATCTCCGAGCCCACGAGACTAGGCATGATCTCG
>ERZ1031516.101-NODE-101-length-13775-cov-16.364359_pt1 | contig 13775 bp, 12 predicted proteins | sample MGYA00518047_ERZ1031516 | MGnify/ENA primary metagenome ERZ1031516 (study PRJEB33718, sample SAMN03159945) | human skin metagenome | collected 2014-04-10 | study: EMG produced TPA metagenomics assembly of the PRJNA266117 data set (Human skin bacterial metagenome... | reverse complement strand
CGGTGGAGTAGTTGATGGTGTTCGTCGCCCGGCGCATGTAGGCCTTCCAGCTGTCTGAGCCCGCTTCGCGGCCGCCGCCGGTTTCCTTCTCACCGCCAAACGCGCCGCCAATTTCGGCGCCGCTGGGGCCAATGTTAACGTTGGCAATACCGCAGTCCGAACCCGCCGCCGACATGAATTGTTCGGCCTCGCGCACATTGAGCGTGAAGATGGACGACGACAGACCCGCCCCCACGGCGTTGTTCATGGCAATGGCTTCGTCAATGGTGCTGTAGCGCACCACGTACAGGATGGGCGCAAAGGTTTCGTGCAGCGCGGGGCCTTCGTGTTTTTGCAGCTCCACTAGTGCGGGGCACACGTAGTACGCATCGGCACCGCCGATGCCTTCCACGCGGCCACCACCGTGCACCGTGGCACCCAGCGCACGGCTTTGCTCCAGCGCCTTTTGCATGCCGTCAAACGCAGGGCGGTCGATCAGCGGGCCCACCAGCGTGCCGGGCGTGCGCGGGTCGCCCACCTGCACGTTGGCGTACACCTTGGCGAGCTGGGGCACCAATTGGTCGTAAATGCTCTCGTGCACAAACAGGCGGCGCAGCGTGGTGCAGCGCTGGCCCGCCGTGCCCATGGCGGCGAACGCAATGCCGCGCAGGGCCAGGTTCAAATCGGCCGTGGGCGCCACGATGGCTGCGTTGTTGCCGCCCAGCTCCAGAATGCCGCGCGCAAACCGCGCTGCCAAGCGCGGGCCCACGGCGCGGCCCATGGCGGTGGAGCCGGTGGCCGAGAGCACGGGCACGCGGCCGTCATCCACCAGCACCTCGCCAAGGTCGCGCTGGCCCACGATCAGCTCCAGCAGGCCCTCGGGTGCGTCGCTGCCAAAACGTGCAATGGCACGCTGCGCAATCGCGTGCGTGGCCAGGGCGGTGAGCGGGGTCTTTTCCGAAGGCTTCCACACCACTGAATCACCACATACCAGTGCCAGTGCGGCGTTCCACGACCACACGGCCACCGGGAAGTTGAAGGCCGATATCACGCCGCACACGCCCAGCGGGTGCCAGGTTTCCATCATGCGGTGGCCGGGGCGCTCGGTGGCAATCGTCAGGCCGTACAGCTGGCGCGACAGGCCCACGGCAAAGTCGCAGATGTCGATCATCTCCTGCACCTCGCCCAGTCCTTCGGACGGGATCTTGCCCGCCTCGATGGTCACCAGCAGGCCCAGGTCCGCCTTGGCGGCGCGCAGCTCTTCGCCCAGCAGGCGCACCAGCTCGCCCCGGCGCGGTGCAGGCACATTGCGCCATGCCCAAAAGGCCGCATGCGCGCGGCCGATGGCAGCGGTGGCATCGGTCGGGCTTTGCTGTGGCACCTGGGCCAGCACCTCGCCCGTGATGGGCGAACGCGCCGCCAGCGTGCCGCCGGTGTAGGCGGCGCGGGGCACGCCCAGGCGTTGCAACAGTTGATCGACTTCGGACACAAGGGGGGTGGCGGCAGGGGTGGCAGACATGGCGACTCGCAAAGTTGAATGGACGCGAATAGAAGGAAGCAGCGTGGGAGAAAACCGCGCGATCAATGCGCCAATATCCGCCAATCGCGCCGTGCTGGATAGCAAAAAAATGGAACTACTTGATCACAAATCAGCATGAAGTGCCTGAAAATTGCAGAGCTACTAGCGCTTTATGCACTAGCGCCACAGCCCAAAACCATGCACAACCTGACAGAGCCGCTCATTCCCTCTGCGCATGATTGATCCCATTTGCCACCATGACCCTGCTGCGCCGCGCCTTCCTGCCCTCCACCGCCGACTTGCTAGCCTTTGAGGCGGCGGCGCGCCACCAGAGCGTGTCGCGCGCGGCCGAAGAGCTGCACCTCACCCAAAGTGCCGTGTCGCGCCAGATCCGCCAGTTGGAGGAGCAGATCGGCACAGCCCTCTTCCACCGTGTGCGCCAGCGTGTGGTGCTGACCGACGCGGGCCGCGTCTACGCGGCTGATGTGCAAAACGTGCTGCAACAGCTGTCTGCCAGCACACAAAAGGCCATGGCGTTCTCCAGCACCGACGGCCTGCTCAACCTGGCCGTGCTGCCCACGCTGGGCACCCGCTGGCTCATCCCGCGCCTGGGCGGCTTCATGGCACTGCACCCCGAGGCCATGGTCAACTTCTCGGCCCGCACCGAGCCGTTTGACTTTGCGGGCACGCCGTTTGACGCCGCCATCCACTTCGGCACGCCGCACTGGGCAGGTGCCGTGTGCGAATACCTGATGCACGAAGAAACCGTTCCCGTGTGCAGCCCCACCTACCGCGACCGCCACGGCATTCACACCCCGCAAGACCTGACCCGCGTGGTGCTGCTGCAGCAAAGCACCCGCCCCACGCAATGGGCCGAATGGTTCGAGCTGGTGGGCGCCCCCACAGCCCTGGCCCTGCGCGGCCCCCAGTCCGAACACTTCGCCATGATTGCGCAGGCTGCCGTGTCGCACCTGGGCGCGGCGCTACTGCCGCGCTTTTTGATCGAGCAGGAGCTGGCAGCCGGGAGTCTGGTGGAGCTGTCAGACCAGGTGCTGACGAGCACCGATGCGTATTACCTTGTGTACCCGGAAGCGCGGGCGCAGACGCCGCTGGTGAAGGCGTTCAGGGATTGGGTGGTGGGGGAGTGCGCAGTGCAGAGGTAGGGGAAAGGATGACGGCGGCAGCGACCACCAGCATGTCGAATTCGTTCAAGACGCCGCCCCCAGGGCCAGGGCACCATCCCGCGTCATGCAACTTGAATCCCTCGACACCCATCTCTGGCACGCCACCCACGCCTTCAAGGCCAACGGACTTCCCATCACCACGCGCATGACGGTGGTGCGGCTGCCAGGACAGCAGCTTCTCGTCCACTCACCAATTCCAATGCCCCCAGGCAGTTCACTGCTGGAGCAGCTGCAGGCACTTGGCACGGTGGCTTTCATCGTGGCACCGAACAAGATGCACCACCTGTTTCTGGCGCCTTGCACCCAGACCTTTCCGAACGCCAGGGTGTATGGCCCCAAAGGACTGGGCCAGAAGCGGCCAGACCTGGCAGCCAGGAGACTGCGCGAACTGCCCGCAGCCGATGTGCCCGAATGGCTGCCAGACCTGGAGCACCTGGCTTTTGAGGGCATTCCTGCAGGCAATGAGTCGGTATGGTTCCACCGACCTTCGGCCACGCTCATCGTGACGGACCTGCTGCAGTGGATGGCGGGGGACCTGCCTTGGTCCACGCGTGCCTATGCCACGCTGACCGGGGTGCGGCGCCAACTGGCCGTCCCGCTCACTGTGCGCGCGCTGGTGCGTGACCGTCGTGCCGCAGCCCGCAGTGCAGAGCGCGTATTACGCTGGCCCTTTGAGCGGGTCGTGACGGCCCACAACCAGGTGCTGGACAACCATGCCTACGCACAGGTCAAACAGGCGCTCGCAGTGCTCTGACCGAAACAATCACCCCATCATCTGCGGAACGCCGTGGGCCTCACTGCCGCGCCACCACCCCGTATCCCTCAAATATGTCGGAGCACATACCCCAACCCGGTATTGGCCAACAGCCCCACCAGCACCAGCCCACCGGCCACCACGGCCGCATGTACCTTGCCGAGGGCTGCGCGCTCGCGCACCCAGTGCCATTCGGCGATACAAAACCACAGCAGCGCCAACAGAAACAGCCCCACGCCGACCGCAGACAGCACCCCGCCCACCAGGGCCAGCGACGTGCTGATCGACACGGCCAGCGCAAAGGGTGCGACCAGGTAGCACTGCTCGTAAAACGGGTTGCGCAGGTTGAGACGGTGAATGGGTTGGCGGCTATGGCGCAGATACCACACAGCCCCGGCCAGCGACCAGATGCCAAAAGCCATGGTGCGATACAGCAGCAGGTTCTCCTCGGACTTCAGCAACGCGCCCGCGAGCGTGCCCATCGCAGGCGCTGCCTGCTTGCGCAGAGCCAGATCGAGCACATGGGCCACCAGCACGCACAGGATGAGCAAAAGCGGCGGGCTGATCGCATCGCCGTAGCGGTCATCGCCTTCGCGGTCTTGCTCCGCCTGCACATAAGTGACCATCTGACGCGGGCGCCGCACGATGCGCCACAAGGTCTTGGGCAGCAACACCAGCCAGATCAGGGCTTCATACACAAAGTCTTCAAACGACTTGAGGATTTTGAGAAAGTCCACAAACAACTCCTTGAGGCCTTGGGCCCATCCAGTCAGGGGCCCACGCTGCGTGAAAAGGCCAGCGCAAAGGCCATGATCGCCCAGTCGTTAGCGATGTGAGCGATGGTGCTGGCCCACAGATTGCGGGTGCAGAGAAATACCGCAGTCAGCACCAGGCGCGCGGTGCCGATGACCAGCAAGGCCTGGCCGACATGCCATTGGTAGGTGGGCAGGTGCAGCGCACCAAACAGCAACGCCGTGGCCACCCACGCCACAGCAATTGCCCAGCGGGCAGGCATGCCGACGCGGTGCAGCAAGGCGACGGTGGCCAGCAGCGGGAGAATAGTGACCAGCTCCTCACCCAGCAATTGCACAGCCACCAGCGCAAACCGCGCTACCAGTTGTGCAGATGTCAGGCCCGCAACGGCATCCACACTGGCGTTGGCACTGAGGTGCGACATGCCAAGCCCATACACAGCCACCAGCCCAGGCAAGCCCAACACCAGTGGCACGGCAGCCAATGCCAACGCCACGTCGCGCCAGCGGGGGCGTCTGAACAGGGCAACCCAGTCTGGGCCCACGGCGACGCGCAATCCTGCCCACTGCACGCCCACAAACAGCACTGCTGCCAACGCCCCGGTCCACGGGCTCGGGTCCCAGCCCGGCATCATCAACAACAACACGAAAGCGATGGCACTGGCGACCCACAACGTCATGCAGCCGTTGGTGGACAGAGATACGGGATGGCCAAAACAGTAGGGCAAGTCCAGCTTCGCTGATAAGGAGGTTGGTGCGGGTGATGTATGCGGCAAGGTGGTTCCATGGGTATGCGCTGCATCCCTCCCAAAAGATGCGGCTCTGGCCCTAGGTTACCTGTGGATCAAGAAGACGGCCATGGGCCGCTGGGGCCTGCCCCTCACCGAATCTCGCATAGAAGAGTGTGACTCGCAGTACCACACCCCAGCCCCCCCAAGGCCGAGATTCAGGCCGCCTACTTCTGCTCCTGTCCCGCGGGCTGAATGGCCTGGTCGGGGCGCACGCTCGACAGGCTTTGTGCCGGCCGCCGCAGCGTCACATCAAACGGATTGATCTTGGGCCCCACTGCCAAAGCTTCGCGCTTGAGCAACTCCACCACCGTGGGCAGCCGGTCGTCATTGAGCCGCGCAGAAATGGTGCCCACGCTCAGCGCCGCCACCGCGCGCCCTTCGCGATCCAGGATGGGTACGGCCACACCCGCCATGCCTTCGAGCAAGCCAGTATTGCGGCCCGCATAGCCCAGTTGGCGCACACGCTCGATTTCGGTGCGCAGATAGACCTCGTCAAACACTCCGTATTCGCGAACACGCGACAGGTTGAAGCGGATGACCTCTTCTCGCTCTGCCTCAGGCAAAAATGCCAGGATGGCCAGGGCGCCCTGCCCCACGCCCAGGGCCACGCGGCCGCCGATGTCGCCGGTGAAGGAGCGGATGGGGAACGGCCCCTCGCTGCGGTCCAGGCACACGGCATCGAACCCGCTGCGCACCAAGAGAAAGATGCTGTCGCCCAGGCTGGCGCACAGGCGCAGCAGCGCGGGGCGGCACAGGCTGCGCAGGTCGCCGGGGTTGCCCGCTTTGGCGGCCAGGGCGAAGAAGTCCATGCTCAGGCGGTAGAGCTTGCTGCGCTCGTCCTGCTCGACCATGCCCTCTGCCACCAGCGATTGCAGCAAACGGTGCGTGGTGCCTTGCGTCAGGCCCACGGCACGCGCCAATTGGGTGACTCGCCCGCCCTCGGCCTGCACGGCCGACAGGGCCCGGATGACGGCAAACACCCGGGGTACGCCGCCGGTGGCGGTGGATGCGGCTTCCATACCTCGCTCCTGTGGAATTCGTTGATCAAACTGAAGGCATCATATTTCATTGAACGGAATATATTCAATAAAAATTCTGTTTAATGGAATACCCGAAGCATTCTGGTTTGTTTATTGCAATAGATTCAATTGAATCGAGCGGCTGTTCCAGCCTTTGTGCGGCACTTGCACCACCCCGGTGCAAGCACACCGAAGGCCCGCAGCCCATCCATGCAACTCCACAGCAGGTGACACGCACAGCCCCGATGCAAACCGTGCGATGCCACCACCGGAAAGGCTTTCGCCATGTCGTTTCTCAAGCTCACGGACGTGACCAAGTTCTATGGCAGCACCTGCGCGGTGCAGTCCATGAACCTCACGGTGCAAAAGGGTGAATTTGTGTCGTTGCTGGGCCCGTCGGGCTGCGGCAAGACGACCACGCTGCAGATGGTGGCGGGGTTCGAGGCTGTGACCAGCGGGCGCATCGAGCTCGATGGCAAGGACATCACCCACGCCAAGGCCAACACGCGCGGGCTGGGCATCGTGTTCCAGAGCTATGCGCTGTTCCCGCACATGACGGTGGCGGCCAACGTGAGCTTTGGGCTGGAGATGCGCAAGGTGCCCAAGGCCGAACGCGCCGAGCGCGTGGCCCAGGCGCTGGCGCTGGTGCACCTGGAAAAGCATGCCACGCGCTACCCGCGCGAGCTGTCGGGCGGCCAGCGCCAGCGGGTGGCACTGGCACGTGCGCTGGTGATCGAGCCGCCCGTGCTGCTGCTGGACGAGCCCCTGTCCAACCTCGACGCCAAGCTGCGTGAGGAGATGCAGTTTGAGCTGCGGCAGATTCAGCGCAAGGTGGGCACCACCACCATCATGGTCACGCACGACCAGAGCGAGGCCATGTCCATCAGCGACCGCGTGGTGGTGATGGAGGCCGGCCGCGCCACGCAGATCGACCACCCGCACCGCGTGTACGAGCACCCGCGCACGCGCTTCATCTCCACCTTTGTGGGCAAGGCCAACCTGCTGCCCGGCCAGGTAACGCATGCCAATGGCACGCACACGCAGGTGAAGGTGGGCGCCCTCACGATGGAGGTGGACGGTGCCCGCTACCGCCCCGGCGCCGCCGTGCTGCTGAGCGTGCGGCCTGAAAAAGTGCAACTGGTGCCCGCCGTGCAGGGCCGGATGGATGGTCAGGTGTGCGAGCGGTTCTTCCTGGGCAGCCAGTGGCTGTACCGTGTGGGCACCCCCGTGGGCGACCTGATGGTGCTGGTGCCCAATGACGGCCGCGCTGCGCTGGCCGAGGGCGAGCGCACGGGCGTGGACTGGCCCGACCACTGCATGCGCCTGCTGCCCGCCGATGAAACCGCCATGGCCGAGCTGGAGGCCGAAGACGCCGCCGCCGAGGTGGCGCCATGAGCCTGGCCACCACCTTGCTGCACAAAAAGGCCGCGCCCTGGTGGCTGTCGGGCCCGGCGCTGCTGCTGTTCACGGTGCTGCTGCTGGTGCCATTGGCCCTGACTGCCGTGCTGTCGTTCAACGCGTTTGACCCGGCCACAGGGGTGAAGGCAGGCGAGTTCACGCTGGAGCACTACGCCCATGTGTTCACCGATTCGTACTACCACACGATCTTCTGGCGCACGTTCTGGATTGCGGGGCTGGTTACGCTGATCTGCGTGGCCATTGGCGCACCCGAGGCCTACATCCTGAGCCGCATGGGCAACCCGTGGCGCTCCATCCTGCTGCTGGTGGTGCTCGCGCCGCTGCTGGTGTCGGTGGTGGTGCGGGCTTTTGGCTGGAGCATGCTGCTGGGCCCCGAGGGGCTGGTGAATGGCGCGCTGCAACTCGTTGGCATCGGCCCGGTGAAGATGCTCTACACAGAGATCGCGGTGGTCATCGCCCTGGTCCATGTGATGCTGCCCTTCATGGTGATCCCCGTGTGGACCTCGCTGCAGAAGCTGGACCCCGGTGTGGAAAACGCGGCACTGTCTCTGCAGGCCTCGCCCTTCACCACGCTGCGGCGCATTGTGTTGCCGCAGGTGCTGCCTGGCATCCTGTCCGGCAGCCTCATCGTGTTCGGCCTGGCGGCCAGCTCGTTTGCCATCCCCGGCCTGCTGGGCGGGCGGCGGCTGAAGATGGTGGCCACGGTGGTGTACGACGAGTACCTGCACGAGCTGAACTGGCCCCTGGGCGCCGCCATTGCGCTGACGCTGCTGGTGGCCAACCTCGTGGTCATGCTGAGCTACAACCGGCTGGTTGAAGGCCGCTACAAGAAAGCGCTGGGGTAAACATGAACGCCCCCACGCTCCATCACTTCGTGTATTCGCTGCCCCCCGAGGGGGCGCAGGCCTCGCTTGAGGCGGCCCGGCGGGAGTCCTGATCTATGCAAAAAAACGGCCCTCTCGCCCTCGCGTTCAACGCGCTGGTCATCACCTTCATGCTCGCCCCCTTGCTGGTGGTGTGCATCGTGGCGTTCACGCCGCACAACACGCTGACGCTGCCCACCACCGAGTTCTCGCTGCGCTGGTTCAAGGCGGTGTTCGAACATTCGGACTTTGTGCAGTCGTTCTGGAACAGTCTGTGGCTGGCGCTGGCATCGGCCACGCTGGCCACAGTGCTAGCCGTGCCTGCGGGCATTGCCATCACGCGCTACGAATTTGCGGGGCGCGGCTTTTTGAATGGCTTGTTCCTGTCGCCCCTCATCATTCCGCACTTGGTGCTGGGCGTGGCCCTGCTGCGCCTGTTTGCGCTGCTGGGCGGCACAGGCAGCTTTGGCTGGCTGGTGTTTGCGCATGCGCTCATCGTCACGCCCTACACGCTGCGGCTGGTGGTGGCGGCGCTGGTGGGCTTTGACCGCAGTGCCGAGCATGCAGCCCTGTCGCTGGGCGCCAGCCAGGCCACGGTGTTCACGCGCATCACGCTGCCGATGATCCTGCCCGGCGTGACGGGCGGCTGGATGCTGGCCTTCATCAACAGCTTTGACGAAGTGACGATGTCGATCTTTGTCACCTCGCCCAGCACGGTGACGCTGCCGGTGCGCATGTACATGTACGCCACCGAGTCGATTGACCCGCTGATGGCTGCGGTGTCGGCACTGATGGTGGCCCTGACGGCCTGTGCGATGGTGATTCTCGACCGGGTGTACGGCTTGGACCGCGTGCTCGTAGGGCGCAAATAAATGGGCACGACTTCCATGACTGTGAACACAGCCCTGCTCCACCGCGTGGCCGAAAAAGACCGTGCCCCCGTGCCCTTCGTACTCGATGGCGAACCCGCCGCTGCGCTCGAAGGCGACACGGTGCTCACGGCCATCCTCACCCACCGCGCCCAGTTGCGCCGCAACGAGTTCAGCCACGAGCCGCGCGCAGGCTTTTGCCTGATGGGCGCGTGCCAGGACTGCTGGGTGATGACGGCTACCGGCGAACGCCTACGGTCTTGCGCCACCTTCATCCAGGCGGGCATGCAGCTGACTACCGGAGGGGCCGCATGACCGCCCCCACCTTGCAACCCGTGATCGTGGGCGCAGGCCCCGCGGGCATCCGCGCGGCGCAAACCCTGGTGGCACATGGTGCGCGGCCCACCGTGATCGACGAGGCCGCACGCGGTGGCGGGCAGATCTACCGCCGCCCGCCTGCCCACTTTGCCCGCAGCCCGCAAACGCTGTACGGCACCGAAGCATCACGCGCCATGGCATTGCACAGCACGCTGGATGGCTTGGCCGCCCACATCGACTACCAACCCAATAGCCTGGTGTGGAACGCCCAGGGTGGCCAGCTCGATGTGCTGCATGGCCCCACACAGACCACGCGCACGGTGCCCTACGGCCAGCTCATCGTGGCCAGCGGCGCCACCGACCGCGTGCTGCCCGTGCCGGGCTGGACGCTGCCCGGCGTGTACACGCTGGGCGGTGCGCAGGTGGCGCTCAAGTTCCAGGGCTGCACCATCGGCCGCAACGTGGTGCTGATGGGCACCGGGCCGCTGCTGTATCTGGTGGCGTACCAATATGCCAAGGCAGGCGCCAAGGCGGGCGTGAAGGTGGCTGCAGTGCTGGACACCGCCCGCTTTGCCGACCAACTGGCCGCCCTGCCCGGCATGCTGACGCAGCCAGCCGTGCTGGCCAAAGGGATGTACTACGTGGGCTGGCTGCGCGCGCACGGCGTGGCGGTGCACACCGGCGTGCGGCCCCTGCGCGTGGAAGGCGACACGCGGGCGAACGCCGTGGTGTGGAGCGACGGCCAGACAGAGCACACCGTGCCCTGCGATGCCGTGGGCTTTGGCTACGCCCTGCGGTCCGAAACCCAACTGGCAGACCTGCTGGGCTGCCGCTTTGCCTGGGCACCGACACACCGCGCCCACCTGCCCGAGCGCGACGGGGCAGGCCGCACCAGTGTGGCCGGTGTGTACCTGGCAGGCGATGGCGCGGGCATCATGGGCGCTGATGCGGCTGAATGGGCGGGTGAGCGCGCTGGGCTGGCGCTGCTGGCCGACCATGGCGTGAAGGTGGACACTGCACGCGCGGCGGAGCTGGAACGCAAGCTCACCGGCTTGATGCCATTCCGCCAAGGGCTGGAGCGCGCGTTCCCCTTCCCCACCGACTGGGCGACCCACGCGCCCGACGCGCTGGTGGTCTGCCGCTGCGAGAACATCACGGCAGGCGAGCTGCGCGCCTGCGCCCACGATGCGGGGGCCGACGAAATGAACCGACTCAAGGCCCTGACCCGCGTGGGCATGGGCCGCTGCCAAGGCCGCATGTGCGGTGTGGCCGCTGCAGAAATCCTGGCCCACGCCACAGGCAAGCCGATTGACACGGTAGGACGGCTGCGCGGACAGGCGCCGATCAAGCCCATTCCCATCCACCTGCAAGCTCAGGCGGAGGCTGCCGAATGACCACACCCCGAACCATCGACACCGACGTTGCCATTGTGGGCGGCGGCATCATGGGTGCATCGGCCGCACTGGCACTGCGCCGCAAAGGTGTGGCGGTGGTGCTGCTGGAGCGCGACCTGTGCGGCTCGCGCTCCAGCGGCGTGAACTACGGCGGCGTGCGCCGCCAGGGCCGCCCTGTGAGTCAGCTGCCGCTGGCGCAGCGCGCCCACCAGGTGTGGGCCGACCTGCCCGCGCTGATTGGCACGGATGGCGAATATCAGCGCAGCGGGCACTTCAAGATCGGGCGCAGCGAGGCGGACATGGCTTCGCTGGAAGCCTATGCCCACTTGAGCCGCGATTTTGACCTGGGCATCCAGCTCATCTCGGGCACCACACTGCGCGAGCGCTGCCCCTGGCTGGGCGGGCGCGCTATGGGCGGATCACTCTGCCCAGATGACGGCCAGGCCAACCCGCGCCTGGTGTCGCCCGCGTTTGCGCTGGCGGCCAAGCGCGCGGGTGCGCAGATTCTGGAGCGCACACCGATGACCTCGGTGGAGCACGACGGACAGCTGTTTACCGTGCGCTCCGGCACCACCGTGGCGGTGCGTGCGCCCGTGCTCATCAACTGCGCTGGTGCCTGGGCCGGTGCGCTGGCCGCGCAGTTTGGCGAGGCCGTGCCCATTCACTCCGGCCATCCGGCCATGGCCGTGACCGAGCCCCTGCCCTTTTTCATGCACTGGAGCCTGGGTGTGGAAGGCGGCGGCATCTACTGCCGACAGGTGGCGCGCGGCAACCTCGTGCTGGGCGGCGGCGCAGGTGTGGCGCTGGATGCCGACCGCGCCCGCTCCGAGCGCAGCGCCATCGCTACCTTGGCAGTGCAGGCCGTAGAGCTGTTGCCCGCCCTCAAGAATGCGCATTTCATTCGCACCTGGAGCGGCACCGAAGGCTATCTGCCTGACCGCCAGCCGGTGCTGGGCAAGAGCCACACCACGCCCGGCCTGATCCATGGCTTTGGCTTTGCGGGTGCGGGCTTTCAGATCGGCCCCGGCGTGGGTGAGGTGCTGGCCGAGCTGGCACGCGATGGCCGCAGCACCACGCCGATTGATGCCTTTGCGATTGAGCGATTTCTCCCAACGACGGTGGCTGACGTGGCCAGCACTGCCGCTGCCCACTGACCCCGTTTGCCACCGACAAAACTCCCCTCCCCACCAGAAAGGAAACCACCATGACCTTCTCCCCCCGCTTTGCCAGCCGCACCCGCCGCGCCCTTGTGACGGCCGCTGCACTGACCGCCGTGGCCGCCGCAGGCTCCGCCACCGCGCAGACCAAAACGCTGTACATCGGCATGAATGGCGGCACGATGGAGAAGGCGTACACACAGTACGTGTTCCCGGCGTTCGAGAAGCTGCATGGCGTGAAGGTGGTGGTGGTGCCTGGCACGTCCTCGGACATCCTGGCCAAGGCCCAGGCCAACAAGGACAAGCCGCAGATGCACGTGATGTTTCTGGACGACGGCATCATGGTGCGCGCCATGGGCATGGGTCTGTGCGAAAAGCAAAAACCCAACCCGCACCTGAACGACATCTACCCCGCCGCGCGCTTCAAGGACGACCTGGCCAGCGGCGTGAGCCTGGGCATGACCGGCATCGCCTACAACACCAAGATGTTTGCCGAAAAGGGCTGGGCCGCGCCTACGTCCTGGATGGACTTTGCCGACCCCAAGTACAAGGGCAAGGTCGTGTTCCAGTCCATGCCGTCGTCGTCGTTCGGGCTGCACGGCTTTTTGATGTTCAACCGCATCCAGGGTGGCAACGACAAGAACGTGGAGCCTGGCTTCAACAACTGGGCCAAGACCATCGGTCCCAACGTGCTGGAGTACATCCCCAGCTCGGCCAAGATTTCGGAGATGGTGCAGACGGGCGAAGCGGCGATCTTCCCGCTCACGCCCACCAGCGTGGCGGCTTTGAAGGCCAAGGGCATTCCGGTGGAATACGCACAGCCCAAGGAGGGCTCGGTGGTGCTGATGACCGGCCAATGCGTGATCGCCAAGAACAGCGAACCCGAACTGGCGCAAAAGCTGGCTGAGTTTCTGCTGAGCCCGCTGGCCCAGGCCAACGTGCTGCAGTTTGGCGCGCAGATCCCCACCAACCCCAAGGCGCCTGCCGTGGGTGAAGGTGCCGCCCAGGTCGCGCAGATCAGCCAGTGGATGAAAAACGCCGTGACGCTGGACTGGGACAGCGTGAATGCCAACCGCCCTGCGTGGAACGCGCGCTGGAACAAGACCATCGAGCGCTGAGAGGATATGGAGCGCGTGTGAGCAGGCTACACCTGCTCACACTGGCGGGCCGTTTGTGACAAATGTCACCGGCCCCGCCATACCCTGCGGTGGTGGGGTGCCACAAACCGCTTCTTCGACTTCAGAATCCGGCGCCTGGGCATGCTGATTCGTTCAGCCCGTCCGCCACCATTCGAAGAAGAGGGATACCACCATGAAACGCTGGATCAAATGGACCGCAGGCAGCGCGCTGCTGCTGGGCGTGATCGTTGTCGCCACTGCCGCCAGCGGCCTGTACCTGGCCGAGCAAAAACGCAACCGCTACATCGACATCAAACCCCGCCCCGTGGCCTATACCACCGATGCGCAGACCATCGAACGTGGGCGCTATCTGTATGCATCGCGTGGCTGCACCGACTGCCATGGCGCACAAGGCACGGGCCGTGAGTTCGTCAACGATGGCAAGGGCACGCGCATCGTAGGACCCAACATCACGCCGGCTGGCGTGGTGGCGCGCTACCAGCCCGAGGACTGGAACAGCGTGATCCGCCATGGCGTCAAGCCCAACGGCCGCCCGGTGCTGGTCATGCCCAGCGAGGACTACAACCGCTTCACCAACGAAGACCTGAACGCCCTGGTGTCGTATGTGCGCCAGTTCCC
>ERZ1031516.100-NODE-100-length-13819-cov-7.560157_pt1 | contig 13819 bp, 11 predicted proteins | sample MGYA00518047_ERZ1031516 | MGnify/ENA primary metagenome ERZ1031516 (study PRJEB33718, sample SAMN03159945) | human skin metagenome | collected 2014-04-10 | study: EMG produced TPA metagenomics assembly of the PRJNA266117 data set (Human skin bacterial metagenome... | reverse complement strand
ACGAGATCATGCCTAGTCTCGTGGGCTCGGAGATGTGTATAAGAGACAGGTACACAGCGTTGTTGGCTTGCGTCATGTAAGTCCCCGTCGGCCGGCTGGCCGAGTCTTCCAAACGTTTTGTAGCCCTGCGCGGAGCAGGGCTACAGCTAAAAAAGTGCGCGGATTATGCCAGAAAAGCGGGCCGCGGGTGCAGCCCCCAATCAGAACAGCCTGCGCGTTGCTGGCAGCCCTCAGTGACGGGTGTCGGAGGGCCGCTGACTGCCTCCGCCAGCGAACAGCTGAGCGATGTCTGCGGCGTCGAAGCCGTAGCGTTCGTTGCAGAATTGGCAGTCGATTTCCACGCGGCCGTTATGCTCGCTGACCAGCAGCTCGGCATCGGCCTGCCCTAAACTGACCAGCGCTTTGGCCGAGCGTTCACGGGAGCAGCTACAACGGAAGCGAATGACGCGCGGCTCGAACAGCCGAACCGTCTCCTCGTGGTACAGGCGATGCAGCACGGTTTCGTTGTCCAGGCCCAGCAATTCCTCGTTCTGCAGGGTGTTGGCCAGGGTCACCAGGTGTTCCCAGCTGGCGGCGCGTTCATCATCATCGGGCAGGCGATCGGCCGGCAGTTGCTGGAGCAGGAAGCCGCGGGCACGCAGGCCGTCGGCGCACAGCCAGAAACGCGTGGCCAACTGCTCGGACGTGGCGAAGTAGTTGCTCAGGCAATCGGCCAGGGTGTCGCCGTCCAGCGAAACGATGCCCTGATAGCGCTGGCCCTGTTTGGGGTCGACGGTCATCGCCATCACGCCTTCGGGCATCAGCTGCGGCAATCCGTCGCCCTCGGCGATACGCTCGGCCTCGTACCGGGCGATGCCGCGCACGTCGCCTTCGCTGGAGCATTCCACCATCAGCAGCGGCACCGGGCCCTCGGAGCGCACCTGCAGCACCAGCAAGCCGTCGAACTTCAGGGTGCCGACCAGCAGGGAAGCGGCGGCCAGCAGCTCACCGAGCAGTTGCGCCACCGGGCGCGGGTAGGCGTGCTTGGCCAGCACCTGTTGATAGCTGCCGGACAGCCCCACCAGTTCACCGCGCACATCGGTGTCATCGAAAATAAAGCGTTGGGTGAAGTCGGACATAACGGCTCGCCTGCTGATGGATGCAAGACAGGTCAGGGGCGCGCCCACTGACCTGGGGGCCGGCAATTTTAGGCGCAAACGCGGCGCCGACCAAGCCGCACGCGAAGAACGGCAGGCGCGCAGCAGCTGAACCCAGGCTGAACGAAGCGTCGATAGCCCCCAGCCGGGCTCCCTGGCTGCCTAAAATCGGCGGTTTTCTTCGAGCCACCTCCATGCATCTCGCTCTCAATACCCAATGGCGCCCACGCGCCCTGCTCATCAGCCACCTGTTCATTGGCCTGCTGTTCGCCAGCTGGCTGTGGCCGGTCACTCGCGTGTACTGGAATCAGTTCGATGTGTGGCTGTTCCATCTACTCAACGACCCCGTGCATGCCGCCGGCCTGTGGGCGCATATCTGGGCCATCGGCAGCATGCGCCCGGTGGATGCCGGCGTCGGCGTGGTGATGCTGGCGATCATGCTGCGCGCCGGGCTGATCTTTCCGGCCAACCAGGTGCGCGTCGGGCTGTATGCGTTTCTGATCGCGCTGACCGTCATGCTGCTGATGCGCGTGGGCTTTTCCGACCTGGTCGAGTACATGGGCTGGCAACATGCGAGCCCATCGCTACAGGTTGAGGGCAGCGCACGGCTGACCGAGATGTTCCCGGCCTGGGAAGAACGTTGGGACCTCAAGGACAGCGCCAGCCGCAGTTTCCCGGGCGACCACGCCTCGGTGCTGATGATCTGGGCGATGTTCTGCAGCTTCTTCGTCAGCGGCTGGCGCCGCCTGCTGGTATGGAGCGTGGCGGTGATCGGCATGCTGCCGCGCCTGGTCGCCGGTGCCCACTGGGGCGCGGATGCCTTTGTCGGCGGCGTACTGCTCAGCGTGCTGGGCATCGCCTGGAGCTGCTACACACCGCTGGCCTACCGTGCCAGCGCGGCCATCGAGCGAGCTTCGGCGCCGTTGATGCGGGCCTTGGCCCGCGTCCCGGTGATTCGCGTCTTCGCGGTTGTCAGCGGGCGCTGACCGTCGCCCGGCTGCTCGCCTTGCAGGCAGCCTTACTCCACCCATTCCCCGGAGCCGCCGCGCAGATAGAACAACTGCCGGCGCTGCTTCTTGCTCGGCCGGCCGTCGGTCTGCACGCCCAGGGCACCAGCCTTGCGCTGCTCGGCAGCCTTCTCGCGGCGCACGATACTCTCGCCGGTTTCGGCATACAGCGCCTGCGCCTCGGGTGCGCCGCGACGCACCACCGATAGCGCCTGCACCACCACGGTTCGTTCATCGAAGCCGGTGCGAATCACATACTCCTCACCGACCTTGGGCTCCTTGCCTGGCTTGCAGCGCTCGCCACGGCAATGCACCTTGCCGCCTTCGATCGCTGCCTTGGCCAACGCCCGGGTTTTATAGAAGCGCGCTGCCCACAGCCACTTATCCAACCTGACCTTGTCATCGGCATCCTGCTTTGCCACCCTTACCTCACTCATTGCTGGCTATCATTCATTGCAATTCTTTCCACACTCCAGCCTGTACGCATTGTCCGATGCATACAAGCCCGAGCGACCCTCATTCTGGAGCAGCGGTGACCCACTTTCCCAGCGATCTTACCCATCCTGAAAAATGCCGCGGCTGCCAGGGCAGCACGGACCTGGATTTCGACTTTCATTTCGCCTTCCAGCCGATCATCGATGTGCGCAGCCGTCAGGTATTCGCCCACGAGGCGCTGGTGCGTGGCCCGGCAGGTGAAGGTGCACTGTCGGTGCTCGAGCGCGTCAACGACGACAACCGCTACCGTTTCGACCAGCGTTGCCGCACCCAGGCGATTGCCGAAGCCAAACAGCTGGGCATGGACAGCTACCTGTCGATCAACTTCCTGCCCAATGCCGTGTACCGCCCGGAGCTGTGTATCCGCAGCACCCTGGAGGCCGCACGCCAGCATGATTTTCCGCTCGACAAGCTGATTTTCGAAACCCTGGAAAGCGACCACATGGCCGACAGCAAGCACCTGACCAACATCCTGCGCCAATACCAGGAGTTCGGTTTCAAGACCGCTATCGACGACTTCGGTGCCGGCCATTCAGGCCTTACCTTGCTGGCCGATTTCCAGCCCGACCTGATCAAGCTGGACATGGCGCTGATTCGCGACGTCGATCAGGACAAGGCGCGCCAGGCCATCGCCCGCGGCATCCTGTCTATCTGTAACGATCTGGGTGTAACGGTGATCGCCGAAGGGATCGAAACGCCGGGCGAGCGCGACTTCCTCGCCTCCATCGGCATCGATCTGATGCAGGGTTACCTGTTCGCCAAGCCGCAGTTCCGAGGTTTGCCCGGGATCGCCGACGCGGCATGGGCATCCGCCACGATCACCCACTGACAGGCGTGCAGCACGGCGGATTTTCAGTACCATGCGCGGCAGATGCGCGACCTAAGTAGATACGGACAGCTTTCTTGAAGACATTCGACCACCTCAACGTGATCGGCCTGCGCGAGTGGGTGAACCTGCCCGAACTCGGCATCGTCGGCCTGCGTGCCAAGATCGATACCGGCGCCAGCACCTCGAGCCTGCACGCCAGCGATATTCAGCCGTTCGAGCGCGACGGCGAGCAATGGGTGCGCTTCACCGCCTATATCGGTACCCAGGTTCAGCGCCGGCATCGCTGCGAGGCGCGCCTGGTGGCCCTGAAAACGATCAAAAGCTCCAATGGCCAGGCGCAGAGCCGCTACGTGATCCGCACCAGCCTGATGCTGGGCGATCTGCAGTGGCCGGTGGAGTTCACCCTGGCCAGCCGCAAGACCATGCGCTATCGCATGTTGCTCGGATCCAAAGCGCTGGTGGACGGCCAACTGGTGGTCAACCCGGCGCTTACTTACGTTCAAGACAAACCCGTGCTTCCTGACCCGACCGGTGCCCAATGAAAATCGCTGTGCTGTCGCGCAATCCGCGCCTGTATTCCACGCGTCGTCTGGTCGAGGCCGGGCAACAGCGCGGCCATGAAATGGTTGTGATCGACACCCTGCGCGCCTACATGAACATCGCCAGCCACAAGCCGCAGATCCACTACCGCGGCAAGCCGCTGGAAGGCTTCGACGCGGTGATCCCGCGTATCGGCGCCTCGGTGACCTTCTATGGCTGCGCGGTGCTGCGCCAGTTCGAGATGATGGGCGTGGTGCCGCTCAACGAGTCGGTGGCCATCGCCCGCTCCCGTGACAAGCTGCGCTCGCTGCAGCTGCTGTCGCGGCGGGGCGTCGGCCTGCCGGTGACCGGTTTTGCCCACTCGCCGGACGACATTCCCGACCTGATCCACATGGTCAACGGCGCACCGCTGGTGATCAAGGTGCTCGAAGGCACCCAAGGCATCGGCGTGGTGCTGTGCGAGACCGAAAAGGCCGCCGAGTCGGTGATCGAGGCCTTCATGGGCCTCAAGCAGAACATCATGGTGCAGGAATACATCAAGGAAGCCGGTGGCGCCGACATCCGCTGCTTCGTGGTTGGCGACAAGGTCATCGCGGCGATGAAGCGCCAGGCCAAACCCGGCGAATTCCGCTCCAACCTGCACCGCGGCGGCACCGCCAGCCTGATCAAGATCACCCCCGAAGAACGCATGACCGCCATCCGTGCCGCCAAGGTCATGGGCCTGTCGGTGGCCGGCGTCGACATCCTGCGTTCCAACCACGGCCCGCTGGTGATGGAGGTGAACTCCTCGCCGGGCCTGGAAGGCATCGAGGTGACCACCGGCAAGGACGTCGCCGGGATGATCATCCAGTTCCTGGAAAAGAACGGCGGCCCCAACCTGACACGTACCAAGGGTAAAGGATGAGCACTGCCTTCACCGGCCGCGTGGCCCTGATCGCGCCCGCCTCGGCGATTGCCGACGAGGTCTTCGACGCTACCCTGGCGCAACTCGAGGTGCAGGGCATCGACTATCACCTGGGCCGCCACGTGCGCGCCCGCCATCGCTACCTGGCCGGCACGCCGGCGCAGCGCCTGGATGACCTGCACGAGGCCTTCAGCCTGCCGGATATCGACGCCGTCTGGTGCCTGCGCGGCGGCTATGGCTGCGCGCAACTGCTACCGGGTATCGACTGGACGCTGCTGCACAACGCCAGCCCACGACCGTTGATTGGCTACTCGGACCTGTCGATCCTGCTCGATGCCTTCGCCCGTCATGGCCTGCCCGGCATCCATGGCCCGGTCGCCACCGCGCTAGGCCTGCAGGCTCTGGCCGCGCCAACCGGACAGCGTGAACGGCTGGCGTCCATGCGCTCGCTGTGGGACCTGCTGCAGGGCCGCAGCCATTCATTGCCGGTACGCCACCTCAGCGGCCCGCAGTCCGCCATCGAGGGGCAGCTGGTCGGCGGCAACCTCACGGCCCTGGCCAGCGGCTGCGGCACGGTCGCCGGCATGCAGTTGCCGGACCAGGCCATCCTGATACTCGAAGACGTCGGCGAGCCCTACTACCGTCTGGAGCGCAGTTTCTGGCAGCTATTCGAAAGCTTCGCCGAGCGCCGCCCGGCAGCGGTATGCCTGGGCAGCTTCACCGACTGCCCGCGGCGCGGCGTGCAGCACAGCATCGAGGAAATCATCGGCGAGTACCTGGCGCCGTTCGATATCCCGCTGTATGGCGAGCTGCCCAGCGGCCACGGTGACGCCAATTTCGCCTGGCCTTACGGCCGCACCGCCACCCTCAAGGGCAGCTCGCTGAGCTGGTGAGCGATTACCGCTAGGCCTGCATCAGTCGCTTAAGAAAATCCGCCTCCACCAGCGGCCTGCCCAGCAGATAGCCCTGGCCGAATTCGCAGCCCAGCGCTTTCAGGTGCTCAAGCTGCTCCGGCGTCTCGATGCCCTCGGCCACGCATTCCAGGCCCAGATTGCGGGCGATCATCAGGATGGTTTCCACCAGCAGGACATTACTGCCGTTGCCGCCGACGCCCAGGTCCTGGGTGAAGCTGCGGTCGATCTTCAGGCGATCCAGCGGCAGCCGCTTGAGGTAGGTCAGGGAGGAATAACCGGTGCCGAAATCGTCGATAGAGAAGCGTACGCCGAGGGCCTTGAGCGCCCGCATATTGGCGATGCACTGCTCGACGTCCTCGAGTAGCACGCCCTCGGTGAGTTCCAGCTCCAGCGCCGCGGCCGGCACGCCGTAGCGCTCCAGGCAGCCGCGCACCCGTTCGACGCACTCGCGGCTGCGCAGCTCCCGTGGGCTGAGGTTCACCGCCAGTACCATGCCGGGGTACTGCGGCAACCAGCCCTGCAGCGTGGCGCACGCGCGCTTCAGCACCCAACTGCCGATGTCCTGGATCAAGCCGGTTTCCTCGGCCAGCGGGATGAACTGGCCCGGCAGGATTTCCCCCTTCTCCGGGTGCGCCCAGCGCACCAGCACCTCGGCACCGATCAGCTGGCCGTCGTCCAGTTGCAGTTGCGGCTGGAACACCAGATACAGCTGGTCACGGGCAATTGCCTGGCGCAGCTCTCCCTGCAACTGCAGGCGCTGGTCGATGGCCGCCTGCATCTCTGGCGCGAAGAAGTGCAGGGCGTTACGCCCGGCCTGCTTGGCGCGGTACATGGCGGTATCCGCCTGTTTGAGCACGTCGGCGGCATTCTGCTCGCCGAACGGGTGCAGGGCGATACCGATGCTGGCACTCATCGCCAGCTCATGGCCGTCGACCGCGCAGGGTCGCTCCAGGCTCTTGAGCAAGCGTTCGCCAACCATCGCGGCCTGCTCGCCCGCCAGCTGGGCATTGGCATCCAGCCCCTCGAGCAGCACCACGAACTCGTCGCCGCCCATGCGCGCCAGGGTGTCTTCATTGCGCAGCTGCGCCTCCAGGCGCGCGGTCACTTCACGCAGCAGGCTGTCGCCGACCAGGTGACCGAGGCTGTCGTTGACCGTCTTGAAATGGTCGAGGTCGATGAACAGCAGCGCACCCAGGTTGCCCTGGCGAATCTCGCGATCCATGGCGTGCTGCAGGCGGTCGAGCATCAGCCGGCGATTGGGCAGGCCGGTCAGCTCGTCGCTGTAGGCCAGGCGCTCGATCTCGCGCTGGTAGCGCTGGCGCTCGGAAATGTCCGTCACGCTGCAGCGGATCAAGATCGGCTCACCCGGTAAACGTACCAGGCGCACCTCGCAGGGGAACTGCCGGCCGTTGCTGTCGCAGTGCAGCCACTCGAACACCGGCACCTCGCCGGCCATGGCGGCCTTGAGGTAGTGCCTGGCGGCTTCGACCGACGGCTTGCCGTCGGCTTGCCGCTCCGGGCTCAGTTCGAAGGGCCGGCGGTTGAGCAACTCCTCGCGGCGATAGCCGAACAGACGCAGGGCATTGCCGTTGAAATCGACCATGCCGCCCTCCTCGCTGTACAGCATGATCGCCTCCGGCGCATGCTCGACGACGGTACGGTAGCGGGCCTCTGCCTCGAAACGCGCACTGATGTCCTCGACCAGCACCAGGAACATGCTGACCCCGCCGCCGCTACGCCGCACCGCGCGCAGGTTGAGCCGTGTCGGCACCAGGCTGCCATCGGCGCGCAGGAAGCTGCGGTCACGCTCGAAGCCCTCGCGGCTGCCGGCCAGCACCTCGTCGAGCAGCGGCTGCTCGGCTTCGAGGTCATCCACGCAGCTGATGCCGGCCCAACTGGATTCCAGCAACTGCTCGCGACTCAGGCCGAGAATGCTGCACAGCTTGAGGTTGACCTCCGACCAGCCGAAGGTCGGGGTGATCAGCGCCATGCCGATCAGCGGCGCCTCGAAGAACAGACGCAGACGGTCGTCGCGCTCGCGCAGTTGCTGCTCGGTACGGCGCCGGGCGGTGATGTCCTGGGCGGCGCCATAGATACGTACCAGCTCGCTGCCGTCGCGCTCGGCGACCCCGAGCAGCCTCACCCAGCGGGTGCGGCCCCTGGCGGTGGTGGCGCGCACCTCGATATCGAACTGATCTTCGCCCTTGTACATCTTCTGCAGGGTGCGGCCGATCAACTCGCGGCCGGCAGCATCGAACTGGCTCAGTGACTCCTCGAAGGATGGCGCGCCGCTTTTCGGGTCCAGCTCGTAGATGGCGAAGCAGCCGGCGCTCCAGTACATGCTCATGTCGCGCATGTTCAGCGACCAGCCGCCCAGGTCGGCGATGTTTTCCGTCTGGGTGAACAGATGACTCTGCTGCTGCAGGCTTTCGCTCTGACGCACCATGTCCTGGGCCAGTTGCTCACGGGCGCTGACGTCCTGCTGCATGACGATGAAATGGCTGACGCCTTCTTCATCGCGCATCGGCGCCAGGATCACCTCGCCCCAGAAGGCTTCACCATCCTGACGTTGCAAGCGCAGCACCGCATTGCCGGGTACTTCACGGCGGATGGCGGTTTCCAGCACATGCAGGCCTTCGTGGCGTTTCTCGCCACGCAGCAGCTCGAGCAGGCTCAACCCCAGCGTGGCGTCGGCGTCACGCCCGGTGATCCGCTCGAAGGCCGGGTTGCAGTAAACCAGCGGCAACTGCGCCTGGCGTGCATCGGCGATCAGCACGCCCAGCGGGCTGGCATCCAGCGCCGAATGCGCCAGGGTCAGCTGGCGCTGCACCGCTGCGCTGTGAACCAGGGCCAGGCGCAGATCGGTGAGGCTGCGGCCGATCAGCAGCGCCGCCACCACGAACAGCAGGATGCCGACATGCAGTTCCAGGCGTTGCGGATCGATCCAATTGCCGGCCGTCAGCACCTGGCCCCACGGTATCCCCAGGGTGGCCAGGGCGCTGATCGCCGCGCCGCATACCGCGCCGGAAAAGCCCCAGACCAGTGCCAGCCCGAGCATCACCAGCCCCGCAGCCGGCATCTTCAGCGTTGCCGGCAGCAGCTCCAGCAACACCGACAGGCACACCAGTACCGGCAGCAGAGCGTAGCGTACCGGCAACGTGCGTAAAGCCATCGGCACCTGCAGCAGAGGCGCCGCGATGCCCTGGGCCGGCACCAACCAGCCGCGCCGGCGCAACCAGGGGCTCAGGTAGGTCAGCAGGGCGATGGAGATAACCAGCGAACTCAGGCTGTCGACCAGCCAGAGCGTCAGCACCAGCGGTGGCAACTGCACCATGGTCAGCTCGCCGAGAAACACCCGGTAGCCGATCAATAGCACGCTGGTCAGCGCCACCGGTAGCAGAACGCCCAGCAGGATGAAGCGCAGCAGGTGGCTGATGTCCGGCAGGGCCGCATCGAAAGGCCGCCGGCGCAACAGCAGGTAACAGCAGGCGACGCCCAGGGTTTCCGGAACTGCATGCAGGGGTGCCTGGTGCCAGTCCAGGCCCCACAGCGGGGTGGAGAGCAGCGCGTTGGCATAGAGCGCCAACAGCACGCGCGGCCCCCACCAGAGCACCAGCACCAGGCCGAGGGCGAACGGCAGGTAGAGGGCGCCCAGCCCGCTCTCGATCTGGGTGATCAGGGACAGTTGGGTGGCCAGCTGGAATGCCGGCAGGGGTAACCACCAGGTCCAGAACGGCAAGCGCTCGGCAGTGCGGGGCATACGAACCTCATATCGCTATGCCAGCACAGCATGAAGCAGCCTGGAGGGGCTGTACAGGTGCCTGCATCGAGTTACCAGCCTAGCCGAGAATCACGCCGCGTCGCGTGGCAACAACAACCCCAGGGGCAGGCATATACGGGCTTCCAGGCCACCGCCGGTACGGTTGCGCAGCTCCACGCTGCCGCCATGCAGCGAGGCGATGCGCTTGACGATGGCCAGGCCCAGGCCGGCGCCCTTGCCACCGCGGGCGCTGTCGCCACGGATGAACGGGTTGACGATATTGCTCAGCTCGTTCGGATCGATACCGGCGCCACGGTCCATCACGCTCAGCACCACGTAGGGCGCGCTGTGATCACCGGCCACCGACAGGACGATCTCCACCGGGCTGCCGCCGTAGCGCAGGGCGTTCTCGATAAGATTGACGATCAGCCGTTTGATCGACACCCGGCGCAGCGGAAAGGCCGGCACCGCTTCGAGGAACAGGCGCACCTGCTCGCTTTTCTGGTTGTAGGGCGCGACCACTTCGCGAATCAGCTCGGGCAGCACCAATTCCTCGACGGGTTCGTCGCGACCGTCGCGGATAAAGGCCAGGAACTGATCGAGGATGGCATCCATGTCTTCGATGTCGCGCACCATGTCGTCGGTCAGTTCCGAATCATGGTCGAGAAACTCCAGCGACAGCCTTAGCCGGGTCAGCGGCGTACGCAGGTCATGGGATACCCCTGCCAGCATCAGCTCGCGCTCACGCCCGGCCTGTTCGACGTCCTCGGCCATCTGGTTGAACGCGCGGTACACCTCGGCCATTTCACTCGGTGTGTCCCCCGCCGGCAGCCGTACGCTACGACCCTGGCCGAACTGGCGGGCGGCGATCACCAGGCGCTTGAGCGGCGCACTGAGCTGGCGCACGAAAATCCATGCCGCTGCCGTGGACAGCAGGCCGATGCCCAGGAACCAGCCCAGCACGCTCCAGATCCGCTGGCCACGCAGCGGATGCGGGTAGAGCGGCACGCGAACCCAGTCCTCGCCCAGCGTCGGTGCGTGCACCCATAGCGCCGGCGGGCTCTTGGCGCGGACCCGGGTTTCGGTATCCGGGCCCAACTCGGACTGCATCTGCCGCTGGAAGATCTCGCTATAGGGCCAGTGCTCCTCGCTGGCCGGCACTTCCGCACGGGTCACCCGTTTGAGGCCGGCGGCTTCGGCGATATTGGCGCGGTCGTCGGCATCCGCCGCCCAGTAGGCGCGCAGGGTCAATGCGGCGCCGTGGCTGTACTGACGATCTACCAGCACGTCCTCGTTCATCATCAGGTAGACGAGGGTCAGCGCCTTGGAGAACAGCACGACGATCAGCACCAGCCAGAGGGTGCGCGAGAAGAAGCTTTGCGGGAACCAGAGTGGAGCTTTCATAGGAACGGGAGCCGGGGCAGAACGCTGAAGGCGGGGGCTGAACGAAAGAGGGCTGGTTTCGGTATCCAGCCCTCATGCGTTTATTGGCCTATAGGCCGTTGAGAAACGCAGCGGAGGCAGTCAGCGCAAGACGGAGACAGGCGAAAAAGCGGAGTGTACGGGTAGTACATGAGCATTTTCCGCTTATCTTCAACGCCGCGATGGCAACGCAGGTGGTTTCTCACCGGTCTGCTACTTGTTGCCGTCCGGCACGAACACATACCCCACGCCCCAGACGGTCTGGATGTAACGCGGCTTGGACGGATCCGGCTCGATCAACCGGCGCAGGCGGGAAATCTGCACGTCGATGGAGCGCTCCAGGGCGTCCCACTCGCGGCCACGGGCCAGGTTCATCAGCTTGTCGCGGGTCAGCGGCTCGCGGGCGTGCTGCACCAGCGCCTTGAGCACGGCGAACTCACCGGTGGTGAGCATATGCACCTCGTCGCCCTTCTTCAGCTCGCGAGTCGCCAGGGACAGCTCGTACTCACCAAAGGTGACGCTCTCGTCTTCGCTGCCCGGTGCGCCCGGTACCACCGGCGCCTGGCGGCGCAGCACGGCCTTGATACGAGCCAGCAACTCACGTGGATTGAAGGGTTTGGCCAGGTAATCATCGGCGCCGATCTCCAGGCCCTGGATGCGGCTGCCCTCGTCGCCCTTGGCGGTGAGCATGATGATAGGCACCTGGTTGTTGGCGGCGCGCAGGCGGCGGCAGGCGCTCATGCCATCCTCGCCAGGCAGCATCAGGTCGAGCACCACCAGGTTGAACAGCTCGCGCGACAGCAGGCGGTCCATCTGCTCGACGTTCTCCACCGCACGCACGCGATAGCCCTGCTCGTCGAAGAAACGTTCGAGCAAGCGACGCAGGCGGGCGTCGTCATCGACAATCAGGATCTTCTCGCCTTCGACCGGTTGTACTGCAGTGCTGCTCATAGAGGCTCCTTGACCGAGAGTCCGCGGCGCGATGCGCCCGGCTGAACGATGGCATTATGGCTCAGAGGCCGTATAGACCACGCAATGTCCATTGTTAGCAGATTTTTCGCCGGCATTGGCGCACTTCACGCCGATTCATGGTCTGACAGCCGCCAAGCACGAGTGGCCTGAGTTCCTGCGGGCGTGGCTATAATGCGCCGCTTTATCATCCGGCCATCCTGAGCGAGGCCGGTTCTAGTCGTTTCAAGGTGGATTCTTCTTTCTATGCTCAGCATCAACAACCGTATCGCCGAAGAACTGGGTGTGCGCCCGCAACAGGTCGCCGCCGCCGTACAGCTGCTGGATGAAGGCTCCACCGTGCCGTTCATCGCACGCTACCGCAAGGAAGTCACCGGCAGCCTCGACGATACCCAGCTGCGCAACCTGGAAGAGCGCCTGCGCTACCTGCGCGAACTCGATGATCGCCGCGCCAGCATCCTCGCCAGCATCGAGGAGCAGGGCAAACTGACTCCCGAGCTGACCCGCGAAATCAACCTCGCCGACACCAAGACGCGCCTCGAAGACCTCTACCTGCCGTACAAGCAGAAGCGCCGCACCAAGGGCCAGATCGCCCTGGAAGCCGGGCTCGGCGAACTGGCCGACGCACTGTTCAATGACCCGAGCCTGACGCCGGAGACTCAAGCGGCACGGTTCATCGATGCCGAGAAGGGCTTCGCCGACACCAAGGCGGTGCTCGAAGGCGCCAAGTACATCCTCATGGAGCGCTTCGCCGAAGACGCCAGCCTGCTCAGCAACCTGCGCGGCTACCTCAAGGACAACGCCACCCTGAGTGCCCGGGTAATCCCCGGCAAGGAAAACGAAGGCGCCAAGTTCCGCGACTACTTCGAGCATGACGAAAAGCTCAAGGGCGCCCCGTCGCACCGCGCCCTGGCGATTTTCCGTGGCCGCAACGAAGGCATCCTCAGCGCCAGCCTCAAGGTCGGCGATGAGCTGCCCGGCACCCTGCATCCCTGCGAAGGCATGATCGCCGAACGTTTCGGCATCGCCAACCAGGGCCGCGCTGCCGACAAGTGGCTCGGCGAAGTGGTGCGCTGGACCTGGAAGGTCAAGCTCTACACCCACCTGGAAACCGACCTGCTCGGCGAACTGCGCGAAGCCGCCGAAGACGAGGCGATCAGCGTCTTCGCCCGCAACCTGCACGACCTGCTGCTCGCCGCCCCCGCCGGCCCGCGTGCGACCCTGGGCCTCGACCCGGGCCTGCGCACCGGCTGCAAGGTCGCCGTGGTCGACGCCACCGGCAAGGTGCTCGATACCGCCACCGTTTACCCGCACGCGCCGCGCAACGACTGGGACGGCACCCTCAACGTGCTCGCCAAGCTGTGCGCCAAGCATGGCGTCGACCTGATCGCCATCGGCAACGGCACCGCCAGCCGCGAGACCGACAAGCTGGCCATCGAGCTGATCAAGAAATACCCGGGCCTGAAGATGACCAAGATCATGGTCAGCGAAGCAGGCGCTTCGGTGTACTCGGCCTCGGAGCTGGCCGCCAAGGAATTCCCGGATCTGGACGTATCGCTGCGTGGCGCAGTGAGCATCGCCCGCCGCCTGCAGGATCCACTGGCCGAGCTGGTGAAGATCGACCCGAAATCCATCGGCGTCGGCCAATACCAGCACGACGTGTCCCAGCTCAAGCTGGCGCGCAGCCTGGACGCAGTGGTGGAAGACTGCGTGAACGCCGTGGGCGTGGACGTGAACACCGCCTCCAGCGCCCTGCTCGCGCGGATTTCCGGCCTCAACGCCACCCTGGCACAGAACCTGTCTCTTATACACATCTGACGCTGCCGACGATACTCCTTGTGTA
>ERZ1031516.99-NODE-99-length-14001-cov-7.082891_pt1 | contig 14001 bp, 10 predicted proteins | sample MGYA00518047_ERZ1031516 | MGnify/ENA primary metagenome ERZ1031516 (study PRJEB33718, sample SAMN03159945) | human skin metagenome | collected 2014-04-10 | study: EMG produced TPA metagenomics assembly of the PRJNA266117 data set (Human skin bacterial metagenome and... | reverse complement strand
CGCCGGCCGGAGCCGCTCAAAAAAGCCGGTTGAGACCATCGAACGCGGCTACCCGGTAGGCTTCGGCCATGGTCGGGTAGTTGAAGGTGGTGTTGACGAAGTACTTCAGGGTATTGGCTTCGCCCTTCTGGTTCATGATCGCCTGGCCGATATGCACGATCTCCGAGGCCTGGTAACCGAAGCAGTGCACACCGAGCACTTCCAGGGTTTCGCGGTGGAAGAGGATCTTCAGCATGCCCACCGGCTCGTGGGAGATTTGCGCCCGCGCCATGCTCTTGAAAAACGCCTTGCCGACCTCGTAGGGGATCTTGGCCTTGGTCAGCTCGTGCTCGTTCTTGCCGATCGAGCTGATTTCAGGAATGGTGTAGATGCCGGTGGGGATGTCGTCGACGATCCGCCAACTGCCGTTGTCGACGATGCTGCCCGCAGCCGAACGGCCCTGGTCGGCCGCGGCACTGGCCAGGCTCGGCCAGCCGATGACGTCGCCGGCGGCATAGATGTTGGGGACTTCGGTGCGGTAATGCTCGTCGACCTGCACCTGGCCACGGCTGTTGACGTGAATGCCGATGTTCTCCAGCCCCAGCTTGTCGGTGTTGCCGGTACGGCCGTTACACCACAGCAGGGCATCGGCCTTGATCTTCTTGCCGGACTTCAGGTGCAGGATCACGCCATTGTCCAGGCCCTCGATGCGCTCGTACTCTTCGTTGTGGCGAATCAGCACGTTGTTGTTGCGCAGGTGGTAGCTCAGGGCATCGGAGATTTCCGAATCGAGGAAACTCAGCAACTGGTCGCGGTTGTCGATCAGGTCGACCAGCACACCCAGGCCACTGAAGATCGACGCGTACTCACTGCCGATCACTCCGGCGCCGTAGATGATCAGGCGACGCGGGGTATGACTGAGGGTCAGGATGGTGTCGCTGTCGTAGACGCGCGGGTGGTTGAAGTCGACATCCGCCGGGCGATACGGGCGCGAGCCGGTGGCGATGATCACCTGCTTGGCCGACAGGGTTTCCAGCACGCCGTTGGGGCAGACCACTTCGATGGTCTGCTCGTCGGCGAAGCTGCCGGTACCGAAGAATACGTCGATGCGGTTGCGCGCGTAGTAGCCGGTGCGCGAGGTGACCTGCTTGGCGATCACCCGCTCGGCGCTCTTCAGCACGTCAGGGAAGGAGAACCAGCGCGGCTCACCGATCTGGCGGAACATGGGGTTGGTGTTGAACTGCATGATCTGCCGCACCGAGTGGCGCAGCGCCTTGGACGGGATGGTACCCAGGTGGGTGCAGTTGCCGCCCACTTCACGACGGTCGTCGACCACCGCCACCTTGCGGCCGGCCTTGGCCGCGTTCATCGCCGCCCCTTCACCCGCCGGGCCGGAACCCAATACCACGACATCGTAGTTGTAGACCGCCATGTTCACTCCTCAGATCACGCCGTAACGCTTATCGCGCGTTATCGGCAGAACCAGGCCGAACAGGCGGCCTGGCACGCAACATCTTGCAAAGGCGCCTAGGGTAACGCCCCAAACGCCTGTTGGCGATCAGCGCTTGCTAGGGTCGAACCGCTGCACGCCAACGTCGCCACCTTCTTGCGGTTCGGCGCTGACTTCCTCGCACTTCTGGCGGTCACCGCCACAGATCGAGCATTCCTTTTCGATCCCCAGGTTGGCGATGCCGCCACAGGAACCGGCGATAGGCTTGCGCCCGGCCATCACACCGACGGCCATCATGGCCACTACCAGCGCCATGACCGCGAACACGATCAAGAATGTCATTGTCATTGCTCTTCTCCCGCAGCGAATAGCTGCTCGAATTGAGGCGTACTTTCTGTGACGAAACCCTCGCCTTCGCGGGTCACGAAAAATGCCGCAATCTGATGCCGCTCAGCGAACAGCTTTCCGGCTTCAGGACCGAGCACCATCAATAGGGTGGACAAGCCATCGGCACGAAGGGTCGAAGGATCTGCCACGGTAACCGCCGCCAACTTGTGATTGACCGGCCTGCCACTGCCTGGATCCAGGGTGTGGGAATAGCGCTGGCCATTTTCTTCGAAGTAGTTGCGGTAATCGCCAGAGGTCGAGATGCCGTAGCCGTCGAGCTGCAGAATCCGCTGGGCTACGCGCTGATCGTCACGCGGCTCCTCCAGACCGATGCGCCAGTGGCTGCCATCGGGCTTGCGCCCTGCTGCCTTGAGCTCACCAGTGGCTTCCACCAGGTAGCTGCGCACGCCGAGCTGGCCCAAGCGGGCGATGATCTTGTCGACCGCATAACCCGCGGCGATGCTGTTGAAGTCGACCTCCACGTCGACGTCCTTGCACAGGCGCTGGCCGTCGATACGCAGATGCCTCTGCCCCACCCGCTGGCGAACCTGCGCCAGTTGCTCGTCGCTGGGCACCGCTTCGCCCTTGCCCTTGGGCCCGAAGCCCCAGAGGTCGAGTAGCGGCTCCAGGGTCAGGTCGAAGGCACCGCCACTTTCCTCGTGCAGGCGATTGCCCGCGGCGATCAGCTCCAGCACACCCTGCGGCATGTCCTGGCAGCTGCCCGCCGGGGCGCGGTTGAATATTTCGATCGCCGAGTCGGCCCGATACGTGGACATCTGCTCGTCGACCTCGGCAAGGATCGCCTCGGTCGCCGCCTGAAGTTCGGCCTTGGCGGCAACCCCTTCAGCCTGTACGTATTTCACCGAATAGGTGCTGCCCATGGTCGGGCCGCCAAAGCTTTCGATCCTGTCTGAATGCAAGCAGCCCGTTAGGGCTGCCGCCAGGGCGACAGCGATAACGGGCTGAAATACAACTAACTTCATGCTTACCCGCCGAAGTCGTCGAGCAGGATGTTGTCCGACTCCACACCCAGGTCGGTGAGCATCTTGATCACGGCGGCGTTCATCATGGGTGGACCACACATGTAGAACTCGCAGTCTTCCGGCGCCGGGTGATCCTTGAGGTAGTTCTCGTAGAGCACGTTGTGGATGAAGCCGGTGAGGCCCGTCCAGTTGTCTTCTGGCTGCGGGTCGGACAGCGCCAGATGCCACTGGAAGTTGGGGTTCTCGGCCTGCAGCTGATCATATTCCTCGTTGTAGAACGACTCGCGCATGGAACGCGCGCCGTACCAGAAACTGATCTTGCGGGTCGACTTCAGGCGCTTGAGCTGGTCGAAGATGTGCGAACGCATCGGTGCCATGCCGGCACCACCGCCGATGAAGATCATCTCGGCGTCGGTGTCCTTGGCGAAGAACTCACCGAAGGGGCCGTACACGGTGATCTTGTCGCCGGGCTTGAGGCTGAACACGTAAGAGGACATCTGGCCGGGCGGCAGATGGTCCTTGCCCGGTGGTGGCGAGGCGATGCGGATGTTGAACTTGACCAGGCCCCGCTCTTCCGGGTAGTTGGCCATGGAGTAGGCACGAATCACGGTCTCGTTGACCTTGGACACGTACTTCCACTGGTTGAACTTGTCCCAGTCGCCGCGATACTCCTCCTGGATGTCGAAGTCCTTGTAATGCACTTCGTGGGGCGGGCATTCCAGCTGCACGTAGCCACCGGCACGGAAGTCGACGTTCTCGCCTTCCGGCAGACGCAGCGTGAGCTCCTTGATGAAGGTCGCCACGTTGGGGTTGGACTCGACGGTGCACTCCCACTTCTTGACGCCGAACACCTCCTCGGGCACTTCGATCTTCATGTCCTGCTTGACCGAAGCCTGGCAGGACAGGCGCCAGCCCTCGCGAGCCTCGCGCTTGGTGAAGTGCGACTCCTCGGTGGACAGCATCTCGCCACCGCCCTCCTCGATGATGCACTTGCACTGTGCGCAGGTTCCGCCGCCGCCGCAGGCGGACGAGAGGAAGATGTTGTTGGCCGCCAGGGTCTGCAGCAGCTTGCCGCCCGCCGGAACCGTGATGGTCTTCTCGCCGTTGATTTCGATGTTCACGTCACCGCTGGAAACCAGCTTGGCGCGTGCCGCCATGATGATCAGCACCAGCGCCAGGACGATGCCGGTGAACATGCCGATCGCGATAAATACTTCGTAATTCATCCGTTCATCCCACCCTTAAAGCTGCACGCCGGAGAAGGACATGAAGCCCAGCGACATGAGACCGATGGTGATAAATGTGATGCCCAGCCCTTGCAGACCTGCCGGCACGTCACTGTACTTGAGCTTTTCGCGAATACCGGCCAGCGCAGCGATGGCCAGCGCCCAGGAAACACCGGCGCCGACACCGTAGACGGTACTTTCGGCCAGGTTGTAGTCGCGCTCGACCATGAACAGCGAGCCACCCATGATGGCGCAGTTCACGGTAATCAGCGGCAGGAACACGCCCAGCGCGTTGTAGAGCGCAGGCACGTACTTGTCCAGGGTCATCTCCAGGATCTGCACGATGGCCGCGATCACCCCGATGAAGGTCAACAGGCCCAGGAAGCTGAGATCCACGTCCGGCAGGCCGGCCCAGGCCAGCGCACCGTCCTTGAGCAGGTTGGCATAGATCAGGTTGTTGACCGGCATGGTGATGCCGAGCACCACGATAACGGCCACACCCAGACCGATGGCGGTCTCCACCTTCTTGGAGATGGCGATGAAGGTACACATGCCCAGGAAGAACGCCAGGGCCATGTTCTCGACGAACACTGCCCGCACGAACAGGCTGATGTAATGTTCCATCAGTAGGCCTCCTTATTGGAAACCTGAGGCGCCATCTTGAAGTCTTCCTTCTCGATCTGATCGGTCTTCCATACACGGATACCCCAGATGAACAGGCCGATCAGGAAGAACGCCGAGGGCGGCAGCAGCAGCAGGCCGTTGGGCTGGTACCAGCCGCCGTCGTTGACTACCGGAATGATGGTGTAACCCATCAGTTTACCGGCACCGAACAGCTCGCGAATGATGCCCAGGGCGATCAGCATGGCGCTGTAGCCCAGACCGTTACCGATACCGTCGAAGAACGACAGAACCGGCGGGTTCTGCATGGCGAAGGCTTCGGCACGGCCCATCACGATACAGTTGGTGATGATCAGGCCGACGAACACCGACAATTGTTTGGACAGACTGAAGGCGTAAGCCTTGAGTAACTGATCCACGACAATCACCAGCGAGGCGATGATCACCATCTGCACGATCATGCGGATCGAGCCTGGGATCTGGCTGCGGATCATGGAAATGAACAGGTTGGAGAACCCGGTCACCAGGGTCAGCGCCACCGACATCACCAGCGCGGTCTTCAGGTTCGAAGTGACCGCCAGGGCGGAACAGATACCAAGGATCTGCAGGCCAATCGGGTTGTTGTTGAAAATCGGATTGAGCAATACGTCTTTGATAGTTGGCTGTGCCATATCAAGCCTCCCCTGCGCGCAGGTTAGCGATGAACGGACCAAGGCCGTTCTTACCGAGCCAGAACTTGAGCAGATGATCCACGCCGTTGCCGGTGAGTGTGGCACCCGCCAGGCCGTCGACCTGATGCTCGGCATCAGGGCTCTGTGGATTCACACTGCCCTTGACGACCTGCACCTTGAGCTCGCCGTTTTCGTCGAAGATCTTCTTGCCGGGCCACTGGCCCGTCCACTTCGGGTTGTCGACCTCGCCACCCAGACCGGGGGTTTCGGCGTGCTGGTAGAAGCCCATGCCGACCACCGTGTTGAGATCGCCCTTGAGGGCAATGAAGCCGTGCAGGGTCGACCACAGGCCGTAGCCACGAACAGGCAGGATGACGGTGTCAAGCTGGCCGTCCTTCTCCACCACGTATACGGTGGTGTAGCGCTCCAGACGACGAATCGAGGCGATGTCCTCGCTGGCCGACAGACGGCGCGACAGCTCGGGATCCTTGGCAGCCGCCAGGGGCTCGAAGGTCACCGGATCGAACTTGTCGGAGAACTTGCCGGCTTCCAGGTCGACCAGCCGCGCCTGGATGGTGGTCTCGAACATCGCGCGAACCGCCGAGCCCGGCATGTTCGGATTACCCAGCCCGGCAATCGCCAGGATACTGCGCTGCTTGTCCAGCAGGCGGTTTTCCAGCTGGGTGGGCTTGAGCGCCACCGCAGCACCGGCCACGAATACCGAACAAACCAGACACACCAGCAATGCCACGAGCAGCGTGCGGGCGGTGGATTCTTTTTGACTAGACATTGCGTGCCAGCCTCCGCTTGATATTGGCCTGTACGACGAAATGGTCGATCAGCGGTGCGAACAGATTGGCAAACAGGATCGCCAGCATCATGCCCTCGGGGAACGCCGGGTTGACGACACGAATCAGCACCACCATCACGCCGATGAGCATGCCGAAGATCCATTTGCCGGTATTGGTCATCGATGCCGAAACCGGATCGGTAGCCATGAAGATCATGCCGAAGGCAAAACCGCCGACCACCAGGTGCCAGTACCACGGCATGGCGAACATCGGGTTGCTTTCCGAGCCGATGGCGTTGAACAGGGTGCTCAGGCCGATCATGCCGATCATCACGCCGCTGACGATGCGCCAGGAAGCGATCTTGGTGAACAGCAGCACCGCACCGCCGATCAGGATGGCCAGGGTGCTGGTCTCGCCGATCGAACCATGCATGGTGCCGATGAAGGCGTCCATCCAGGTCACGCCATTGTTGATGACGTTTTCGATACCGCCCGAGGATGCCAGGCTCAGCGAGGTCGCGCCGGCGAAACCATCGACCGCCGTCCACACCGCGTCACCGGACATCTGTGCCGGGTAGGCGAAGAACAGGAAGGCACGACCGGTCAGTGCCGGGTTGAGGAAGTTCTTGCCGGTACCGCCAAACACTTCCTTGCCGATCACCACGCCGAAGCTGATGCCCAGCGCCACCTGCCACAGCGGGATGCTGGGCGGCAGAATCAGCGCGAACAGAACGGAGGTGACGAAGAAGCCTTCGTTGACCTCGTGGCGGCGGATGGAGGCGAACAGCACCTCCCAGAAGCCGCCGACGATGAAGGTCACCGCATACACGGGCAGGAAGTAGGCCGCACCCTGGATGAAGTTGTCCCACAGGCTGTTGGGGTCGAACCCCGCCAGCGAGCCGATCAGCCCGAAGCGCCAGCCATCCTGCGCCGCCAGCAGCTCGGGATTCTGGGCGAAGATCAGGTTGGCCTGGTAACCGGTGTTCCACATGCCGAAGAACATGGCCGGGAAGGTACAGGCCCAGACGGTGATCATGATGCGTTTGAGGTCGATGCCGTCACGCACATGGGCGGTGGTCTTGGTCACGCTGGCGGGGCGATAGAAGAAGGTGTCCACGGCTTCGTAGAGCGCATACCACTTCTCGTACTTGCCGCCCTTCTCGAAGTTGTGCTCGATCTTGTCGAGGAACGCACGAATACCCACGAGTTAACCCTCCTTCTCGATACGGCTGAGGTTGTCCCGCAGGATCGGGCCATATTCATATTTGCCGGCACACACGTAGGTGCACAGGGCCAGGTCTTCCTCGTCGAGTTCGAGGCAGCCGAGCTTCTGGGCCATTTCCGTGTCGCCGACGATCAGGTAACGCAGCAATTGGGTGGGCAGGATGTCCAGCGGCATCACGGCCTCGTAGTTGCCGACCGGCACCATGGCGCGTGGGCTGCCATTGGTACTGGTGGAAAAGGCGAAGCGCTTGGCGGCATTGAACTTGGAAACGAAGATATTCATCACCGAATGCTTGTTCACGCCGGCGCGCAGGTAATGCATCACCTCGCGGTCGTTGCCCTCCTGCAGGCAGGAGACCTGCACATGGTAACGACCCAGGTAGTCGCAGGCACCGCGGGCGACACGGCCGCCGAGCAGCGAGCCAGAGACCACGCGGTTGTTACCGGGCACCAACTCGCCCGCGGTCAGCTCGCTGAGGTTGGCACCCAGGCGGGTGCGCAGCAGACGCGGACGCTCGACCACCGGGCCAGCCAGGGCAACCACACGCTCGACGGACAGCTGGCCGCTGACGAACAGTTTGCCGGCGGCGATCACGTCCTGGTAATTGATGGTCCAGACGGTCTTGTTGGTGCTGACCGGGTCGAGGAAATGAATGTGCGTACCTGGCAGGCCAGCAGGGTGCGGCCCGGCGAAGGCTTCGCTGGTCACGCCGGCAACGCCCTCGCCCGCCGGGCTCACACCCGGCGCCTTGCACAGGAACACAGGGGCCAGGCGCGCAAGCACCTTGAGGCCATTTTCGAAATCGGCGGCCCGCTCGGCAATGATCACGGCAGGGTCGGCAGCCAGCGGATGGGTATCGATCGCGCTGACGAAGATGGAGCTGGGCACGGCATCGACTGCCGGCACCTTGCTGAACGGGCGGGTACGCAGAGCGGTCCACAGCCCGGAATGCTGAAGGTTCTCACGCACCAGGGCGGGGTCCAGGCTGGCGAGCTGCTCAGGCGCGTACTGGGCGAAGGTTTCCTGCTCGTCGCCATCGAGTTCGATGACCACCGATTGCAGTACACGCTTCTCACCGCGGTGAATGGCGCTGACCACACCAGCGCCCGGCGCGGTGTAGCTCACTCCCTCGTTCTTCTTGTCGACAAAAAGAACCTGCCCCAACTTGACCCGCTCACCCACCTGTACCGACATGGTGGGCTTCATGCCCTGATAATCGAAGCCTATGACAGCAACGCTTCGCACTGGCCTGGCCGCTTCGATTTGCTGCGCCGGTGCGCCTGTTATCGGCAAGTCGAGCCCATGTTTTATTTTGATCATAGGTTTGCCTAACCACTGGTTTTAGAGCTTTTTAGAAGTACGTTCGAACCTGAAGCAAATGCCTCCCGTATACCAAAGGCGTCGCAATTGGCACATGAAGATGTCGAACGTAGATAACAAATCGCCGGGATTATAAAGACGTGCGTCAACTCGACGCCACCCAAGCGCTTGTCTTTTTTGCCATTTCCGTTACAGGACGCGACAACGGGCACCCAATCCAGGCGCTCAAGGACGGCCATCGCGGTGCGGCGAGAGGGATGAGCGGTCAACCATGCCAGCCGATGATGAACGGCTGGCAAAGAAAATCGCCTGACCAAAAACGACGACGCCCCCGTCCGCAGACGAGGGCGTCGACACGACCAGCGGCCGACTTAGTCGACCACGACCGGGGCTGCTATCAGCGCGGGAACGCAGGCGGGTTGACCCCGGCCATGTCTTCCATAACGCGAATCACCTGGCAGCTGTAGCCAAACTCGTTGTCGTACCAGACGTACAGCACGACGCGGTTATCGTTGGCGATGGTGGCTTCGGCATCGACCACACCGGCGTGGCGCGAGCCGACGAAGTCGGTGGACACCACTTCCTGGGAGCTGACGAAATCGATCTGCTTCTGCAGGTCCGAGTGCATGGCCATCTGGCGCAGGTACTCGTTGATTTCTTCGCGGCTGGTGGCCTTCTCCAGGTTGAGGTTGAGAATGGCCATCGACACGTTCGGCGTCGGTACGCGGATCGCGTTGCCGGTCAGCTTGCCCTTGAGCACCGGGAGCGCCTTGGCGGCAGCGGTGGCCGCACCGGTTTCGGTGATGACCATGTTCAGCGCGGCGCTACGGCCACGACGGCTGCCTTTATGGAAGTTGTCGATCAGGTTCTGGTCGTTGGTGTACGAGTGAACGGTTTCGACGTGACCATTGATGATGCCGTACTGGTCATTGACGGCCTTGAGCACCGGCACGATGGCGTTGGTTGTGCAGGAGGCGGCCGAGATGATCTTGTCATCGGCAGTGATTTCACCATGGTTGATGCCATGCACGATGTTCTTCAGCGCGCCCTTGCCCGGTGCGGTGAGGATCACGCGGTCGACGCCCGGGCACTTGAGGTGCTGACCCAGGCCTTCGGCGTCACGCCATACGCCGGTGTTGTCGACCAGCAGGGCATCCTTGATGCCGTACTGGGTGTAGTCGATGGCCGACGGATCCTTGGCGTAGATCACCTGGATCAGGTTGCCGTTGGCGGTCAGGGTGCTGTTCTCTTCATCAATGGTGATGGTGCCATTGAACTTGCCATGCACCGAGTCGCGACGCAGCAGGCTGGCGCGCTTGACCAGGTCATTCTCGGCGCCCTTGCGCACGACGATGGCGCGCAGACGCAGGCCGTCGCCACCACCGGTGTGGTCGATCAGGATGCGGGCCAGCAGACGGCCGATACGACCGAAACCATAAAGGACGACGTCAGTACCCTTGCGTGGCGAAGCGTTCTGCTGGTTGGCGACATCGGCCAGCTCGTCCTTGACGAACTGCTCGATGCTGCGGCCGTTACCTTCAGCCTTGAACTTGCCGACCATCTTGCCCAGGTCGACGGACGCAGCGCCCAGCTTGAGCTCGCTCATGGCCTTGAGTACGGCGTAGGTGTCGTGAACGGCCAGGCCGCTCTCGTCAGCCTGACGGTGACGGGCGAAGCGATGCGCCTTGAGAATCTCGATGACCGAGCGGTTGATCAGGCTGCGGCCATGGATCGACAGCACCACGTTGTTGTTGCGGTACAGCTGACCAATCAGCGGAATCATCGCCTCGGCGAGAGCTTCACGGTCAATCCATTCACCAAGACACTGGTCGGGCTTCTGAGTCACGGCAATACCTTCCACATGTAGGGGCTGAAAAAAGGGGCTACATTATGACGACCCAGCCAGGGGTCGGCAATCTGTAGCGGTCGAAACACTGACAGTCATCCTCGCGGATAGTTACAATCGGGGGCCAAATCGTTACCAATCGCGAGCCACCCGTGCCTGTACTGCGTCTGCCGTCCTTGCCGGCCACCGCCGGTAAACAACACTGGGGCAACCTGCCCGGTGCCGCGCTGAGCCTGGCCATCGCCGAGGCGGCCAACTCCGCCAAACGCTTCACCCTGCTGCTCACCGCCGACAGCCAGAGCGCCGAGCGCCTGGAGCAGGAGCTGAGCTTCTTCGCGCCAGAGCTGCCGGTGCTGCACTTCCCGGACTGGGAAACGCTGCCCTACGACCTGTTCTCGCCGCACCAGGACATCATCTCCCAGAGAATCGCCGCGCTGTACCGCCTGCCGGAGCTCAAGCACGGCATTCTGGTCGTGCCGATCACCACGGCGCTGCATCGCCTCGCGCCCACACGGTTTCTACTCGGTAGCAGCCTGGTGCTGGATGTTGGTCAGCGCATCAATGTCGATGACATGCGTGCGCGCCTGGAAGCCACCGGTTATCGCTATGTCGATACCGTCTACGAGCATGGCGAATTCACCGTGCGTGGCGCGCTGATCGACCTGTTCCCGATGGGCAGCAAGCAGCCGTTTCGTATCGACCTGTTCGACGACGAGATCGAAACCCTGCGCACCTTCGACCCGGAGACCCAGCGCTCGATCGACAAGGTCGAGTCGATCAAGCTGCTGCCGGCCCGCGAGTTTCCGCTGGAGAAGAAAGCCGTCACCGACTTCCGTGGGCGCTTTCGCGAGCGCTTCGATGTCGACTTCCGGCGCTGCCCGATCTACCAGGACCTGTCCACCGGCATCACCCCGGCCGGTATCGAGTACTACCTGCCGCTGTTCTTCGAAGAAACCGCCACCCTGTTCGACTACCTGCCCCAGGACACTCAGGTGTTCTCGCTACCCGGTATCGAGAAGGCCGCGGAACAGTTCTGGACCGATGCGCGCAACCGCTACGAGGAACGTCGCGTCGATCCCGAGCGGCCGCTGCTGCCACCCGCCGACATCTTCCTGCCGGTCGAGGACTGCTTCGCCCGCCTGAAGGACTGGCCGCGGGTGGTGATCAGCCCGGAAGACATCGAGCCGGGCGTCGGCCGCACGCGCTTCGAGGCCAGCGCCCTGCCCGACCTGGCGATCCAGGCCAAGACCAGCGAACCATTGGCTGCCCTGCGCCGCTTCATCGAGGAATACCAGGGCCGGGTGCTGTTCTGCGCCGAGTCCGCCGGGCGCCGCGAGGTGCTGCTCGAACTGCTCGCGCGGCTCAAGCTCAAGCCCAAAGAAGTCGAAGGCTGGCCGCAGTTCTGCGCGGGCAAGGAGCGTCTGGGCATCACCATCGCGCCGCTCGATGAGGGCCTGCAACTCGCCGATATCGCGTTGATCGCCGAAAGCCCGCTGTTCGGCCAGCGCATCATGCAACGCCGCCGCCGCGAGAAGACCCGCGATGCCGGCGACAACGTGATCAAGAACCTCACCGAGCTGCGCGAAGGCGCGCCGGTGGTGCATATCGACCATGGTGTCGGCCGCTACCTGGGCCTGGTGACCATGGAGTTCGACGGCCAGGCCGCCGAATTCCTCGCCCTGATGTACGCCGAAGAAGCCAAGCTCTACGTGCCGGTGGCCAGCCTGCACCTGATCGCCCGTTATACCGGCAGCGACGACGCCCTGGCACCACTGCACCGCCTGGGTTCGGAAACCTGGCAGAAGGCCAAGCGCAAGGCCGCCGAACAGGTGCGCGACGTCGCCGCCGAGCTGCTCGACATCTATGCACGCCGCGCCGCCCGCGAGGGTTATGCCTTCAGGGACCCGAAGGCCGATTACGAAACCTTCAGCGCCGGCTTCCCGTTCGAGGAAACGCCGGATCAGCAAAGCGCCATCGAAGCGGTGCGCGAGGACATGCTCGCGCCCAAACCGATGGACCGCCTGGTCTGTGGCGACGTCGGCTTCGGCAAGACCGAGGTGGCCATGCGCGCCGCCTTCATCGCCGTGCACGGCGGCCGCCAGGTGGCGATTCTGGTGCCCACCACCCTGCTCGCCCAGCAGCACTACAACAGCTTCCGCGACCGTTTCGCCGACTGGCCGGTAACCGTCGAGGTGATGAGCCGCTTCAAGAGCGCCAAGGAAGTCAGCGCCGTCATCGAGCAACTGGCCGAGGGCAAGATCGACATCATCATCGGCACCCACAAGCTGTTGCAGGACGACGTAAAGATCAAGAATCTGGGGCTGGTGATCATCGACGAAGAACACCGCTTCGGGGTGCGCCAGAAAGAGGTGCTCAAGGCCCTGCGCAGTGAAGTGGACATTCTCACCCTCACTGCCACGCCGATTCCGCGCACGCTGAACATGGCAGTCTCGGGCATGCGCGACCTGTCGATCATCGCCACGCCGCCGGCGCGGCGCCTGTCGGTGCGCACCTTCGTCATGGAGCAGAACAAGCCGACCATCAAGGAAGCGCTGCTACGCGAGCTCTTGCGCGGCGGCCAGGTGTACTACCTGCACAATGACGTGAAGACCATCGAGAAGTGCGCCGCGGATCTCGCCGAACTGGTGCCCGAAGCACGTATAGGCATCGGCCACGGGCAGATGAACGAGCGTGAACTGGAACAGGTGATGGGCGACTTCTACCACAAGCGCTTCAACGTGCTGATCGCCTCGACCATCATCGAGACCGGCATCGACGTGCCGAGCGCCAACACCATCATCATCGAGCGCGCCGACAAGTTCGGTCTGGCCCAGTTGCACCAGCTACGCGGGCGGGTCGGCCGCAGTCACCACCAGGCCTACGCCTACCTGCTGACGCCGCCGCGCAAGCAGATGACCGACGATGCGCAGAAGCGCCTGGAAGCCATCGCCAATGCCCAGGACCTGGGTGCGGGCTTCGTGCTGGCCACCCACGACCTGGAAATCCGCGGCGCCGGCGAATTGCTCGGCGACGGCCAGAGCGGGCAGATCCAGGCGGTCGGTTTCACGCTGTACATGGAAATGCTCGAGCGCGCGGTCAAGTCGATCCGCAAGGGCGAGCAGCCGAACCTCGACCAGCCCCTGGGCGGCGGCCCGGAAATCAACCTGCGGGTACCGGCGCTGATCCCCGAGGACTACCTGCCGGACGTGCATGCCCGCCTGATCCTCTACAAGCGCATCGCCAATGCCGCCGACGAGGAGGGCTTGAAGGAGCTGCAGGTGGAAATGATCGACCGCTTCGGCCTGCTCCCCGAGCCGACCAAGAACCTGGTGCGCATCACCTTGCTCAAGCTGCAGGCCGAACGGCTGGGCATCAAGAAGATCGATGCCGGCCCACAAGGCGGGCGCATCGAATTCGCCGCCGAAACACCGGTCGATCCACTGACGCTGATCAAGCTGATCCAGAGTGCGCCGAACCGCTACAAGTTCGAAGGCGCCACGCTG
>ERZ1031516.97-NODE-97-length-14050-cov-7.346195_pt1 | contig 14050 bp, 13 predicted proteins | sample MGYA00518047_ERZ1031516 | MGnify/ENA primary metagenome ERZ1031516 (study PRJEB33718, sample SAMN03159945) | human skin metagenome | collected 2014-04-10 | study: EMG produced TPA metagenomics assembly of the PRJNA266117 data set (Human skin bacterial metagenome and... | reverse complement strand
TCTACACAAGGAGTATCGTCGGCAGCGTCAGATGTGTATAAGAGACAGCAGGACATACCGATAAGGGAGCGAGATCACCATGCTCGAAAGTTGCCAGAATGCGCAGGAGCGGTGGGGCGGCGTACATCTGTTGATCGACCGCTGGTTGCAGGAGCGTGCCGAGTTGATCAAGGCCTATGTGGCCATCAGCGACGTCAGTGATGCGGCGGTGCTGCAGCGTTTCTGTGAAATCCTCGTCGACTATGTGTCCGCTGGGCATTTCGAGGTTTATCAGCAGCTCAACGAGGAAGCGCGCGCGTTCGATGATCAGCGCGGCCTGGAGCTGGCCAAGCAGATCTACCCGCGTATCGAGGTAATCACCGAGGCTGCTCTGGCGTTCAATGATCGCTGTGATACCGGTGATTGCGCTGATGTCGATGCGGTAAGCGGCGAACTCAAACGCCTGGGGCAAATGCTTCACGAGCGTTTCGAGCTCGAGGACTGCCTCATCGAGGTGCTGCATACCGCCCACAAGCAGCAGGCCAGTGTGGCCGCTGTGTGAGCCAAGACGCCGCGATTGTTCGCGGCGTTTTCATTTCGGGCCCTCGTGGAGCCCTCACAGGTGCTTGCAAAGCGCCTCTGGCGGGCGCAAATTTCACCCACTTAGTATGGCTTTTTTCCATCCGCCTGGAGGCGCGTCATGCCGGCCACAAAAAACCTGAAGAAGAAATCGGTCACCACCCCTTTGCATCTGCTGCAGCAGCTGTCCGGAAGTTTGTTGGAGCACCTTGAAAACGCCTGCTCGCAAGCGCTGGTAGATGCCGAGAAGATTCTCGCCAAACTGGAAAAGCAGCGCGGTAGTGCCCAGGAAAAACTGCACAAGGCGCGCGGCAAATTGCAGTCTGCAGTCGCCGATGGCAAGGCCAAGGCACAGTCCAAGGCCAAGGCAGCGGTGGACGAGCTGGAGGGTGCGCTCGATGCGTTGCAGTCTCGCCAGACCGAAACCCGCCAGTACATCGTGCAGCTCAAGCGCGATGCCCAGGAAAGCCTGAAACTGGCCCAGGGTGTTGGCAAGGTGCGCGAGGCGGCCGGCAAGGCGCTGTCCAGCCGTGACAAGGTCCAGGCCAAGCCGGTTGCCGCCAAAGCGGCAGCGAAGCCTGCTGCCAAACCAGCCGTCAAGGCGGTTGCGAAACCTGTCGCCAAGCCAGCGGCTAAAGCAGCGGTAAAACCTGCGGCCAAAGCGGCCACGCAAGCTGCCGCGAAACCGGCCACCGCTAAACCAGCAGCCAGGGCTACAGCTAAACCTGCTGCCAAGCCGGCTGCAAAGGCCGCTGCCAAGCCCGCTGCTCAAGCAGCTGCGAAATCGGCTACCGCCAAGCCAGTAGCGAAGCCGGCTGTTAAAACTGCAGCTAAACCGACTGCAGCCAAACCGGCTAGCAAGACGGTGGCAAAGCCGGCTGCAAAATCCGCTGCTGCCAAGCCAGTCGCCAAGCCTGCTGCCGCTAATGCTGCCACCAAAGCTGCTGCTAAGCCGGCCGCCCCGACAGCTGTGAAGCCTGCTACTGCCAAGCCGGTAACCAAGGCCGCTGCAAAGCCTGCCGCTAAACCAGCAGCAAAACCTGCTGCCGCCAAACCCGCCGCAAAGCCTGGCGCCAGTAAGCCTGCTGCAGCGGCTGTCGCGAGCAAGCCGGCAACTGAGGCTGCTCCCAGCTCAACTCCTGCTAGCAGTGCTGCCAACGGCGCAACGTCGCCAGCCAATAGCTGATTCAGGCATCAGAAGCCTGCGAGCGGCCACGCTCGCAGGTATTGCTTGGCAGTGGGGCTACAGCAAAATCAGCGTCTTTCCCCCGAGCTGATTCTCTTCCTTACGGTATTCCGACAAGCCCGTGCCGTTCAGGCCATCTGCAGACAGGTGCAGCAGGTCGAGGGCCTGCGTCAGCGACAAACCCTTCCTCTGCCCGTCGCGCGATGTCGATCAACCGTCGCAATTCAGGGCGTCGTGGTGATGCACCAGGATTTCTGCTCGACAGGCTATCGGAGCCCTGTCTGCTAAGCTGGATTGGCTGAGCGCGTTGCTCGAGCGTGTCGTGCATACCCAATGAGGAGAGCAGGATGGCTGTCAAAAAGAAAACCGAGAAACAGACCGGCTCGTGGATCGGCGATGTTGAAAAGTACTCGCGGCAGATCTGGCTGGCAGGCTTGGGTGCTTACTCCAAGGTCAGCAAGGACGGCTCCAAGCTGTTCGATACCCTGGTCAAGGATGGCGAGAAGGCTGAGAAAGCCGCCAAGAGCGGCGACGCTAAGCAGGCCGATGCACTGAAAGCGTCGGTCGAGTCGTCTGCCGGCACGACTCGCTCTCGAGTCGAGGAGGTCAAGGACAGGGCGATCGGCAAATGGGGCGAGCTCGAGGAGGCGTTCGACAAGCGTCTCAACAGTGCCATCTCCCGCCTGGGCGTGCCGAGTCGTAACGAGGTCAAGGCGCTCAACGACAAGGTCGAGCTGCTGACCCGCCAGCTGGAGGCGCTGACCGGCGTGTCCAGCAAGGCGACGGTTAAAAAGGCCGCGGCCAAGCCGGCCGCCAAGCCGGCGACCGCGACCAGGGCGACTGCCAGCAGCAAGACGGCCAGCACCGCCGCTGCGAAGCCAGTCGCCACTCCCGCTGCTGCCAAATCGTCAGCTACCAAGAAAGCGCCGGCGAGCAAGGCGGTGGCAGCCAAGCCGGCTGCCGCTGCCAGGAGCCCAGTCAAACCAGCGGCTAAAACCGCTGCCAAGCCCGCGGTTAAATCGGCGGCCAAGTCCGCCGGCAAGCCAGCAGCGAAAAAACCGGCAGCCACCAAGGCCACCACCACGGCGCCAACGACTCCAGTCACCACTCCAGGGGCGGCGACCACGAACGCTTCCGGCACTCAATCCTGAGGCGGCTGCCGAACGCCCGATCCCGTATCGGGCGTGTCTATTTTCCGCTGGCGCGTCCAGGTGGGCGCCGGCGGATTATCAGGGCGTCAGAGCATCAGGCGGACGACCGACTCGTTCGGGTCACGGGATTGGCCGGCGGCAGCCAGGGCGTCCAGATAATCACGCCATAGCTCGTCCTGGCGCAGGGCCAATTGGCGCAGGTAATCCCAGCTGAACAGACCACTGTCGTGGCCGTCGTCGAAGGTCAGCTTGAGGGCGTAGTTGCCAGCAGGTTCGATGCCGGTCAGCGCGACGTTCATCTTGCCGGTCTGCAGGATCGGTTTACCGTGGCCCTGCACTTCGGCCGACGGCGAATGTACACGCAGGAATTCGGCTGGCAGCCGGTAACTGTCGCTGCCGTAATGCAGCTCGAGGATGCGCGAGGCCTTGTGCAGCTTGATCGAAGTGGGGATGAGCACGATAGGCTCCAGGCGGGCTGAACGATTGCACGGCGCCAGGCGGCGCCGTGCAGGGTCAGGCTATCAGAGAATGTAGCGCGACAGGTCTTCGTCCTGCGCCAGTTCGCCCAGGTGGCTGTTCACGTAGGCCGCGTCGATGCGAATGGTCTCGCCGTTTTGCTGGCCCGCCAGGTCGCCGGCGCTGAACGACACTTCCTCGAGCAGACGCTCCAGCAGCGTATGCAGGCGACGGGCACCGATGTTCTCGGTCTTCTCGTTGACCTGCCAGGCGATCTCGGCGATGCGCTTGATGCCGTCCTCGACGAATTCCACGCCCAGGCCTTCGGTCTGCAGCAACGCCACGTACTGCTCGGTGAGCGATGCATGGGGCTCGCTGAGGATGCGTTCGAAATCTTCCGGGCTCAGGGCCTTGAGTTCTACGCGAATCGGCAAGCGACCCTGCAGCTCCGGCACCAGATCGCTCGGCTTGCTGAGGTGGAAGGCACCCGAGGCGATGAACAGGATGTGGTCGGTCTTGACCATGCCCAGTTTGGTGTTGACGGTGCAGCCTTCGATCAGCGGCAGCAGGTCGCGCTGTACGCCTTCGCGGGATACGTCCGCACCGCCAGCATTGGCACGCTTGGCCACCTTGTCGATTTCGTCGATGAACACGATGCCGTGCTGTTCGACGGCTTCCAGTGCCTTGGCCTTGAGTTCTTCCTCGTTGACCAGGCGACCGGCTTCCTCGTCACGCACCAGCTTGAGTGCATCCTTGACCTTGAGCTTGCGGCTCTTTTTCTTGCCCTTGCCCATGTTGGAGAACAGGTTCTGCAGCTGGCTGGTCATTTCTTCCATGCCGGGCGGGGTCATGATCTCGATGCCGGCCGGGCTGTCGGCCACTTCGATGTCGATTTCCTTGTCGTCCAACTGGCCCTCACGCAGGCGCTTGCGGAACAGCTGACGGGTGTTGGAATCGCCGTTCGGCGCGGCCTCTTCGGCAAAACCGCTGCGTGCCGGCGGCAGCAGGGCGTCGAGAATACGGTCTTCGGCGGCATCTTCGGCGCGGTGGCGCACGCGAATGATTTCCTGCTCGCGCAGCATCTTCAATGCGGCATCGGCGAGGTCGCGGATGATCGATTCGACGTCACGGCCGACGTAGCCGACTTCGGTGAACTTGGTGGCTTCGACCTTGAGGAACGGCGCATTGGCCAGTTTGGCCAGGCGACGAGCGATCTCGGTCTTGCCGACACCGGTGGGGCCGATCATCAGGATGTTCTTCGGCGTGACCTCGGCGCGCAGCTCGGCCGGCAGTTGCATGCGCCGCCAGCGGTTGCGCAGGGCGATGGCGACGGCGCGCTTGGCGTCGTCCTGGCCGATGATGTGGCGATTGAGTTCGTGAACGATCTCGCGGGGTGTCATGGACATGAGCGGGCTCCGATCCGGACTGGCTTAGATAGCCGAGTCCAGCTCCTCGATGGTCAGATTCTGGTTGGTGAACACGCAGATCGAGCCGGCGATGTTCAGCGCGGTTTCGGCGATCTCGCGGGCGCCCAGCTCTTCGCTGCCTTTTTGCAGCAGTGCCAGTGCCGCCGCCTGGGCGAAGCCGCCACCGGAGCCCATGGCGATCAAGCCATGCTCGGGTTCGACCACGTCACCGTTGCCGGTGATGATCAGCGAGGCGTCCTTGTTGGCCACTGCCAGCATGGCTTCCAGGCGGCTCAGGGAACGATCGGTACGCCAGTCCTTGGCCAGTTCGACGGCGGCGCGCACCAGGTGGCCCTGGTGCCTTTCGAGCTGCGCTTCGAAGCGTTCGAACAGGGTGAAGGCGTCAGCGGTGGCACCGGCGAAACCGGCGATCACCTCGCCGTGGTAGAGGCGACGAACCTTCTTGGCATTGCCTTTCATCACGGTGTTGCCGAGCGAAACCTGGCCGTCGCCACCCATGACGACTTTGCCATGGCGGCGGACTGAAACGATGGTGGTCAAGGGAGAGTCTCCACGCTGCGGGGCGAAATGGCCCTGATGAAAACTCAGATGGGGGCCAGCCGCAGTTTTTCAACCGGGCGCACCTGTTAACAGGCCATTGAAAAATGTAGGCGAGGCCGCCGATGCGAGGCAAAACAGGCTAAAAAGCGCAGTTTACGTGTTGTAAATGAGCATTTTTAGCCTGTTTTAACGAAGCAGCGGCAACGCAGGTAGTTTTTCAATCGCCTGTTAAAGGCGATCAGCGTAGCTGACGCTGTTGCAACAGCAGGTTGCCGAAACCGCCGGCTGCCAGGGTCTTCTGGGCGCTGGCCAGTTGCTCGCGATTGGCGAAGGGGCCGACCAGCACGCGGTGCCAGGTCTTGTCCTGTACGGTGCCGGATTCCACCCGCACGTTCTGACCGAGCAGGATGATCTGCGCGCGCATGCTTTCGGCCTTGTCCTTGCTGGGGAAGGAGCCCGCCTGCAGGAAGAATTGCGTGGTCAGCGGTGCCTGGCTGGTCTCCGCCGGTTTGGCAACCGGTGGCGGCGGCGGAGGCGTTTCGCCGTTGAGCGCAGCCTGGGCGCGTGCGGCATCGATCTTGGCGGCTTCCTCGGGGGTTACCGGCTTGGTCTCCGGTGTTGCTGTAGTCGGCGGCGGTACGGCATCCGGCGGCACGATCACCTCTGATTCCGGCAGCAGGGTGTAGAAGTCGTACTTGGGCTTGCCCGGTTCCTGGCTGGTCGCCGAAGGCGTTGGTTTGGCCGAAGTACTGGCGCGCTCCGGTTGTGGCTTGTCGCGCTTGACCGCCTCGTCGCCCGGCTTGAGGTTGAGCAGCAGGGTGACGAAGACGCCTACTGCCAGGCCGCAGGCGAGCCAGATCCAGCCCGGTACCGGGCGTTTGCTCGGGGCCTTGTAGCGGCTGGCGCCGCGCTTGGGTGCTGGCTTCTTGCGGGCTGCCACTTACATGCGCTCCAGGGTTTCCAGGCCCAGCAGTTGCAGGCCTTGCTTGAGGGTACGGCGGGTCAGCGCGGCCAGGCGCAGGCGGCTCTGACGGGTGCCTTCGTCTTCGGCGCTGAGCACCGGGCAGTGCTCGTAGAAGCTGGAGAACAGCCCGGCCACGTCGTAGAGGTAAGCGCACAGCAGGTGCGGCGTGCCCTTGTCGGCGACACTGCTCAGGACTTCACCGAACTGCGCCAGCTTGCCGGCCAGTTCGATTTCCTGGGGTGCCTGAAGTTCGATATGCCCGCCGATCTCCTCGGTGCCCTTGCCCAGCTTGCGGAAGATGCTCGCGGTACGGGTGTAGGCGTACAGCAGGTAGGGCGCGGTGTTGCCCTCGAAGCTGAGCATCAGTTCGAAGTTGAAGCTGTAGTCGCTGGTGCGGTGCTTGGACAGGTCGGCGTATTTCACCGAGGCAATACCCACGACCCGGCCAATTTCGCGCAGTTCGGCTTCTTCGAACGGCGTCTCCCCCTTGGCTGCGCGCTGATCGTTGCGCTCTTTCACCAGCTCGTAAGCACGGAGTTCGGCTTCGTCGAGCAGGTCGATAAGCTTCACGGTGCCGCCGTCACGGGTCTTGAACGGGCGGCCATCGGCGCCGTTCATGGTGCCGAAGCCCATGTGCTCCAGCTCCATGCCCGCATGCACGAAGCCGGCACGGCGGGCGACTTCGAAGGCCATCTGGAAGTGCAGGGCCTGGCGCTGATCGACGAAATACAGCGCGCGGTCGGCCTTGAGCACCTGGCTGCGGTAGCGCATGGCCGCCAGGTCGGTGGTCGAGTACAGGTAGCCGCCGCCGGCCTTCTGCACGATCACCGGCAGCGGGTTGCCCTCGGCGTTCTTGTATTCGTCGAGGAATACGCACTGGGCGCCATTGTCCTCGGTGAGCAGGCCCTTGCTGCGCAGGTCGGCAACCACATTGGCCAGGTCGGCGTTGTAGGCGCTTTCGCCCTTGACGTCGGCCGGGGTGAGCTTCACGCCCAGGCGGTCGTAGGCCTTCTGGCAGTGGCTCAGGGAAATCGCATTGAAGCGGTTCCACAGGCGCAGGCATTCCGGCTCGCCGGCCTGCAGCGCCACGACCAGGGCGCGGGCGCGCTCGGCGAACTCCGGCGACTCGTCGAAGCGCTTCTTGGCGGCGCGGTAGAAGCCTTCCAGGTCGGCCAGCTCGCTTTCCGCCGCCGCCGGGTTCTCTTCCATGAAGGCCAGCAGCATGCCGAACTGGGTACCCCAATCGCCCACGTGGTTCTGGCGGATCACCTCGTCGCCGAGGAATTCCAGCACTCGCGCCACGGCGTCGCCAATGATGGTCGAGCGCAGGTGGCCGACGTGCATTTCCTTGGCCAGGTTTGGCGACGACAGGTCGACGACCACGCGCTGCGCCGGGCCGCTCTTGCGCACGCCCAGGTGTTCATCGGCCAGGGCCGCTTCCAAACGCTCAGCCAGGGCGTCGCTGTTCTGGAAGAAATTCAGGAAGCCCGGGCCGGCGATTTCGACCTTGCTGATCTGCGCATCGGCAGGCAGCGCGTCGATCAGCTTCTGGGCCAGGTCACGCGGTTTCATGCCGGCCGGCTTGGCCAGCATCATGGCGATGTTGCTGGCGAAGTCGCCGTGGGTCTTGTCCCGGGTGTTCTCCACCTGAATCGTCGGGCTCAGGCCGTCGGGCAGCACGCCTTCGGCGGTCAGGCGGGTCAGGGCTTGCTGGATCAGGTGGCGAATACTGTCTTTCATGGTCTGCTCGTTCGGCCGCGAGGTGCGGCGCCGCTCGAAAGCGTGGGTGGAAAACTGCGCATTATAAAAGCAGCGGCCGGCGGCAAGCCACCGGCGGCTTGGATAAAGCGCGGCGTAGTTGTCGCCGGATGCGAGCGAGGCTTGCTCAGAACAGGTCGATCGGGTCTACATCCAGCGACCAGCGCACCGCGCGGCCACTGGGCAGGCTTTCCAGCACCAACAGCCAGTGCGCCAGCAGCTTGTGCAGTGGCGCTCGGGCGTTGCCCTGCAGCAGCAACTGCGCGCGATAACGCCCGGCGCGGCGCTCCATGGGCGCAGGCACCGGGCCCAGCAGTTCGATGCCGCTCAGTGCCAGTTCGTTCAGCAGCTGTTCGGCGTCGCTGCAGGCTTCGTCGAGGAAGCCTTCGGCCTGGCCGGGTTTGTGCGCTTCGGCGCGCAGCAGGGCAAGGTGGCAAAACGGCGGTAGGCCGGCAGCGCGGCGTTCGCTCAAGGCCTGGTCGGCAAAGGCGAAGTAGCCCTGCTCGGTAAGCTGCACCAGCAATGGGTGGTCGGCCAGGTGGCTCTGGATGATCACCTTGCCCGGCTCTTCGGCGCGCCCTGCACGGCCAGCCACCTGGACGATCAGCTGGGCCATGCGCTCGCTGGCGCGGAAGTCGGCGGAGAACAGGCCGCCGTCGGCATCGAGAATCGCCACCAGGGTGACGCGCGGGAAGTGGTGCCCCTTGGCGAGCATCTGGGTGCCGACGAGGATGCACGGCTCGCCACGCTGCACGGTATTGAACAGGGTGGTCATCGCCTCTTTGCGCGAGGTGCTGTCGCGATCCACGCGCAGCACCGGCACGTCTGGGAAGAGAATCTCCAGGCGTTCTTCGGCGCGCTCGGTGCCGGCGCCGACCGGGCGCAGGTCGACGTTGTTGCAGCTCGGGCAGTTGCTCGGCTGGCGCTCGGCGTGACCGCAATGGTGGCAGCGCAGCTCACGGCTGCGCTGGTGCACGGTCATGCGCGCATCGCAGCGCGGGCACTCGGACAGCCAGCCGCATTCGTGGCACAGCAGCGTTGGCGCGAAGCCGCGGCGGTTGAGGAACACCAGCACTTGCTGGCCCGCCGCCAGGGTCTGGGTGATGGCCTGCTGCAGTGGCGGCGACATGCCGGCATCCAGCGGCCGGCTCTTGATATCCAGGCGCAGGAAGCGCGGCGGCTGGGCGCCGCCGGCGCGCTGGTTCATGCGCAGCATCGCGTAGCGGCCGCTGTGGGCGTTGTGCAGACTTTCCAGCGAGGGCGTGGCCGAGCCCAGCACGATCGGCACGTTTTCCTGATGGGCGCGCACCACGGCCAGGTCGCGGGCGTGGTAGCGCAGGCCTTCCTGCTGTTTATAGGAGGCGTCGTGCTCTTCGTCGATGATGATCAACCCGGGGCGCTTCATCGGCGTGAACAGCGCCGAGCGGGTGCCGATGATGATGTCGGCCTCGCCATCGCGGGCGGCCAGCCAGGCATCCAGGCGCTCGCGGTCATTGACCGCCGAGTGCAGCAGGGCGATGCGCGCGTTGAAGCGGCGCTCGAAGCGCGCCAGGGTCTGCGGGCCGAGGTTGATCTCGGGAATCAGCACCAGGGCCTGTTTGCCGGCCTCGAGCGTTTCGCGGATCAGCTGCAGGTACACCTCGGTCTTGCCGCTGCCGGTCACGCCGGCCAGCAGGAAGGCGTTGAAGTCGTCAAAGCCGGCGCGCACCGCTTCGGCCGCGGCGCGCTGCTCGGGGTTGAGCGGCAATTCCGGCTGGGCCAGCCAGTTGGCGTGGCGCTCCGGGCTGCTCAGGCGGCGCACTTCGACACGCACCAGGCCCTTCTCCTGCAGCAGTTGCAGGCTGTCGCGGTTGATCTGCAGTTGGCTCAGTAACTGATGGGAGACGCCATGGGGATGCTGGGCGATGGTCTTCAATGCTTCGCGCTGGCGGGGCGCGCGGCCCAGGCGCGGGTCGTCCAGGCGGGCGTCCTTGGCGATCAGCCAGAAACGCTCCTGGCGCGCTTCAGCGGGCTCGCCCTGGCGCAACAGCACCGGTAGCGCCCAGCTCAGGGTGTCGCCCAGGCTGTGCTGGTAATACTGTGCGGTCCACTGGCACAGGCGCATCAGCGCCGGCGGCACCGGTGCTTGCAGATCGAGCAATTGCAGCGCCGGCTTGAGCTTGCCGGCCGGCACCTCGCTGTGGTCGCTGATCTCGATCAGCACGCCGATCATCTCGCGACGCCCAAACGGGACGCGCAGCCGTGCGCCGGGCTGCAGGTCACGAGCCGACACGCCAGGCGGGGCGAGGTAGTCGAACAGCCGGCGCAGTGGCGAGGGCAGGGCGAGTCGCAGGATGACGTCGGGCACGCAGAGGCTCCAGGCAGGCGAGGCGCGATAGTAACAGCCCATGCGCGACGGCCGGTAGCAGCGGGTTAGTTGCATCAACGGCCGGCTCTGGTATGATCCGCGGCCAACCTAAGTGCGGTACCTGACAATAGTGTCGGGTGGCGGCACAAAACCTGAGGAATAATCATGAAAGCCGATATCCATCCGGAATACGTCGCCATCGATGCCACTTGCAGCTGCGGCAACGTCATCAAGACCCGCTCCACTCTGGGCAAGCCCCTGAGCCTGGACGTCTGCTCCGAGTGCCACCCGTTCTACACCGGTAAGCAGAAAGTGCTGGACACCGGCGGCCGTATCGATCGCTTCAAGCAGCGTTTCGGTGTGTTCGGCGCCAAGTAAGCGACCGAGCAGCGAAAGAAGCCCACATGGCTGTTTTCGCATCATTGAAAAAGGCGTCCCTGGTGGGCGCCTTTTTCGTTTCTGTCTTTTGTCTGCCGGCCCATGCACTCTGCCCGGCGCCCGGAAAGTTGCCGCAGGCCAAGGTGCAGCGTGTGGTGGATGGCGACACTCTGCGCCTGGCCGATGGCCGCAATGTTCGCCTGATCGGCCTCAACGCCCCCGAGTTGGCACGCAAGGGCCAGCCTGCCGAGCCATTCGCCGAGGCAGCACGCAAGCGCCTCGTCGAGTTGGTAGCCGCCAATGATGGCCGTGTCGGGGTGAAAGCCGGTGAGCAGAAGCAGGATCGCTACGGCCGCACCCTTGCCCATCTGTACGACAGGCAGGGCCGCAATCTGGAAGCGCAACTGCTCACCGAAGGTTTTGGCCAGATGGTGGCGATCACGCCCAATGTGGCGCTGGTGGCTTGCCATCGTGAAGCCGAGCGCCAGGCGCGTAGCGCTCGGGCGGGCCTCTGGGCGCAGCTGCGGCCGGTGCCGGCTCGCGCGGTGCGCACGGGTGGTTTCATATTGCTCGAAGGGCAGGTACAGCGCGTCGAGCGCAATCGTGGCGGTGTATGGATCGAGCTGGACAATTCGGTGGTGCTGCGCATTGCGCCGCCTGTGCTGGATAGCTTCGATGCATCGCTATTGCGGGATCTGCAAGGCAAACGGATCGAAGCCCGCGGCTGGATGATCGATCGCTCACGCGGTGGCGGCCTCAAGGTCGGCCAGGCGCGCTGGATGTTGCCCTTGACCCACGGCGCCATGCTGGAGGTGCTGCAATGAGGCTGTGCTTGCTGATGATGGCACTGGCGACCCTGGCGGGCTGTGCGGTGAATCCGGCCACCGGGCGTACCGACTTCGTGATGATGAGCGAGGCTCAGGAGCTGTCCCTCGGCCGTGAGGCCCATCAGCAGATCCTCAAGCAGTACCCGCGCTATCCTGATCAGGCCCTGCAGGCCTACGTCCAGCAGGTTGGCGAGCGCGTGGCGCGGCATAGCCACCGTGGGCAGCTGGACTATCACTTCACCGTGATCGACAGCCCGGACATCAATGCCTTCGCGCTGCCGGGCGGCTACATCTATATTCATCGCGGGCTGATGGCCTACCTGGGCTCGGAGGCCGAGTTGGCGGCCGTGCTAGGCCACGAGGTCGGGCACGTGACCGCCCGCCATGGCGTGCGTCAGCAAAGCCAGTCGACCGCCTGGGGGGTTCTCGGCCAGGCGGTGGCCATGGGTACCGGCGTTGGCGCCGCCGCGGACGTGACCGGTGTGCTGGGCAATGCCGTGGTGCGTGGCTACGGCCGCGACATGGAGCTGGAGGCCGATGGCCTTGGTGCCGAGTACCTGGCCCGCGGTGGTTACGACCCACAGGCGATGATCGAGGTGGTCAGGGTACTCAAGCTGCAGGAAGACTTCGCCCGCGACCAGGCCGCCGCACGCGGCGAGCCGCAGCCGGTGGGCAGCTACCACGGCCTGTTCGATACCCATCCGGACAACGATCGCCGCCTACAGCAGGTGATCGGCCCGGCTCGCGCGCTGGTCGCCGGGCAGCAGGAGGTCAATCGTGAGGCCTTCCTGAAACGACTGCAGGGCTTGCCATTCGGTGATTCGGCCGAGAGCGGCATTCGTCGCGGCGAGCGCTTCTATCATCGTGATCTGGATTTCACCCTGGCGTTCGCCAAGGGCTGGAGCATCATCAACGAGCCGCAGCAACTGGTCGGCCAGTCGCCAGACAGGCAGGTGCTCGTCGCCATGATGCTGGAAGACAACCCGCGTCGGCTGGATGCCGCGACCCTGCTGAGTCAGCGTATCGGCGGCAGACGCCTGCGTGCTGGCGAGCCGCTGCAGCAGGCTGGTTTGCACGGCTATACCGGCCTGATCGAGGGCAGCGTGCCGCGTCGGGTGGCGGTGATCCTCAAGGCTGACAAGGCCTATCTGTTCATCGGTGCGGCCAAGGGGCGCGCCGCAAGCGCGACGGAAGATGTCCAGATGCTCGCGGCGATCAGCAGTTTTCGGCCGCTGCAGCCAGCCGAGCGCAAGCTCGCTGAGCCATTGAGGTTGCAACTGCTGCGCGTTGCGCCAGGGCAAACCGTCAAGGCGCTGGCGGCTGGCAGCGGCCTGCCTGGTAATGCCGAAGCGACCTTGCGCCTGCTCAACAATCTTTATCCACAGGGCGAGCCTCGCCCGGGTGAATGGTTCAAGACGGTTCGTTGAGGCACGTTTGCAGGCTGACTGCATAGTCTTGTGCAGGCCCCTGCACATTGCGTATCCTCGCCGACTGCCAGTCAATAGCCCAAAAAAAGCGGAATGCCACTATGTCTGATCTGAAAACTGCCGCTCTCGAATACCATGAGAAGCCCCGTCCGGGTAAGTTGAGCGTCGAGCTCACCAAACCCACCGCCACTGCCCGTGACCTGTCGCTGGCCTACAGCCCGGGTGTCGCCGAGCCAGTGCGCGAGATCGCTCGCGATCCGGAGCTCGCCTACCGCTACACCGGTAAAGGCAACCTGGTAGCAGTCATTTCCGACGGCACCGCAATCCTCGGCCTTGGCGACCTCGGCCCGCTGGCCTCCAAGCCGGTGATGGAAGGCAAGGGCGTGCTGTTCAAGCGTTTCGCAGGTGTCGATGTGTTCGACATCGAAGTCGATGCCGAAAGCCCGCAGGCTTTCATCGACACCGTCAAGCGCATCTCCATCACTTTCGGCGGCATCAACCTGGAAGATATCAAGGCGCCCGAGTGCTTCGAGATCGAGCGCGCGTTGATCGAGCAGTGCGACATTCCGGTGTTCCACGATGACCAGCACGGCACCGCGATCGTCACCGCGGCCGGCATGCTCAACGCTCTGGAAATTGCCGGCAAGACCCTGCCCGAGGCCAAGATCGTCTGCCTCGGCGCTGGCGCCGCTGCCATCTCCTGCATGAAGCTGCTGGTGAGCATGGGGGCCAAGGTCGAGAACATCTTCATGATCGACCGTAAAGGCGTGATCCACGCTGGCCGGGACGACCTGAACCAGTACAAGGCAGTCTTCGCCACCGAAACCACCAAGCGTACCCTGGACGACGCCCTGACCGGCGCTGACGTATTCGTCGGCCTGTCCGGCCCGGATCTGCTGAGCGCCGAAGGCCTCAAGCTGATGGCGCCGAACCCGATCGTGTTCGCCTGCTCGAACCCGGATCCGGAAATCAAGCCGGAGCTGGCCCTGTCTCTTATACACATCTGACGCTGCCGACGATACTCCTTGTGT
>ERZ1031516.94-NODE-94-length-14398-cov-7.312557_pt1 | contig 14398 bp, 14 predicted proteins | sample MGYA00518047_ERZ1031516 | MGnify/ENA primary metagenome ERZ1031516 (study PRJEB33718, sample SAMN03159945) | human skin metagenome | collected 2014-04-10 | study: EMG produced TPA metagenomics assembly of the PRJNA266117 data set (Human skin bacterial metagenome and... | reverse complement strand
GTATCGTCGGCAGCGTCAGATGTGTATAAGAGACAGCCTGCCGGCAGCGCTGGCCAACTACGCACTGATCGGCTGGCTGCTCGGCGCCCAGAATGCCCGGGCGCCGCTGGTGATGCTGCTGGTCACCAACCTGCTGAACATCCTGCTGTCGCTGTGGTTCGTGCTCGGGCTGCACTGGGAGGTGGTCGGTGCCGCCCGCGCCGCGGTGCTGGCCGAATGGGGCGGTTTGCTGGTCGGCCTGACGCTGGCCCGGCGTGCCTTGCGTCGCCACCCGGGCAGCACCCGCTGGGCGGCGATGGCAAAGTGGCAGAGCTGGCGGGCCCTGCTGGCGGTGAACCGCGACATTTTCCTGCGCTCGCTGGCGCTGCAGGCGGTGTTCCTGCTGATCACCATCCAGGGCGCGCGGCTGGGCGACGCCACGGTGGCGGCCAACGCCTTGCTGCTCAACGGCCTGTTGATCACCGCCTACGCGCTGGATGGCCTGGCCCATGCGGTGGAAGCGCTGTGTGGTCACGCCATTGGCGCGCGGGATCGTCTGGCGCTCAGGCGCAGCCTGATCGTTGCCGGCATCTGGTCGCTGCTGGCCAGCCTGGTATTCGCGCTGGCGTTCGCATTTGGCGGCCACCTGTTCATCAACCTGCAGACCAGTATCGCCGCGGTGCGCGAAACCGCCGACCACTACCTGCCCTATCTCGCTCTGCTGCCACTGTTCGCGGTGTGGAGCTACCTGCTCGACGGCCTGTTCATCGGCGCCACCCGCGCCCGCGAAATGCGCAACGCCATGCTGGTAGCCCTGACGCTCGGCCTGCCGATCGCCCTGGCGCTGCAGGGCTTCGGCAACCATGGTTTGTGGATCGCCTTTCTGGCCTTTATGGCGCTGCGTGGGCTGGCGCTGGGCGCCCTGGCCTGGCGGCTGGCGCGTCGCGATCAGTGGCTGGCGGCGCCGGGCAGTTGACGAGAGATTTATCGGCGTCGCGCAGCCCGGAACGACACAAGGGTGGCGAAGCCTTTTATTGCCTACCTGCACTGCCTGAAGGTACTCACCCACTGTCGAAGGTGCTGATGGCGCGGGCTCTGGGATCCCCGGTTGAGCCGTCAGCCCGGTACGCCATCGGCGCCTAGCAGCGAGCGCACCAGCGCCGTCCAGTAGTGCACGCCCAATGGCAGCAACGCGTCGTTGAAGTCGTAGCGAGGATTATGCAGCGATGCGCTGTCATGCCCGTTACCCAGCCAGATGTAGGCACCGGCGCACGCTTGAGACATGAACGAAAAGTCCTCCGAGGCCATGCTCGGCGGAAGATCACGGTGTACCTGTCCGCTGCCCAGTACCTCTTCGAGCACGGCTGCGCACCGTGCCGCATGGGCCGGGTGATTGACGGTCGCCGGGTAGCTGACGCGGTAGTCCAGCTCGGCGCTCAGGCCGTGCAAGGTGGCCACCGATGCGATCACGTCGCGCAGCCGTCGCTCGATCGAGGCGCGCTGTGCCATGTCGAAACAGCGCAGCGTACCGCGCAGTTGTACCTGCTCGGGCATCACGTTGTAGGTGTCGCCGGCATGAAAGCTGGTGACACTGAGCACCGCGGGCTGGTGCGCCTGGTTCTCCCGTGCGATCAGCGCTGGCAGCTGGGTTACCAGTTGGCAGCCGGCCAGCAGGGTGTCCTTGCCCAGGTGGGGCATGGCGGCATGGCAACCCTGGCCACGCAGGGTCAGGGTGAAGATGTCGAAAGCCGCCATCACAGGCCCCGAATGCACCGCTGCCTCGCCGACCGCCAGGCCCGGCCAGTTGTGCAAGGCGTACACCGCCTGTACCGGATAGCGCTGGAACAGGCCGGCTTCGATCATCGCCCGCGCGCCGCCCTCGTTTTCCTCGGCCGGCTGGAAAATGAAGTGGACGCGGCCGGCGAAATCCGCCTGCGCCGCCAACGCCTGGGCCGCCCCCAGCAGCATGGTGGTGTGCCCGTCATGACCGCAGGCGTGCATGCGCCCCGGGTGGCTGGAGGCGTGGGCGAAGCCGTTGAGTTCCTCCACATGCAGGGCATCCATGTCCGCGCGCAGGCCGATGGCCGGCCCTTCGCCACGCTTGCCCTGCAGCGTGGCCACCACGCCGGTGCCGGCGATACCGGTCTCCACGCTCAGGCCCCACTGGCGCAGCAGTTCGGCGACCCGGGCACTGGTGCGGTGTTCTTCGAAGGCGGTTTCCGGATGTCGGTGAAAATCGCGCCGCCAGCTCTGCAGTTGCTCGGTGTCCAGCGTATCTGCGGGGTTCATGGTCGTCTCCTCTCCTGGCATCACAGGTAACCGAAAGCCGTCGCCGGCTCCTGGTCGGTCTCTACCCACACGCTCTTGATCTGGGTGTATTCGCGCAGCGCATCGACGCCACTGGAGCGACCGTAGCCGCTGTGCTTGTAGCCGCCGAACGGCGACGCCACGTTGATCGTCTTGTAGCCGTTGATCCAGAACGTCCCGGCGCGCACGGCAGCGGCCAGGCGGTGGGCGCGGCCGACGTCCCGCGTCCACACGGCACCGGCCAGGCCGAACGGGGTGTCGTTGGCGATGGCGATGGCTTGCTCCTCGCTGTCGAAGGGAATCACCGCGACCACCGGCCCGAACACTTCAGTTCGGGCGATAGTCATGTCGTTGCGCACGTCGGCCAGAACGGTCGGATGCACGAAATAGCCCGGCCCGGCCTGTGGCGGCGTGCCTACCAGCCGCGCGCCCTCGCGTTGCGCCTGCTCGATCAGCTCGCGCACCTGTTGATACTGGCCCTGGTTGCAGATGGGGCCGATCTCGGTGCCGTCCTCCTCGGGGTCACCGACGCGGATACGCGCGGCCCCTGCGGCGAAGCGCTCGACGAAGGCGTCATGGATGCTGCGCTCCACCAGCAGGCGCGAGCCGGCCACGCAACTCTGCCCCGCTCCGGCGAAGATCGCCGCCTGGGCACCGAGCACGGCGCGGTCGAGATCGGCATCGGCGAAGACGATATTGGCCGACTTGCCGCCCAGCTCCAGCACGCACGGCACCAGATGGCGGGCCGCCGCCTCGGCGACCTTGGCGCCGGTCGGCACAGAGCCGACGAAGACCAGTTTGTCGATCTGCCCGGTGGCCAGGGCAGCTGGCACCATGCTGTGCCCGTAACCGGCCAGCACGTTGATGACCCCCGTCGGGATGCCGGCCTCTTCGGCGAGTCGCGCCAGTGCCAGCGAGGTGAACGGCGTCAGCTCGGAGGGCTTGAGCACCACGGCGTTGCCCATGGCGATGGCCGGAGCGATCTGCCAGCCGGCGGTGAACAACGGCGCATTCCAGGGCGTGACCTGCAGCACTACACCGATAGGCTCACGCCGCGTGTAGTTGAGGTGCGAAGTCGGTACTGGGATGACCTCGCCATGCAGCTTGTCGGTCCAGCCGGCGTAATACTCGAACATTTCTGCCACTTTCATGGCCTCGCCACGGCAATCGCGGATCGGTTTACCCGAACTGACCGACTCCAGGCGTGCCAGCTGTTCGGCGCTGCTACGAACGCGCTGGCCAACCGCGAACATCAGGCGGCCGCGCTGGGCATGGGTCATCGCCCACCAGCGTGCCTGCCCTTCACGGGCCGCCGCCACGGCGGCTTCGGCGGCCTCAGCACCACCGTCGGCGTAGGTCAGGCTGTCCTGACCGCTGGCGGCCTGCTTGAGGCCGACAGGCTGGGCGCTACCGGCCTGCAAATGCCCAGCGATGTAGGAGCCCACCGCCTGCCCTTCGGTGAAGAACACTCGAAAGGCATCGATGATTTTCTGCTCGGCGCTGTTCATGGCTGTTCCTCGTAGTTGACGATGCAGTTGAAGTCGTCGGCATCGGCGATCGCCGGCAACGATGTTTGCCAGAGGCGCAACGCCTCCTCGGCCAGCGGCACACCGGCGCCGGATCGGGCTATCAGGTCGGCCGCCAGGCGCAGGTCCTTGCGCATCAGCTTCATGGTGAAGCCCGAATCAAAGGCTTCGTTGAGGATCCAGGTGGGGTAGTTCACCTCGGTCACGCCGCTGCGGCCCGAACCGGCGTTGATGCCCTTGAGGATTTCCTCGGGCTCCAGACCGGCTCCACGGGCGATGCGCATGGCCTCGCCGGCGGCCAGCAGGTGCATGCCGCACAGCAGGTTGTTGAGCAGTTTGGCCGAATGACCGGCGCCCACCTCACCGACCCGCACGCGTTTGCCGGTCAGGGCATCGAGCACCGGAGAGAGGTGAGCCAGTACCGCTTCGTCACCGCCCAGCAGCATGGTCATGTTGCCGCCATGGGCCGCCTTCGGCCCACCGCTGACGGGGCCGTCGACCAGAATCAGCGCGCTGTTCGCCAGCGCCTCGGCGATGCGCCGTGTGCTGGTCGGGTCGGCGGTGGAGGTGTCGAGCAGAATGGTCGGCTGGCTGGCGTGGGCGACGATTCCCTCCTCGCCCAGCACCACGCTCTCGATGATGTCGGAGGTCGGCAGTGACAGCACGATCACCTGCGCCTGCGCCACCAGTTCGGCCAGCGAATCGAGCAGCGTGATGCCCTTGCCGGCCAGCGCCTCGCGGGCGGCCGGCGACGGGTCGAAGCCGCTGACGGAGAACCCGGCGCGCTGCAGGCTGAGCGCCATGCCGGCGCCCATGTTACCCAGCCCGATGACAGCCACACGCTGAATGTCTGGAAATGCTTGGCTCATGATCTCTCCTGATTTAAAGGGTATGCACGAAGAACTGCGCGATGAACGCGGCGCCGAGAAACACGCCGGCATTGGCCAGCAGCGACACGACCACGATGCGCCAGCCCAGACGACGGAATGCAGGCAGATCCTTGGCCAGCGACAGGCCGGCGAAGGTCAGCATCGGCGTGATCAGTGCCAGGAAGCTCACCTTGCCAGTCAGTTCGCTGACTACGCCGGCTAACGGAAAGCCAGGAAAGGTCATGCCCATAGCCACCAGCGATACCCAGCACACGGCCGGAATCTTGCGGCCCAGGCCTCGGTAGACGAGGTCACCGATGATCACTGCGCCAATCATCAGCGCCACCCCCGGTAGGGCCTCCAGAATCGGCACACCGAAGCCGACCCAATTGCCCAACAACACCATTGCTCCTACCACGGCCCAGGCGAGCAGGCGCTCCAGCCACTTGAGATCCGGCACGCTCATGCCGGCAGCGGCACGCTCCATCTCGCTAGGCGCCGTGGCGACTTCACCGCTATGCCGGCGACCCAGCACCGGCTCCAGCACGCGGTAGGCCCAGACAGCAAACGGCAGGGAGATGAACAGCGTCAGGTAGGTGCCCAGCGTGGTGGCAATCAGGTTGCTGGCAGCAGCGAAGGCCGCCACATCCTTGGCCATCTCGGGCGTCTGTTGCGCGGCGATGGCGCCCACGGCGGCAGCGGTCATGCTGCCCGACCCCACCCCGGCGCCCATGGCCAGCGCCAGGGGATGAAACACATTGAGGCTGGTGACGAAGCCGGCAAAGATCGAGATGAAGATGGCGCCGATCAGCGTGCCGGTCACGTACTCGGCGAGCACGCCACGGCCCTCGGCCGAATCCATGCCGAACTTCTCGCCAATGATCGCCAGGCCCGGTTCACGGCCGATGGAAAAGGTCGCACCGACGGCTTCGCGCTTGATGCCCAGCAGCAACGCCACCGGCATGCCCAGCAGCACGCAGCCGAACAGGTTGCCGAACTCCTGGAGCAACAGGCCCCAGCCCGCTTCGGCCAACTTGGGTAAGGCGCCGCCGACCAGCAGCCCCAGCTTGGCGATGAAGATCAGCAGCGCTGGCTGCAAAATGGCGGACGCCTGGAACTGCATGGGCAGATCGACACGGGCGAGGCCCGGCAAGCGGCTGTGCCAGATGCCCAACGCCAAGCCCATGAGCAACGCCCAAATCATCGGCAAAAGAACCACCTTGCCAATGCCGAGCGGGATGGACAGAGGCCCGAGCGCTTCGGCGACCAGAACAATGACGATAGCCATTACATACAGCCGAAAATGACTGACGTTCTGCTGCGAAAAAGTAGAAACAGGAGGCATGGGCGTTCCCCTTGACGCGCCAGCGCAGGGGCGCTGGCCAAGTGATCGAGATGGCAGGAATTGAGTTGTTCAATCGCATTTATTGTTGTCATGCGGGGCGAGCCGTTCGGTCAGGCCTGCATGCAGCGTTGCGGTATCCCGGCAACGCTTGAGCCCAATCTAGCAACGATGAAATATCGCATTTGATGTATTTTGTTCTGTTTTTTAGAACACAGAATGAAACCAGTCCCAAGCACCCTTCAGCTTGGCCGGGCCCCTTAGTCGACCACTCGACTGGCAATCAGGTGGAGGAGTAACCCATGCAGTCCTTTCACGAGCAGCGACTGATCTACCTTTACGAAGCTGTGAAATGCGGCACCATTCGCGCCGCTGCCGAGAAGATGGCCATCGCCCCTTCGGCAATCAGCAGGCAGATTGCGTTACTTGAGGAGGAGCTGAGCGTTGCCCTGCTCGAGCGAAACCGAAGGGGAATTGTGCCCACTGCTGCGGGACTTCTGTTGATCGACTATGCCCGGCAACAACAGGCCCACCGCGCCGATATGCTGTCGAAGATCGACCTTATGCGCGGCTTGCGCAGTGGCTCAGTTTCGGTGGTCACCGGAGAGGGTTTCGTCCAGGATCTGGTGCGCGGGCCATTGAGGCGATTCCGTCAGCAGTATCCGGAAATCACGGTGTCGGTGGATATCACCGGCACCACTGAAATCCTGCGGCGCATCAGTGAGGACGACGCCGAGTTGGGGCTCGTATACAACGCACCCGCTGACTCACGCATCGTCACGCGCGGCGCCTGCGTACAGCCAATGTGCGCCATCGTCGGCAATAGCCACGCGTTAGGTAACGCTCCCCACGTGGAATTCGAGGAGCTGACCCGCTGGCCAGTTGCACTGATGAATGGAAGCTACGGGATTCGTCAGTTACTGGGCCATGTGGAATATTCACGAAAGATTCGCCTTGATGCAGTCCTGACCACCAATCAGATTTCCGTGCTCAAGGCCTTCGTCGCCACAGGCCAGGGCATCACCCTGCTTCCCCCCTTTTCGATATCCCACGAGCTTTCACTTGGGGAGCTGCACGCCATACCTATTCTGGACGGCACCCTGAGAAGCGCAGAGGCCCACCTGATCACTCGGGCGGGCCGTCATCTTTCACCAGCCGCCAATCAGTTCGTTGCGTTCTGCTTGCGTGATATGGCGGCGTTTCGCCTACCGGCAGCAGACGCGCCCCGGTAAAAAGGGGCGCGTTGGTCAGGGCTCAAGGCACCAGCGGCAGTTCGCGCTTGTGCTGGGTCTTGTCGTAGGTCTGCACGATGGTCTGGTACGCGCTGTCGCTGACCGGTTTGCCTTGCAGGAAGGCGTCGATGTCCTCGTAGCTGACGCCATGCACCTGCTCATCCGGGATGCCCGGGCGTTCGTCTTCCAGGTCGGCGGTCGGCACCTTGGAGAACACCGCGGTCGGCGCGCCGAGGCGTTCGGCGATGCGCCGTACCTGGCCTTTGACCAAGCCACTCAGTGGCGCCAGGTCGCAGGCGCCGTCACCGAACTTGGTGAAGAAGCCCATCACCGCTTCGGCAGCGTGGTCGGTGCCGATCACCAGACCGTTGCGGGCGTTGGCCACGGTGTACTGGGCCAGCATGCGCATGCGCGCCTTGGTGTTGCCGAGTACGAAGTCGCGGCGCGCCGAGGTCAGTTCGCCCAGCTCGCCGACCTGCTTGGCCAGGCCGGAAACGGCCGGGGCGATGTCGATGGTCTGCACTTCATCCGCATCAATGAAAGCCAGCGCGGCCTGGGCGTCGGACTCGTCGTGCTGCACGTTGTGCGGCAGACGAATGGCGATAAAACGGTAGTCCTGGTCCTGCTTCTCAGCGCGCAGTTGCTCCACCGCCAACTGGGCCAGACGACCAGCTGCCGAGGAATCCACGCCGCCGCTGATGCCGAGCACCAGCACTTTGGTGTGCGAAGCAGTCAGGGTGTCCTTGATGAAGGCGATGCGGCGGGCGATCTCGGCGTCCACGTCGGCGTCCGAGGTGAACGGGGCGATCACGCCCAGGGCTTTGGCGATTTCAGCTTGGCGATTGCTCATGAGGAGGCTCCCTGATTGGCATCGGTACGGAATACGTGTTTCAGATAGGTCACGAAGTTCGGATCCCGGCACTGCGTCTTGCCAGGCGTATCGGAAATCTTCGCCACCGGCTGGCCGTTGCAGTCGATCATCTTGATGACGATGTTCATCGGCTCGACACCCGGAATATCGCAGGTCAGGTTGGTGCCGATACCGAAGCTGACATGAATGCGATCATGCAGCGCGCGGTACAGTTCAAGTGCCTTGGGCAAGGTCAGACCGTCGGAGAACACCAGCGTCTTGCTCATCGGGTCGATGCCCAGCTTCTCGTAGTGGGCGATGGCCTTTTCGGCCCAGACCAGCGGGTCGCCGGAGTCGTGGCGCAGGCCGTCGAACAGTTTGGCGAAGTACAGATCGAAGTCGCCGAGGAAGCTGTCCATACCGATGGTATCGGTCAGCGCGACCCCAAGCAGGCCGCGGTATTCCTTGACCCAGCACTCCAGCGCCGCCTTCTGGCTGTCGATCAGCCGTGGGCCGAGCTGCTGGTGGGCCATGAACCACTCGTGGGCCATGGTGCCCAGGGGACGTAGTTCCAGCTCGCGGGCCAGGTGCACGTTACTAGTGCCGACGAAGCGGCCAGGGAAGTCGTGCTTGAGGATGTTCACCACTTCCTCCTGCACGCGGTACGAAAAGCGCCGGCGGGTGCCGAAGTCGGCCATCTGGAAACCCGCCAGTTCATCGGCGCTGGCTTCGCCCTTGAGCCAGTCGAGCTTGCGGTACAGCTGCTCGCGCACCTGCTCGATGACCACCTCGCGGTAGCGATAGCGGTTGCGCACCTCGGAGATGATCGCCAGCAGCGGGATCTCGTAGAGGATCACGTGCAGCCACGGCCCGCGTACGCGAATCGCCAGCTGGCCGGCGTCGTCGGTGCCGACGTGCACGTAGCGCATGTTGAAGCGGAACAGGCTGAGGAAGCGGATGAAGTCCGGCTTGATGAACGGGATCTTCTCCAGGTAAGCCAGCTGGTCCACGGTGATCGTGGTGTTGACCAGCTGTTCGATCTGATAGCGGATCTCGGCCAGGTAGGGCGTCAGGTCCTCCTTGCTGCGGCAGCGAAACTCCCACTCCACTTCGGCGTTGGGGTAGTTGTGCAGCACCGCCTGCATCATGGTCAGCTTGTAGAAATCGGTGTCCAGCAGGTTCTGGATGATGCTGGGGGCGAATACGCTCTCACTCATGGTCACTCTCCTCGAGGCGGGCCAGCTCGCTGTCGAGCGCTGTGCTGCCTTCGCAGATGATGATGCCCTGCGCGCGCATCTGGTCGATGGCTTGCGTCGCGCCGGCTTCGGAAATGGCCCGGCACGCCGGAAGATACAGCAACACCTCAAGGCCAGCGCTACGCAGTTGCAGCGCGGTGTTCTTCACGCAGAAGTCCAGTGCCAGGCCGCCGACTACCACGGCATCAACGCCTGCCACTTTCAGGTATTCGATGACACCCGTGCTGCGCTTGCCGGCCAGGTCGTGGTAGCAGGCGCCGTAGGGGTGCAGATCGGGTTCGACACCTTTCCAGACGAAGAAGTCATAGTCGATTGGCGCGGGCAGCTCATCGAGCAGCTCAAAGCCGGCAGTGCCCGGTACGCAGTGGCTGACCCAGGTCAGGTCGGCGTTGGCATGGCTCAGGGCCTGAAGCATCTTGTCGTGGCTCTCCACCACCCAGAGGGCATTGGGGGCGTGGGCGTCCTTGCTGCCCAGGCGCAGGGAGCCACGACGCGCCATGTCGTTGAGCGGCGCGGCAATCTCATGGCCGCCGGCCACCGGCAATTCATCGGGGCACAGGCTGGTGAAGCCTTTTTGCGCATCGACATCGAACGTGGCGATCTTCATCTGACATCTCCTGCTCATGGAGCCGCATCACTGCGGGGTGGACACATATTCCACCAGGTGTATTATGTGTGTCAACTCCCATCTGCAAGGAGATTCACCATGCTGCCTTCACCGCTGCAGTGCTTCGCGGCAGGCCATGACCAGCCAACGCCGCAGCATTTCGCGCTGGCCATCTATGGCGGTGCCTTCGATCCCCCCCATGCTGGCCACGCCAGCGTGATCCGTCGCGTGCTCGACAGCTGCGATCAGGTGCTGGTAGTGCCCAGCTACCAACACGCCGATGGCAAGCGCATGGCCGACTTCGACCTGCGCTGCGCCTGGGTCGAGCGCCTGGCCGCGCGCTTCGGTGATCGGGTACGCTGCTGCCGCCTGGAGCACGAGCTCGGCGCCGATGGCCGGGTGATCTACAGCTACGACTTGCTCAGCCGGCTGGCCAAGCAGAACGCGCAACCGACCGAGCGCCTGGCGCTGGTGATCGGCGAAGACAACCTCACCCGGCTGAAAACCTTCCACCGCGCCGCCGAGCTGCGCCAACAGTTCGGGTTGGTGGTGGCAGATGAGGAGATGACCGTGCACAGCAGCGCGATTCGGGCGATGATCGCCGCCGGGCAAGCGATCCCCGAAGCCTGGCAATTGCCGGAAATTCAGGCGGATTTGACGATTTACAGGAGGGCCGTGTGAGTTCTGTTGAAGTGCTAGCCAGCGTGGACCTGATCGCCTTGCGTATGGATGCCGAGAGCCGCCAGTTGCAGGTGCTGCTGCACCGCCGCGAGCGCGAACCGTTCAACGGGCTGTGGGCGTTGCCGGGGGTGATCGTCAATGGCAGCACCCGCGACGCCAATCTGGAAGCCGCCGCCCATCGTGTGCTGCGCGACAAGGCCCAGGTGCTGCCAAGGCATCTGGAGCAAGTCGGCACCGAAGGCAGCGCCGAGCGCGACCCGCGCGGCTGGTCGATGAGCACCTATTACCTGGCCCTGTTGGCACCAGACACCGAAACCGCCGACGACGGCCTGCGCTTCGCCCCGCTCGACGAGGTGCTCGATGGGCGCCTCACCCTGCCCTTCGACCACGAGCAGCTGGTACGCCTGAGCGTCGAGCGCCTGGCCAGTAAATCCGTCTACACCAGCCTGCCGCTGTACCTGGCTGCGCCGCGCTTTACCGTGCTCGATGCCCTGAACGCCGCCCAGGCCTGCCTGGGCACGACGATCAACAACACCTCGCTGCGCAAGCGCCTGGAAAAGATGAAGGAAGCCGGCTGGATCCGCGACACCGGCGAGAAGAACTTCCCGAAAATGGGCCGCCCCCAGCAATTGTGGGAACTGACCGACCAGGCAGAGGGTGTCTTCGTGTTCGACCGGAGTCTGTTGGCCGATCGGGCGAGCAGCTAATCTGCTTTTGTGGGAGCGGGCGGGGACGCCTAGTTCATGCCGGCGAGATTGCGAACATCGCCCATAGTCTGAAGGATCAAACCAGCATCTGAATTGATCTTTGGCCAGGCAGGACTCCTCGCTTATACCCGAGATTTTCGGGGGTATGGCCCGCTCCCACATTCGTCAGCCATCGGCTGCCCCGTAGCCTGGGTTGAGCGAAGCGATACCCAGGTTGGCCTTCCCGGGTGTCACTGCGCTCGACCCAGGCTACCGATCAACAATTCCTACTGGCGCATCCCAATCGCCAAACGATTGAAGGCATTCATCAGCGAGATCGCGAAGGTCAGGTCGCTGATCTGCGCGTCGCTGAAATGAGCCTTGAGCGGTTCGAACACTTCATCCGGCGCATGGGTGCTGGCGATATCGGTCAGCGATTCGGCCCAGGCCAGCGCCGCGCGCTCGGCCTCGCTGAACTGCGCACTGATGCGCCAGCCGGCCAGGCTGTCGAGCTTCACCTCGGGCGTGCCGCCGTCGCGCAGCGCCTTGGCGTGCATCTCCAGGCAAAACGCGCAGCCATTGATTTGCGAAATGCGCAGGTTGACCAGCTCGATCAGTGGCAGGCCAAGGCTGCTGCCAGCCAGGGCTTTCTTGGTGGCCAGCAGGCCCTTGTAGGCTTCGGGCGAGAGCTGGCTGTAAGGCAGGCGCAAGGTACTCATGGGGCAATCTCCATAGCAGAGTCGAAATAGAAGCTTGTGGTGCGTTGCAACTGGAGCAACGCGTCATCGAGGGCGGCCTGAACCGCGGCGTCGCCGTGGGCCAGGCCCTGCAGGTGGACGAACGCAACCTCGGTAATGCCCAGGGTGCTCAATACGTGGCGCAGGTAGACGGTAAGGAAATCCGGTTGCCGCGCCCGCACGCCCTGATAGAAGCCTCCGGCGCTGACCAGCACCAGGGTCGGTCGATCCTGCAGCAAACCGACCTTGCCCTCGGGCGTGGCGGCAAAGCTGCGGTGAATCCTCAGCACGTAATCGATCCACAGCTTGAGCGCGGCGGGCACCGTGAAGTTGTGCATCGGCGTGACGATGATCAGGCAGTCGCTGGCCTCCAGCTCGGCGATCAGCGTTTCCGAGCAGGCGAAGGCGGCCTCGTCGAGTGGCGCGTTGCCGGTCAGCGCGGCGGCGTAGTCGGCAGCCAGCGGTGGCAGCGGCTCGCCGACCAGATCGCGCTCGACCACCTCGGCCCGTGGCCAGCGCGTGGCGATCAGCCGGCGCGCCAGCTGGCTGCCGTGGGAATGCTGCTGATGGGGGCTGCATTCGAGCAGCAGGATGCGCTTCATGCGGCCACCTGCGGCAGCGCTTCGACGAAATGCATAGCCCGCGCCAGCAGCCCTTGGCGGTAATAGAAACGCTGGCCCAGGGCGTTACCCAGGGCGGTATCGAGCACCAGATGGGCATGGCCGCTGCTCACCGCCTCACGGCGCACCGCATCGATCAGCAGGTGCCCGATACCGCCACGTTGTTCGCTGGGCAGCACGATCAGGTCGTCGATATACACGAAGCGCCCGTACAGGGTGTTTTCCTGCAGCCGGTAGCCAGCCAGGCCGACTACCTGTTCGCCTCGCCAGGCGGCGAGCAGGCGATAGCCCTGGTCAGCCTGGCGCTGCACTTGGGCGACGAATGCGCCGGCGTCATGGAGATGGGGGCGCAGCTCGCGCATCACCGCGAAACAGGCCAGACACTGGGCAGGGTCCTGCACGGCGCGCAGGGTAACGGAGTCAGACATGGTGGCGTCCTCGGTATCGGATGGACGCCAGATTACTCAGCAACTGGACTGCTCAATAGAACCAAGACGCCGCAAAGTCATTGGTCCATGTTTTGATCGTTCCGGCTATTCGTTCTGGCGCATGGGCATGCGGTCGATGGTCTGGAAGATGGCCTGCAGATCGGCATCGGCGCCCTGCTGGATCTTCTTGCCGCCGTCCTTGCCGACCAGAATCACCTGAGGCCGGGCGTTGCCGGCATCCAGCGCCAACAGCAGGCGCTTGGTGGCGATGGCATCCAGCGGCTGCCCGTTGCGCTGCCCCTGCTGGCCGATCACGGTGTAGAGCACCATGTCACGTTCGACGAACGCTTCGCGGCTGGCAGGCTCCTGCAACGCAGCCTGCACCCGCGCCAACAAGGGATCGTCGGCACTGGCGGCGAGCACGATCAGCGGGCGGGTTTTCCAGCGCTCGGCCTGCAGCGGATCGTCACTGGCCTGGGCCAGCAGCGGCAGTGCCAGCAGTAGCAAGGTCGCGAAGCGCTTCATGGCCTCTCCTCGACGGGAGCATTCCCGCCACGTGGCGATCAGCCGAACGCCCGGCGGCTTGCGTGGGCCGCAAGCCGCCGATGCGCTCAGTACGACAGGTACGAAGAGCGGGTCAGGCCCAGACGCAGCGCGTCGAGGAACTGGGTACGCTCACGAGCGGTGATGCGCGCACTGGCGACCTTGTCACGGTAGTGAGTCATCAACTCCTCGGGCGACAGGTGCACATAGCGCAGCATGTCCTCGATGGTGTCGTGGGTCTCGATACCGGCGTGGTAGATGCTGCCATCGGCATTCTGGTAGATGTTCACCGAGTCGGTGTCACCGAACAGGTTGTGCATGTCGCCGAGAATCTCCTGATAGGCACCGACCAGGAAGATACCCAGCACGTAGTCTTCACCGTCGCGTAGCTCATGCACCGGCAGGCTGGTCTCAATGGACTGCTCGTCGACGTACTGGTTGATCTTGCCGTCAGAGTCGCAGGTCAGGTCTTGCAGCACGGCGCGGCGCAGCGGCTCTTCGTCCAGGCGGTTGAGCGGCAGGATCGGCAGGATCTGGCCGATCGCCCAGGTGTCCGGCAGGCTCTGGAACACCGAGAAGTTGCAGATGTACTTGTCGGCCAGCTTGTCGTTGAGCTCGTCGAGCACCTGGCGGTGCGAGCGCTGGCGCGCCTTGAGCTGGTTGTACAGACGGCGGCAGATCGAGAAGTAGCACCTGTCTCTTATACACATCTCCGAGCCCACGAGACTAGGCATG
>ERZ1031516.91-NODE-91-length-14666-cov-15.279652_pt1 | contig 14666 bp, 8 predicted proteins | sample MGYA00518047_ERZ1031516 | MGnify/ENA primary metagenome ERZ1031516 (study PRJEB33718, sample SAMN03159945) | human skin metagenome | collected 2014-04-10 | study: EMG produced TPA metagenomics assembly of the PRJNA266117 data set (Human skin bacterial metagenome and... | reverse complement strand
ACGTGATGATGGGCCGCAACCCCACCGACCCGTTTGCCGCCAAGCCCGAGCTGGGTGCACAGTTACGGGCAGCGCTGAGGGCTGATTGAGCCGGAGGCGCTTGATTTACATGCCCTGAATGCTATCCAAAGAGTAGCAAATGGCCGCAGAGCTGCACGCCAACGACACGGCGCACCGCCCCGCAAGCGGCTATGCGCTGTTCCCCACGGCCATCGGCCACTGCGGCATTGCATGGCGGGGGGCGCTGCTGGTGGGGGTGCAGTTGCCGGAAGACGCGGGCGAGGTGGCAACGCGTGCCCGCATGCAGCGCCGGTTTCCGCAGCTCGCCGAAGCTGCGATGCCACCCGATGTGGCAGCCTGGGCAGCACGCGTGGTGGCCCTGCTTGAAGGTGCGCAGGACGACCTGCGTGACGTGCCCCTGGCGCTCGACGCCGTGCCTCCCTTCCACGCCCGCGTGTACGAGCTGGCCCGCCACATTCCACCCGGCAAAACCATGACCTATGGCGAGATGGCTGCCGCATTGGGCGAGCCGGGTGCTGCGCGTGCCGTGGGTCAGGCGTTAGGCCACAACCCGTTTGCGCCTGTGGTGCCGTGCCACCGTATCCTGGCGGCGAACGGCAAGACGGGCGGTTTTTCGGCCGGTGGCGGCGCCACCACCAAGATGCGCATGCTGGAGATCGAGGGCGCGTTTGCGCACGAGACCCTGGCGCTGTTTGCACCCAGGGGCTGAAGGGGTTCAGCCGCGCTTTTTGAGCAGGGGCGACCCCGCGCTGGCCATGGCCAGCTCGTGCGTGGTGTTCAGCAGGGCAGGGCCCAGGGCCTGCATGCGCTCGGGCGTCAGGCGCACCAGTGGGCCCGCAATGGTCACCACCCCGATCACTGGTCCGTTGCCTTGCCGGATGGGTGCGGCCATGGCCGTCATTGCCGGAGCAAACACCTCGACGATGGTGCTGAAACCCTGCTGCCGTGCGGTGCGCAGGTAGGCCAGCAGGGCCTTCACGGTGGTGGGGGCGTTGGGGCCGTAGTCCTCGGGCTTGCCAAAACCCTGGCGCGCCACCAGGGCCAGGGCCGCTTCATCGCTCATCGTGGACAGCCAGGCATGGCCAGCCGAGCTGCACGACAGGTTGACCGACAGGCCCATGTCCGGGTCGTAGCGCAGGCCGCGCACGGCCCCTTGCGCCTTGGCCACAAAGGTCAGCGCGTCGCCATCCACCACGGCCAGACGCACCAGCTCGCCTGATTCGGCGGCCAGGCGGTCCAGCAGGGGCTGGGCAATGTCCACCACGCCCGTGGCGCTCAGATAGCCCAGGCCCAGCGACACCAGCTTGATGGTGAGCATGTAGTTGCCCTGGCTCTGGTCCTGCCGCACGTAGCCGCAACGGATCAACTCGGCCAGCAGGCGGTGCGTGGCGCTCAGTGGCATGTCCAGTTCGGAGGCCAGGCTCGACAGGGCCTTGCCTTCCGGGTGCGGGGCGAGGTGCTCCAGGACTTTGAAACTGCGTTCAAGGATGCTGCTCATGGCGGGGCTTTTTGTGATCGTGAACTAGTTTTTTCGGGATACCCAAGCGCTGGTTCTTCCGGCGCAATGTATCAAAAATTGTTAAAGGGTTTCTACCGTGGAAACAGTTTCCACTTTATTCATACGATGCAGTCCCCGATGCACTCCGGGCCTGGTGTGCACATTGCTGGTCTCTTTTTGTGGAGAAGTCCCTGTGAAAAAAACTGCTTGCCTTCTGGCGGCCGCTGGCCTGTCCTTCTTGATGGCGCTGCCCGCCGCCGCGCAGCAGGAGCGCGTGATCCGCTTCGGGCACCTGAACAATGCCGACCACCCCGTGAGCTTTGGCGTCAAGCGTTTTGGCGAGCTGCTGGCGGCCAAGAGCGGCGGCAAGATGAAGGTGATGGAGTTCCCCGCCTCGCAGCTGGGCAACGAGATGCAGCAGCAGTCGGCGCTGCAGGGCGGTGTGCAGCAGATGTCGGCCCCGGCGACCACCTCGCTGGCCGGCATCGTCAAGGAATTCGGGTTGGTGGACTTCCCCTTTTCGGTGGCCAACTTTGCGCAGGCCGATGCGCTGCTCGACGGCCCGCTGGGCCAGGCGCTGATCGCCCGATTGCCCGAGAAGGGCCTGGTGGCCCTGGGCTACTGGGACCTCGGTTTTCGCAACGTGACCAACAGCAGGCGCCCCATCACCAAGGCCGATGATTTTGATGGACTCAAGCTGCGCGTGATCCCCAACCCGGTGTTCCTGGAGACCTTCAAGGCCTTCAAGGCCAACCCCGTGCCCATGCCGTTTGCCGAGCTGTATGGCGCGCTGGAAGCCAAGGCCGTGGACGGCCAGGAGAACCCCTATGCCGTGATCCTGTCGAACAAGATGTTCGAGGTGCAGAAGTACGTGAGCGCCACCAACCACGTGTACGCCGCCAACATCGTGCTGGTGAGCAAGAAGTTCTGGGACCAGCTCACCCCTGCCGAGCAGAAGATGATGCACGACGCTGCCAACGAGTCGCGTGGCTACCAGCGCCAGGTGAGCCGCGCTGCAGCGCAGCGTTCGGTGGGTGACCTGCAGGCCAAAGGCATGGCGTACAACGAGATCACGCCTTCCGAGCTGGCCCGCATGCAACAGATCGCCAAGCCCGTGATCGAGAAGTTCGCGGCCACCTATGACCCGGCGATCGTCAAGCTCTACAACGACGAACTCGCCCGCATCCGCAAGTAAGAGCGCCTGGCAAAACTCTTCTGGCGTCGTTGCTGCGTCTTGTCGTGCTATCCGCACTGCCTGCGACGCTGCGCCTAGCCAGAACCGCTTCGCTGAGCTTTGTCAGCCGCTCCCAACCCTGAACACCCCATGAAAATTCTCATCCTCCACGGCCCCAACCTCAACCTGTTCGGGCGCCGCGAACCCCATATCTACGGCACCACCACGCTGGCCCAGATCAACGAGCGTTTGCTCAAGCTCGCTGCAGAGCTGGGTGTGGAGCTCGACATCGTGCAGTCCAACCATGAGGGCGCGCTGATCGACTTCCTGCACGCGAACATCGATGCAGCGCAGGGCGCACTCGTGAATCCTGCGGGGCTGACACAGCACGGCGTGCCGCTGCACGATGCCATCAAGGCCATGCCTTTCCCGGTGATCGAAGTGCACATGTCCAACATCGCCGCGCGCGAAGCCTGGCGCGCGCATTCCATCATCTCGCCCGCCGTAAAGGCCACGGTGCAGGGCTTCGGTCCCCACTCCTACCTGGCCGGGCTGCGGGCGCTGGTGGACAGCCTGCGCGAGGCCGCCCAGGTTGCCTGAGCGGTGTGCGCGCACGGTGGTGGGCGTTCAGCGTGTCCTCTGAAAAGTCGTAGTCCAGTGATGGACCGGCGCTGACTTTTGCCGTGCTGGTACCGAGCAGTGTTTGATTCGTTATTTTTGGATCAGATCGACCGCTAGCGCTTTGATGTATTGCGCTATGCGCTATACAAATAGTAGCGTTGTAGTTGACTTCAACGCTACCCACCTCGCCAGTAGCTTTGCCAGCGCGGCCAGGCATCAGGTGGTGAGGTACATGGGCAAAAATCAGACTGGCTGGGGTCTGTTCGACAGCGCACAGACGCGCAGCATGTGCCCCTTGTACAAGAGGATCGGAGCGCACCCGCCATGTGGTTGCGCCATTCACTTGTGTACCAGGAGCCGCCCATGTCCCATCCATCCAACCTTGCCTCTGCGTGGGACACGTCTTCCGTGGGGCAGCCGGCAGACATATCGCTGCTGGAACTCTCCCATCTGGGTGAACACCTGGTGCATTGCGGCGCATTGCGGGGGCCTCTGGACCGGTTGCTCGGTGGCGCTGCATGGCTGCAGGCCCAGGTGGCAGAGCATGTGGTGACGGTTGCACTGCTGGTCACGTTGCTGGTGGGGGCTGTATCGCTGGTGCGGTAGGGCGCGCGCGCATGGGCTTACGCACACCATGGCCCTGGGTTCCGTCCGCGATGGACCGCATGCTCGATGCCCGGGCAGGCCCGGTGCTGGAACCCCTGCGGGCCGAAGTGTTTGGCGTGGCCCGCTTCGAAGAGCATGGCCGGCACCTCGGTTCCTCCCACGACGCAGGCAAGGCTCCCTTTGGCCGCACCACGTTTTACCCGCGTCTGCAGAGCAACATCCGCGCGCTGCGGGGCGCGTACCGCTACCTGTTTGACGCACCGCATGACGAGCATGCGATCAGCCCCGCCGCTGAATGGCTGTTTGACAACTTCCATTTGATCGAAAGCCAGCTCAAGGAGATCCGGGCCGGGCTGCCTCCGCGTTACTACCGCTCGCTGCCGGTGCTCAAAGACGCCCCGCTGGTGGGCCTGCCGCGTGTGTACGGTGTGGCCTGGTCGTTTGTGGCCCATACCGACAGTGCGTTCGATGAATCGCTGCTCGTGCAGTACCTGAACGCTTACCAGGAGACCCGCGAGCTGAGCCAGGGCGAGCTGTGGGCATTGCCCACCACGCTGCGTGTGGTGCTCATCGAAAACCTGCGCCGCCTGGCCGAGCGCCTGGCCAGCCATAAGGCCGCGCAGGAGCTGGCCAGCCTGTGCGCCGCGCGCAGCCAGGACCTGAACGGGCTGACACTGGATGCTGCCTGCGCCGCCATGGAGCGGCGCGGCGTGGCACCGGTGTTCCTTGCCCACCTGGCGCAGTCGATGATGGGGCGCGGCGTGGTGGGCGGGCATGCCGCTGCAGGCACGCCATCGCCCGTGCAGCAGTGGTTGTTGTCCGCGGTGCCCGACCTGGTGGCGTTGCAGGCCCAGCAACAGATTAACCAGGCGGCCGACCAGCTGAGCATGGGCAATGCCGTTACCGCACTGCGGCGGGTGGGCGCTGCCGACTGGTCCGACATCATCAGCCAGACCAGCCTGGTGCTGCGCGCCATGCTGCAGTCGCCCGTGTTTGCGGCCGAGGACGAGTCCACCCGCAACACCACCTTGCACGGCATTGAAAACCTGTCAGCCCGCAGCGGGCAGGGCGAGGCCGCGGTGGCGCGGACGCTGCTGTTGCTGATGTCGGGCGCAGACCGTGAGCCTCAGGATGAGACTGGGGCTGAACAGGCGTTGGCAGGCTATTGGCTGCAAGGCGCCGGGCGCGGCCAGCTGGAGCATGCCCTGGGTGTGCGCCGACATGCCACCGACGCGGTGGCCCTGTGGCGGTCTGCGGTGGGCCTGTCGCGTGTGCCGTTGTACCTGGGCGCCTTGCTGCTGGGCTCGCTCGGCCTGCTGGCCTGGCTGATGGCGCCGCTGTGGGGCATGCCACCAGGGCCCTCGGCCAGTGCAGTCCATCTTGCGGGCCTGGTGCTGGTCGCCGCCTTGTTGCTGCTGCCCGTGTCCGAGATCGTGGTGGCCGTGGTGAACCGGCTCATTGGCGAATCCGTCCGTCCCACCTACATGCCCCGCTACCTGCTGCCAGCGGGCATTCCGGCATCGGCACGCGTTTTGGTGGCGATCCCGGCCCTGCTCAGCAGCACCGGCACCATCGACCGGCTGGTGCACCGCCTGCACCTGCATTACCTGGCCAACCCAGAGCCCTGTGCGCAGTTTGCGCTACTGACCGACGGTGTGGATGCCGATGTGCAAGACCTGCCCGAAGACGGCCCGCTGCTGGCCCATGCCCAGAGCCAGATGCAGGCCCTGAACCAGCAGCACCCCGTCACTCCAGGCAGTGCCCCGCGTTTTGTGCTGCTGCACCGCGCGCGCACCTACAGCCCCACGCAGCACCAGTGGATCGGCTGGGAGCGTAAGCGCGGCAAGCTCGAACAGCTGGTGGCCGCACTCGCCACCGGGGGGCAGGGCGCCTTCCTGGACCTGGACGAACTCTCGCACCTGGCCCCGCAGACCCGCTATGTGCTCACGCTGGACAGCGATACGCAGCTGCCCCCGGGCCGCCTGCGCAGCCTGGTGGGCGTGGCCGAGCACCCCGAGAATCAACCTCGGCTGGATGCCACCGGCCAGCGCGTGGTACAGGGCTACGGCATCCTGCAGCCCCGGGTGCTCGCGCCACTGCCCACGTCTGCCACCACCTCGTTGTGGCAGTGGCTGTTTGCGGGCCAGCAGGGGCTGGACCCTTACAGCGCCATGACGTCTGACGTGTACCAGGACTTTTTTGCCGAAGGCAGTTTCACCGGCAAGGGCCTTCTGCATGTGGCCACCGTGCACGCCGTGCTGGGCGGGCGCCTGCCAGCCGACCAGGTGCTGAGCCACGACCTGCTCGAAGGTGCGCTGGCACGCTGCGCCGTGGTGAGCGATGTGACGCTGGTGGAGGCGGAGCCCGAACACAGCGATACCGCCGCCGCCCGCCTGCACCGCTGGACGCGGGGCGACTGGCAGTTGTGGCCCTTTCTGGCCCAGGCCCAGCGCTGGGGCCTTTCGTCCATCAACCGCTGGAAGCTGCTGGACAACCTGCGCCGCTCGCTCGTGGCGCCCGCATCGCTGGTACTGGTGGTGCTGGCCCTGGCGGGGCTGGGCCTGCCTTTGGCCAGCACGCTGGCGCTGGTGGTGGCGGCCTATGTGGCTGCGCCCTTGATGGGGGCACTGGCGGGCTGGGTGCCCAGCCGCTTTGGGCTGGTCGGCATGCGCTTTGTGCACGAAGCATCGGGCGACCTGTTGCGCGCCCTGGCCAGTGGTGTGTGGCACCTGGCCCTGCTGCCGCAGCAGGCCCTGTTGCTGGGCGATGCCGTGGTGCGCACCGTGCACCGGCAGGCCGTGAGCCGTTGGCATCTGCTGGAGTGGACCACGGCCGAGGCCGCGCAGAGCAGCCTGATCACAGGCCTGGTGGCCACGCTGCGCAGACACAAGGCGGCACCCTTGCTGGCGCTGGGCTGTGGCGTGGCGCTGTGGGCCGGGGGCTCTCTGCACACCTTGGTGCCCTGGGCCTTGGTGGGGCCGCTGCTGGCGCTGTGGGCGCTGTCGCCGCTGCTGGTGTGGCTGGCCAACTGCGTTCCGTCTGGCCGGGGCAACGCAACCTTGTCGGCGCAAGACCAGGACCTGCTGCACGGCGTGGCGCGAGACACCTGGCGATTGTTCGAGCGCTGTGTGGATGCCTCCAACCATCACCTGCCGCCCGACAACCTGCAGACCGCCCCGTATGAAATGGTGGCGCACCGTACCTCGCCCACCAACATCGGGCTGTACCTGCTGAGCGCCAGTTGCGCGCGCCGGTTCGGCTGGATCGGCACGCTGGAGCTGCTCGACCGGCTCGAAGCCACCCTCGCGACCCTGCAAGTGATGGAACGGCACCGGGGCCACTTCCTGAACTGGTACGACACCGAAACCCTGCAGCCTCTGCACCCGCGTTATGTGTCCACGGTGGACAGCGGCAACCTCTGCGCCCACCTGGTGGCCGTGGCGCAGGCCTGCCATGCGCTGGCGACGCAGCCGCTGTCGCCGCGGGCGGGCGAGCAGGCCATCCGCGCATCGCAGGCGCGGCTGCAGCCCCGGCTGGGCATCCACCACCCCGGCATGCGCGGGTTGCATCACCCCTCTGCGCTGAGCCGCCTGCTTGGCATGCGCCCGCCAGACGCAGCGCATCTGCCCGAGGCCACGGCGTTTCGCGCGCTGCTGGCGCAGGCGCAGGACGAACTGCGCAGCATGGCCCAGCCACGCCACCCAGCCATCGTGCACAGCCCGCCGACGGAACAGGACGAACTGCTGTGGCTGCTGGCCGACCATCTGGCCACACTGCAGTCGGTGGACCGTGACCAGCAAGCAGCACACCACGGCGGCGCACCCGAGACCACGCGCCGCCTCATGGCCCTGGCCGAGGGGCTGGACGCCCTGGCCTGGCAGGCCGACTTCCGGTTTCTGTACCACCCCCGGCGGCACCTGCTGCACATTGGCTACCGGGTGGACGAGCAGCAGTTGGACACCTCGTTTTATGACCTGCTCGCGTCCGAGTCGCGCACCACCAGCCTGCTGGCCGTGGCCAAGGGCGACCTGCCGGTGAAACACTGGGCGGCCCTGGGGCGGCCGTTTTTTGCGAGCGGCCACCATGCGGTGCTGCGCTCGTGGTCGGGCTCGATGTTCGAGTACCTGATGCCCACGCTGGTCATGGCTGAGCCGTATCACAGCGCACTGGGCGAGGCCGGACGGTCGGCCCTGCGCGAGCAGGTGGCGCTGGTGCAGGGGCTGGGCAAAGATATGCCCTGGGGCATTTCTGAATGCGCCTACGCTGGGCGCGACCACACCCTGGCGTACCAGTACGCGCCGCAGGGTGTGCCGCGCCTGGCCTTGCGCCGCACGCCGGTGGGCGAGATGGTGATTGCGCCCTATGCCACTGCGCTGGCCACGCAGGTGGATGCCCGCGCAGCCTGCGCCAACTTCCGCACTCTGGAAGCGCTGTCGGCCCGTGGGCGCTACGGCTTCTACGAGGCATTGGACTTCACGCCCGAACGGCAGACCCACGGCGAGCGGTTTACCCTGGTCAGCACCTACATGGCCCACCACCAGGGCATGACCATCGTGGCGCTGGCCAATGTGCTGCTCAGCGGCGTGGCCCAGCGCTGGGGCACGGCGCATGCCCGCATCGAGGCCGTACTGCCGTTGCTGCAGGAGCGCGCCCCGCGCGAGCTCCCCACCTTGCAGGCGACACCGCCGCGTCTGCCGCTGCATGCGCGCCAGCAAAAAACGCCCGACCATGTGCGCTCTGTCACCCCGGGTGCCCACGCGCTGGAGCCCACACACTTACTGGGCAACGGGCGCTACAGCGTCACACTGCGCGCCAACGGGGCAGGGTGGAGTCGCTGGCACCAGACGGGTATCACCCGCTGGCGCGACGATGCGCTGCGGGATGCACATGGCAGCTTTCTGTATGTGCGGCAGATGGGCTCCAGCGTGCCCGTGTCCGTCACCAGCCACCCCGCTCCCGACGCGCGAGCGGTGTACGGCAGCATCTTCCACACCGACCGCGTGTGTTTTGATGCACTGTGGCCGGGGTTGCGCGTGCACACCACGGTGTGGGTGAGCCCGGAAGACGACATCGAACTGCGCAAGGTGGTGGTGAGCAACCTGGGCGACGCGGTGATCGAGCTGGAGCTGATCTCGGCCTTGGACATCACCCTGGCCACCCACGCGGCCGACGAGGCGCACCCGGCGTTCTCCGACCTCTTCATTGCCGCCGATTGGCTGCCTGCACAGCAGGCCCTGCGGTTTGTGCGCACCCCCCGCCTGCAGACCGAGACCACGCTACAGGCCGCCCACTTTGTCGCAGATACCCAAGGGCACGTGCTGGGCCTGCGTTGCCAGACCGACCGGCAGCTCTGGCTGGGGCGCAACCACGCGCCAGGCCAGCCGTTGGCGATGCTGGACTGTGTGCCGGAGGTGCCCGCCACGCTGGACACGGGCTTGGACCCCGTAGCCGCCATGGGCGTGATGCTGCGCATTGCGCCTGGCGCGCAGGCCTGTGTCACGTTTGCCACGGCGGCATCGCCAGACCCGGCCACGCTGCTGGCCATCATCGACAAGTACCGCCAGCCCAGCTATCTGGAGCGGGCATCGGCCATGTCGGCCACGCTCGCCAGCATCCAGTGGGCATCGCACCGCCCGCACCGCGACTACCTACCCGCGCTGCAGGCACTGACCACGGCGCTGGTGTTCACGCTGCCCAAGGTCCACAGCACCCACCTGGGTGTGCTGACCGAGGCCCAGGCCGCCCGTCCCGTGTGTGACCGGCGCACGCTGTGGCAACTGGGCCTGTCGGGTGACCGGCCCATTGTGCTGGTGATGGCCGGATCGCCCCAGGGCATGGGCTTGCTGCGCACGCTGGCCCAGGCGCTGCGCGAATGGGCGCATGGCGGCGTGGCCTGCGACCTGGTGGTGCTCAGCAGTGAATCGCACTCGTACCACATGCCCTTGCAGCGCGAGCTGACGCTGCTGCGCGAACACCACGATGCCGACCTCGCCACACACACCGGCCCTGCGGTGACCAGCCTGCGGGTGCTGCGGCTCGATGAGCTGTCGGCTGCGCAGCTGGGCACCTTGGCGAGCCTGGCCCGCATCACCCTCCATGCCGATGGCCATGCCCTCATGCACCAGGTAAAGGCCTGGGTGGCCGCCCATGGGGTCTCCATGGCCAGCCCTTGGCGCGGCGGTGCCACGGACGAAGTACCCACGCACCAGGGCAGCGCCCAGGTGCCCGCGCCGGTGGGCGGTTTTGCACCGGTGACAGGTACCTTTGGGTTTGAAGTGTCGGCAACGCTGCGGCCTGCCAAACCCTGGGTCAATGTGCTGGCCAATGCGCAGCTGGGAGCCATGGTGTCGGAAACTGGCGCGGGCAACACCTGGGCGCTCAACAGCCGCCTGAACCAGCTCACCGCCTGGTCGAATGACCCGGTGGCTGACCCGCCCGCCGAATGGCTGTTGTTGCAGGACCGCCGCACGCGCGAGGTGTGGAGCCTGACGCCCTCGGCCTGGGGCGCTGCCGATGTGGTGTACGGCGTGGAGCACGCCCAGGGAACCACCACCATCCGCCACCGCAGAGGCGCACTGGAGGTGGTGGTGCGCTGGTGTGTGGACCCCATCACGGCCATCAAACAGGTGTTTGTGCAGGTGCGCAACCTGGGCAACCGGCGCGAGCACTTGCGCCTGGTGGGCATGGTGGAGTGGATGATGGGTGAAAAGCGCAGCGACCGCGCCACGCTGGCCACCGCACCGTGTTTTGCACCACTGCCCGATGGCCGCTTGCTGGGCCTGTTGTGCACGCAGACCGAGGCGGCTGCGGGCTTGGGCGGGGGCACGGCCTTTTTCTGCGAGGCCTCGGCTGGGCCGGGCACGGACGACCGTGCCAATGACAGCCTGGACTGGACTTGCGACCGCCGCGAGTTCTTCGATGCGCAGGGCGATCTGGTGGTGCCCCTGCAACTGGGACAGCGCAGCGGTTTTGGGCTGGACCCCTGTGCAGCGTTGTCGCGTTTGGTGACCTTGCGGGCCGGGGCGATGTTTGAGCGCGTGTACCTGATGGGCTACGCCCCCACCGAGGCTGCGGCACGCACGCTGGGTGCCGAGGCAATGGCCGTTGCGGCCCGCACGCGAGAGAAGGCCACCCTCGACCAGTGGAATCTGCTGCTGGGCGCAACGCAGGTGGCCACGCCCGATCCACTGTTTGATGTGCTGGTCAACCGCTGGCTGCTGTACCAGACGGTGTCTTCGCGCCTGTATGCCAAGGCGGGCTTTTACCAGGCGGGTGGTGCCACCGGCTACCGCGACCAGTTGCAGGATGCCATGGCGCTGGCCTGGGCACAGCCGGGCACCTTGCGCGCACAGATCGTGCTGTGCGCATCGCGCCAGTTTGAAGCGGGCGATGTGCAGCATTGGTGGCACACGCCGGGCGGGGCCGGGGTGCGCACCCATTTCTCGGATGACCTGTTGTGGCTGCCCTTTGCTTGCGCTCATTACCTGGAGCGCACCGCAGACCACGGTTTGCTGCAGGAGCAGGTGGCGTTCCTTGAAGGTTCTGCGATCCCCGACGGGGCGGAAGACATCTACGAATCCCCCAGCGCCAGCGCCACCACGGCCAGTGTGTACGAGCATGCCGCCCGCACCATAGACCGCAGCCTGCGCACCGGCGCACATGGCCTGCCGCTGATGGGCGGCGGCGACTGGAACGACGGCATGAACCGCGTGGGCGACGGTGGGCGAGGCGAATCGGTGTGGCTGGCGTGGTTCCTGTGCGCCATCGTCACCGACTGGATTCCGATCGCCCGCGATCGGGGCGATCTGGATCGGGTGCAGCGCTGGGACGCCGCCCTGACCGGCTGGCGCGTGGCACTGGAAAACCAGGCGTGGGACGGTGACTGGTACCAGCGTGCCTTTTTTGACGATGGCACGGCCCTGGGCAGCCACGCGCGGGACGAGGGTCGCATTGACCTGATCGCGCAGGCCTGGGCGGTGCTCTCGGGCGCAGCAAAGCTTGCGCGGCAGCGCCAGGCCATGGACGCGGTCGAGGCGCATCTGGTCAACCCCGCAGCAGGCTTGATCCAGCTGCTGGCGCCCCCGCTGCGCCATGCTTCACCTAGCGCGGGCTACATCCAGGCCTACCCGCCCGGCGTGCGCGAGAACGGCGGGCAGTATGCCCATGGCGGTGTGTGGGCCCTGATGGCCGCCGCAGAACTGGCAGTGCAGGGGCTTGATGAGCACCCCGGTGCGTTCGACGTGCCCTACCGTTACTTCACCTACCTGAGTCCGGCGCACCGGGCCCAGCACCCGGTGTGGGGGCCGGTGTACGCCGTGGAGCCCTATGTGATGGCGGCTGACATCTACAGCCAGCCGCCCTATGTGGGGCGCGGCGGCTGGAGCTGGTACACCGGAGCAGCAGGCTGGCTGCACCGCGCAGCGGTGGAGTCCATCGTGGGGCTGCAGATGCGGGCGCAAGAGCTGTTCTTCACGCCTTGTCTGCCGTCACACTGGCCGGGTTCAGAGCTGACGCTGGTGCGTTCAGGGCGCACGCTGCGGTTTGTGCTGGTGCGCGTTGCCGCAGGAGCCTCAGCGGTCTTGCCGTCGAACGTCCCACCGGATGCCCGATGGTTGCAGGTGGGCGAGCGGCTACGCTGGGGTGACGGGCCCGATGGCCAGTGTTTTGTGATTCCGTTGCTTGGTTAAGGCATGCGCAGAGTGCATCTTTTGTGGGGCCTTGGTGCACCTTGACATCCAGCATTTGGTAATTGTGTGTATGTACGATACCGTACAGACCTTGTTCGGCGCGCTGCAACAAACTTGCGGCATGCCCAGGCGGCAGGCAGGGCCGCAGGGGCCCAGCACCGCGATACACCAAGGTGCCACCATCAAACGCTTCAATATCCCCCTTCAAAACCAGCTGCTGGCAGCCTTGCCTGAGCCAGACCTGCAGCGCTGGCTGCCATTGCTGGAACCTGTGGAGCTGGCGCTGGGACAGGTGCTGTACGAATCGGGCGCGGCCATGCCGCACGTGTATTTCCCCACCAGCGCCATCGTGTCGCTGCTGTATGTGCTGGAGGATGGCGCGTCGGCGGAGATCGCGGTGGTGGGCTTCGAGGGCCTGGTGGGCATCTCGATCTTCATGGGTGGTGGAACCACGCCCAGCCGGGCAGTGGTGCAAAGTGCGGGCGCGGGGTTTCGGCTGCGTGCGGACGTCATCAAATCCGAGTTTGAACATGCAGGACCGGTCATGCACCTGTTGCTGCGCTACACGCAGGCACTCATCACCCAGATGGCACAAACCGCCGTGTGCAACCGCCACCACTCGCTGGACCAGCAGCTGTGTCGCTGGCTGCTGCTGAGCCTGGACCGCTTGCCCAGCACCCAGTTGATCATGACGCAAGAGTTGATCGCCAACATGCTGGGCGTGCGGCGCGAAGGGGTGACCGAGGCGGCTCTCAAGCTGCAGCGGTCGGGCCTCATCAGCTATGCGCGCGGACATATCAACGTGCTGGACCGCCCGGGGCTGGAGCGCCGCACGTGCGAGTGCTATGAGGTGGTCAAAAAGGAATACGACCGACTGCTGCCATTGGTCGTGGCGAGCTAGGGACGCCGACCTGGTAGACAGTGTGAAATGGTCCCCCCTTGATCCTGTGGGATGAAGACGTCGCACAGGGCCTGCACCCTGTGTGCGCTGGCAGACAGTCGCACCGCGCAAAGCCAACCACACTGGGCTCCACCTTGCGCAAGGCAAGGCATTGCGCAGGGGTCCTGGCGCTGCACTCCCGTGCAGTGCGGACAGCAGCCCAAGGCCCCGCAATGCAAAGCAAAGACAACACCCTTCTTCAGCAACTGCCGACTGCGGCGCGCGAGCGTTTGCTGCAGCATTGCGAGCCCTTTGAGCTGGTACTGTCAGCCGAACTGAGCACCCGCGGCCGACCATTGGCGCATGCCCATTTCCCGACCGAAGGTTTTTTGTCGCTGGTCATTGATGTGGACAGCCACCCTCCGCTGGAGGTGGGCATGGTGGGGGCAGAGGCCATGCTGGGCTCGGAACTGATCCTGGGCCTGGCGGCCACGCCGTGGCGGGCCCTGGTGCAGGGGGCCGGGTCCAGCTGGCGCATTGGCGCCAAACAGTTGCGCACGCAGATCAACGCGATTCCCGAATTGGAGGCCTTGCTCCAGGCCTGTCTGCTGGCGCGCCTGCACCAGCAGACGCTGGCTGCAGCGTGCCAGCGCTATCACCTCATTGCCCCCCGCCTGGCGCGCTGGCTGCTGATGAGCCAGGACCGATCGTTGTCGGACTCGTTTCACCTCACGCAAGAATTCATGGCACTGATGCTGGGCGTGCGCCGCGTGGGAGTGACGGAGGCGGCGGGGCACTTTCAGGATGCGGGCCTGATCACCTACCAGCGGGGTGAGCTCACCGTGCTCAACCGCAGGGCGCTGGAGGCTGAGGCCTGCAGTTGCTACGCAGCGGACAAGGCCATCTATCGCCGGTTGATGAAATACAGCAGCCCGTAGCTCGCCGGAGTTCTGGCTAAGGACTGCGGGTGCCGGGGTGACTTCTGACTCACGGTTTGATCTGCAGATCGTCTTGAATGCTGCGAATGCCCAGCACGCTGTGGGCAATCGTCACCCAGCGGCTGGCGCGGGGCATGCCCTGTGGTTGCATGACATTGGGAGATTCAGGCGCCGGAATGGGTGGGGGCAGGGGGCTGTCTCTTATACACATCTCCGAGCCCACGAGACTAGGCATGATCTC
>ERZ1031516.89-NODE-89-length-14720-cov-7.575384_pt1 | contig 14720 bp, 9 predicted proteins | sample MGYA00518047_ERZ1031516 | MGnify/ENA primary metagenome ERZ1031516 (study PRJEB33718, sample SAMN03159945) | human skin metagenome | collected 2014-04-10 | study: EMG produced TPA metagenomics assembly of the PRJNA266117 data set (Human skin bacterial metagenome and... | reverse complement strand
TCGGAGATGTGTATAAGAGACAGGGGCAGAAGATGTGCAACATGTTCGGTACCTCCAGAAAACCATCGTCCCTCTCTCAGCGAGAGAGGGCGCCAAAATCAGTGCGCCACACCGGCTGCGCCGTGCTCGTCGATCAGCGCACCGTTGTGGAAGCGCTCGATGGAGAAGGCCTTGGCCAGCGGATGCATCTCGCCCTTGGCCAGGCTGGCCGCGAACACGTTGCCCGAGCCCGGCGTGGCCTTGAAGCCACCGGTGCCCCAGCCGCAGTTGAAGAACAGGTTCTTCACCGGCGTCTTGGCGATGATCGGGCAGGCGTCCGGCGTGGTGTCGACGATGCCGCCCCACTGGCGGTTCATGCGCACCCGCGAGAGCACCGGGAACATCTCGACGATGGCCTGCAGGGTGTGTTCGATGGTCGGGTAGGAACCGCGCTGACCGTAGCCGTTGTAGCCGTCGATGCCGGCGCCGATGACCAGGTCGCCCTTGTCCGACTGGCTGATGTAGCCATGCACGGCGTTGGACATGATCACGGTGTCGATGATGGGTTTGATCGGCTCGGAAACCAGTGCCTGCAGCGGGTGCGATTCCAGCGGCAGGCGGAAGCCGGCGAGCTTGGCCAGGTGCCCGGAGTTACCGGCAGCGACCACACCGACGCGCTTGGCGCCAATGAAGCCCTTGCTGGTTTCCACACCGATCACTGCGCCGTCCTGCTTGCGGAAACCGATCACTTCGGTCTGTTGGATCAGGTCGACACCCAGGGCGTCGGCCGCGCGGGCGAAGCCCCAGGCCACGGCATCGTGACGGGCGACGCCGCCACGACGCTGCAGCGAGGCGCCGAGGATCGGGTAACGGGTGTTCTTCGAGCAATCCAGGTAGGGGATCATCTCCGCCACCTGCTTGGCATCGACCACTTCGCCATCGATACCGTTGAGGCGGTTGGCGCTGACGCGGCGCTCGATGTCGCGCATGTCCTGCAGGGTGTGGCCGAGGTTGAACACGCCGCGCTGGGAGAACATGACGTTGTAGTTGAGGTCCTGGGACAGGCCTTCCCACAGCTTCATCGCGTGTTCGTAGAGGTGCGCGGACTCGTCCCACAGGTAGTTGGAACGCACGATAGTGGTGTTACGTGCGGTGTTACCACCACCCAGCCAGCCCTTCTCGACCACGGCGACGTTCTTCACGCCGAACTCCTTGGCCAGGTAGTAAGCCGTGGCCAGGCCGTGGCCGCCACCGCCGACGATGACCACGTCGTAAACCGGCTTGGGCGTCGGGTTGCGCCACATACGCTGCCAGTTTTCATGGTGGCTGAAAGAATGCTTGAACAGGCCAAAGCCGGAATAGCGCTGCATGGGGAACTCCTGAATTCTGCTTGCCTGTAGAGGGAGGGCCTAAACCGTAGAACCGCAGGATGGATGCAACCCATCAGTGATCAATGGGTTGCACCGTCCTACGGTGCCGAACCTGCGCCTCTACGTAACGACTGTGTCTCAGCGGTAAACCGGGTAATCGGCGCACAGACCGGCGGCCAGGCCAGCCACCTGGGCCTCGACATCGGCGTCGCCGAGGTGCTCGAGGATGTCGGCGATCCAACCTGCCAGCTCACGGCACTGGGCTTCCTTGAAGCCGCGAGTGGTGACCGCTGGGGTACCGATGCGCAGGCCCGAGGTCACGAATGGCGACTGTGGGTCATTGGGCACGGCGTTCTTGTTGACGGTGATACCGGCGCGGCCGAGGGCGGCGTCGGCGTCCTTACCGGTGATGCCCTGCTTGATCAGCGAGAGCAGGAACAGGTGGTTGTCGGTGCCGCCGGAGACCACGTCGAAGCCGCGCTCGATGAACACCTGAGCCATGGCCTGGGCGTTCTTGATCACCTGGGCCTGGTATTCCTTGAACGACGGCTCCAGCGCTTCCTTGAAGCACACCGCCTTGCCGGCGATCACGTGCATCAGCGGGCCGCCCTGGGCGCCAGGGAACACGGCGGCATTGAGCTTCTTCTCGATCTCTTCGTTGGCCTTGGCGAGGATCAGCCCGCCACGTGGGCCACGCAGGGTCTTGTGGGTGGTGGTGGTGACCACATCAGCCAGCGGAATCGGGTTCGGGTACAGGCCTGCAGCAACCAGCCCCGCCACGTGGGCCATGTCGACGAACAGGTAGGCGCCGACCTTGTCGGCAATGGCGCGGAAACGCGGGAAATCCAGCGTCTTGGAGTAGGCCGAGAAGCCGGCGACGATCATCTTCGGCTTGTGCTCGACGGCCAGGCGCTCGACTTCGTCATAGTCGATCAGCCCGGTATCGGTGTTGATGCCGTACTGCACGGCGTTGTACAGCTTGCCCGACGACGACACCTTGGCGCCGTGAGTCAGGTGGCCGCCGTGGGCCAGGCTCATGCCCAGAATGGTGTCGCCCGGTTGCAGCAGCGCCAGGTAGACGGCGGAGTTGGCGGAGGAGCCGGAGTGCGGCTGCACGTTGGCGTAATCGGCGCCGAACAGCTGCTTGGCGCGCTCGATGGCTAGCGCCTCGACCTTGTCCACATGCTCGCAGCCACCGTAGTAACGCTTGCCCGGATAGCCCTCGGCGTACTTGTTGGTCAGGCCGCTGCCCTGGGCCTCCATCACGCGCTTGCTGGTGTAGTTTTCCGAGGCAATCAGCTCGATGTGATGTTCCTGACGACGCTCCTCGGCCTGCATGGCACTGAGCAGGGCGTCATCGTAGCCTTGAATCTGATCTTGCTTGCTGAACATCACGTTTCTCCCCGGGGTGCCTCGCGGCGCCGCATCTGGCTCGGTTGCTCGATATGAGTCTTGTTGCAGCGATGGTATGACTCGCCCTAGAGAACCAGATGCCTATGTACGCCACGGGAGATTGCGTTTGCGACATGCGCAGGTGTCGCAATTTTGCATGCTCAGAGGCTGCGCAGCGCCACCAGGACGAGAAAGTGCGCCGGGTAGAACAGATAGGCCCAGCGCCTGACCGGCGGCACCGGGAATGGCGGCTGGTGGCGCAACAGCAACAGGCCGAACAATGGCGCGAACAGACACATGCCCAGCACGCTCCAGGCAAAGGGATCGCCCCGGGCGGCATCGGCATAGAACGGTGCCCAGTAGTTGGCCGCCAGGCAGCAGACCATCGGTAGTAGCCAGAGCGCACGCGGGCCACGCAGCGCCAGCAGGAAGGCCGCCGGCAGCAGCGCCCCGAAGGCGCCGAACATCAGCCATTCATGGGCCAGCACGGCAACAGCCAGCGCCCCCGCACCCAGCCAGCGCGCCTGGATGTCGCTGCGCTGCGCCGCATTGGCGATCAGCAGCCCGAGCACCAGGGTGGGCATCACGTTGAGCGATTCGGCATTCGACACCAGCAGCCGGTAGGGCCACTCGGAGATCAGCGAGAACAACAGCAGCCAGCCCAGGTAGCGCACGGACAAGCCACTGGCGTTACCCACTGTTGGCCGCGCGACGTTGGCGGCGATGGCCAGGCAGAACAGCGCAAAGGCCAGACGACCGGGCACATAGAGGAAATACAGGGCAGGCCAGGCATGGCGCAGGTGATCGATCAGCATGGTCAGCAGCGCCAGCCACTTGATCAGGTCGAGGGCCGCGTCACGGCTGCGGATGAGGGGCTGCTGGGGAGATGAGGATGGCATACACGCGCATCAGGCTGACGGATAAGGCATCACGGTAGAGGCTGCCAGCGCCATGGCGCAAATAAAAAAGGCGGCGCAGTTTCTGCGCCGCCCTTCAGGTACTTATTGCAGCTTCGCGTTGCAGCTGCTCGAGGCCGTGACCAGACGCTTCTGCAGGGCCGCATCCGGCGGAACCTGCTTGCTCATCTCGGCCATTTCCGCCTCGCTGAACTCCTGGCTGACCTTGGTCGCCGCGCAGTCACAGAAAGCCGTGAGCTTCTCCTGCGAGTGGCCGGACTGAGCGCCCTTCACGCATTCCTGCACGAAGGTGGACTTGGCTTCCGGCGACCACTGCTGAGCGGCCACGGCCGGCAGGGCGAAAGCGAGCGGTGCAAAAAGGGCGATCAGATGACGGTAGCTCATGGTGGGCTCCTGTAGCTTGGGATCGGTGAGTCCTGGTAATGAACTCTCTGCTTTGTGAGCCCATCGGCGCCCGTGAGTTCACAATTAAACAGGCCGTTGAAAACATGGGCGAGGCAGGTAAGACAAGGCAAAAACGGCCGGAAAAGCGCAGTTTAGGTGTTCTAAATGAGCATTTTGAGGCCGTTTTTAACGCAGTATTACCATCGTAGGTAGTTTTTCAACGGTCTGTTAATGGCGCGCCTGGGCATGGCAGGCCAACGGAACAATATGTCGCCCTGGCGAGTTCTATGCATTGTCGAGGCGGGATACAGTACCGGCATACGCCCGCACGGGGCGACGCAGACAAGGACTTTTCAATGCCCGACAATTCCCAGCAATTCGCCAGCGACAACTACTCGGGCATCTGTCCCGAAGCCTGGGAAGCCATGGCAGAGGCCAATCAGGGCCACCAGCGCGCTTATGGCGATGACGAATGGACAGCCCGCGCCGCCGACCATTTCCGCCGCCTGTTCGAGACCGACTGCGACGTGTTCTTCGCCTTCAACGGCACCGCCGCCAACTCACTGGCCCTCGCCTCGCTGTGCCAGAGTTACCACAGCGTGATCTGCTCGGAGACCGCCCACGTCGAGACCGACGAATGCGGCGCGCCGGAGTTCTTCTCCAACGGCTCCAAGCTGCTCACTGCGCGCACCGAGCAGGGCAAGCTGACCCCCGCCTCGATCCGCGAAATCGCCCTCAAGCGCAAGGACATCCACTTCCCCAAGCCGCGCGTGGTCACCCTGACCCAGGCCACCGAAGTCGGCACCGTCTACCGCCCCGAGGAAATCCACGCGATCAGCCAGACCTGTGAAGAGCTCGGCCTCAATCTGCACATGGACGGCGCGCGCTTCTCCAACGCCTGCGCCTTTCTCGGCTGCACCCCGGCGGAGCTGACCTGGAAGGCTGGAGTGGATGTGCTGTGCTTTGGCGGCACCAAGAACGGCATGGCCGTCGGTGAAGCGATCCTGTTCTTCAACCGCGACCTGGCCGAAGACTTCGACTACCGCTGCAAGCAGGCCGGCCAGCTGGCCTCCAAGATGCGCTACCTGTCCGCGCCCTGGGTGGGCATCCTGCAGGACGACGCCTGGCTGCGTTACGCCAACCACGCCAACGCCTGTGCACAACTGCTCGCCAAACTGGTGGACGACGTACCGGGCGTGAGCCTGATGTTCCCGGTGGAAGCCAACGGCGTGTTCCTGCAGATGTCCGAGCCGGCCATCGCCGCCCTCACCGCTCGCGGCTGGCGCTTCTACACCTTTATCGGTGCCGGTGGCGCACGCTTCATGTGTTCGTGGGACACCGACGAAGCCCGCGTTCGTCAGCTGGCAGCGGATATCCGCCAGGTAATGTCCTGACAACAGCTTGCGCGGCAACCTCTTGGCAATGGGGATCAGGTGTCGTGCCTGGTCCTTGCCGCAGCAATACCTCGGACTTGCTCCCTGCACCTCACCGCCCGCGTCAATCTGTGGATAAGTCGCCACTCCCGCCGGAAATCGCGCCTGCCCAGCGCTTCCACGTACATCCCAATTGCGGATCCTCACCAACAGCGAATCGTCCGAATGAGGATAAACGGCTGGCCCATCCCCAGATCACGTGGACGAGCCTGTGCATAAGCTGTCTGCACCTGACTGCAGCCCAGAGCCTGCAAGGGCTATGGGCATCCGTACAAAAAACGTTCTATTTCAACAAGTTGCCTGGCAGCTTACACACAACTACTGTGCAGTAGCGCACTCACAAGCTGTGCATATGTCGCTACGAGTGGCGTAAATAAAGGGCTGTAGCGCGGCGATCATTTTTTGATCAGCCACGGAAAGGAGCATTCCATCCACAGACATCCCTAAGCGTGATCCAACAGCTGTGGAAATACATCCCCACAATTCGGGGACGATAACGTGGATAAGCTGTAGGCATATCTCTATACCCCTTGCCATCCGTGACTTTTGGCATAGTGATGGAAAAATGATCGATGCCGGTTGAGTGGCAAGTTATCTACACACAGAAGCTGTGCGTTTAGCTGTGCATAACATGTTCAGCTAGCGCTGTAGCCCAGTATCCATGGTATCCGAGAGGCAATGATCAATTATTGATCAGGGCCGAACAGGGTACTGCTCTGACCATACGTTTGATGATTACCATGGAAGCAGTTGAACAACTGTGCGCAGGCTTTCCCCAAACCTGGTGGATCAAGCTGTGCACAAACTGCCGCCATATCGCTGCATGCCACTAGATACGGGGCTTTCAGCCTATCGATCATAAATCGTACAGCTACGGCTGTCGGTAGCGAGCGGTCAGGGGACCCAGGAAGCCACTCAAACTGTGCATAGAACTGTGGATACTTTGTATAACTCTGCCCCGAAGCGATGTAAAAGCCGCCACCTTGTCCAGGTAGCGTTAGCCCGCAGGGCAAGCCTGAAGAGACACCGGCAATGACAATGCCAGCAGGAGCGGTTGCACACAATTACTGTGTGCGCCGTTGTGGATAAGCTGTTTGGTTAAGCCTATAGCCCAGGCACGGCGGGCCCTGAGGGGCACCGCCTAGATTTTGACCAGCGCCAATCAGTAATCGATGCTCACATCATTACGCGGCACGCTGCAGCAGGACAGGATGTAACCCTCGGCCACGTCCTCGTCGGTGATCCCGCCGTTGTGCTCCATATCGACGTCGCCTGAGGTCTTGAGCACCTTGCAGGTGCCGCAGATGCCCATGCCACATGCCTTGGGGATATGCAGGCCAAGCTTGGCCGCCGCCGCGTGCACGGTTTCACCCGGGCCGACCTGGATGCTTTTGCCGGTACTGGTGAAGGCCACCTGATTGCGATCGGCGGCCGGCACTTCGGGTGCGTCGGCGGCCTGTTCGGCCAGTTCCCTGACCTCCTGGCGCACTTCGGCCGGCACCGGGCCGAAAGCCTCCTCGTGGTAGCGGCTCATGTCGAAGCCCTTGGCCTCGAGCAGGCGCTTGACCGCACTCATGTAGGGCGTAGGGCCGCAGCAGAAGATTTCCCGCTCCAGATAGTCCGGTGCCATCAGTTCCAGCATCGGCTGGTTGAGGTAGCCGCGGTAGCCCGACCAGGCCTCGCCCAGGCCGTGTTTCTCGCAGATCACGTGCAGGCTGAAGTTGGCGATTCGCGCGGCCATGTGTTCCAGCTCGCGGTGGTAGATGATGTCCTTTGGCGAACGGGCGCTGTGCACGAACACCATGTCGACGTTGGCGTTGGTGTCGTAGAACCAGCGCGCCATCGACATCACCGGAGTGATGCCCACGCCACCACTGAGAAACAGCACCTTGTCGGCCGGGAAATCGATGGCATTGAACAGCCCCACCGGGCCGTGCACCGCCAGCTCCTGACCTTCGCTCAGGTTGTCGTGCAGCCAGTTGGAGACCTTGCCGCCCGGAACCCGCTTGATGGTGATGGAAAAGCTGTAGGGCACCGAGGGCGAACTGGAGATGGTGTACGAACGCATCACCGGCTGGCCGTCGATTTCCAGCTCCAGGGTCACGAACTGTCCCGGCTTGAAGAAGAACAGCACCGGCTGGTCGGCCATGAAGCAGAAGGTGCGCACGTCCCACGTTTCCTGGATAACCTTGACGCAGCGCACCGCGTGGCGGCCATTGCTCCAGGTCTGGGTAGTAACGGGATAGAGGAAGTCGTTCGACATATCGGTTCTCTCGCGCACGCAGGCCGCTCACCGGCCCATTCTTTGCCGGGATTGTGCGCAACGCCTCTGCCGCTCATTTACCTGCCAGCGACATCGGCATGCTAACGGCGACCTGCCCCGTAGACACTGGCGTACCCAGTCGGGAAATGATTCGGCCATGTCGCCCATGGATAAGGTTCGCCCCGCGCCGGGCTCCACACTCGCCCCCAAGCCGAACAGGATAAGAGCGTCCGCCGCAGCCCCTGAGCAATGCGCCACTCGGCAGGCGATCCGGGCCAGGCGACGCCACCTTGCGTCAACCGCACCAGCCTAATACATAGCGGCCGCACAGCGCCCGCCACGAGGAGTTCTCCGATGACCGTCACCTCTACCCTGAGTCTTGGCGACCCGCTGGAACAGGCCCGCGCCGCCGCAGCCGAGATGCTGCAGAGCCGCGAGCGCACCTTTTCCCTGCCGCAGCCGTTCTATAACGACGAACGGGTGTTCCAGCTCGACATGCAGGAGATCTTCCACAAGGAATGGCTGATCGCCGGCATGACTTGCGAGATTCCCGCCAAGGGCAACTACCTGACCCTGCAGATCGGCAACAACCCGATCATCGTGATTCGCGGTGCCGAGGGCGTGGTGCACGCCTTCCACAACGTCTGCCGTCACCGCGGCTCGCGCCTGTGCACCAGCGAGAAGGGCAAGGTCGCCAAGCTGGTCTGCCCCTACCACCAGTGGACCTACGAAGTAGATGGCCGCCTGCTGTTCGCCGGCTCCGAGATGGGCACCGACTTCAACCTGGCCGACTACAACCTCAAGCCGGTGAACTGCAAGACCGCCGGTGGCTACATCTTCATCTCCCTGGCCGAGAACCCACCGGCCATCGACGAGTTCCTCGCCACTCTGGCGCACTACATGGAACCGTACGACATGGAGAACGCCAAGGTGGCGGTGCAGAGCACCCTGGTTGAAAAGGCCAACTGGAAGCTGGTGCTGGAAAACAACCGCGAGTGCTACCACTGCAACGGTTCGCACCCGGAACTGCTCAACACCCTGCTGGAGTGGGACGACACCCACGATCCCCGCGCGACCCAGTCCTTCAAGGACCACGTGGCCGAATCCGCCGCCAAGTGGGAAGCCGAGAAGATTCCTTACCTGCACGCCGGCTTCGGCCTGCGCAACCGTATCGTGCGCATGCCGCTGCTCAAGGGCACCGTGTCGATGACCATGGACGGCAAGCAGGGCTGCAAGAAGCTGATGGGTCGCATCCAGAACCCGGACCTGGGCTCGATGCGTATCCTGCACCTGCCGCACTCCTGGAACCACTGCATGGGCGACCACATGATCGTGTTCACCGTGTGGCCGATCAGCGCCCAGGAAACCATGGTCACCACCAAGTGGCTGGTGCGCAAGGACGCCGTGGAAGGCGAGGACTACGACGTCGCCCGCCTGCGCGAAGTCTGGGACGCCACCAACGACCAGGACCGTCGCCTGGCCGAGGAAAACCAGCGTGGCATCAACTCAACCGCCTACCAACCCGGCCCTTACTCGAAGACCTACGAGTTCGGCGTGGTCAACTTCATCGACTGGTACAGCGAGCGCATGCTCAGCAACCTGGGCGCCGCCCCGGCCCCTTATCTGCGCGATGTGAAGACCCAGTGAGCGGCCTGCCACGGCGCGGATAACACACCCGCGCCAACTCAGGCACCTATTGAAAGCCCCGCTGGCCTGGCCAGCGGGGCTTTTCTTTGCCGTTCGGAATGTGAGCGACATGTTTCACAGCATTTCACGCCATCAAGCGGAACAATCGAAACGCCCCGGCCCACAGACGCTCACGCACAATTGTCAGCGACGCGTTTAGGCCACCCGTCCCTTGGCGAGGAATCCAACGTGAGCGTGAAACCCCTGAGCAAAGGCCCCAACGAACAGAGCGGTGCCGACAGCCTGCGTTTCGACAACATCATGCGTCTTAGCCAGAAGGGCAATGCCAAGCCCAAGCAGGATCGCACCGCCACCGACAACGAGCAGTGGCCGCCAGTAGACAAGACCCGGGTCGATGCCCCCAGAGACGGCAAGATCCGCTACCAGCTCGATGGCCAGGGCGTGGTGGTCGAGCGCTCGGTCAACCCCGAGCTGTACAAGTTCCTGGTCAACCTGCACGCCCTCAACCAGGCTCCCGAGCAGAAGGCCCAGGTGGTGGCGGCGATGGGCGACGAGCACGCCATCGCCGACCGCAATACCGAGGTGCAGGACTGGGGCGACTACACCCAGTTCAAATGGCAGGGCAACCTGGAAGATGCCGAGGTGATCACCTATGTCACCGCGGACGGCGAGACGGTCACCGTGTCAAAGGCCCTGACCCCGGAGCTGTTCCTCGAGGTGCAGCAGATCGGCCTGTCGCGCTACACCCTCGAACAGCGCGTCGCCGATGGCCGTGAGGTCGCCGGCCCCGACACCTATGTGGCCGAACATGATATTGCCCTCTGGGGTGGCCCGGAGGAGTTCGGCAATGGCGTCATCCAGTTCGAAACCAAGGATGGCAAGAAGTACGTGGTATCCGAGCACGAAAACAAGGCGATGTACGACCGCGTCGCAGGGATGTGGAGCGACCACGTCAAAGGCGGCGACTCGATCCAGAAACTGCGCGAGAAATATGACCTGCCCGACCTCGACAAGCTGGATCTGCTCGGCCAGAGCAGCGGCGAGAAGGCCAACAAGGACGACAAGGAAGAGATGACGGTGGTCGAGCTGGCCACCAAGAACCTGCTCGACAAGTACAAGAAGCTCATCGACGACGGCAAGGTCGGCAAGGACAGCGACATCTACAAGCTGGTCAAGGCCATCGAGGCCAAGGCGTCGATGGAGAGCGGCCACCGCATCACCCCCTACATCGAGGATCCGCGTGGCGGTAACACCACCTGGCGCAAGTTCGACAGCGACGGCGAAACCCTGAGTACCGAGGACATGCAGGACATCCTCAACGGCAACTCGGTGGATGAACTGCTCAGCGAGATGTTCACCAGCGGCAACGGCGAGAAGGACAAGATCGGCAAGGAGTACCAGGCCGAACTGGACAGCGCCATCGAGAAGATCAGCGGCGAAGACAAGACCAGGCTGGCGGACGAACTCTACGACACCCTGACCAGCCTGGATTTCGTCAGGTACCTGGCGGACATGAAAGAGCAGGGCCTGGGCAGCGAGGGCCAGGCCGAGGTTGCCCGGCTCGCCTCCAGCCTGGAGTTGCTGGACCCGGAGCGCGCCCGCCAGGCCGAGTCGGCGCTCAAGCAGAACGGCATCCTGGTGGAGATCGACACCCTGGTCGGCGATCCCGGTGCGATTCCCGACGAATACAAGGAACTGGCCTACAAGGACATGGGCGCGCTGATCAAGACCGTGCTCAAGTCCGCCGACATTCCGCGGCGGGTGCAGGACAGTATCGAGAAGTTCTACAACGAGCTGCTCAATGACAAGACCAAGATGGCCGATTTTGCCAAGCTCTCCGAGCAGCTCAATAACGGCACCATCACCCAGGCCGACTTCAATAAGCAGCTGGAAACCAAGTACATCCCGGCGGAAGTCAGCAAGGACGACTTCACCAGGGCCATCGGCACGCTGAACCAGTACGGCGTGCTCGGCACCATTTCCGCATTCGGCTCCCTGGGCGGGGCGATCTACATGCTTTCGGCCAAGAATGGGCAGCTATCCGACGAGCCCCTGGAACGCCTGGCCATCGCCAAGGATTTCATCACCTTCCTCAGTGGCGGTGCGCAATTCGAGAAGACCGGCATCTTCGACCTCTTCACCAAGACCAACACCGCCGAGCTGCTGGGCCTGAGCAAGACCCTGCCGGAAATCTGGGGCAAGGAAAACGGCACCCTTGGCAAGAAGGTCGAAGGTTTCCTGCGCGATCGCGGCATCAAGGGCATTCCCGATGCGGTGGAGAGCCGCGCCAACAGCGTGATCGAGCTGGGCTCGCTGAATGGTGGCGGCGGTGGCGATGCGCTGGATCAGGTCAGGCTTTCCGCCGAAGCCTCGGGTATCGGCTCGTTCGACGATGCCGACAGCCGTGCGCTGCTCAGCGACATCATCACCCGCGCCGGCGGCAACCCGCCCGGCGACTACTCACGCTACAGCAGCCTCAACCAGATTGCCGAAGAGCAGAACCTCACCATCACCGAGGAACACATCAACGACGCCATCAACGAGCGGCGTGCCGCGAACGGGCTTGGTGAAATTGCCGATGACGTCTCGGTCAACGAGTTCGCCAGCCACCTCGATGACGCCGCCAACCGCGCACTGCCACCGTCGATCACCTCTTCGGGCTACTCCACCTACACCGATGCGGTGTCGACCATCTACGAAGATGCGGTGGAGTACTTCGAAGAACGCAACATCACGCCGCCCAGTCGCGAATCCGTCGAGCGTGTGGTCAACGAACGCATCGAGGAATCGGGCCGCAGCGTGCCGGCGGCCAACGACCCGTTCGACGGCGACCTGCGCCTGGATGGCGACTCGATCAACCAGATGTTCGAGAACGACAACCGCCCGCCACCGGCCGCCGAGGTGATCGACGATGCCGTCGACCGCCTCAACGACACGGTGCGCAACAGCTCGGTGCAGGGCATCGTCGACACCGACACCATCAACAGCGCCCTGGGTGGCGCCGATACACCGTCGATAAAGCCCGGCCTGGCGGCGAAGATCGGCGGCACCCTGACCAAGGTGCTGGGCGTGGCGCCGGATATCCTCAGCGTCGCCGATATCGTCATGGGCGGCTTCACCATCAAGGACGCCATCGCCAACAACAGTGACCTGGGCAAGGCCGCGGGTGCCCTGCAGATCATCAGCGGCGTGGCGGGTACCACCGCCGGCGTCATCGGTACGGTCGGGCTGTTCGCCAGCATCGGTGCCCTGGCCGGCGCCACTGGCCCGCTGTTCCTGATCACCGCAGGGCTGGGGCTGATCGGTGGCATCATCGGCATCTTCGTCGATCACGAGAAGAAGCAGAAAGCCACCGACAAGGAAGGCCAGTGGTTCAAGGACCTCGCCGAACTCGGCCTGACCCAGGAAGACTGGGGCGACAAGCTCGAGTACGCCCGCTACAGCTTCTACGAATACGATGGTCGCGATGCGCCCGCAGGCCAGAGCATCTACGACTACCAGAAAGATGAATGGGAGCATTTCAAGGAAACGCCCCCGGAAGGCGGCTCGTCCATCAACCGCCTGGACGACGACAAGCACATGGCCAAGTACGACAAGGCGTTCTACGAGGAGAACCGCGAGGTCATCCACACCATCCGCGAGCGCTGGGATGACTGGAACGGCAAGGACGACATCGTCAGCAAGAAGGATCTGGAGAAGATCGCCAGCGGTGGTGGCAGTGACGAGGAGAAGGCGGCCGCGCAGTTCCTGCTCGATAACAGCGGCTTCTGGGATCAGCTCGACACCCAGTGGGGCAAGGGCGGCCAGGACAGCAAGGTCAGCACCAACGACCTCAACACCTGGCTGAAGATGGTCGGCGCTCACCAGGAGGATTACGGGCGCGCCTATTACGATGAACACAAGGACATCATCGAGACCATTCGCGAGCGCTGGGACGCCTGGAACGGCAAGGACGCCATCGTCAGCAAGAAGGACCTGGACAAGATCGCCAACGGCGACGGTAGCGAGGCCGAGAAGGAGGCCGCGCGCTTCCTGCTCGACAACCCGGGCTTCTTCGACCAGCTCGACAACCTGGCCAAGAACGACAGACGCGATGGCAAGATCAGTACCGGCGACCTGGAAACCTGGCTCAAGGCCATCGGCCTGGAGAAGACCGACAAGAGCGAGCTGACCTACAACCCCAACGACGACACGCCGGCCTGGCGACAGATGCGTTTCTGATGAACCGGCGGGCTCCTGCCCTGCCAGGAGCCTGCCGACACGGGTGCTAGCGTCCCGGCAAACCGATCACCCGGCCGACATAGGCAGAACGCGACAGCTCCTGCTGCGCCCCGGCCAGCGCCGTGACGCGCCCTGCGACCCGCTCATGAAAGGGCGCCGAGCGGCCGCTGGCGGTGTCGATGTTCATCAGCATCTGCTCGCTTTCGGCCACCACCTGCCCGTCGTCGCAGCGCTCGATCAGGTGATGGATATGCAGGCGCTTGTGGTCGTGGCCGAGCAGTTGGGTGCGCACCTGCAGCTCTACGCCGAGTTTCACCTCGGCGAGATAGTTGAGGTGGCACTCCAGGGTGTAGAGCGTGTGCCCGCTACGCACCCTGCCCGCCTCGTCGAGGCCGATAAGGTCCATCAGCCCATCAGTGGCGAAGCTGCAGATCAGCAGGTAATACGCATCGCGCAGATGGCCGTTGTAGTCGACCCAGGCGGGCAGCACGGCGGTCCGGTAGGTTATGGGCAGCATGCTCATTCCTCGAAGGCGAAGCCGTGGCGCGCCTTGGTCTCGCGGATGGCGCCGAGCACCGCCAGCAGGCAGTCGTCGCGATAGCGCTCCAGCTCGGCGAGGCTGCGCTGGCCCTGCTGAACCGATGTGCCGGCGACCACGTCGTCGATAAGTTGCTCGGTCAGCTCGGGCGCCTGCAGGTAGGTCCAGGGCAGTTTCAGCGCCGGGCCGAACTGGGCCATGAAGTGACGCATGCCGGCATCGCCACCGGCCAGGGTGTAGGTCAGGAAGGTGCCCATGAACGACCAGCGCAGACCGGCGCCGAAGCGGATCGCATCGTCGATCTCGCCGGTGGTCGCCACGCCGTCGTTGACCAGGTGCAGGGCCTCGCGCCACAGCGCTTCGAGCAGGCGGTCGGCGATAAAGCCCGGCACCTCCTTGCGCACGTGCAAGGGGCGCATGCCCAGTGCGCTGTAGATGCCAATGGCCGCCTGCACCGCCGCGGGCGCGGTGCGTTCGCCGCCGACCACCTCGACCAGCGGCAGCAGGTACACCGGGTTGAACCTGTCTCTTATACACATCTGACGCTGCCGACGATACTCCTTGAGTAGATCTCGG
>ERZ1031516.88-NODE-88-length-14968-cov-6.674378_pt1 | contig 14968 bp, 19 predicted proteins | sample MGYA00518047_ERZ1031516 | MGnify/ENA primary metagenome ERZ1031516 (study PRJEB33718, sample SAMN03159945) | human skin metagenome | collected 2014-04-10 | study: EMG produced TPA metagenomics assembly of the PRJNA266117 data set (Human skin bacterial metagenome and... | reverse complement strand
TACACAAGGAGTATCGTCGGCAGCGTCAGATGTGTATAAGAGACAGCCGCTGGGCTGGCCCATGACGACGGTGTGGGTGCCCTGGCCGGCGAACGCGCGCTGGGCCTCGATTTCCTTCAGACGCACCAGCTGGGGCGTGAGGGACGCGCTCAGGATCTCGTTCGAGCGGGCTTCGGCCTTCGCGGTCTCGATCTTGGCGTTGCCCAGCTCGATGGCCAGCTGCTTTTCCTTCTTCGCGGCTTCGATCTGCTGGTCCTTCTCGACGGCCATACGGATCGCTTTCTCGATGCCCGGGTCGGTCACCAGGTTGCGGATGTTCACGCCGGTGATGGTCCAGGTCTTCGGGTCGGACTTGTCGAGCTCCGACTGCAGCTGCTTCTTCACCGCTTCGGCGAGCTCGATGCGCTTCGTGTGCATGGTCGTCGCGGGGAACTGGCCAGCGGCCACGTACACCGCCTCGCGCGCCTCACGGCTGACCTTGTTGAAGCCGGCCACCAGGTCGTCGGACTTGCTGCCGGCGACCACGTCGCGGTGCTTGACCACATCGCCCTGGTACTTCAGGACCGTGTCGGCCACCTGGCCCGGGTTGGCCTGGAAGTAGATGTCCACGTCGAGGTCGGCCATCGTCAGGTTGTCCGAAGACTTCGGCTTCAGGTCGGTCAGCTGGAACGACACCTCCTTGGTGGTGAACTCGTTGAGCGTCTCGATCGGCGTGAAGTAGTTGCCCTGGGGCTTTTCCTCGAGGGAGATCTTGCCGCGGGTGACGGACACGCCGACGTTGCCGCTGTCGATCTGGGTGCAGCCGGTGGCGAGCACGAGGGCCGCCGCGGCGAGGAACATGGAGAAGAGTTTTTTCATGGGCTGGTAGCTCCTTGGTGGTTGGGAAAGGGGTCAGAAGAGGCGGAAGGTCTCGCCGCCGTAGGCGAGAGCGAAGAGGAAGAAGGCGACGATCCCGGCGACGACGATGGGCACCCACAGGAAGCGGAAGAAGCCCGCCACGTCGGCGCGCACTTCGCGGGTGCACAGGCCGGCCACCACGAGGGCGACGAAGATGAAGATCAGGAAGGTCTTCATGCGACTGCCTTGTCCACGCCCGTGGCGAAGTTGTCGGTCTTCATGGTCACGATGCCGCCGCGGGCGCGGTCCTGCAGCAGGTCGATCAGCTGGCCGGTGGACAGCTCGGTCAGGGTCATCTGCCGGCCGCGGGCGCCGTCGTCGATGCCGATCGACTCGTGGGGCAGCCCGTACTCGGCGGCCAGAGCCCGCACCAGGGCCGCGCGCTGGCGCAGCAGCTCCGCGCCCGACTCGAAGATGCGGTGCTCCATGTAGACGCTGGTGATGCCGTCCTTGTGGGTGGGCGAGAACACCGTCTCCATGACCATGCCCGGCACCGACTCGTGGCGGTACAGGTAGAAGTGCCCGCCGTCGGCATTGCCGGCGTAGGCCTTCTGCAGGTCACCCACCGGGCCATCGCGCATCGCGATGCTCAGCTTGAGCGCGTGGTGGTTGGAGTTCACGACCACGAGGTCGCGAACGGATTCGAGCAGGGACATGCGTGCTTTTCCTTGGGGGTTGAGAATTCAGAGACGGGTCCAACTGGCGTTGAGCAAGTTGGCGAAGACCTTGTCGAAAGTGCCGCCGCGCGCGTCGCGATCGGCCTTCACGAGGTGGGAAACAGGCTTCTGGCCCACCGCGCGCTTGACCAGCACGTAGTCGTCCTTCTCGGGGTTCCACGCGAACGTGTAGACCGTGCCGTCCTTCAGGAAGTGCGCCTTGCGGGTGGGGATGGGGTATTCGTCGGCGGCCTGGGCGACCAGCTCGGCGCTCTCGGTGGGGACCAGACCGCTGGTGATGGCCCACATCGACTTCGCGATCAGTGAGAACTCGCCCTCCTCCAGGCGGCCCTCTTGCACGCAGTGCGTGAGCCGCACGAGCTCGTCGAGCGTCTTGCGCTCGAGCTCTTCGCGGACATCGGGGATCGGTACTGCTTCGGTCATAGTTTGACTGTGTAAGTAGTGACACACTGCATTAAAAAGGGCGCTTCGCGGATTTCGTCTGCGAAGCGCCCTTTCATTATAGTCAGCAGTGACACACTCTCAATGCAGGGCGAGGGTGCCTTTCATGACACGCTTGCCGATGGCGTGGTAGTGCGTATCCATCGCCGCACGCAGGCAGTTCTCCAGGGCTTGCACGCGCAGGTCGATGTCGACGCAGGAGCGCCGAATCGTGTAGTTGCGCGCCTCGAGCCGGACGTCGGTCAGCAGGCCGAGCTGCAGCGCGTTCAGGTGCTCCATGTAGGCGGGGCACGCGGGCGCCTTGCCCTCCTCTTCCACCAGCGGGATGCCGGGCTGCACCAGCACGATGGTGGCGAAGAATCGGTTGGCCGACTCGATGCACCGGGTGACGTAGTGGTTCACAGCCTCGGCAACCAGGGGCTGGCCGGCCAGCGTCTGGCGCGTCACGTCGGCCAGCAGGTAGCTGGCCAGGTCGATCGGCGATCGGTCACTGATGAAGAAGGTGCTGCGGCTCATGGCGTCCACCCACTGCGCCTCGAAGGCGCTCAGGATCGCCGCCTGGATCGAGATCCGTTCGGCGATGGGGTACTCCGCTTTCGGGTCGAGCCCGAGCGCCTTGAACACCTCGGTCGCGCCGGTCTGCACGAACGGCACGTCGTTTCGCTGCGCGAATGCACGGGCAAGCGTGGACTTGCCCGTGCGATGCGCGCCCACCAGGGCCAGGTTCATGGTCAGGCTGCCTTCACCGCGGCGCCGTCGTTGGCTGCCGCGCCGGTGCGCTCGAGAACGGCGCGCTCGGCGGCCAGGTCGCGGTGCTCGGCCTTCGCCGCGTCGAACTTGTCGCCGTAGCGCACCTTCAGCTTGGCGATGTTCTGCTCCCACGCCTGCTCGATGGAGAGGCCGCTCTCGCTGGCCAGGATCGCGCGATACCAGTCGACGTCGCCGCCCTCCTCGCCCACGTTGACCAGGTCCAGCTCACCGGTGGTCACCTGCTTGATGATGGCCTCGAGGATCTCGCCGCCCTCACCGAAGATGCCGATACCCGCGTGCAGGATGCGCATGTTGGGCTCGTGCAGTTCGCTGGGCTGGTCCTCGACCCGGGCGATGCGTTCGGCGCGGCCGTTCATGTCGGTGGCCAGCTGGGCCAGTCGGCGCAGCTTGCCAGCGAAGGTGACGTGGTCGAACGGCTTGCCGTAGGCCAAGGTCTTCTTCGCCTGGTCGGCGATGTCCGCGGACAGGGCCAGCAGCGTCAGCAGGTTCAGCAGGCCGCCGCGGCTGAAGTTCAGCCGCTCCAGCTTGCTTTCGGTGACCAGGGCCAGATGTGTGTATTCGCTTGGAGTCATGCTTCTTTCTTCGATTGGGTTAAGTGCTTATACAAAGGCTGGAAAATCAGGAATTTTTTGCCTGGCAATCCAGCTTTTCCGAATGGAATATTTGTCAGTAATGACTAACTAATACCATTCTAGGGAGCCGTGCGGGTCCTACGCTTGAGGCTTGTGATGGTCGCGCTGCGCGTAGCCTCGCGGCTCCATGTACTGCAGCACCCAGTCGAGCGACACGGGCGCGAGGCCGACCGAGTCCACGCCGACATCCAGCATGCGGTTGTCGGGGTCCGGGTAGCGCAGGTTGCCATGCGAGTGCCCATGCAGGTGCGGCACGCCGTAGTGACAACGGTCCCACACGATCATCGGGAAGTGACACAGCTCGAGGCGCACCTTCGCGCCGTTGTGCTCCGTTTTGAGAGTGTGCATCCGCTCGAGCACGGTGAGCTTCTGCGCATAGCCCGCCACAATCTGCACCTCCTCCTGCAGGCGTCGCAGTTCTCGGCGGTTGTCGTGAAGGTCGTGGTTGCCGGGCACGAGCTTGATGCTGCCGTTCAGCCGGCGCAGGTACACGCCGGTGGCCGCGGGCGTATCGAAGGACAGGTCGCCCAGGTGGTAGACCGTGTCCTTCGGCGTCACGACGCTGTTCCAGGCCTTCACCAGCGCCTCGTTCATGTCGCCGACGCTGTCGAAGCCGCGGTGCCGCGCCGCCGAGCCATGGCTGAAGTGGGTGTCGCTGGTGAAGTACAGCATGGCCTCAGACGCCGATCAGTGCCTGGATGTTCTTCTGCGCAGCCGCGGCGCGGCCTGCCTCCACCCGGGCCGACTTCGCGCGCAGCTCGGCGTCGATCGCCTTCGCGGCCAGGCGATCGGCCTCGGCTTCCTGGGCCGTCTTCACGGTGCCCAGGTCATCGACGGCCTTCTTCAGCGCGCCCAGCACGTTGTCGACAGACTTGCTCTTGTCGACCTTCGGCTGCAGCGCCGGGAAGGCCTTGGCCAGCAGGGCCAGGATGAGGATCTCGATTTGCTTCATGGTGGTTGTTGCCTTTCAGTTGGCGGTTGGGGAATCGAAAGCGAGCAGCAGGCCGAGCTCGTAGAGCTCTCGGAACTGCACGAGCCCGCGGAAGTTGCGGGACACGCGGTACAGGTTGTTGCTGCCGCAGGCCTGGTGCTCGATCGGCGAGGCATGCAGCGGCGCCGACCCGACCAGGCGCTTGAACAGAGCGAGGTCCTTCGCCTCGTCGGGCTCTTGGCCATCGTGGGTCAGATAGCTGACACGGGCGCAGCGAGCGGCCGACATCGCGAGCAGCATGTCTGCGCGATCCGCGAGCGACACCCGTTCGCGCTCGGTGATGTACGGAAGGTGCCAGCAGGCCGCCTTCGAGTAGTCGTTGCCCGGGGACTCCAGCACGCGCGTTCCGATGAGCGATGCGTGGTCGTAGAAGTAGTCCGCCTTCCGCATCTCCTGGGCCAGCACGCGGATCTCGGGCTGGGCGTCCGGGTGGTCGCGCAGCTCGAAGAAGTTCGCCCATTCGGTGGCCGTGACGATCACGCTGATGTGCGCGAACGGCTCCAGGATGCGGTTGACGATCTGCTTGTGCGCCCCGGCCTCGACCATCTCCTCCGCGATGTTCGTCGCGAGCCAGGCGGCACGCGTCCAGGCGTCCTGCGCATCCTCGAGTGCTTGCCCCTGGAGCTCAGCGCGGGCCTGCATGCCAGGCTGGTTCGCGCCCCAGTGCACGGGCCTGGCCGGCTCAGCGCGGATCTGCTCGATGATCTTGGCGACCGGGATCGCCCGGCTCGAGCTGGCGTTGCGGCTGAACATGCGGTGGGTCATGAACTCCGCGTGGATGAAGCGCGGGTAGCGCAGCTGGAAGGTCGTGATGACCTTCCCCTTGACGCTCGCCGACTTCTCGATGACTTTGGCCTCGATGGTCATTTACCAGGCCCCCACCCAGAAGCCCAGCCCGTGGACGATGCCGATCGGGAAGAAAATGGCGCCAGCGATGAGGAAACCCCAGGTGGCGGCCTTGATGCACATGACGACGTGCGTGAGCCAGCCGCCGAGAAAGACGAGCGTGAAGATGAGGCTGATCAGTGCGCCTCCGCGTTGGTTCTTCATGGTCAGGCCTTTCGTGCGACGGGGCGTGCGACGCGCACGGACGGGCCGCCGGGAGCACGCGGCGCCTTGACCTCGGGCGGGACCACGCCCTCGCCTGCGTACTCGAGGCGCTTCGAGGAGATCCAGCTGCCGGCCGGCAGCTGGTCCTGGAAGAGCTGGGGATTCGGGTTGTGCTTGGGCACGACCTGGAACGACACGCAGCCGTTCATGTGGGTGGCCGACTCGACGGCGATGCCGGTGAAGCCGGTGACCACGTCCTTGACCAGGTTGCCGAGCACCCAGCCGAACTTGCGAGGCGCCGGCGTGATCTCGACTTCTTCCGCGCCGACCGGCGGCTTGGCCGCCACCAGGTTGTGCTGGTCCATCTGCATCGCTTCGGGGTAGGTGCCGTCCTCCTTCACGCGCGGCGACAGCACGAACTGCACGTTGCCGCCGAACTGTTCGATGCGCTGGGTCACCAGGCCGGTGAACCCGCTGGCCTTGTCCTGGGCGAAGCGCCCGAGCTTGATCGTCATTGACTCTCCTTGAAAAATGGGAGGCAGGTGCGGGAATCGAACCCGCGTCTCCCGGACCTCCGCGGTCCGGCGATCTACCATTGACCTAACCCTGCTTGCGACAGCGGCCTCGACGGCTCGTGACCCTCGTGTTGAGGCCGCTGTCGAAAGCGCCCCGAGCGGGGCGCGGGCATCACGCGGCCTGGTTGGCTGCGATGTCGTTGGCCGCCTTCGGCTTGGGCGTGCGCTTCTTGCGCAGCAGCACTTCCTGATTCAGCGCGGCCAGGATGGCGACGCGGTTCTCGTAGAGGAAGTCGTCGAGCGCAACCAAGCGCTCGCCGTCGGTGTCGGAGTAGACGGACCGGCCGCCAAACGAATCGGCCAGGGCCTTCTTGGTCTTGAGCTCCAGTTCATGGGTGACCGCGGCCTTCTGGCTGTTGTGGGTCTTACCGTCGCTCGAGACGTAGCCGGTGAACTTCTTGATATCGGACATGGGTGTTGATTTCTCCTGATGCTGATGCTGATGAAACTGGTTGAGCGCTTAATAACTCAGCGCTTACACACATTATAGGGCGGTCGTGTGCGGCGCTGAGCTGGATTCACTTCACCATTCGAGGCCGCTCTGGTCGTAGTCCACGACCGTGGTCTCAAAAAAGTTCTGGCGAGAGCCGTTGACCTTGAAGAACGCGAAGAACCACGGCGCGGGGTTGGCCACGCCCGGGTACAGGTCCGGCGCGCCGGGCTTCACGATCTGCCAGCGCAGGTTGGCCAGGTACTTCGGGAAGGCGTCCATCATCGAGGGCGTGAGGCCCGGGATGCCGCTGCCCACCATGTGCCTGCCCCAGCCGCACTCGAGATCCACCGCCCCGCGGAACAGCGCCTCCGCGTCCTGGTAGAAGCTCGCGTCGTACAGGTGCGGGTTCTCTTCGCGGAAGGCCCCGTGCATGTGCGCAAAGAGATTCAGGTGGGTGCCGCCCTCGTCCCGCGCGATGTACTTGATGTTGTCGGCGCTGGCCAGCATCTTGCCGTTCTGCGCGAGCGCCCCGAACACCAGGAAGGCGTTGTAGAAGTAGATGCCCTCCAGGATCAAGTTGGCCACGATGGCACGCGCGAACGTCGCCGGGGTCGGGTCACCCTTCAGGATGTCCGACTGGCTCATGATGTAGGCGTTCTTTTGCGCCAGCAGGCCGTCCCGCTCGAAGGCCAGGTAGATCTCCTCGGGGTTGAGCGACACCGCCTCGATCATGGTCTGATAGACCCGCACGTGCATGTACTCTTCGGCCGCCTGGCGCGCGAGCGCCCCGCTGACCTCCGGCGCCGTGACGTGCTGGCCGATGTTCTGGACCAGGTTGTTGAACTGGTAGCCGTCCAGGTTCGACACGAAGGCCAGCGCCAGATCGTAGGCGCGCCGCTCTTCGGGCCTCAGCTGGGTGAGGTAGCACTGCTTGTCGCCACCCATCGGAACCTTCTTCTCGGTCCAGAAGTTGGCGACCATCTCCTCGTGGATGTCGACCGCCCACTGGAACTTCACGCGGCTCATGTTCATGAGCCGGTCCTCGGGCCCGAAGGCCAGGCGGCGCGCGTTGGTCGTCGCGGTGGAGCTCATTGGCACGCCTCGCAGTCGGGGTTGTCGATGCTGCAGAAGTTGGCGCTCTCGGGCTGCGGCAGGGCCGAGGTGGCGGGCGTGGCCGGCACGCCCTTCTGCACTTGCTTGGACTGGCTGCGCAGGTAGTAGGTGGTCTTCAGGCCTTCCTCCCAGGCCTTCATGTAAATCTCGGCAAGGTCGCGCCCCTTGGTGCCCTGGCGAATGAAGACGTTCAGGCTCTGTGCCATGTCGATCCACTTCTGACGCTTCGCGCCCGAGCGGATGACCCAGATCGGCTCGATCTCGAACGCCGTCTTGAGCAGTCGCGGGTCGCTCGTGTGGCGCGTGCAGGGGTCCAGCACCAGGAACTTGCCGCTCATGTTGCCCTCGAGACGCTCCAGCTCGAAGATCGGCTCGTTGCACGGCGTCGTGCCCGCAATCACGCTGATCGTCGCGGTCGGGGCGATGGCCATCGTGTTACTGTTGCGCATGCCCTGGAGGCGCACCTTGTCGGCCAGCGCATCCCAGGTGGCCATGCCGAAGATGTTGGAGGTCTGGTCCCGGGCGGTGTAGATCGGCAGCAGGCCGCGGCTCCACTTCGAGCCCTCGAAGGTTTCGTAAGCGCCGCGCTCGCGCGCCAGGTCGGACGACGCGTCGATGGCGTAGTAGCTCACGATCTCCAGCGCCTCGTCGGAGAACTGCACGCCCGCTTCGCTGTCGAAGGCGATCCCAGCGATGACTTTCGCCTCGGTCTCGCCCATGACGCCCAGGCCGACGGGCCGGTGCTTCAGGTTGGACGCCTTCGCGCGATCGGAGGGGTAGTAGTTCAGGTCGATCACGTTGTCGAGCATGCGCATCAGCGTGCGGACGGTTCGACGGACCTTCTGGGTGTCGATCACCATCACGCCCGTGGACGACTCGACCATGTGGCGCGCCAGGTTGATCGAGGCCAGGTTGCACACGGCGGTCTCGCTGTCGCTGGTGTTGAGCGTGATCTCCGTGCACAGGTTGGAGCTGTGCACCACGCCCACGTGGTCCTGCGGCGAGCGGCGGTTGCACTCGTCCTTGAAGGTGATCCAGGGATGGCCGGTCTCGAACAGGTTGGTCAGGATGTGCTTCCAGACCTCGACCGCCGGGCGCTGGCTGACCGCCTTGCCGGCACGCTCCAGCTGCTCGTAGCGCAGCTTGAAGGAGTCGCCGTAGAGCTCGTGCAGCTCCGGGTGCAGGTTCGGCTGGAACGTCGACCAGACGCCGCCCTCGCGCACCCGCTGCATGAACAGATCGGCCACCCATGCGGCCGGGAAGATGTCGTGCGTACGCATGCGGTCGTCGCCGAACTCCTTCTTGAGCTCGCAGAAGTCCCAGAAGTCGGGATGCCAGACCTCGAGGTACGGAGCGAACGAGCCCTTGCGCTTGCCGCCCTGGTTGACCGCCACCGCCGTGCTCTCGTACGGCTTGAGGTAAGGGATGACGCCCGAGGACTTGCCGTTGGTGCTAACGATGCGACTGCCTGCGCCGCGCACGCGGGTCCAGTCGGTGCCGATGCCGCCGGCGAACTTGCTCAGCCGGGCCGACTCTTCGATCGTGCCGTAGATGGACGCGTAGCGGCTCACGCCCCGGGCGATGTCCTCGTCCTCGACGCTGATCTGGTCGTTGACGGTGTTGAGGTAGCAGCTGGACAGCTGGCTGCGCACGCTGCCCGAGTTGAACAGGGTCGGGGTGCTGGTCAGGCCGTCGAAGTTGGACAGCAGGTTGTAGAACTCGATGGCGCGATCGGTCGGGCTTTCTTCGTGCAGCGCCAGGCCCATGGCCACACGCATGAAGAAGTGCTGCGGCAGCTCGATGATGTTGTCGTTGGTGTCGCGGACCAGGTAGCGGTCCACCACGTTCTGCAGGCCGATGTAGTCGAACTGGAAGTCACGGTCCGGGTCGATGGCACTGTCCAGCGCCTTGAAGTCGAACAGGCGCATGTTCCTGGCGTAGCGACCAGCTGCTTGGCCGCGTTCGATCACCGAGCGCATCGAGGGGTAGGTGTTGCCCCCGGTGGCGCGCTTGTACGTCTCGGCCAGCAGGTAGCGGGCCGCGACGAAGGTCATGTCGGGGTTGTCGCGACTGATCAGACCCGAGGCGGCCTTGATCTGGGCGCGGAAGATGTCCTGCGTCGACATGCCGTCGAAGATCAGGAACTGCACCTGCTCCTTGAGCAGGGCCAGGTCCACGTTCAGGCCTTTGGTGGCGAAGTGGTCCAGGCGGTCGATTTTGGATTGGTCGAATGGCTCGCGCGAGCCATCCCGCTTGATGACGGTCATGTATTCCTAGGGGAGACGAAAGAGAGAGGGTCTATTTTAGGTTAGTCAGTAATGACACACCATATAAGGCGGTCAGGCAGCCCTCGCCCCGTAGACCGCCATCATCTGCATGAACTGGGTGGTCTGCACGCATGCGGCTACCGCGGCGCACGCGTCGGCCATGTGCTCGTTGTCGTTGGTCAGCACCTGCTCGCCCTTGAGCTTGCGAGTGTTCCATTGGAGATCCGGAGCTTGCTTTCGGGCCCACTCCATCATCTCTTCCTTGGATGCCTTCGGGTCTCCCACGCTCGCCAGCTTCACCTCGCGGGGCGTGACCTCGATGATGGGCACCGGCACGGTCGCAAGCAGCATCGTGCTGAAGCCGAAGCTGAGCGCAGCCCGCGCGCTCTGCGCGCCGGTCGGGACTTCGCCCGTGACGAGATTCGGCTTCCAGCGCGCGATCGTTGCATGCAGGCCGCGGTGCAGCTGCCGGCAGCTGACCAGGTCGGCAGAGTTCTGGCGCTGCAGCTTCGTCTTCTCCGCCGCCTTGGTCTGCACCATATCGATGTCGGTGAACCGATAGTCGCCGGTGAGGATGTCGACCTCCGCGAGACACATGCCAGTGTTCCGCAGGCTCGGGTCGATGCCCATGATCTTGAGGATGCTCATTCTTTCCTTATAGGTGGTTGAAATCGACGGACTTTTTCGGCTACCAAGCGCCCCACTCTTCGCTGGCCTGCAGCTCCTCGCGCTTGAGCGCGGGCGCGAAGGCCTGCGGCCCCTGCTTCTTGGCCAGCAGCGCCGGCACGGCCGACTGGGACGCGGCCACCCAAGCCTCGAGGCCATCGAAGTGGAGAAAGGCGCTGTCCATTTCGAGCGTCATGTTCGCGAAGCCCTCGGACAGCAGCTTCAGGTTGGAGGGCGCGGGCACGAACGTCGCCTTCAGGGCGGTGGTGTTGCGGTGCACGTTGGGCTCCTGGAACACCGACTGCAACACCAGCTCCTCCCCGCCAGCAAAGACCCACTGCGTGGCGCTAGAGACCTTCGATGACCCCATGCGAACACGCGCCGGCAGCGAGGCGTTGTCCACCTTCAGGACCAGCGGCTTCTCCTTGAGCGCCATGTTCATTTGCATGATCCAGGTCTTGATGACCTCGGGCCCGCCCTGGTCTGCGATCTGAAGTCCGGTCAGTCGCACAGCGCGCCCTCCACGGTCGAGACGCCGTCGGCCTTGGTGACGGTGGTCACGTTGTCGATCCAATCACCGAGCGAGTTGTGGCTGATGACGATCACCGTGCCTCGCTCCCGGGCCTTGCGCTCGAGGATGGTCATGAGCCGCTCGAGGCCCGAGCCGTCGAGCGCGTCATCCACTTCGTCGCCGAACCAGATGTCAATCGGCTGCGTCGCGCGGCTGGCCACCAGGTCCTGCAACGCGAGCGCGGTGGCAAGGCGGACCTTGCGCTTCTCCCCGCCCGAGAGGCCTGCGAACGAGTCCGCGCCCTTGCTGTGCGTGACCTCGATGCTGAATTTCTCCTTCAGGTCCCCGCTGGCCGACTTCGTCAGGGTAGTCCAGATCGCCTGCATGGCGCCGTCGCTGAGCACCGAGAGGTAGTCGGCGGTTCGGGCATTCAGGAACGGCGTGACCGTGTCCAGGATCTGGGCGCGCACGCCCGCCGGCCCGTAGACCTTGACCACGCTCTCGGCGACTTCCAGCGCAGCGGTCGCCTTCTCGATCTCCGCGGCCCAGCTGGCCACCTGGCTGTTCTCGTCGACCAGGCGGGCCTCGAGCTCCTCGACGACCGTCTGCTCGGGGTTCACGGCCGCTTTCGCGTTCTCGAGGGCCAGCTTTTCCTGGTCGTAGGTCTGCTTGGCCGTCTGGGCGGCCCGCAGGGTAGATTGGAAGGTCGCCTGGGTGGCCTGCAGGGCAGTGCGCTCCTGTTCCAGAGCACTCACGTCCGGCACGGCGTCCTGGGCCGCTTTGGTGGCGGCCTCTGCCGCCTTCTTTGCCTTGACCTGCTCGGTCACCCGGGCCACGAGCGCATCGAGCGCCGCTTTCGCGGTCGCGATGTGACCCTGCTTGTGCTGCACCCATTCGTCCAGCTTGTCCAGCGAGCCGGGGGTGCCGCATTCCCCACAGGGCTTCGAGACTTCCGCGGCGGCATTGTTCAGCTGCGCCGTCAGGTCATCCACCTTCTTGCGGGCAGCATGCAGCGCGTGCAGTTCGATGGCGCGCTCGGCCGCGCCCTCAGCCTTCACCGCGGCGTGGGCTGCGCGCTGCAGCTCGGCGTGCTTGCCGAGCTCGACGCCGATCACCGCCAGGCGGGCTGCCGCTGCATCGTGGCCCGGCTTGAGCGATTGCGCACTCACGGCCTGTTGCGTTGCCGCCGCTTTCGCGGTGGTGACGCGAGCCTCCAGACCAGCGATCACGCCGGCACGACCGTCATCCCACAGCTTGGCCTTGTCGCGCCGCAGCTGCAGGGCACTCTCGGTCCGCACCAGGCTGGTCTTGACGGTGTCGAGCCGTGCGACGTGCCCGTCCAGCACGTTCTTCGCGCTGGTCAGGCGAGCGCGGGCCACGTTGTAGGCACGCTCGATGCGCTGCAGGCCGGCACCCTCCTCGATCAGGCGTTTGAGCTCGCGGTCGCCCATCTTGGGCAGGTCGGGCATGGCCTCCTGGCCGCTGTAGACCGCGGCGATGAAGACCTCGAGGCTGCACCCCAGGATCTTCTCGACCTCCTTCTGGGTCTCGGCGTCGGTGCCCCGGGTCATGTCCACCGAGGGCGCGGCCGGATCGACGATGGCGTACAGGCGCAGGCTGTTCTTGCCCGTGGCGTGCTTGCGGTAGCGCTCGACCTTGTACGTCGTGGCGCCGTTCTCGAGCATGACGATGACGGCGGTGTTCTTCTTCGCCTTGAGGTTGACGACGGCATCACCCTTCACGCCACGTGCGGTGACCCCGTAGAGGCACCAGCAGATCGCATCGACGATCGAGGACTTCCCCGCCCCGTTGCTCGAGGCGGAATCGTCGTCGTTGTTGACGCCTTGAATGAGGTTGAGACCACGGTCTGCCAGCTTCACCGAGCCGGCGGCCACGGTCAGGAAGTTTTCGATGTGTGCGCTGAGAAATTTCATGGGTTCAGTCTCCCGAGGTTTCGACGGACGCGAGCACGTCCAGCGCAGCTGCCGCAACGCGCGCGCTGTCGGCCAGGCCGTTCATGCCCTTGATGAACTCGGCCACCGACGCCTCGAGCGATGCGCCCGTCTTGACCGTTGCAGCTGTGGTGCCGGCCCGGACCGCTGCGGTCTTGGGCATCGGCTGGACCAGCACGGCGCGCGCGCCCATGTCCATGAGCTCCTTGCGGGCCTGCTCGACTTCCTTGCTCTTGTCGGCCTCGACCCGCACGCGGACGTAGTTGCCGTCGACCAGCAGAGGCACGTCATCGGGGTCGACGGTTGCCAGCTGCGCAAGGTCCACGAACTGCGGCAGGTGGCTCTTGCGCCAGCTGACCTCGCCCTCGTCGACGAGAAGGAAGCCGGCCTTCGTCCCGACATCCGACCAGGTGTGGTGCGCGAGCGCCCCGATGCTGATCACCTCGGTGGGCGCCAAGCCGGCCGGGAAGACCTTGTGGTTGTGATAGTGGCCGGAGAAGACCCGGCGGAAGCCGGTCTGTCCCAGCCAGGCCGGATCGAGGCCGTGGGCCGGCAGCCCGTCGATCACGCCGTCGATCGGCGCGTGGAGGATCAGGTCGTAGGTGGAGGGGTCTGCGCCTACAGCTTTGATCTCCTCGATCAGGGTCCCGATCTCGGCCGTCAGTGCGTCGACGCTCTCGTGCCACGGGACGAGCATCGCGCTGCCGCCGAGCTCGGAGACCGACAGCTCCAGCGAGTCGGCAGTGACGCGAACGTATCCGCATTCGAGCGCGGTGACGGCGCTGCCCAGCCGCTCGCTATCACGCCCCGCCAGGTCGTGGTTGCCCGGGATGATGACGAACTGCGTCCCATGCTTCCTGTTGCAGGCCGCGAGGCAGTCGATCAGGCTGTTGAGCACTACCGGGTTGACCGAGCCGCGCACATGGAAGACGTCGCCCGCCATGACGACAGTGTTGCCTCCCTTGGAGGCGAGTTCCGCCGCGGCGCGCTCGATCTCGTCCAGCAGGCCACGCAGGCGGTTGTTGACCCCGTCGGGGTTGGTGGACGCGAACGCGGACCACTGGTGCAAATGCAGGTCAGCCATCAAGGCGTACATCGGGCGGCTCCTTCTTAAAAAAGATTCCCGCGTCTCGCGCGGGCTTGCTTTGATTATAGTTAGACTGTCAGTACTTACTGATTTTTTAGGCGCGGTAGAAGATGTGCTCGCCGAGTGCCTTCACCCGCGTCATCGCCATGCGCCACACCGGCTTCACGCGCTTCGCGTGGTAGAACTTCGCGCCCTGCGTGAAGTCGGGCATCTTGCCCGCGAGGGTCCACTGTGCGATGCGCCAGGCGCGTGCCCAGGCCTCCGGCTCCTTGTTCGTCGGATTGATCAGGTGGGCCGGGATCTCCCAGCCCTTCTTCGTGAGCTTCACGTCCTTCGTCCAGCTGAACTGGTGGCGCTTGAACACCACGTCGCAGACCTTAGCCGGGTCATGCTCGGCGCGGTTGAGCGTGACCAGGGCGACTGCGTACTGGCCCGGGATGAACTCGCCGCGGGCCTCATGGAAAACGTTGAGTGCCAGGCAGAGCGCGGCGGTGGAGATGAGCATGTGACTACCTTTTTGTTTCAGTGGGGACAGTCTCCCCTTGAGGTTTCGGCGCCCTCGCGCTGAGATACATTTCCGTCCATTGCTGGAGCAGGAGTGGCGATGGTCCCGATGCGGTGTGCAGGTTGCGGTGCGAACCTAGAGATTGAGCTGGACATGGGCGTGTTCGCGTGCGCTTTTTGCGGCACCAATCAGCGAGTGGTCACAAAAGGCGGCACGGTGTCGCTTCAGCCCGTCGAGCAGGCCATCAAAGAGGTGCAGCGCGGGACCGATCGCACCGCAGCAGAGCTCGCAATCCCCCGCCTTCAGGCTGAACTAAAGGCCAACGAACTGGCGCGTAAAGCGGCACTTCAGCAGCTGTCTCTTATACACATCTGACGCTGCCGACGATACTCCTTGTGTA
>ERZ1031516.87-NODE-87-length-15014-cov-6.945585_pt1 | contig 15014 bp, 14 predicted proteins | sample MGYA00518047_ERZ1031516 | MGnify/ENA primary metagenome ERZ1031516 (study PRJEB33718, sample SAMN03159945) | human skin metagenome | collected 2014-04-10 | study: EMG produced TPA metagenomics assembly of the PRJNA266117 data set (Human skin bacterial metagenome and... | reverse complement strand
GCAGCGTCAGATGTGTATAAGAGACAGCATATTCGTCGAGCTGCAGCGCATCACCGATGCGTGGATGGCCCGGGCTGGCGAGGCAGACCCAGTCCTGGGGAAAAAGCACCTGCTGGTAGATGCCGCCGCCCAGCCAGGGCACGAAACCGATGGCCAGATCGGCCTCACCCGTTTCCAGGGCCCGCTCGGTATTGCCGTCGATGCGCGCGACTTCCAGGCGAATGCCGGGTGCGTGATTGCGCAGGTACTCGAGAATCTTCGGCAGCAGGGTGATGTGGCTGGCGTCGCTCAGGCACAGGCGAAAGCGCCGCTGTGCGCTGGCCGGGTCAAAACCGATCTCCCAGGCGGTCAGCCGGCGCAGTGATTCGAGTACCTCGCGGCACGGGGTGATCAGGGCGTCCGCCTGGGGCGTGGGTGCCATGCCTGTGGGCGTGCGCACGAACAGCGGGTCGCCAAGCTGTTCTCGGAGCTTGCCCAGCCACAGGCTGATGGTCGGCTGGCTTTGCCCCAGCTGTTCGGCCGTTCGGGTCACGCTGCGGGTGTCGTACAGCACATCGAACAAGAGCAGCAGCTTGGGCTCGGGCAGCGCATCGATCTTGGTCATTATTTAATTTTCTGATGGAGCTATTGGTTTCATTGTATAGCTCAACAATGGGGGCGTGTTTAAGGTGAGAAAAAAAGCAGGAGCGCCTCACCTTGAAAATCTGCATCCTCGGATCCGGTGCGTTGGGCAGCACCTTTGGCGCCGCGCTGAGCGAGGCAGGCCATGAAACCTGGCTGCTGAACCGCGCCGGCGCGCACATAGAGGCCATCAGGCAGCACGGCCTGACGGTGATCGAAGACGATATCGAGCGCAGCGTGCGTATCCATGCCACCTCGCGCGCCGAAGAGGTCGGCCCCGTCGACCTGCTGATCGTGCTGGTCAAGTCGTTCGCCACCAGTGAGGCCATCGCTGGCGCTACTGCGCTGCTCGGGCCACAGACCGTAGTGCTGTCGCTGCAGAATGGCCTGGGCCACGAGGACCTGCTCGCCGACGTGGTCGGGCGTGACCAGGTGATCGCCGGCAAGACCTACGTGGGCGGCGTGCTGCTGGCGCCGGGGCGCATCCGTTGCGGCGTGGAGGGCAAGCAGACCTTTATCGGTGAGCTCGACGGCGAGGTCAGCGCACGCATCAGCCATATCGCCGAGGTGTTCCGCGGCGCCGGCCTGGATACCAGGGTCAGCGAAAACATCCTCGGCACCATGTGGGACAAGCTGCTGGTCAACGTCGCCACCGGCGCGCTGACCAGCATCACCATGCTCACCTATGGCCAGCTCTACAGCGAGCCGTTGCTGCGCGAAACCGCCCTGGCCGCGGTGGGCGAAGCCATCGCCGTGGCACAGGCGGCGGGCGTGACCCTCAGCCTCACCGAGCCGGAGCAGGCCTGGAACCTGGCCAGCGCAGGGCTGCCGGCCTCGTTCAAGACCTCCATGCTGCAGAGCCTGGAAAAGGGCTCGGTCACCGAAATCGACTTCATCAATGGCGCCGTGGTGCGGCTCGGCCAGCGCCATGGCATCGCCACGCCCGTCAACGCCACGCTGGTGGCGTGCGTCAAGGGCATCGAACGCGCCATGGCCGATCAACAACAAGAGGAAACCAAGCGATGAGTATTCCCAAAGCCTATTTGGAACACGTGGCCTTCCCGGTCAGTGATATCCACTGGTACATCAAGTTCTTCCACAACGTGTTCGGCATGACCATGCGTGAAGTGCACGGCACCCTCGAGGAGCCGACCCAGTACTGGACCCTCGGCGGCATGCAGTTCATCAGCCAGCCCGGCTTTGCCGGGCCGGAAGGGCGCATGGGCCACCTGGGCATGATGTGCGAGGACATGGAAGCGGCGCTGGCCGCCGCGTTGCGTTTCGAGGGCGTGACCGTGATGCCCCAGGGCAGTAACTGGCTGCGCCTGCCAGATGGCCTGGCCGTGGAGTTCATCCAGGCCTCGCCGGCCAGCGCAGTGGCCGAAGCCCTGGCGGTGAATGCCCGCGTGGAGGTGTCGGCATGAGTATCGTCGAGAAGTACTGGGACGATGCCCAGGAGGGCGACGAAGCCATCACTCCCAGCTACACCGTGACCAAGCAGCGCATCCTCGCTTACGCCGACCTGACCGGCGACCACACACCGGTGCATGTCGACGAGGAATACGCCAAGGCCAGCCATTTCGGCAGTCTGGTCGCCCACGGGTTGATGGGGCTGTCCATCGCCGACGGCCTGAAGACCCAATGCGAGTACCGCTTTCTGCCCGGCATGTCGCTGGGCTGGACCTGGGATTTTCTGCTGCCCATCCGCGTCGATGACGTGCTGCACGTGAAGATGCGCGTCGGCGCCATGCGTGCCAGCAAGAGCAAGCCGGGCTGGGGCATCGTGGTGCTGCCCTCGGAATTGATCAATCAGAAAGGCGAGGTGGTGCAGCGCGGTGAGCACCGCCTGATGGTGCCGCGCCGGGAGGCCAGCGTATGAGCCAGCCACTGCCGCTCAAAGGCATCCGGGTCATCGACTACAGCCATTTTCTCGCCGGCCCCTATGTGGGCCGCTGCCTGGCGGCCCTGGGCGCCGAGGTGATCAAGGTCGAGCGACCCGGCAGCGGTGATGCCGGCCGGCAGCATGCCTTCATCCTCGACGACCAGCAGAGCGGCTACTTCCTGCAGCTCAACATGGGCAAGCAGGGGGTCAGCGTGAACATGAAGGACCCGCGCGGCAAAGCCTTCATGCACAGGCTCTGTGACAGCGCCGACGTGTTTATCGAGAACTACCGCCCCGGCGCGCTGGACAAGCTCGGCCTGGGTTACAAGGAACTCTCCGAGCGCAACCCGAAACTGGTGTATTGCTCGATTTCCGCCTACGGCCACACCGGTCCCGATGCGCACCGGGCAGGTTTCGGGCTGATCGCCGAGGCCAAGAGCGGCATCATGCAGATGGTCGGCACGCCCGGCGAGGCACCGCCGCTGCTGCGCATTTCACTGGGCGACATGTACACCGGCATCCATGCGGTGGCGGCCATCAATGCCGCCCTGCTGGGGCGCGTGAGCAGCGGCAAGGGCCAGCACATTGACATGGCGCTCTACGACACCCTGGTGTCGATGCACGAGTACGCGGTGCAGTGCTACACCCTGTCCGGCGGGCAGATCCTGCCCCAGCAGACCGGTCATGACATGCCGACCTCGACGCTCTATGGCGTATTCCGCGCCGCCGACGGCGACCTGGTGATCGCCGCCCAGGTCGACGATTCCTGGAAGCGCTTCGCCGCACTGGTCGAGGCCGATGCCGGGGTGGCCGGGTTCAGCAGTGACACGCGCTTGCATACCCCCAACGGGCGCAACGAGCATCGCGAAGAAATCCTCGCCGTCGTGCGCCGCTGGGTCGGCGCCAACCCGGTGGCCCGCCTGCTGTCGCTGCTCGACGAGGTGGACGTGCCGAGCGCCAAGGTGCAGCGCATCGACGAAGTGGTCAATGACCCGCAGATCCAGGCCCGCGGCATGATCCTCGAGCAGCAGCATCCGCGCTACGGCACCCTGAAGTTGCCGAACCTGCCGTTCCGCTTTTCCGATTGCGATACCACGGTCACCCGCGTCGCGCCGGACCTGGGCGAACACAACGCGCAGGTCGCCGCGCAACTGGGCTTCAGCCTCGAGGAAATCACTCGGTTGCAGGCAGACGGTGTGCTGTACAGCCATGGAGAACAAGCATGACAGACCAATACGCGGTGATTGGCAACCCCATCGGCCACACCAAGTCGCCACTGATCCACGGGCTGTTCGCGCAAAGTTGCGGGCAGCAGATCGAGTACAGCGCCATCGAAGGCTCGGCCAGCGACTTCGCCGGTGACGTGGCGCGTTTCCAGGCCCAGGGCGGGCGCGGTATGAACATCACCGCGCCGTTCAAGCTGCAGGCCTTCGAGCTGGCCACCCAGCCCAGCGAACGGTCGCGCCTGGCGCGGGCCGCCAACGCCTTCAAGTTCGAGGGCGATGCAGTGCTAGCCGAGAACTTCGATGGCGTCGGCCTGCTGCGCGATATCGAGCACAACCTCGGCCAGCCGCTGGCAGGGCGCAGGGTACTGCTGCTCGGCGCCGGTGGTGCGGTGCGTGGTGCCTTGCTGCCGTTCCTGGCGGCCGGCCCGGCGCACCTGGTCCTGGCCAATCGCGACATGGCCAAGGCGCGGGTGCTGGAGAGCGAAGTGAATGACCCGCGCCTGCTTCTGAGCACCTACGAAGACCTGGCCGGGCAGTCGTTCGACCTGGTCATCAACGCTACCTCGGCCAGCCTGACTGGCGAGCTGCCACCGGTGCCGGAAGCGGTGTTCGGCAACGCGGCGCTGGCCTATGAGCTTGCCTACGGCAAAGGGTTGACGCCGTTTCTGCAGGTGGCCAGGAAAGCCGGCGTGAGCACTCTGGCAGACGGCGTGGGCATGCTCGTCGAGCAGGCCGCCGAAGCCTTCGCGTGGTGGCGCGGTGTGCGCCCGCAAACCGGGCCGGTAATCCAGCAACTCAGCGTGCCGCTGGCGTGAAGGAGCAGACGATGAAGGTACTCATGCTGCACGGCATAAACCACAACATGTTCGGCAAGCGCGACCCGCTGCAATACGGCACCATCACCCTGGCCGAAATCGACGCGCGCCTGGGCGAGCTGGCCGCGTCCCTGGACGTGGAAATCGAGAGCTTCCAGAGCAACTACGAAGGTGCCATGTGCGAACGCATCCACCAGGCCTACCTGGAAGGTAGCGACGCGGTGCTGATCAACGCCGGTGCCTGGACCCACTACAGCTATGGCATCCGCGACGCGCTGGCGATCCTCAGCGTGCCGGTGGTGGAAATCCACATGTCCAACATCCATGCCCGCGAAGCCTTCCGCCACCACTCGGTATTCGCCGACGTGGTGCGCGGGCAGATCAGCGGCTTTGGCGTGGACAGCTACCTGCTGGGCTTGCGCACCGCGGTAACGGCGGTGCGCGGCGAACAGGCGTGAGCTGCGCCAGCGCACGGCTGTGAACCTTGCGCAGGGCGGTGGTCGAATGGGCTGCACGGCGTGTGGCCCGGTCGGTTTCCACACGGCTGCCGGCACGCCAGAATGTCTGGCCGCTTATTCAGCCTCTGCTCGAAATGTCGAGCAGTCCACCAGCAAGGATCGCCCATGAGTTTTTTCCGCAAGTTGTTCGGCCTGTCTTCCAAACCGTCCGCCGAGGCTGAATCGCCCGCTGCGCAATCCGCCGAGATGCCTGCCAGCGCCAGCGCCGCCGAGGTGGCCAACCAGGCAGCCCGCGAGGCCAGTACCGAGTGTCTGGATCGCCACTGGCAGGGTGTTGGCACCGTCGAGCAGGACGTGCTCGGCTATCTGATCAGCCCCAGTTTCACCGGCGGCCCGCAGTGGCCGTCGACCCGTCAGGCCTACCGTGTGGTGCGCCGTGGCGAGTCCATCCTCCTGGCGACCGACGGCCTTTCCGATCCGTTCGATGACGTGGAGGGCATGGGCAACGGTTTCGAAATGGAGCTGTTCCTGGAAACCGCCGACATTCCCGTGCACGCTCGAGGCAAGCCGGGCGAAGTCGACCCGCTCAAGTACAGCTGGGCCTTCGAGTTGCTCCAGCACGTGGCCGGTACAGTGGCCGGTGCCGGCGGTATCGTCGAGCAGATCGAGCAGCACGGCGTGCTGTCCCTGGAGCTGCCCGGCGTGAGCCAGTCGCAGCATATCGGCGAGCAACTGACCGCACACTTCATCAGCGACGACGATGCTGTCGGCGTATTGCTCGGCGGCCCCGCGGCGGACTTCCCGACGCGCCTGGACGATATGCCGCTGTCACCGGTCAGCCTGATTGCCGTGGTGCTGATCACTGCCAGTGAACTCGACTACGTACGTGCCGGTGGTCGAGCTGCCCGTGAGGACCTGGTGCAGCGCCTGCAGGCTGCCGGCGTTGGCCATCGCAGCGACCTGCAGCGCGCCAGCGTGGTGTAAGCCGCGCGCCTCGCAGCAACGCCGATAGGTGCGGTTCGTGAGGCTGGCCGGGGCGCTCGATTGGTCAGGCACTTTCGTTGCCCGGGCGGGTAAACGAGTACCGATCGATGTCGGTCCTGAGCTGCCAGCCTTGGCTTTGCCAGTAACGGGCCGCCGCCAGGTTGGTCTTGAAAACGTCCAGATGGCATTTGTGTATGCCGAGGTTCTCTAGGCTCGAAAGACAACGTTCGACCAGTGCGTTGGCGATGCCCTGGCGCCGATATTCGGGGAGCACGAGCAGGTGCTGCAGATACCCGCGACGCCCGTCATGGCCGCACATGACGCACCCGCATAACACGCCCTCGGCCTCCGCAACGAAGCTCATCCCCGGGTTTCGCGCCAGGTAGCGCGCGGTCGATTCCCGCGAGTCTGCATCGCGCAACGAGATACCGGGCGTCGATCTCATCATTTCCATGACCGCGTCGTAATCGTCCAGGGTCATCACACGAATACTGAACATTGGCGCCTCGCTTCAGGGGCTGGCTGGTCAGGCTAGCATTTGAGCGCGGCAGGTTCAGCTGGGTATTGATCCTTTCGAGCAGCCGCTCCAGGTCGCTCATGTTCACTGCGATCACCCTTAATGATGCAGGAGCCGATGCCTCTGACAGGGGGCATTCGAGCACTTCCGGGACTGACTCCAGCAGCTTCAGGAACATGGTCTTGGCCGGTTGGGGCACTGTCATGGCCACCCTCAACTGCCCTCGACCGGCAGCTGTCCGACTCGACGCTGACTGCCATCAGCAGGGAAGGGTGGCCACGAATTCCGTGCCATGGGCGTCGTTCGAGGTAACCCCGAGGGTTCCACGGTGCCCCAGGCATATTTGATTGGCGATGTAGAGCCCCAAGCCTAGCCCCTCCTTGCGGCTACCCACTTCGGGCCGTCTGAATGGATGAAAGAGCCAGGGCAGCACGTCTTCGGGTATGGCGACGCCTCGGTTGTGCACCGACAGCACCAGGCTTTGGTTAACCGTGTAGATACGCACCGCAACCGGCTCGCCCTTCGCTCCGTGAGTAATGGCATTGTCGACCAGGTTGACAAGCAGTTGACCCAACCGATCGGGGTCGCAATTGAGCCCGGGTGGAATGCTCAGGGTGTCCTGGATCACTGCGCAAGGGTGCACGACCCTGAGCTCCGTAAGCACGGCGTCGAACTGCTCCTGAAGATTGTCTGTCACGACCGGTTTGATGGGGATACCGCCGGCCAATTCGCCGCGGGCGAAATCGAGTACGTCCTCGATCAAAACGCCCATGCGCACCGCACTCTGGCGTACCGCCCGGATCAACTTCAAGTTACGTGGCTCATCGACCCTGGTTTCGAGTAACTCGGCACTTAAACGTACCGCACTCAAAGGTGTACGCAGGTCATGCGCCAACACCGCCACGAACTGCTCGCGCAGTACCCCGGCTTCATGGGCATCCTCGAGCGCCTGCCCGGACGCAAGCAAGTCCTTGTGCAGATCGAGGTTCATGGCGATCAACTGGGCATAGAGCCCCATCGTTTTCAGCACGGTGCTTTCATCAAAGCTGGCGGGCGCCGGGTCTATCGCACAGAGCGTGCCGAAGAACTGCCCGTCCGCGGTGACGATGGGGATGGAGACGTAACTCTCGAGGCCATACAACTTCGGAGTGTGGTGCACCGAGAAAAGCGGGTGACTGCTCGCATGGGTGAAGATGACCGGCTTTCGATTCTGGCGGATCTCATGGCAAATCGTGGTTTCTAGCTCGAGCTGGCTTCCGGGTATCAAACCGAAATCAATCGAGTCATCGACCGCGCATGTCACCCAGTGCCTGTCCGTAACCCGTGCAACAGCAGCGAAACGCATGCCTGTCGCTTGCTTGACCATTTCGAGGATCAGCGGCACGGACTCGATTTTCTGAACGGCTGCTATGGCCGCGGAAAAGCCTGGCGCTTCCTGATGCATGGTAAGGGGGGCTGTCACGGGTATTTAATCGCTGTAGGAAGGCGCATCGAGGTGGCGAGGCTGCAGCCTTGGCAAGAAGCTCCAGGCAGAGCACGGCTAGGCTAAGCTGCGCTGCAGGTATTGTCCACTTCAGGCGACGGTGCGCATGCGTGGGTTACAACCTTGGGAGAGCGCCCACGACAGTGTCACCTATCGCCCTGACATCGGCATAGCGGCCGCCTTACAGGGGCTTGGCATTGCCTACCATTTCGAAGAGAAGAGGTGGGCGAGCTTTTGGCCCAGGGCGGCCGGTGCAAGCCCTTGGCGATTGCTCGATCCGGCGGCCAGGGTTGTTTCTCTATCGCCCGAATCGCAACACCGTGCGGTAACGTGATGGAGGCATCCGATCAGGTGCAAGGGCTTGCCGAACAAGCACACGATATCAGCAAGGTGCTCGATGTGATCCGCAACGTGGCCGAGCAGACCAATCTGCTGGCCTTGAACGCCGCCATCGAGGCCGCCCGTGCGGGGGAGCATGGCCGTGGTTTTGCGGTGGTGGCCGATGAGGTACGCGCCCTGGCACATCGCACCTCGGCGTCGACCCAGGAGATCGAGCAGATGATCGGGGCGATCCAGGCCGGTACCGACAAAGCCGTGCAGGCAATGCGTAGCAGTAGCCAGGATGCGACCAATACCTTGCAGGTCGCCGATGAGGCGCGTGTCGCCCTGGAGCAAATCGTCGAATCCATCGGCATGATCAACGAATGCAACCTGCAGATCGCCACCGCGTCGGAACAGCAGGCCCGTGTGGCCCGAGAGATGGACGGCAACCTGGTGAGTATTCGCGATCTGTCGATCCAGAGCTCCTCGGGCGCGAATCAGACGGCCTCGGCGTGCAGCGAACTGGCACACCTGGCGCAGGGGCTGAATACCCTCGTCGGGCGTTTCAAGCTCTCCGTCTGAGCTACAGGCGCAAGATCCGGCAGGCGATATCTATCACCATTTCGTGCGGCATGGAGCGCTGCCCGGAAATCCTCCGCCCTGTTCCACATCCTGAAGCCGTCACGCATGCCGGAGGTTTCGCGGTGCTCGCTGCAGGCATCAGCGCCAGAACGGAAGAGGGGCGCAGCTACCAGGCAGCCCTTGCCTCCGCAGCGACCTTGAATACCCGGCGCATCTGCTAGGATCGTCGCACGCAGCAGGGACAGGAGTGCAGTGCGTGAGCCGGAAAAGCTCAAGTGACGACAGTGTTTTCAACGGGGTCAGCTTGATCATCGCTGCGGTATTTGTGCTGTCGCTAGCCGACGCAGCGGTCAAATACTTCAGTTCAGCGCTACCGCTATGGCAGCTGTTTCTTATCGTGTCGTGCCTGTCAGTGCCGGCACTTGCTGCGTGGATTGGGAGCCGGAGCAAAACAGCGCGGATCGGTATCGCTTCAGTGCGCTGGATTATGATCAGGAGCCTGCTGCTGTTGCTGATGTGGGTAAGCTATTACTCGGCTCTGCCCCTGATCCCTCTATCCGTCGCCGCCGTGGCAATCTACACGACACCCATTTTCATCGCGCTTATCTCTACCCGCTACGCAGGCGAGTCGTTATCACCATTGGGTTGGGCTGCGGTAGCAATCGGCTTTTCGGGCGTTGCCCTGGTGCTGCGTCCTGGTGCAGAGGCATTTTCCCCAGCCGCGCTGCTGCCTGTCATAGGTGCTGTCTTCTATGCACTGGCGATGGTGGTGACCCGGCGCCACTGTCGCAATGAACATCCTCTGGTCTTGGCATTTGGGCTGAACATCGGGTTCTTGGGCGCGGCCATCATCGGGGGGATCGCATCACTGATGGTCAGTGATGTCACCGCTGCCCGCGCCCAGTTCCTGCTTTCTCCATGGCAGTCGCTTGGGTGGCAGCAACTGTTTTTCATCGTGGGTTATGCCTGTGCCCTGGTCTTCATCAACACCGCCACCGCCAGGGCCTATCAAATTGCGCCTTCGGCACTTGTCGGCACCTTTGACTACGCCTACCTGGCCTTCGCCTGCCTCTGGGGCTACCTGTTGTTCGGTGAGGTTCCAGACATGTTCACCTGGGCAGGAATGCTGTTGATTCTGATAGCGGGCCTGCTGGTTATCCGCGCCCAGAACGGGCGGCGATAGACCGCTTCTGACCAGTGCCCCTACCTGAATAGCTGCCGTTTCCGAGGCCATACGCGGAAAAGCAGTACAGAAAGCCGAACCAGTACCCGCTCCGCTTCAAAAGCGGACTGTGGGACGTTGGCGGGTTAGTCGGCGTTTTTTCCAATCGCTATTGACCTTGTAGTGGCTACAGCCTTCATCCTTCGCGTGCTAAGGGCAGTTTTGCCATTGGCATGGACTCTTCAAGCTGGAGTTATTCGATGGATGATCCTCAGCCAAACCCTTGGCTCCCATTATTCTGCGCTTGGCTGCTGGCCTTGATCGCCACACTGGGCGTGTTGTTTGTTGGTGAGGTGATGGGCCAGGCGCCCTGCAATCTCTGCTGGTTTCAGCGCGCGTTCATGTTTCCGCTGGTGCCCGTGCTCGCGGTTGCCTGCTTCCTTTGCGACGCGGGTGTCTGGCGCTATGCGTTGCCGCTCGCGGTGCTTGGCTGGCTGGTCGCGCTGTACCACAACCTGTTGTATTTCCGGGTCGTTCCTGAGGCCATCAAACCCTGTGGCATGGGGCCGTCGTGCTCCGGCTCCGACATGATGGTGTTCGACAGCCTGCCACTCCCGCTACTTTCCCTGGGCGTATTCAGCCTGATCATCGTTCTTCTGTTAATCGTTCGCCGGAGATTGTCCGCATGAGCCGCCGTACCCTGGTCGTCGTCATTGGCATCATTGCCGTTATCGGTTTTGCTCTCGCAGCGTTGTTCTACCCGGGCCAGCCCGCGTCGGATTATCTGCCTGCAGAGGCCGCCCAGCCGGCCGAGGCGCCAACCGCGCAGAACCTGGTGCGTTTCCATTCGCCAAGCTTTGGCCCGGCGGATGCACGGGTGACGGTGGTCGAGTTCTTCGACCCCTCCTGCGAGGCCTGCCGCGCGTTCTATCCAATCGTCAAACAGATGATGGACAAGCACCCGCAGGATATTCGTGTGGTCGTCCGCTATGTGCTCAACCACGAGGGGTCGGAAGAAGCGGCACGAATCATCGAGGCGGCCAGGAAGCAGAATCTGTTCGTGCCGGTGCTCGAGGCGCTGCTCGATTCGCAGCCTGCCTGGCATGACGATGCGCAGGTGATGGCCGGCTGGGAAGCGGCAGAGCGTGCCGGGCTGGATGTGCAAAAGGCGCGGGGGCAGATGCATTCAGCGGACATAAACGCTGCCCTCAGCAAGGACGCCGCCGATGCCCAGCGTCTCGGCATACGTGGCACGCCCACGTTCTTCGTCAACGGTCGTGTACTCACTCAGTTCGGGGCACAGCCGCTATACGACCTGATCAGAAGTGAAATCGACAAGCCGCGTTGATCAGCAGCTTGTGGTTCCTCACTGCGCCGCCGATGGTCACGTGCACTTTGCTTGGCAGAGGGGGCGAGCTCGGATCTTGGACATGATGCCCACGGGCGGTAACCCTTGAGGCAGCGCTTCGCTGCTATCTGCATCCATATCCGTGATCGCCCTTGGCAGCCACTGGAAAAAGCCCGGTGAGGGCACACGAAAGCCGCCTGATACACCTGTCCATGTCAGCGACCCTCGTCCGAGGGGAAAACCAGGTTACTGCCAGCGCAGGTCAGTGTTTATTTACGTTTAATTTATGCATCACGGGCTTGGCGCAATAGAGACTTTACGGCCATAGATTCAAGAATGCCTCGGTCGCCAGTACGGCATTGAAGGCATGGATCATGACTGAATTTCTGTTCGTTTTTGGCTTGGCCATCGCGCTCGCATGGCCACTGGGTCGCTACCTGGCGGCCATCATGCGCGGCGCGCCGATGCGCGGGGATCGCCTGTTCGTGCTGCTGGAGCGCCCGCTTTATCGACTGCTGGGCGTAAACCCTGCCCAGGGCATGGGCTGGAAGACCTACGCCGGCGCCTTCCTGCTGAGCAACCTGGTGCTCGGCCTGCTGGTCTGGCTGATGCTGATGAACCAGCAGTGGCTGCCGCTCAATCCCAATGCGGCCCCCAACATACGCTGGGATCTGGCGCTGCACACCGCCGTCTCGTTTCTGACCAACACCAACCAGCAGCACTATTCCGGGCAGGCGCAGCTTTCCTACCTGGCGCAAATGAGCGCCATCGTGGGCCTGCAGGTGATCACACCGATGATGGGCCTGGCCCTGGTGGTGGCGACGCTCCGTGGCCTGTTCGGCGGTCGCCGGCAGGTGGCCAAGGACGAAGCCGCCGATGTCGGTAACTTCTGGGCCGATCTCATTCGCCCGACCGTGCGCCTGTTTCTGCCGCTGTGCCTGGTGCTTTCGGTATTGCTGACCTGGCAAGGCGTGCCCTCCACCCTGGATGGCGGGCCGCTGGCAACGCTGTTGGACGGCGCCGCGCAGATCAGCGAGCAGAAGATCCCCCTCGGCCCGGTCGCCGCCATGGTCGCGGCCAAGCAGCTGGGTACCAATGGCGGTGGCTGGTACGGCCCCAACAGCGCCACACCACTGGAAAACCCGACTCCCCTGAGCAACCTGCTGGAAACCCTGGCACTTATTCTGCTGCCGATCAGCGTGGTGTTCATGGTCGGCAGCCTGACCGGCCGGGCCAAGCTCAGCGCCCTTATCTTCGGCTGCATGCTGAGCATGTCGCTGATGTCCGCTGGTATCGCGCTGTGGTCCGAGGGGCACTCGGCCAGCAGCAGCGACAGCGCCTTGATGGAAGGCAAGGAAGTGCGCTTCGGTGCCGACGCCTCGGCGCTCTGGGCTGCGTTGACCACCCAGACCAGCAACGGCTCGGTCAACGCCATGCATGATTCCCTGGCGCCGCTGACCAGCATGGTGAGCATCGCCAACATGCTGGTGAACGCGATCTGGGGCGGCGTTGGTTGTGGCCTGCAGCAGTTTCTGGTGTACCTGCTGCTCAGCGTGTTCCTGGCCGGTTTGATGACCGGCCGCACACCCGAACTGTTGGGCCGCAAGATCGAGGCGCCGGAGGTGAAGTGCCTGGCGGTGCTGATCCTGTTGCAGCCGCTGGTGATTCTCGGCTTCACCGCGCTCACCCTGTTGCTGCCTGATCTGGCCGGCACTTCCAACCCCGGCGCCCATGCCATCAGCCAGGTGCTCTACGAGTACACCTCGGCCTTCGCCAACAATGGTTCGGGGTTCGAGGGGCTGGGCGATGCCAGCTACTGGTGGAACCTGACCTGCGTCGTGGCGCTGATCCTGGGCCGCTACCCGGCGCTGATCCTGCCGTTGATCATCGCCGCGATGCTGGCGCGCAAGCGGGTGACGCCGGAAGGCCCGGGCACCCTGCAGATCGAGACGCCGACCTTCGCCCTGACGCTGATGGCCATCATCGCCATTCTCACCCTGCTGCAATTCATGCCCGTGCTGGTGCTGGGGCCTATGGCCGACCACCTGCAGTTCATCACCCGTTGAGGCTGATTTCCCCATGACTCAGATAACCCAACATTGCGCTGCGGCCAAACGCCCGGCGTTACTCGACAGCGCCGGCGTGAAGAGTGCCACGCTGGCCGCCTTCGCTAAGCTCGCTCCGAATCACGCATTCGGAAACCCGGTGATGGCCGTGGTCTGGCTCGGTACGCTGCTCTGCGCCGTGCTGACCCTGATGGGCAAGAGCACGCCCGCCATCGGCTGGAGCGTCACCTTCCTGTTGCTGGTCACGGTGCTGTTCGCCAACTTCGCCGAGGCGGTGGCCGAAGCCCGTGGGCGCGGCCAGGCCGATTCGCTGCGCAAGGCGCGCAAGGATCTGGTCGCCCGCCGCCTGAAAAGCCTGAGCGAGCGCGGCGAGCCGCAGCGCATCGCCGCCAGCGAACTGCGCCAGGGCGATCTGGTGATCGTCACCCAGGGCGAGATCATTCCCGCCGATGGCGAGATCATCGAGGGGCTGGCGAGCATCAACGAGTCAGCGGTGACGGGTGAATCCGCGCCGGTGCTGCGCGAGGCCGGTACCGACCGCTCCGGCGTGATCGGTGGCACCAAGGTGCTGTCCGACCAGATCATAGTCGAAGTCACCGCCCAACCGGGTGACAGCTTCCTGGATCGCATGATCGCGCTGGTCGAAGGTGCCAACCGGCAGAAGACCCCCAACGAAGTTGCCCTGGGCCTACTGTTGACGACCATGACCCTGACCTTCCTGATCGTGGTCATCACCCTGCCGGCCATCGCCGCCTTCGTCGGCATCAGGATCGATCCGCTACTGCTGATCGCCCTGCTGGTGTGCCTGATCCCGACCACCATTGGCGGGCTGCTGCCGGCCATCGGTATCGCCGGCATGAACCGCGCGCTGTCCGCCAACCTGCTGGCCAAGTCGGGCAAGGCCGTGGAAGTCGCCGGCGACGTCGACGTGCTGCTGCTGGACAAGACCGGCACCATCACTCATGGCGACCGCCAGGCCACGCATTTTCATGTGCTGCCGGGCATGCAGCTCGGCCGCCTGCAGGAAGCCGCGTTGCTGTCGTCCCTGGCCGATCCGACCCCGGAAGGCAAGTCCATCGTCAAGCTGGCGCGGCAAAACGGCGTCAACAGTGAAGCGCCCAAGGACGCCACCTTCATTCCCTTCAGCGCACAGAGTCGCCTGTCCGGCCTGGATATGGCCGACGGTCGGCTGATTCGCAAGGGCGCCATCGATGCCATTCGCCGCCATGTGCTGGCGGTGTCCGGCTCGGTGCCGCCGCAGCTGCAGGAACTGGTCGATCAGGTGGCACGCCAGGGCGCCACGCCATTGGTGGTATCCGATGGGCGCCAGGTGCTGGGCGTGATCGAGCTCAGCGACGTGGTCAAGCACGGCATCAAGGAGAAGTTCGCCAAGCTGCGCGCCATGGGTATCCGCACCGTGATGATCACCGGCGACAACCCGCTGACCGCGGCAGCCATCGCTGCCGAGGCGGGCGTCGATGACTACATTGCCGAGGCCCGCCCGGAAGACAAGCTGGCGCGCATTCGCCAGGAGCAGGAGCGCGGCCAC
>ERZ1031516.85-NODE-85-length-15145-cov-7.506958_pt1 | contig 15145 bp, 15 predicted proteins | sample MGYA00518047_ERZ1031516 | MGnify/ENA primary metagenome ERZ1031516 (study PRJEB33718, sample SAMN03159945) | human skin metagenome | collected 2014-04-10 | study: EMG produced TPA metagenomics assembly of the PRJNA266117 data set (Human skin bacterial metagenome and... | reverse complement strand
TACACAAGGAGTATCGTCGGCAGCGTCAGATGTGTATAAGAGACAGGCCCGGGCATGGGCCAGCAGCTCGTCTTTCAGCTCACTGTAATAACGGGCCCGCTCGGGGGAATCGCCGGTGGTGGCGACCAGCGCCTCGGCCATCGCCCGCTGACGGTCATGGCTTTCTCGCAACGCTTCAAAAATCTGCATGGGGTTTCCTCATCGGCTAACGCTATTCGCGGCCTTGCAAGGCCATCTGCAGGTTGTGACCGAAGCGGCGAAAAGCTGGTTCAACCATTTGGCTTTGCCGCGCCGGCCTTACAAAGCGATCCCTCTGCGCTCTGCGACAGCGCGCTTGCCTCCCATCAGGGCACAGCGCATCATGCCGCCACTCTCCCTGCGGTACCCTCCTGATGCCCCATCGTCCTGCTCCGTTTCCAGACGACGAAGAAGAGCGCGTGCTCTCCCTCGAACACCTTGGCATCCTCGATTCGGCACCCGAGCAGAATTTCGATGATGTGGTACGCCTGGCGACGACCCTGTGCGACACGCCGATTGCCCTGGTATCACTGGTCGATCGCGAGCGGCAGTGGTTCAAGGCCTGCCTGGGTCTGGACGTGCGCGAGACCCATCGCGACCTGGCGTTCTGTGCCCATGCGATTCTCGACCCCGCAGACATGCTGGTGGTCGAGGATGCCCTGCTGGATCCACGTTTCCAGCACAGTGCGCTGGTGCTCGGCGAGCCCCATATTCGTTTTTATGCCGGCGCGCCGATCCGCAGCGACGCCGGCCATCCCCTGGGCACCGTATGCGTGATCGACACCCGGCCACGCACCCTCAGCGAGCCTCAACGACAAGCGCTGCAGGCACTGGCCCGGCAGACCGCCGCACTGCTGCAACTGCGCCTGCTGGAACGCCAGCGCGAGCAGCATGCCACCGTGCTGCTCGATGAGTTGGAGCAGGCCCAGGCGCGTCATCGTGAAGCCGAGGAGTCGCTGCGCCACGCGCGGCGCGTATCCTCCCTGGGCATGCTGACCGCCAGCATCGCCCATGACGTCAACAACCTGCTGCAGGTGCTCGGCAGCAGCCTGCAGATGGCCCAGCTGCGCGCGCGGCGCCCCGCGGACGTGGAGCGCTTCGCGCAGACCGGCCTGCAGGCGGTGGAGCAAGGCGGCAAGCTGATCCGCCAACTGCTCGCCAACGTGCGCCAGGACGGCCCCGAGCTGGCATGCATCGACATCAGCCAGCACCTTGAGGCCGCCGGTGATTTGCTGGCCGGCACCCTGGGCAGCGACATCAACCTGAGTTTCGACCTGACGGCCCGAGGCGTGGGCGTGATGTGCGACGAGGTGCAGTTGCAGGCGGTGGTACTCAACCTGCTCAGCAATGCCCGCGACGCCATGCACGGCTGCGGCCAGGTGCTGATCGCCACCCATCAGGAGCACCTGGTCGGCGATGAACAACTGGGCGACGGCAACTACCTGGTGCTGAGTGTCCGCGACGATGGGCCGGGAATGTCCGCCGAGCTGGCGGCGAAGATATTCGACCCCTTTTTCACCACCAAGCAAGCCGGCAAGGGCACCGGGCTCGGCCTGGCCCAGGCCCGCGAGTTCGCCAACCACACCGGCGGCGATGTACGGGTGCAGACGGCGCCCGGCGTGGGCACCACCATGCGCCTGTATCTGCGGATACTGGGACGGATCAGCGGCGTCGATCGAGCAGGTTGACGATCACCCGATCCGCCCAGCCCCATAGGCGCTGACGCACCCGCATCCAGAATGGCCGCGCCTGCCACATCTGCAAGTCCACCTCGCGGCTCTGGGGGAAATCGTTTTCGAAACTCTGCTGCACCGCCACGGTGAAGGCGGCGTCCAGGGTTTCGACGTTGGCGTCGAGGTTGAAGCGCAGGTTCCAGTGATCGAAGTTGCAGGAGCCGACGCTGGTCCAGTCATCCACCAGCACCATTTTCAAATGTAAAAACCGTGGGCGGAATTCGAAGACCCTTACCCCTGCCTTGAGCAGCCGTGGGTAGTAACGCTGCCCGGCAAAGCGTACCGGCGGGTTGTCGGTATGCCGGCCGCTGAGCAGCAGGCGCACGTCGACGCCACGCCCTGCAGCCTTGCGCAGCGCCCGGCGCACCCGCCAGGTGGGCAAGAAATACGGCGTGGCCAGCCATACCCGATGCTGGGCGCCATTGAGGGCGCGAATCAGCGATTGCAGGATGTCGCGGTGCTGGCGCGCATCGGCGTAGGCCACTCGTCCCCAGCCAGGGCCCGTTGCGGGCAGATGCGGCAAGGGATGGCGATGTGGGGTGAGGTACGGGCGCCAGGCGAAACGCGAGTTATTGGCCTGCCACTGGCGATCGAACAGCTGCAGCCAATCGGCTACCAGCGGACCGCCGATTTCCACCATCACTTCGTGCCAGGCGCTCTCGGGCTCGCCGGGCGTCCAGAAGTCATCGGTCGAGCCGGTGCCGCCGACGAAGGCCACCTGGCTGTCGACCACCAACAACTTGCGGTGGTCGCGGTACAGGTTGCGCACCCCGCGCCGCCAGCGCAGCGGGTTGTACCAGCGCAGCTGCACGCCTGCGTCGAGCATGCGCTGGCGGTCGGCGGCACTCAGCGCCTGACAACCGAAGGCGTCGAACAGGCAACGCACCGCCACGCCCCGCTCGGCTGCTTCGCACAGGGCACGCAGCAGCGCATCGGTGCAGGCGCTGCTGGACACCAGGTACTGTTCGAGCTCGACCGTTGCCCGGGCGGCGTCGATCCAGGCGATCATCCGTGGGAAGAACGCCGGGCCGTCGTTGAGCAGCGTGAACTGGTTGCCCTGGCGCCAGGGGTAGACCTGACCGGGCATCAGGCACTCACACACAGGGGATGGGAAAAGCGGCGCATGACATCTCGGCGGCAGCTGGGGGATGCGTCACGATAGCCGGGCGCGTGCACCTTGCAAAGCGCCGCGCACGCCGGGCGCTAACGCGGCAGCTGATAGTCCTCGGGGCCGAGCAGATCCAGCCCGCATTCCAGGTTCTCGATCCAGTACAGAAAGGCGCTGATCATCTCGCGGCCCACGAACGGCCGGCCGTGCTGCGGCACGATCATCTCCACATCCATGCCGCGCACCATGGCGGCCCACAGGCGGCAGGCCTTGTTGCTGGCCATGTAGCGGCGATGAAAGCCGAGCATGCTCGGCACATGGGCGGCAAAGTCGGCCACCGGGCCACTGTCATCGAGCATCGAGGCACCCATGTCGCCGGAAAAGAGGATCTTGCTCAGCGGGTCATAGAGCTGGAAGTTGCCCACCGAATGCAGAAAATGCGCTGGCACGGCCTTCAGGGTGCAACGCCCGACGGCGAAGGACTGGCCGCGGTCAGGCAAGGCGATGATGCGCTCATAGGTGTTGATGCCGCGGCTCAGCGCCAGGTAGTTGGCCGTCAGGTGCGGCAGAAAGCGCGCCCACAGCTTGGAGCAGATGACCTGTGCCCTGGTGTGCAGCAGCCACTTGTCCAGCGAAGCGATGATGTCCGGGTCCTGGTGCGAGGCGAATATGTAAGTCAGTTCCTGCACCGGAATGTGCCTGGACAGCTCCATGGTCAGCGGCACGTAGGTCAGGTCACCGCCGGGGTCGAGCAGCAGGTACTGGTCATGGTCGATGATCAGGAACTGGTTGGACTGCACGCCTTCGCCACTGACCAGGTCGTCGAACATCATGCAGCGGTGGGTGCCGTTATCGAACAGCACGATGGGGTCGCGGCGCATACCGGCACACTCGTCAGCCAAAGTGGCAGAGCTTAGGTAGCTACCAGGGCGCGGGTGATGACGTGGGTCAGGGAAAGCCGACGCTGGCTCAGTGCTGCCCGCACATACGACAACGCCCGCCCGCCATCACCCCGGTGCAGCGCGGGCAATCGCCATTCAGGGTGCCGCGCCGCCACTGCCCGATCTGCACCAGCCGGCGTACCGCCCAGGCCGCACCAAGGGCCGGCAGCAGGCCCATCCAGGGGAACAGCGCGCGCGCCCAGCCCATAGCGGCACCGCCCTGCTGGGAGAGGATCGCCAGGCCCATCATGGTCACTACGCCAGCGATGATGAGGATGAACGGCATGCCGAGGTTTCTGATGAAGAACATACGCGGTGAGCGCTCGAGCGACTGAGGGGTGCACATGGTAAGCAGGATGACCGCGTGCTGCATCTGTGAATCACCCGTCGCCTTCCGGCGTGCCTGTCACACAAGCATCACCGAACCTTCACAGGCGTGACACCCGCCCTCCCTAGCCTGAATGTGTTTCCTGAGATTACTCAGGTCTGCAGGCTAATTTCGGTTCGTGCGCAGCCAAGCTGCCCGACCCGCAACGGAGGTAAGGCATGACCCAAAACGCCATGGCACCCGAGCGCAGCAACACTCCCCGTCGCCTGCAGGCCGAGCGCCTGAGCACCCCGCGCGCCCTGCGCGAGGCCCAGGCCCTGCGCTATCGCGTATTCAGCGCCGAATTCGACGCCAAGCTCAAGGGTGCCGAGCTGGGCCTGGACATGGATGACTACGACGTGCACTGCCAGCACATCGGCGTGCGCGACCTCAACAGCGGCGAGCTGGTGGCCACCACGCGCCTGCTCGACCACCAGGCAGCGGCCAGCCTGGGGCGTTTCTACAGCGAAGAGGAATTCGCCCTGCACGGCCTGCGCCACCTGCAGGGCCCGGTGCTGGAAATCGGCCGCACCTGCGTGGATGCCGCGTACCGTAACGGCGGCACCATCGCGGTGCTGTGGGCCGAGCTGGCCGAAGTACTCAACGAGGGCGGTTACCGCTACCTGATGGGCTGCGCCAGCATCCCCATGCAGGACGGCGGTATCCAGGCCCAGGCGATCATGCAGCGCCTGCGCGAACGCTACCTGTGCACAGAGAACCTGCGCGCCGAACCGAAAACGCCGCTGCCCAGCCTGGAGATATCGGGCAACGTGATCGCCGAGATGCCACCGCTGCTCAAGGCCTACATGCGCCTAGGCGCCAAGATCTGCGGTGAGCCCTGCTGGGACAAGGACTTCCAGGTCGCCGACGTGTTCATCCTGCTCAAGCGCGACGAGCTGTGCCCACGCTACGCCAAGCATTTCAAAGCCGCAGTCTGATCGACGACTTGCCCACACGGTCCCGTCACGGTAGAAATGCCGTGCCGGGCGCTGCCCGCTTTAGCGCCCTTCTCTGTTATTTCCAGGCCGAAGAATCCATGGACAAACTGCGTCTGTACCTGCGCCTGACCCGCCTCGCGGCAGTGCTCGGCGTCGGTGCGCTGCTGGCAACTTTTCTGGTACCGGTCGAACGCCTGACTCGCCGCGACTTGCTGGGCCTGCGCCAGCATCTGACCCGCTGGTTTCTCGCCCGTCTGGGCAATGCCCTGCCCTTTCGCGTCAGCGTGCAGGGGCAGATACCGCAAAAACCGATGCTGTGGCTGAGCAATCACATCTCGTGGACCGACATTCCGTTGATCGGCATGCTCGCGCCGCTGTCGTTCCTGTCCAAGGCCGAAGTGCGCACCTGGCCGCTGGCCGGCTGGCTGGCGCACAAGGCCGGCACCCTGTTCATCCGCCGCGGCGCCGGTGATGGCGGGCTGCTCAACCAGCAACTGGGCCGCCACCTGGGCGGCGGCCGCCATCTGCTGATCTTCCCGGAAGGCACCACCTGCGACGGCGCGGCGCTGCGCACCTTTCACGGCCGCCTGCTGAGCAGCGCCATCGAAAGCGGCATCGACCTGCAGCCGGTGGCCATTCGTTATGTTCGCGATGGCCAGCGCTGCAACGTGGCGCCCTTTATCGGTGACGACGACATGCTTTCGCACCTGCTGCGGCTGATGAAAAGCGATGTAGCCGAAGTGGAAATCCAGCTGCTCGAACCGATCGCCAGCAACTCGGGCAACCGCAACGAACTGGCCCGCCGCGCCCAGGCGGCGGTCAGCGAAGCGCTTTATGGGGCGCAGCCGGAGGCGCAGGTGGCGGCTTAGAAGCTGTTCACGATCTTTAGCGACGGCGATAAGAAAAAGCGATCGGTGATCGCTTTGGCTTTTGGGTGTTTCTCTTGCAGAAAAATAACTGACGACGTCAATCGCCCCTTCAGGAGGCCGAGTGTAGTCGCTGCGTAGAGGGTTGAGCGGCATGGATGCCGCGAGAGCCTCGATGGGCCAGGGATGGCCCTTCGCGGCGGGCCCTCGGAACAATGATGAAGCGAGGGACCCCCGGCGAAGCCGGGGCCGGATGGCGGGGCTAGACCTTTTGGTTACTTTTGGCGGGGCCGGCCATCCGGGCAATGCCAAAAGTAACCGCTCGTCAAAGCGGAACCGAGCGCACAAACAACGCGGTAATGCAGTCGGACTCATTGGGAGCGGGCGGGAACGCCTAGTCCAGACCCATGATTTTTCGCGGGCATGGCCCGCTCCCACAAGTACGGCGCTGATGTCCGCTTCCATCACGCTGCGGCCACCGCCCATGGGCTTACGACGAGACCGATCAAGCCCGCCGCAACTGCGGGCTATCACTCTGCAGCCAACGCCGGAAGATCGGTTCGGCCAGGAACAGCACCAGAAACAGCCGCACCACCTGCATGGCCGTCACCAACGGCACCGCCAGCTGCAGGGTTTCCGCCGTCAGGCTCATCTCGGCGATGCCGCCGGGCATCATTCCCAGGGTCAGGGATTGCACATCCAGCCCGCTGGCCCAGCTCACCAGCACCGCGCCGACGAAGGCCACCAGCATCATCACCAGCGTGGTGAGCAGGGTGCGGGCCAGAAATGACGGGGCATAACGGAAGAACGCGCGGTTGAAGAAGCAGCCCAGGGCGCTGCCGATCATCAGCTGGCCAACCTGACTGGCACCGGCCGGCAGCGTGCTGCTCAGGTCGAAGCCGATGCTGGCGGCGGCGCTGACCAGCAGCGGCCCGAACAGCCAGGGATTGGGCTGGCGATAGCGCTGCAACAGCCAGCCGGCCGCTGCGGCCACCGGCATGATCAGCGCCAGCCAAGGCCAGTCCGCATGGGCAGCGTGGAAATGCACCTCACCATCACCGAGCAGAAATTTGAACACCGCCGGCACCAGCAGCACCACGGCCACCACTCGCAGGCTTTGCGCTGCCGCCACGCGAGTCAGTTCGGCGCCGTTACGGGCGCCGAGGTTGACCATTTCTCCAGAGCCGCCCGGCATGCTGGAAAAGTACGCCGTGGCCATGTTCTCTCCGGTGCGACGCATGAACCACACGCCGACGATGCTGCTGAGCACGGTGATCAGCGCGCCGACGATGATCGGCAGCAGATGCCCACCAATCTGTGCCACCAGCGCTGGCGTAAAGTGCAGGCCAATACCTATGCCGATGATCCACTGGCCAACCTTGCGTCCGCCCGGCAGCGGCTGCAGCTGCCAGGTGCTGATGCAGCGCACCAGAATCACCGCCACCAGGGACCCGATCATCCACGGAAGTGGCCAGCCGATAAACGTCGCGATCACCGCGCCCAGGGCGCCGACCAGCGGCGTGCCCAAGTGGTTGCTCCAGTGGGTCTTGAACATTGCGTCCCCTTCGGTACGTGCACCAGCAGCCTGGTGATGGATCGAGATCGAGGTGGTCGCGGAAAACGAAAGCCTGATTATTGGATGTTTTTTATCGCTACGTTGTTCACAGCCTGTCGAACGCCACGGCATCGCTCAAAATTAGATTAGCGGCAGGCCTCGTGAATCGACCCGTCCATTATTGATCTTTAGCAGCATAAAAAACAATAAATCATTGAAAGCCGTCACCCGCCCGGCATCTTTTCGTGGCCACGTTTACGTAGCAGAATGCAGTCCCTGCCGAGCAGTTCGGCAACGGCACATTGCCCCAGACAGGAATCGACGCTCACTGCCATGGCCCAGGACAACATCCCTTCGGCGGTTCTTACTGCCCTGCAGAAGCGCGTCGCCCGCGAGGTGGTCGCCTACGTACGTCGCGAGCGCCTGCCCATCGGCCATCACCTGGCCGAATCGCACCTGGCGCAAACCCTGAACACCTCGCGTACCCCGGTGAAGTTCGTGCTCAACCATCTCGCCGAGCGCGGCATGCTCAAGCACGACCGCAACCGCGGCTTCTTCCTTGCCCGGGCCGCGGAAGACCTCAACGAGCTGGTACAGGAGATCGCCGAGGCCGAAGAGGATTCGGTGTACCGCCGCTTCGTCGCCCTGCGCCTGTCACGGCAGTTGCCCGAGCAGTTCACCGAAATCGAGCTGATGCGCCAGTTCGACGTATCGCGGGCCGAGTTGCGCGCGGCGCTGCTGCGCATGCAGCAGGAAGGCTGGGCCGAACAGCGCAACGGCCAGGGCTGGAAGATGCTGCCGGTGATCGACTCGATCGAGGCCTACGAGGAGAGCTTCGCCTTCCGCTCGATCATCGAGCCGGCCGGGCTGCTGTCGCCGACCTTCCAGATCGACCGCGAGTTGCTGGCCAGCTGCCGCAAGCAGCAGGCGTTCATCGCCGAAGGCGGTTACCTGAGCATGACCATCGAGGAGCTCTACGAAGCCAATTCGAGCTTTCACGAGATCATCGCGGGGTTTTCCGGCAACCGTTTTCTGCTGCAATCGCTCAAGCGTCTGGACCGTCTGCGGCGCCTGGTCGAATACCGTGTCGATGTGTCCCGCGAGCATCGCCGCGCCCAGGTCGAGCAGCACCTGGAGATTCTCGACCTGATCGAACAGGGCGACCGCCTCGCCGCCGCCGACCGCATGCGTGCGCACCTGGAAGGCGCCAGACGCAAGAAGGTCGATGCGAGGCTGTTCGACAAACTCCACAATGGCTCCGAACAGGGCTGATAGCCGGCGGTAGCTCGCTCAGCGAGCGGCTGATGTCAGCGCCTGGCGCTGCTCCTGGGCGAAGGCCATCAACTCGGGATAGAACACGCTGAAATCCTCGCTCAGCGGTTCGTAGAGACGGCGCAGCTCGTCCAGCCCTCCGTCCAGCAGGGCCGGCCGCGACAGGCGCCGCGACATGCCAACGATCACCTGCCCCAGCACCTCGAACTCTTCGTAACTGCCCAGCCAGTCCTGCGCCGCCATGCGCGGGGCGATGTGCTGCAGGCTGCCCGGCAGCTGCGGCTCGGCGGCCAGCACGCGATAAACGCGGTCGGTGAAACGCTGCAGCGGCTGGTCGCTGTAGCGCCGCCAGTCGCGGGCCAGGCAGTGATCGAAGAACAGGTCGAGAAAGATCCCGGCCACACGCCGCCGCTCGGCGGGGAAGCGTGCCCGCGCCCTGGCCTGCAGCGGGTGGCTGTCGGTGAAGGCATCGATGCGCCGGTGCAGGACAATACCCGCCTCGATGGCGGCCGGCCACTGCCCGGCCAGCGGCCCTTTGACGAAATCGCCGTACAGGCTGCCGAGCAGCTCGGCGGGCGCATCGCCGCCCAGGTGAAGGTGAGCGAGGTAATTCATGGCGCCCAGCTTAGCAGGCCGTTGAAAAACTACCTACGTGGCCATTGCTGCGTTGAAAACAGCCTCAAAATGCTCTCATTTACAGCACGTAAACTGCGCTTTTCGGCTGTTTTCGCCTTGCACTGGCTGCCTCGCCTACGTTTTTCCACGGCCTGAAAAAGCCTCGCCCCGTCGGCGGCGAGAGGCGCGCCATCACGCCGCTCGATATGCACTATCTGCTTGAACGATCTGTATATCGCCAAGTCTCGATATAAAGTTCGCCCCATCGCGATATGCCGTTGCAGCCACTCAGGAGAGCCGATGAACAGCGAAGAGATGGATCTGGACGAAGTGATCAAGGCCCTGGCCCATCCCGTGCGACGCGACATTCTGCGCTGGCTGAAAGAGCCTGAAGCACACTTCGTGCAGCCCGATCACCCCTTCGATATCGGTGTGTGTGCCGGCAAGTTCGACCAGGCCACCGGGCTGTCGCAATCCACCGTCTCGGCCCACCTGGCCACGCTGCAGCGCGCCGGCCTGGTGACCAGCCGCAAGGTCGGCCAATGGAATTTCTTCAAGCGCAACGATGCGGCCATCGCGGCCTTCATCGAGCGAATCACCCGCGATCTCTGACCCCAGGTGATCGTCAAGAACCGAACCTTTTGACCCATCCATCAACCCATACCGAGCGAATTTTTCGAGGATCTAGGCAATGACCACACTGTTCGACCCCATCAAGATCGGCGATCTGGAACTCGCCAACCGCGTCATCATGGCACCGCTGACCCGTTGCCGCGCCGATGAAGGCCGTGTGCCCAACGCCCTGATGGCCGAGTACTACGTACAACGCGCCTCGGCTGGCCTGATCATCAGCGAGGCCACCTCGGTCACGCCCATGGGCGTGGGCTATCCGAACACTCCCGGCATCTGGTCCGACGATCAGGTACGTGGCTGGAGCGGTATCACCAAGGCCGTGCACGCCAACGGCGGCAAGATCGTTCTGCAACTGTGGCACGTGGGCCGCATCTCCGACCCGGTGTACCTGGACGGCGAACTGCCGGTTGCCCCCAGCGCCATCAAGCCGGCCGGCCACGTCAGCCTGATCCGCCCGATGAAGGACTTCGTCACACCGCGCGCGCTGGAAAGCGAAGAGATCGCCGATGTCGTCGAGGCCTACCGCCAGGGCGCGGAGAACGCCAAGGCCGCCGGCTTCGACGGCGTGGAAATCCATGCTGCCAACGGTTACCTGCTCGACCAGTTCCTGCAGGACAGCACCAACCAGCGCACCGACAACTACGGTGGCAGCCTGGAAAACCGCGCCCGCCTGCTGCTGGAAGTCACCGATGCGGTATTGAGCGTATGGGAACCGGGCCGTGTTGGTGTGCACCTGGCGCCGCGCGCCGACAGCCACGACATGGGCGATTCCAACCGCGCCGAAACCTTCACCTACGTGGCCCGCGAGCTCGGCAAGCGCAATATCGCCTTCCTCTGTGCCCGTGAGCACGAGGCCGACGACAGCCTGTCGCCAAGCCTGAAGGAAGCATTCGGCGGCGTGTTCATCGCCAACGAAGGCTTCACCAAGGACCAGGCCAACGCCTGGCTGGCCAGCGGCAAGGCCGACGCCGTGGCATTCGGCGTGCCCTTCATCGCCAACCCGGACCTGCCCGAGCGCCTGCGCCAGGACGCACCGCTGAACGAGCCGCACAAGGAAACCTTCTACGGTTCCGGCCCGGTCGGTTATATCGACTATCCGCGTCTGTAAGCTTCATCAGCGCCAACAAAAAGCCCGCGTAAAAACGCGGGTTTTTTCGTATCGGCGGGTTGGGCTGATCAGCGGCCGTCGATTTGCTGCTGCAGGTTCTGAATCTGCGCCTGCAACGTGTTGATGCTACGGGTGGTCTGCGCGCGATAGGCATCGAACTCGGCGGTGTTGCTGCCGCTATTGCTGGCGGCCGGGCGGTTGTCCAGCTGGCTCTTGAGCACCAGCATGTCCTGCTCCAGGCGTTCGACCGCAGCATTGGAGTTGCCAGCCTTTTTCAGCGCCTCGACCTCCCCGGCCAGGCTCTTGACCTGGGTGGCCAGCTTGCCGGCGTCGCCCTGGCTGCTCTTCAGCGAGGCCAGCTCGGTTTTAAGATTTGCCAGCTCGCTTTTCAGCGCATCCTGGCTGCTGCCCAGACTCTTCAGGCTGTCGCCGTATTTGCCGGCATCGCCCTGCTGGGCCTTGAGGTCGGCGACCAGCTGCTCGATGCGCTTGTCCTGTCCGCTCTGCTGGCCGCCGGCGGCCTGTTGCTGCTTGCCCAGTTCGGCGACCTTGTTCTCCAGCTGACGCACCTGCAATTTCAGCGCCTCGCTGCCGCTGGTGGAGCTGGACTCGGCCGCCACCACCTTGCCGGTAATATCCTGAATACGCCCGGCCGCTTCTTCGCTGATCCGCGCGAAGCTCTCCTGGGTGGCCACCAGTTGCTGCTCCATCAGGCTGATCTGCTGGAAGCTCCACCAGCCGAGGCCAGCCAGGGCAATGCTCAGGGCACCGACCAGCGCCCACAGCGGCCCGGTGCTCGCCGCGCGCGGCACCTTGGCGGCACGCGGCGCAGCACCCGCGCGGGCGTAAGGCTGCGGCTCGGGCTCGAAATCGTCGTCATCGCGGCGATCCGGGGTCAGGCTGGGTACGTCATCGAATTCGTCGTGGGCATCGTTACGCATGGGAGGAGAACCTTGAGAAAACCTGGGTGGAGGCGAAGTGCGCGCAGTATACCGATTCACGGCTGGCGCTTGGGTGTCGTAGTGCCAGCAATCGACGACTCGCGACAGCATATCTATTGCGCTCAAAGACCTGTTCAAAGCAAGTCAGGTTCCCTGGAAGCAGGATGCTCGGAAGGGCGACCAATTGCCGCTACGCCGAACTTCACTCAGTCCAAACAGCGAATCCACGAATATTGAAAAGACTTGGGCTGCTTTAGGTGGTGCCGCCTCCGATAACTGCCAAACCCCTGTCCCGAACAATAGGTGCAAAGGTTCGAAGCCTCTATCTGCGAGGATTCAATACCTTCCGCCATCAAGAGCAATGTGCAGTACCTGACCAGACTCAACCAGGCTTCACCATGGGAAGCCTGAGCCGAATCAGTATTGTGGGAGGGCCGGGAATCAAACCAAGGAGGCTGTGTTTCCGACCACAATCGCCCATGGGTAAGCTGCAGCTGGTTGGTCAACTCTTTAGGCACTTCGTAACAGCACTCCATGATGCCGGGACCTATCGCAATCCTGAGGCTTTCCCGTGCAATACCAGCCATGGAAAAGGCACATAGCGAATTGGCGATCACGCCGTCTATCAAGCCTCGCCAGCCGGCGTGGATAGCGGCGGCAAGGCCGCCTGAGGTCGAACCCACCAGTATCGGCAAGCAGTCTGCGGTGATGACCGAGACAGGGCGAGGGCTGTGCGTAAAAACGGCATCAGCGCTTATTTCACCGGACTTCTCGTTTCCCAGCATCTGCACTACTTGGCTGGAATGCTGCTGCCGGAGATAGAAAGTATCGGCAGGAACGGCTTCTTCCATGGGCAGACAGAACCCGTGATCGATGCTTGGTAGCTGGCTCAACAGCTTGGCCGAGTACATGGCGAATCACCCGATGTTTAGCGAATAAGCCTTCACCCTAACCCAAGGTCGCAGCTAATCGAATCGGCTATTTCTTGCCATTTCTAGCTCGACCTTTAAGTGGCGACTTAGCCCTGCGCCTTCCACCAGCGGCAGAACTCGTCCAGCGCCGGCCACAGGCCATGACTTGCCTGGTAGTCCAGGTGCTCACGGGCCTGGCTGATATCCAGGGAAAAGTCGCGGCTCATCACATCCACCGCCAGGCGCGTCAGCGCCGGCTCGGGGCGACCGGGCAGTAGGCTGCAAACGCCTTCGCTGAAGGTGGCCAGGCTGCGCGCCAGTGCCACCGGCACGTGGCGAGTGACCGGCGGCAGCTCCAGCTGGCGCAGCACATAGTTGACCGCGTCCCACAACGGCAGCGGCGCGCCATTGCTGATGTTGTAGGCCTTGCCGAGCGCCGGCCCGGCAGCCAGCAAGGCGCCGAACAGGGCGTCATTGAGGTTGTGCACGCTGGTGAAGTCGACCTTGTCCAGGCCGTTGCCGATGATCGCCAGGCGGCCCTTGCGTTGCAGAGCGATCATCCGCGGAAAGATGCTCACATCCCCTGCCCCGGTCACGAAGCGCGGGCGCAACGCCAGCACTTCCAGGCCAAATTCCTGGGCGCCGAACAGGCGCTGTTCGGCAAGAAACTTGGTGCGCGCATAATGGTTGGCGAAGCGTTTGGGCACCTGTTCTTCACGCAGCCCGAGGTGATCGCGGCCATCGAAATAGATCGACGGCGAAGACAGATGCACCAGGCGGCGCACCCCGCGCTTGAGGCAGGCCTCAATGACGTTCTCGGTGAGCACCACGTTGCCCCGGTGGAAGTACTCGTAGCGCCCCCACAGGCCAACTGCACCAGCGCAGTGCACCACCGCCTCGACGTCACTGCACAGCGACAGCGCCAGCTCGGGACCGGCCAGGTCACCGGGCATGAATTGCGCACCGCGGCGTATCAGGTGCTCGAACGCTTCCTCGCGGCGACCGGTGACGCGCACGTCCAGACCCTGCTCGAGGGCGAACCGCGCGAACCGCCCGCCAATGAACCCGCTTGCTCCGGTGACCAGAATCTTCATCACGCCCTCCGCTCGCTGCTGCGCGCACTATAAGGGGTTGCGCAAATTGCGGCAGCATTGCTCACGCCAGCGGCACCAGATAATCGCCGGCATGGCGCTGCAGATGCCGGGTCAGCTGGTCGAGCAGCTCGCCGCCGTTGCGCCAGTGGTGCCAGTACAGCGGCACGTCGACGGGCCGGCCGGGCAGCAGTTCGACCAGTTCGCCACGGGCCATGGCCTCGGTCATCTGCGGCTCGGGCACCATGCCCCAGCCCAGCCCTTCGATGGTCAGGCGCAAGAAGCCCTCGGACGATGGGCACAGGTGATGCAGGAAGCTGCCCGACAGGCCCAGTTCGCTCAAATAACGATGCTGCAACTGGTCATCCGGGCCGAACACGATGGCTGGCACCTGAGCAATGCGCTCGACGCTCACTCCACGCGCAAAATGGCGAGCGATAAAGGCCGGGCTGGCCATGGCCCGATAGCGCATGGCCCCCAGCGCCAGGCTGCGCGCACCGGATACCGGCCGCTCCGCCGCGCACACGCAGGCGGCCACGTCGCCGGCACGCATGCGCTTGAGGCCCACCTCCTGATCCTCGACCACCAATTCCAGCAGCACCCGATGGCCGGCGCAGAAATCCGCCACGGCCCTGGCCCACCAGGTCGCCAGGCTGTCGGCGTTGATGGCGATGCGCAGCCGCTGGGTTTGCCCATCCGCTTCCAGGGCCGGCACCTGCTGTTGCAGGTCGCGTTCGAGCAGGCGCACCTGCTGCACATGGTTGAGCAGCCGCCGGCCGACATCGGTGGGCGTCGGCGGCATGGCGCGCAATAGCACCGGCTGGCCAATACGCGCCTCCAGCAGCTTGATGCGCTGGGACACCGCCGATTGCGACAGGCCCAGCACCTGGGCGCCGCGCTCGAAGCCGGCCTGTTCGACGACAGCGGCCAGGGCGGCGAGCAACTTGTAATCGAGCATCGATTTTCCTAATGAGCGATCAGCATTATTGGTTTTTCTTATACAGGCGATCCGCGCAGACTGATAGCCAGCACCGGATACCCGGCGCTT
>ERZ1031516.83-NODE-83-length-15255-cov-6.480724_pt1 | contig 15255 bp, 14 predicted proteins | sample MGYA00518047_ERZ1031516 | MGnify/ENA primary metagenome ERZ1031516 (study PRJEB33718, sample SAMN03159945) | human skin metagenome | collected 2014-04-10 | study: EMG produced TPA metagenomics assembly of the PRJNA266117 data set (Human skin bacterial metagenome and... | reverse complement strand
AGATCATGCCTAGTCTCGTGGGCTCGGAGATGTGTATAAGAGACAGGATCTGGCCCGGAGCGCTGAGGTTGCCGGCCACGTCGATGGCGGTGATCCAGTAGCGGCGCTTGCCGGCCGTGGCCTCGATGCGGCTGAAGGCCGGCGTCGACGAGCTGCCGATGTCGACCAACTCGCTGGCGTTCGGGCCGACCTGGATCTTGTAGCCGAAGAGCGGCTGAGTGGCCAGGCAGTCCTGCCAGGTCATGCCCACGCTGCGCCCTTCGACCTCGCCGCTCACAATCGGCTGCAGCGGCGGCGCGATGGTGATGGTCTTGACGCAGTCCGAGGTCGAGTACAGGCCGTCCGTCTGGCCGATGCAGTGGCGCAGGCGCAGGGTGTGCGTGCCGGCGGCCTGGAAGGCGAAGCGGCAGCTGGTGGCGGCGCCGCGGAAGAGCACGCGGCCGGTCTCCCAGTTCGGGCCGATGCGCAACTCGCTGGCGGTCACGTCCGGGTCGATCGACGCGTCCCAGGTCGCCAGCCAGCCCGTCGCCTCCGTAGACGCGGCCAAGCCCGTGGCGTCGTTCGGAGCAAGCGTGCGCCCCTCGCAGTGGTGTGCAAGGGTCGGGGCGGTCGAGCGCGGGGCACTGCGCATGAAGCTGTCGCGTGCGACCACACGGAAGACCAGGTCATCGCCCAGGTCGGCCTCGACGGTCACCTGGCCATAGTCGTCCCCGACCTTCTCCTCGGCGGCGCCGTTGCGGCTCAGGTAGACGTTCGAGCTGAAGTAGGTCTCGTCGGCACCGTGGAAGAGCAGCTTCACGCGCGAGCGCGTGTTGTTGCCGACGTAGAAGACCTCCTCCGAGGCCCCGTCGATGACGGCGTGCTTGACGTAACGCTCGAGGTCGCTGTAGTTCGGCGCCGGCGGCGCGGCGACACCGCTGTAGACGTCCGGGTTGTACTCGAGCGCCACGATGTCGCGCTGGTAGTCATGGGTGCCGCGGATCTGACGGATGCGGAACGGCTTGCCCGTGCGGGTGTTCTTGCCGAACATCCATTGGGTGTAAGCCTCGGGCACCGACGGCAGCGGCGAAGCCAGCGTCAGCTCGGTGAAATCCTGGTCTGCGGCGGTGGCCGGGTTCACCACCAGGCGGGTTTCGATGACATCCGTGTCCCAGAGCTCGACGGACATGCCTGTCGCGATCGCGTCCACGTTGGAAAGCACGACGCCCCAGGTGTTGCCCTGTTGCAGGATCTGAGACACCTCGAAATCCTTGCCCGCCACGATGCAGCGCTTGACCGGCGTGCCGGTGTAGCCTGCAACGAAGATGGCCGTGCCTTGCTTCACGGTCACGTTGCCGGTGTGGCGCTTCACGGCGCCCATGTGCGTCAGCAGCGAGTACACCTCGTTCGGGCTCATCTGCACCGGTCGGTCCAGCTTCACGAGGCCAAGGGTTGAGCCCGCCTCCGTGCGGCCGGCGAGCGACCACTTCGGCATGTCGTGCTGCACCAGCACCACGTCGCCCACTGCGCAGGCGATCGCCTCGAGGGGCGCGCTGAACTCGACCGTCTGCAGCAGCAGGCGGTTCTGGTTCAGCAGGATCATGGCATCGCGCCAGGCCTCCTCGAAAGAGGTCACGCCCGTGAAGGTGATCTGCGAGGACTTCGGATTTCGGGTGACGACCTTGCTGTCGACCACGCGCATCTGGTGCTGCCGATAGTCGTCGTTCTTGTCGATGTAGGTGATCTCGAGCTCGTTGGCGCGGTCGGCAGAGCTGAGCCAGTTCTGCTTGAACGTGCCGGAGATCATGTTCGCCACGGAGAACATCATCCGCGGGGTCTCGGGACGCTCGATGGCCACGCTGTAACGCGTGCCCACGTTTGTGCGTCCGGCGTGGCCGCATCGAAACACCGCCTGCGTCGCATCCCAGACGTTGCCCTGGGTGTCGATGACGCCATTGAACTCGAGGCCGTTGGCATCGCAGTGCGCTGCCCACTCCTTCCAGCGCTCCAGGTCGAAGCGCGACAGCGGCTGCCCGCCGCCGTAGCGCTTGTTCGTCAGGGCATCGAGAGCGATCCATGCGGGGTTGGAACTCGCCTTCATGACCCACTGGCCAGTAGTCGCGTCCCAGCAGCGGATCACCTTGCCGCCGTTCATGTGGGTGATGGTCGGGATGCCCGACAGCTGGTCGGTCAGGCGCACGCGCACCGCGAGCAGCGCGGTATGCAGATAGCTGACCTTGTCGAACACGATCTCGTTGAGGTCGGTCCACACAGTGTTGTCCACCCAGGTGAAGCCCTTGGGGGCATCGGCCGAATCGTAGTCCCGGCGGATGCGGACCTCGTAGCGCGCCTCGGGCAGGACGTCGCTGTAGAACGACTTGCGCATCGCCGTCTTCTGGTTGCCCGTCAGGACGATCGCTTCGCTCGAGAAGGGCAGCCAATCGGTCGTACCGATCGGCCGAAGCTCGACATGCAGCGGCAGATAGAGGGCGTAGTTGTCCGGCCGCGTGTCGAACGCGCCGTACATGCCTGCCGGGCATGTGAGGTCGATGCGCAGGCGGTCTACCTTGCCCTCGGTCGCGCGAGAGAAGAAGGTGGTCTTGAGCTCCTGCCCCACCGAGCGAGGAACGATCTGGCTCTCGAACCACGGCACGGCCGTGTCTTCGGGCGCGCCCAGGCGAGTTTCGATCGCCACGTCGGTGTAGCTCGTGAGCGGGAGGTCGTTGATCCGAAGATCCCCGATGCTGCCGATCGGACCTTCCCCGCAGTTGTAGAGCAGGTGCAGGAACTGCGTGTTGCCGTCGTTGATGACGTACGCGTTGATCAGGTTGCCGCCGAAGCGGTGCTTGCCGTAGATGACAGGCACGACGATGCCCTCGGCCGACACATTCTTCGGCCCGTCGATCCCGTAGCTCGGGCTTTCGTCGGCGGTCGGGCCTTGCGCGGCGGCTTTCGCCTTCGGCGGCGGCAGCAGGGCGTTGATCACCATGCTGCCGGCGATCATGATGCCGGCGTAGGCCAGGCCATAGGCGGCCGTGCCGACTGCTGCGCCTGAAAGGCCTGCTGCGAAGCCACCGACGCCGCCGGTGAAGAAGGCCAGAGCGATGGTGGCGACGATACGCAGAATGCCCTTGCCGCCGCCGCTGTCGCCCCCACCGGAGACGACCGGGCACATGACGACCGTGTCGCCGGCCTGCGGGTAGGTCAGAGCCTTGTCGGCCTCCTCCACGATCTTGCCGTTGACGCTGAACACGAAGTCATGGCGCATGACCATGGACGGGAACAGGTCCGCGATCGACTTCCCCGGCACATAGTCGAGGGTGTCGAAGCGGCGCGCGTAGGGCTCGAAGGGGTTCTTGACTTCGATGAGCTGGATCTTGTTTTTATCGATGGTCATTTCGACCCCCTGAACGTGTAGAAGCCTTCGATGCGACGGACCCAGTCGGGCATGCGCTCGACGGTGACGCCGCCGGTTTTCTCCCAGGCGTGGATGAAGTCGGTCTGCGAGACCATGAAGCCGCAGTGCGTGGTGGCCAGCACCTTCTTGTCGCCCAGCTTCACCGGCATGTTGAAAAGCACCATCGCGCCGGGCTGCGACTCGCACCGAACCCAGCGGCCTTGCGAGAACTCAGCGGCCACCAGGCCCGACACCGCCTCGATCGCGGGCGGTGTGTCCCAGTCGGGCATGTCGTTGCCGGCGCGCCGAAACAGCTCGAGCACGAGGCCGAAGCAGTCGAACCCGCCCTGCCCGCGGCCGCGCCAAAGGAAGGGCTTGCCGATCAGGTCGGCATACAGCTCACCGGCCACCTCACGCATAGCGAATGCCGTTGCTGTTGATGCCTGGGTAGCCGCCGAAGCGAATGGTCTGGGGCTGACCGTCGGCCCGGTTGCCCTTGGCGGCGCAGCCGTTCGGACCCTGCAGCGTCAGATCGCAGCTGGTGGCCGAGCCGGCGTAGGCGCAGGTGTCAGGGTCCTTGAAGCGCCATTGGCAGAAGTCGCGCATCTGGCGACGACGCGGGAACTGCAGGAAGAGATTGTTGTTCGCCCCGAGCGACCAGGTGGCCATGTACTCGCTGGCAGAGGCTGTCATGACCTCGAAGTACTCGACGATCTCGGCGGGCAGGTCCAGCGCGCTGCTGTCGACGATGCTGAAGGTGACGTTGAAGCCGACGCCACCGCCGTAGGCCTGCATGTAGACCTGCAGGGCCTGGCTGTAGTCGTTGATCGAGAGATCCAGCGAAGTCTGCGCGTTCACCTCTTCCTTGAGGCTGATGTCGAAGGCCGTCGGCACGTACTCGACGCCGTTGAAGGTCACCGGCTCGTTGTTGCGCACCAGGTGCAGCACCTCCACCACGCCGCCCGTCGCCGGATCGATCACCTCGATGTCCAGCAGCGGCAGGAACGGCACGCCCGACTCGATGCGGTTCTTCTCGAGGATCGTGGCGACGGAGAGGGATTTGCTCATTAGTAAGTCAGCAGTGACTTACTCGATCATACCGTTTCCAGCTGAATGGTGCAATCCCAGAAGTGCGTCTGCTTGATGCCCGCGTAGGTGTATGTCGGCGACGTCTTGAACCGCACGTTGTAGGTCTTGCCGTCCTGCAGGCTCGTCCAGCTGAACGCCCGGGAGGTGCCGCGCGTCGTGTCCCAGAATGCCTCGAGCACATCCTTGTCGGCCTGCGTGATGTTGGTCAAGGCGCAGTCGAAGGTGCGCGGCGGCTTGCGGGTGAAGCGCGCGCGCGTGATGACGTAGCCGCCCTCGACCTCCTGGCGCATGCCGGGGTCGCTGGGCGTCACGGAATACTTCGACGAGTCGAAGCTCTTGCCCGAAGGCAAGGTCGGAAATGCGAGCGGCGCGGTGGCCATCGTGTCCTTCTTTCTCGATCAGGACGACACCGCGCCCCGCATGTTGTCCCGGAACGCGCCCGGCTGGGTCATTGCGCCGAGCACGACGTCCAGAATCATCTGGCGGCCGTCGAACCGCGGCTGACTCTGCTGCGCGCTCACCGGCTGGCCGGTTTGGTTGATCACGTTCACCGTAACGCTCGGCATCTCGCCGGCCACTTCCTTGGCTTCCTGGCGCTCGCCGTCGGTCTTCATGGTCACGGGAATCGAGCGACCATCCGGCAGCGGCACAAAGGCTTCGTTCATGGACCCCTCGCCATACAGGGCGAGTTGTGGGCTGTTCGCGATGCCGCCCTTGGCGTACTTGCGCAGCGGAGCGGCGCCGTACTGCGTCATGATGCCGCCGTCCGCGAAGAAGGCAGTCGAAATCCAGTTGCCGATGGTCGACCAGAAACCACCACCCCCGCCTCCGTCACCGCCGCTGGGCGTCGAGCCGCCGCTGCCGCCGCCGAGCAGGCCAGCGAGCTCCTTTTGCATCTTGATCTTGAGCAGACCCGAAAGAATGTCCAAGACTAGCGACTGCCACTCGAACTTGCCAGTCCGCACGAAGGTCTGGAATGCGTCCAGGCTCTGCTGCGCCCACTGGGCAGTGGCCTCCTGCATGTTCTTCGTGCTGTCGCCCCACTGCTTGGCGAGTTGCTCGAGCGGCGTCCGCAGCTTTTCCGCAGTCGCCTTGCTGTTGGTTGCCTGCCAATCGGCCAGCGCCTTCTCTGCCGCCAAGATGTCAGCATTTGCCGCCCCACGCGCCTTCTTGTCGGCGATGAGGTTCTCCATCTTCTTGACGTACATCTGGCGCTCGAGCTCCAGCTGGGCCGCCATGCGCTCGCGATCGTTCGTGATCAGGTCCAGGTTGGTCCGCTGTGTCTCGACCACCATCTCCTGCACGGGCTTGGCGAGGTCAATCGTCGCCAGGTTGGCACGAAGCGCGTTCACCTGGGCGTTGAAGTTCTCCGCCTGCTCCCGGGTCAGCTTGAGCTGCTGGGCGATCTTGTCGATGTCCAGCCCGGTCTTTCGGAGCATGTCCTCGAACTCGCCCGACTTGCCGCGGTCGGCGATCTTCATCTGGCCGAGCGGGTCTGCCAGGATCTGCACCGCCTGGAGGTAGTCGCCCTTGATGTCGCGGCCCTGCGCGGCGATGCGCTCAGCGAGCGACATTGCTTCCTGCATGTTGGCGACCTCTTGGGCCAGCGTCTTGGCCTGGGCAAGCTGTGCCGGCGTGATGTCGGCCACGGCCTTACCATCTTCGTCGCGGTGCTTGAACTTCCCGGCCTTGGCCTGCGCCTCGAGCTTTGCAGCAGCGGCCAGACCCTTGTCCACCAGGCCCAACGTGGCATTGAAGGAGTCGACCTCCGCCTGCAGTTCTGCTCGCTGGCCGGCTAGGCCGCCAATGAGCGCGTCGACCTTGTCGTAGCCGATCGGGCTCGCCTTGGCCTTGCCCTTCTTGTCCTTGGTGACGTACTCGATCTTCTCGTCCTGCGCCTTGACCATCTGGACGATCTCGTCCGTGTTGGTCTTCATCTGCTGGGCGAGCTCGGCCCGGCGCAGCACGGCCGCGTCCTTGGTGGACTGCGACCCGTCGCCGTTGATGATCTTCTCCGTGTCCGCGAACAGCTTCTCCAGCTGCGCGTTCTCGGCCTTCTTCTGGCTGATGACCAGGCCCGTCTGGATGTTGGTTTCAGCCAGGCGCTTCTTGATCGTGTCCTTGTCGCTGCCGGTCAGCTTGGCTTGACGGGCGCGGCTCTCGTTGAGCTGGGTGTCGGTCGCGGTGCGGCTCGCGTCGATGATGGTGTCGGCCTGCTTGCGCATGCCTTCGGCTTCGTCGCGAGCGTTCGCCTCGCGAAGGGACTGCCGCTGCATCGACTGGATCTTTTCCAGCTCCTTGACGCGATCAGAGGCTTCGGTGATGGCCCTGATCTTGGCAGCTTCATCGTTGTAGCCTTTGGCGCCGGCGCCGCCCAGCGCAGCGCGACGCTCAGTGTCGGTGAACTGGGTGCGGACCGGAGCTTTGCGGGCGTCATCGAGTTCCTTCTGCGCCTGGGCGAGCTGGGCCACCGTCTCCTTGACGTCGTCTTCGGTCGACAGCTTCTTCTCGGCGCGACGCTTGCGTGCCTGGGCTTCCTCTGCCGCCCGGGCCCACTTGCTCCACATGGCGATGCCGGCGACCAGGGCGATGGTGACCAGGCCGACCCCGCCGCCGATCAGCGCCAGGCCAGCGCGCAGCGCGCTGGCGCCCAGGGCCATTGCTCGCTGCGCAGTCGTAGCCGCAACGGTCGTGCCCTCCAGGGCGCGCATTTGCGTCGTGGTCGTGACCACGTTGTTGGCGAGCCCGTTGTGGGCGTAGGCCAGCGCGTTCAGCTCTGCGCGCGCAGCAGTTGCTGCAACGTTCTGCTTCGCGAGCTGGTCGGTCAGGTCCTTCTGTGCCTTGCGCACGTCTTCACGATCGGCGCCCTGGGGGCCGGCAAGTCCTGGGAACCCCGACAGCGGCGGAATCGTGACCTGGACGGTCTGCGCCAGGCGAGCGCGCTCGAGCGCCGTGTTCAGCACCGCCTGCTTGGCCAGCATGGCGTCGATCGCGCGGCTTTGAGCGATGACCTCGCGCTCTTTGGCGGCAATCTTGGCCAGCGATTCGCGCTCGGCGGCCAGCGCCGACTCGCGGGAGGCGGTGATCTCGCGCAGCGATGCCGCCTGGCGGGCGGCCGCGGCCTGATTAGCCGAGGTGATCTGGTTGCGGAAGCTTTCGGCGATCTTGCCCGACCCCTCGGTCATCGAGCGGACCATGGGCGCGAAGAAGCTGGTGGCGACCTTGTAGGCGATCCACGCCTCTGCGGCGAGCTTGATCTCGCCGCGGTATTCGATGAGGGTCTTGATGAAGCTGACGATCAGCCGCACGGCCTCGCCGAGCTCGGTCCCGATGTTGTCGGCGAAGCGCTTGGCTTCGTCGGTGCCCATGGCGGCGATCAGCTCCTTGACGGCCGAGCCCGCTTCCTTGCCGAACTCGGAATCCGCGATGGTCTTCGCCATCAGGGAGAACTCGGTCTTCAGCCGCTCGCTCAAGCCTACCCAGGTCTGCATCATCTCCTGCGCGGCGCCGGCGTTGTTGACCTTCATGCGCAGGAGCATCTTGTCCAGGGCCGGGCCGGCGGCCAACGTGCCCTTGGACACGGCGTTGGCCAGCTCAGCCATCGACATGCCCATCTGGTCGGCCATGTCCTGCATTGCGGTGGGCACTGCTTCGCCCAGCTGCTGGCGCAGCTCTTCCATGCTGACGACGCCCTTGCCGGCCATCTGCTGGATGGCGACCGACGCGCGCTTGAGGGTCTCGCCCGTGCCGCCGAACTTGGCGACCGAGTCGACCAGCGCCTGCATTGAGCCGTTGGTGGGGTCGATGCCGGCGGTCTTGAACTTGACGAAGGTGTCTGCCAGCGCCTTCAGCTCGAAGGGGGCGTTCTTCGCCATCGTCGTGACGAAGTCGAAACCACGCTGGCCTTCGGCGATGCGGCCGGCCTTCGTGATCTCTTTTGACAGGCCCTGCATGAGGACCTGCATCTTTTCCAGCTCACCCGCGGAGCGCAGGATGGCCATGGGCAGCCGCAGAAAGACGTCGTTGACGTCCATCGCGACGAATCGCAGGTTGCCCATGGTGAGCACGATGTCCCGGAACTTGCGCCCCAGGCTGTCATTGTGCTGCTCGAGCTTCTTGACCGAATTGGCGGTGACGTCGAGGGTGCTCTTGAGCTCCTTGAGCGCCATGCCCGACTGCTTGATCGAAATCAGGCCATTGCTGTTGTCGACGACAAACTCGACGACGATCTGCCCGCCATTCGCGCTCATGTTCTTCTTCCCTGTTGTTGTTCTGGCTGTCAGGACATGCCGCGCAAAGCGTTGAATCCCTCCTCATCCCGCACGGCTGCCACGATGTGGGCGTGCGCGCTGTACTTCACGGGGTTGGGCGCGACCTTGGCCATGCGGTCCATGGCTTCGACGGCTGCCTCACCGCCGGCCTGGCCCGTGACGGTCAACTGGAGGTGATCGATGTTTTCGGCCGTCAGCACCCGATCGCAGTAGCCGCTGAACTGCCAGAAGGCACGCATGGGCATGGCCATGGTTTCCTGGTAGCTCTGGCCATACACGCGCGACACGCGCGCGATCAGGTAGCCGAGGTCGATCTCCTCGATCAGGCTTTTTTTGCGTCGGCGCCCTCCGGTGCTGCGTCGCCTTCGGGCGCGTCTGCGCCGGGGTTGCCCGCAGCCGACTTGCTCACGATCTCCGGGTCCAGCTCGCCGCGGATGAACTGCAGCAGTGCCGACATCTGGGGCATCTTCAGCGCGCGAATCGTGGATTCGTCCAGGGTGGGCACCGAAGCGAGGATGGCCAGGATCGACATGTCCACGCCCTTGCCGACAGGCACGCCGTCGGCATGGTCCTTCTCGAGCTGCTCGGCTGCGGCGTAGTTGTTGACGAAGTCCTGGACCGACACCTCCTGCACGTCGTGTTTGACGCCCTTGAGCGTCACTTGGCGCTTCACTTCGGCGTACTGGTCGAGGTTCAAAATCTTCATGGGGTCCCTTGGGATAAGTGGCCGAGGCCAGTGGTTGATGGAGGGAAAAGGCCACCGATGATGTGTGTCATCGGTGACTTACTCGTTAGGCCAGCAGATCGCCCGCGGCGAAGAGCTTGCCGGTCACCGGGTCCGGATAGCCCGTGAACTCGATGTTGTAGACGCGCTCCGCGTCGATCTTGTAGGCGTAGGTCAGCGCGCCCGGGGTGGCGGCCTGGTACACGTAGAAGTCGTCGCTGAAGTCGTTGTCGGCCTTGCCCGACGGGTGCAGGCGCAGCGGCTTGGCGATCGACAGCAGGTCCACGCCGACGCCCGAGGTCACTTCCACGCGCGCGCGCGTTTCGTTGAGGCCGCCGGTGAAGGTCGCGCCAGAGGCGGTCATGGTGGCGCCGGTCACGGCCAGGGTGATGGCGTTGCCGGCCGTGCCGGGGTCGATCACCTCGAGCTTGATGCCGGTGCCCTGCGTGTTCAGCGAAGCGCGGATGCCGCCCAGGTCCTGGCGCAGACCGGCCAGGTTGATCGCATAGATCAGGTTCTGGATCGAGGCGGCGCGGTTCGCGCCGACCTGCACTTGGCCGATGGCGCTGGGCTTCGTCGCCTGGAAGGTGAATGCCTGGCCGGCCAGGGTCACGACGTTGGTCGCGATCGGGTCGGCGGTGAAGGTCACGCCGCCCAGCGCGCTGGCGCCGTCGCTGACCAGCGAAGCGCCAGGCATCGTCGCGACCATGTTGCGCAGGGTCGTCTCGGCCAGCGGGGCCTTCACGCTCAGAGCGCGGCCCATGATGGTCTCGTTGATGGCGGTCTTGCCGAACTGGTCGACCTCGACGCGATGGGTCTCGGTGGTCACGGTGACCTCGACGCCGCCTTGGGTCAGGCCCAGATCGACGGAGTCGAAGAAGATCTTGCAAACGCCGAGCTTGACGTTCTTGGTGCTGGTAGCCATTTTTGTGTGATTCCCTGGTGTTGGATTACTCGAAAGTAAGTCAGTGGTTACTTATTTTAAGGCCGAAGCACTGGCGAGGCAAATCAGGCGTCGACCCAGACACACTGGACGTCGACCTCGAATTCCCAGTAGCCGCCCTTGGAGCGCCGATAGACCCGCGGCTCGTTCTCGGGCAGCGACTGCTTGACGATGTACTTGGCACCAAAAGGGGCGTCGGTCTTGATGGTCAGCGCGGCAGACGCGCGCACAGCCAGCTCTCGGCCCGGCACCAGGTCTGTGGCGCGCAGGATCACGCGGAATTCCGCGGCGTGGTAGCCGGGCATCTCGTGGTTGATCGGCGTGCCGTAGTAGCTGTCCATGAGCAGGATGCCGTCCTTGCAAGCACTGGGCATCTCGTACTCGAAGATGGTGGTGCCGACGGTGCCGCAGCCCTTGAGCTGCAGCCAATCGGCGATCGCGCTGAGCATCATTCGTCGCCCTCCTGGGAATCGCGTTGGTAGTTCATCGTGGCCAGCCGGGCGTCGCCTGTGACTCGACGCACCTCGGCGATCATTTCGTCCATGAAGGCCTTGCCACCCTCTTGGACCGCGCGCCGCAGGAAGCGGCCGCCCACGCGCTTGCCGGTGGCGGCCTTCTTGAGCAGCGAGCCGATGCCGAGGTTGTATTTGCCGGAGCCGTAGGGGCGCAGCTCCTCCTCCATCAGCCAGACATAGTCGCCCAGCTCCCCGTTGCCGCTGTAGCGCGCGGCATCGAGGTCGATGTAGACGGTGTAGGTGTTGCGGCCCGCCTCCTTGTACGTGGCCATCTCGATGTTCCGCTCGAGCAGGCCGCTTTTCACCGGCGCATAGTCGCGCGCCAGGTCGCGCACCTTTAGGGCGCGCCGCTTGGCCTTGAGATGCATGCCCTTGACGGCGCGTTCTGCCACCTGGCGAACGTTCGCCTCGAGCTGGCCCGGGTTGAAGTCGATGCGCAGCGGCATGGGGTCACACCCAGCCTTCGCAGCGGACTTCGTTGTGGTCGTGCTTGCCCGCCACCGTGTAGCGCGGATGCACCTGGCGCACCACCACCCGGTGACCCAGGACCGACAGCACGTCGCTCACCTTGAGCGCCTGGCTAGGCCGCGCGAGCAGCACCACGTCCGCGACGGTCTCCTGGGCACTGCCGTGTGACCCCGAGGAGTCGGTGCGCACGGTCGTCGCGGCCTCGCCAAAGACCAGCTTCACCGGGCAGACCTTGAATCGCCCCTTTGGAGCGAGCACGGGCTGCCCGAAGCGGTCGTGAGCGGTCGTGTCGAGCAGTTCGACCCACAGCGTGGGGTAGATCATGCGCGACCGATCCGTACACGCCCGCGCACCCAGCGCGCGAGGATCTTCGCAGCCGATTCGCTCACGCCGTTGTTGTCGACTGCGCGGCCAGGCCCGAAGGTTTGACTCGACTCGCCCACCGTCATGGAGGCAACGCCTCCGTGCCGCAGCTGACGCACCGGGTCGCCGTCGAGGATCGAATTGGCCTCGACCAGCTGCGCCTTCTTGAGCGCCTTCATCAAGCGCTTGTCCAGGCGCAGGATCTGATCGCTGGTCAGGTCGCGCAGTCGCGGCGGATCGTTGTAGACGTCGCGGATGATCGACTGGTCGCTCTCCCAATCGATCACCACGGGCATCATGCGAATGCGATCGAAGGCCTCGGACAGCGCGCGGATGCGCGTCGCCGGCTCGGCCTGGCTGACCCAGCCGGCCATTGTGTCGTCGGTGTAGAGCTGGGCCTCGAGCACGGCCTGGTAGTAGGTCTGGAAGCTGTTGATGCCCGGCACCAGCAGTTGGCTCGATTCCAGCTGGTGCGCGAGCTCGAGGACGACCATCCCCGCGGCCGTGACCACTTCGAGCTCGACAATGCGGATGCCGCGCAGCTGTGGCGGGACCAGGGTGTTCATCGGCTCGGTGGTACGGATCTCGACCGACGCCGCGCCGGCGGTCGGCGGGAGCGCGGCCCAGGGAGCGACGAGGTTGCCCTCCTCGTCCAGGACGCGCCAGCGCAGCGGGATGGGCGCCAGGACACCTCCGGCGTCAGCCGCGAGGCTGAAGGACACCACCACGGCGCTGCCCGACTTGAAGGTGTTCATGGCCGCGCCTTACTTCTTCGCCTGGGCGGCGAGGATCTTGGCCATCAGATCGTTGATCGAGTTGTCCTTCAGGCCCATGGGCTCGGCGACCTCGCGAATGGCCTTGATGCCACCCTTGTCGGCCAGCGTGGCCAGTTCCTCGGCGGTCCAGACCTTGGCCTCGACCACGGCCGGCGTGTCGGGCACGAACGTGCGCGCCGGCTCGACCTTGCCGCTGGTGTGATGGGCGTCCAGCAGGATCTGCGAGGCCGAGGGGTTCGCGCCCTCCAGGGTCTCGATGGCGATCAGGCCCGCCAGCGCGGCCGCCTGCACCTTGCTCACGTCGTCGACGGAGACGCCGTCGGCGAACTCCACCATGCCGAAGTCGCCGGTGAAACCTGCCCAGCCGGGCTCGATGATCTTGATTTTCATTGGATGTGCTTTCTGTGAAAGGAAAAATAGGGGCACGCGGCCCCTATTTAGACAGTCACCACTGACTTACCGTCAGCTTAGACGTTGGTGATGGCCTCGAGGCGAGCGACCGACTTGGTGCTCTTCAGGGCCGCGCCGACGTACCACTTCAGGCGGGTGCGGGTCGCGTCCTTGTTCTGCACGGTGCCGATCGCCTCGATGCGCACGCCGGCCGACTCGCCGCCGTACAGGCCGTGGAAGCCGTCGAGCTCGTTGGCGCGCACCGCGTAGACCGAGGCCAGTGCGTTGCCGGAGCCCTTCACTTCGTTGGCCGGCAGGAAGTCGTTCACGATGATCGGCGTGCCGTTGTGCGCGAGGACCGGGTTGTCGAAGTTCTTGTGCTGGATCATCGACGCGGTGTTGCCGCCGGCAGCGCGCACCAGGGCGGTGTAGGCGCGGCGGGTGCCCGAACGCATCATCAGGAAGTCGGCACCGTTGGGCACGGCGTCGATCAGCTGGTCCAGCATGCCCAGGGTCAGCGCGGCACCGTTGGCGCCGGCGGTGATGGTCTGGGCCGCGGTCGTGAGCGCCTTCAGGCCGTCGAATTCCTTCGAGTTCGCCAGGTTGTCGCCGTTCACCACGCTGTTCTGGAACGTGCGGGCGAGCGCCTTGGCCTTCAGGCCGATCTGCGTGGCCAGCTGGTTCTCGGTGTCGCTCATGGTCTCGGCCAGGAACTTGTCGACGTCCACGTCACCCGCGAGGATGCGCAGCTTCGTCACCACTTCGGTGAAGTCGCCGGTCGATTCCGGCACGACCTCGTTCGGGTCCAGGTAGCTGACCGAAGGCAGCGTGTTTTCACGGTGGTAGACGTACGCCTTACCTTCCGTCTTCACGAAAGGCAGCAGGCCGAACAGCTCGTTGACCGTGATGATTTCCTCGATGATGCCGACGACGACGTCGTTTTGCGACAGCATCTCGGCAGTGGCTTTGAGCAAAGGCATTTCTATTCTTCTCTCTTGTGTGACAGCAAGTTTGTAAGTACTGACTTATTCTATTTGCCGCCGGTTTGTTTGGCAAGGTTTTTCAGGCCCTGCGCGATGCGATCGGTGCCCGTGAGGGTTTCGTCACGCTCGACGCGCGGGGTCCGCACACGCTGGGAAGACGAGCCGGCGCCCGGCTTCGCCTTGGAACGATAGAGTTGGTCCTTGTCCGGATCGGCGTCGACGATCTTGCGGAACGCGGCGTCGAAGCTCAGGGGCGTGCCCGCGGCGTCGACCAGCGGCGCGCGGTCGGCCGACGACGCGGGCTTGTCGTACGCGACGATCGCGCCGTCCTTGAACTCGAAGTGCGAACCGTAGAGCGCGCGTGCCTTGGAGACCGGAAGGGTCAGGTCTTCCGCGATGAAGCTGGATGCCGAGAAAGCGCCGCCCACCGTGAGGTCGGCGATCTGCTTCTGCAAGCTCGCGATCGAGGCGGTGGCCAGGTCGATCGTGCCCTGCAGCGTGGTCTTCTCGGCAGCGTGGCTGTCCGCCATCTGCTTCTTGAGCTTCTCGTAGTCGCCGCGGGCCTCGGCCTGCTGGCGTTCCTGCTCTTCCTTGTCCTTCAGCAGCTGGCGCACAGCGGTGGCATCGATCCCCTCGAACTGCTTCAGCTTCTCGTTCACTTGAGCGAGCTGGGTGTTCGCGGCTTCGAGCGCACGCTTCTTGTCCATGACTTCCTTGAGCAGCTTGGCCTCGGCGTCGCTGGGCTTGGTGCCCTTGTCGCCGCCTTCGCCTTCACCGCCCTGGCCGCCCTGGACCTTGTCGCCCTGGCCCTTGTCGCCTTCGCCTTGACCGCCTGCGCCACTCTTGTCGTCGCTGCCGCCGCCGGCGCCCGCACCCTGGCCGTCGCCGCCGGTGCCTGCGCCGCCCGCATCGCTGCCATGCTCGCCTGCGGCGTTCATGAGTCGGTGGAGTCGCATCAGTCGTTGAATTCGGGTCATCTATCTTTCCTTGTGGCCAGTCACTCGGCCGTTGTTGAGGTTTGCGGATCGGTCTCTTGAACCGCGGTTAGGCCGCCAATTCCTTGGCAGTTTTCTGTGTGGCCGCGGCTTTCACCGGGTCGGCCTTCTTCCCGCCTGGCGCTGCCGGAGCGCCCAGGCCAGGTTCGATCTTTGGAGGCCACGTCTTGAGCGCCACCTCGAGGGCATCCATGAGCTTCTTGCCGCCGCTTGGGAAGAGCTTGCGGATCACCGCGCGCATCTGCTCGCGTCGGACCTCGTCGGGGGCGACCAGCAGGTTCAGGCGAGCCGCGATCTCGAACTCGTCGTAGATGCCGCGTACGCCGGCGTGGATGGCGCGGACGCGTCCAAGCTGGATGACC
>ERZ1031516.82-NODE-82-length-15348-cov-17.036880_pt1 | contig 15348 bp, 11 predicted proteins | sample MGYA00518047_ERZ1031516 | MGnify/ENA primary metagenome ERZ1031516 (study PRJEB33718, sample SAMN03159945) | human skin metagenome | collected 2014-04-10 | study: EMG produced TPA metagenomics assembly of the PRJNA266117 data set (Human skin bacterial metagenome... | reverse complement strand
TGGCCTTCCTGCGCGAGCGGGGCTGCGACGCCTACCAGGGCTACCTGTGCAGCCGCCCCGTGCCCGCCGACGATTTTGTGGCGCTGCTGCGCGCGCAGGCGGAGTCTGCTGCCGCCGCGCAGGGCTAAAAGGCGCGCTCAGACCTTCTGTCCGGGGGGCGCAGGGCGCCACTGCTCGCGCAACTCTGCGCACACATCACGCGGGGGCAGCGCCGGGGTCTGGACCACGGCATCTGCTTGTGCACTTGATTTGATAGCGTCTGGCGCATGCTCCACCTGCGCTATCACCACTTTTGACACCAGATTTGCCGGCCAATGGGTTGGCACGCCCAGGTGGCGCAGCACATGGCCGCCGCCAGCCACCAGCAGCACTGTCTGGCCGGAGCGCAACGCCTCCTGGGCCGTCCGGGCCATGCTGGCGTCGCGGGCGATCTGGATGCGGGCCATGGGCGCAATTTGTGGCTCCGGCAGCAGTCCGCAGTGGCCGTCGCGCAGCGCCTGGTATTGCTGCGCCAGCGCGGGGGCGGGCAGGTGCCGGTCCCAGGCGGTCTCCGCCATGGCGGCCCGCATGCGGGCGCGGGGCAGGTTGCCTCCCAGCACGGGCACGCCGGCGCCCACGGCCGCCATCACCACCGGGCCATAGGCCTGCCATGGCCAGGCGGCGTTGTCCCATTGCAGGGCGGCCTGGGCCTGCGCTTCGCTGGCATCGCGCGGCAGGCCCCGGGTGCTGTGGCCCCGCTCGGCCATTTCCATCACCACGGCCGCCAACTGCCCGCGCGCAGACAGCCACGCCACGGCCTCGCGCTGCAGGCGTTGGTGGTCGGGCGCATCGTGCTGCTCGCCCAGCAGCAGTACATCGGCGGGCAGCAGGCTCTGCAAGCGGTCGGTCCAGAGGGGGGAGGGCGGCGTGCCGGTGGCGGGGGCGTAGGCGCAGCCAGCCAGCGCCACGGTGGCGCTTCCCAGCACCAGCCAGGTGCGCAGGAGAGGGAGGGGCAGTCGTTGCATGGCTCCATGCTACGCGGGCCGCTCTTGACCCAGGTCAAGGTTGTGGTGATGCCCCTTCCCTACACTGCGCCATGCGCTCCCGTCCCACGCTCTCCACCAAACTCCTTGCCATGGGCGCGGGCTTCTTGTTGGTGGCGCTCGCGTCCATCGGCCTGACCCTGTGGGTGACCTGGAAGCTTGAGGGCGGCGCAGCGGCGGTCAACGAGGCGGGCCGCCTGCGCATGAACATGTTGCGCATGGTGCTGGTGCTGCAGACCGAGCCACCCGAGGCCGTGCAAGAACGCGCCCGCCAGTTCGACGCCAGCCTGGAGTTGCTGCGCACGGGCGATCCGTCGCGCCCGCTGTTTGTGCCGTGGAGCGATGAGACACGTACGCGGTTCGATGGCATCCGCGCCCGGTGGGCCGAGGCCCGCACCGGGTGGGTCAGCGCATCGCCCCCGGACCGCGCCCGGAACCTGGCGGAGGCCGATGCCTTTGTGCAGCAGGTCGATGGTTTTGTGGATGCCATCGAGATCCAGATCGCGGGCTGGACCGCCGCGCTGCACCTGTTCCAGCTGTTCATGATGGCGCTGGCCATCGTGGCTGCCGTCACCTTCATGGCCGTGAGCTATCTGCTGGTCATCAATCCCGTGGCACGTCTGCAGCAGGCCCAGGCCCGGCTGCGCCAGGGCGAGCTGGGCACGCGGCTGCCGGTGGATACGGATGACGAGTTCGGTCAGCTGTCGGCGGGCTTCAACCTCATGGCGCATGCACTGCAGGCATCGCACGACGAGCTGGAGCACAAGGTGCGCGAAAAGACCGCCAGCATCGCTGTGCAGAACCAGCGCCTGGCCGCGTTGTATGAGGTGAGCGCGCTGGCCAGCACGGCGGGCAGCCTGGAGCTGCTGGCCCAGGGTTTTGTGCAGCAGATCCGCCGCGTGGCGGGGGCCGACGCAGCTGCCGTGCGCTGGTCCAATGAGGCCAACGAACGCTATGTGCTGCTGGCGGGCGACGGCCTGCCGCGCACCATGGCCGAAGGCGAACACTGCCTGCACACGGGCACCTGCCTGTGCGGCCAGCCGCAGGCCCAGGCGCGCACGCGGGTCATTCCCATCACACCGTCCACCACCGTTGCCTTGCCCCATTGCCGCGAGGCGGGGTTCCAGACCATGGTCACCATCCCGGTGCAGATGCTGCAGCGCCTGCTGGGCGAGGTGGATCTGTTCTTCCGCTCGCCGGTGGAGCTGACCGATGAACTGCGCGACCTGCTCGAAGCCATGACGCGCCACCTGGCCAGTGCCATGGAGGGTCTGCGTGCCACCGCGCTGGAGCGCGAGGCGGCGGTGGCCGAGGAGCGCAGCCTGCTGGCGCGGGAGCTGCACGACTCCATTGCCCAGTCGCTGGCCTTCCTCAAGATCCAGACCCAGCTGCTGCGCGATGCCGTGGCGCGCGGCGATGAGGCCAAGCGCGACCGCAGCATCGGCGAGCTGGATGTGGGTGTGCGCGAGTGTTATTCCGATGTGCGCGAGCTGCTGGTGCACTTCCGCACCCGCACCAGCGAGGAAGACATCGAGTCAGCGCTGCGCGCCACCTTGTCCAAGTTTGAGCACCAGACCGGCATGGCCACCACGCTGGGCATGGTGGGCCACGGCTTGCCGCTGGCGCAGGACGTGCAGATCCAGGTGCTGCACATGGTGCAGGAGGCCTTGTCGAACGTGCGCAAACATTCGGGCGCCACGCGGGTGGATGTGCTGGTGCACCGCCATCCACGCTGGCGCTTTGAGGTGCAGGACAACGGCACTGGCTTTGAGGTGGCCTCCGTGCCTCCGGACTCGCTGCATGTAGGCCTGGGCATCATGCGCGAACGGGCCCAGCGCATTGGAGCGGTGGTCCAGGTGGAGTCCGCTCCGGGGCAGGGCACCCGCGTGTGCATCGAGCTTCCCTCGGTCGCACCCACGCCGCCTCACCAGCCCGCCGCATCCACCCATTCAGCGGGTTCGATATACGCCGTAGCCCCCCAACAAGCCACCATGCCATGACGACCTCCGTATTGCCCGTTGCCACAGCCCCCGCGTCAGCGCTGACGTCACCGCCGGTCACGCTGCTGGTGGTGGACGACCACACGCTGTTCCGTCGCGGGCTGATCGCGCTGCTGAGCCAGTATGAGGGCCTGTCCGTGGTGGGCGAGGCGGGGGATGCCGCGCAGGCCCTGCGGCTTGCGCCCCAGCTGCAGCCGCAGGTGATCCTGCTCGACAACCACCTGCCCGGGGTGATGGGCGTGGACGCCATCCAGGGCCTGCGCGAGGTGTCACCCACCTCGCGCGTGCTCATGCTCACCGTGAGCGAGGACGCGCAAGACCTGTCCACCGCGTTGCGCAACGGCGCGCAGGGCTACCTGCTCAAGACCATCGACGGCGACCTGTTGGCCCAGGCCATCCGCCGCGCGGCCCGGGGCGAGCCCGTGGTGAGCCCCGAACTCATGGGCAAGCTGGTGGCGGCGTTCCAGTCGCAGGGTGCGCCCGAGATAGCGCCCGCCGCGTCCATACCCGCCGATGCCGCTGCGGTCGCTGCAGGCGCCACCAGCGGCTTCACACCCCTGTCACCGCGCGAGGAAGACGTGCTGCGCGAGATTGCACGCGGCGCCAGCAACAAGGAGATCGCGCGCACGCTCGACATCGCCGAGACCACGGTCAAGATCCATGTGCAGCACATCCTGCGCAAGCTGGGCCTGAGTTCACGCGTGCAGGCGGCGGTGTACGCCTCGGACCGGCAGCGCGCCGAATAGCGCTGGCCCGCGCACGCTCCGGGCGCGTCGGGCTGGTGTGGTGCGGGTGCTATTACCCACAACGCTTGCGCCATAGTTCTTTCTGACGATGCTCAGCCCCGGGTAACTAGTCCCTCTGCCGCGCCGCACACCCTCTAGTGAAGGATGTGCAAAGGTCGCCACAAACGCGACCATTCCTCTCATGCAAAAAGAGAGGAATCGCGCAATGGCCAACGCAACCCTGCCCCCGGGCGACAGCCCGCAGCGCACCCGCCAGGCTTGGTCGGTGCTGATCGTCAGCACCTTCGCCTTCACGGTCTGCTTCATGGTGTGGATGATGTTTGGCGTCATCGGCATCCCCATCAAGAAGATGCTGAACCTGAACTCCACGCAGTTCGGGCTGCTGATGTCCATGCCCGTGCTCACGGGCTCGCTGGTGCGGGTGCCCCTGGGCATCTGGACCGACAAGTTCGGTGGCCGCATCGTGATGGCGGCCGTCATGGCTACCACCGTGCCTGCCATCTGGCTTATGAGCTATGCCACGGAGTACTGGCACTTCCTGACGATCGGCCTGTTCGTGGGCTTGGCGGGGGGCTCGTTCTCAGTGGGTACGCCTTATGTGGCGCGCTGGTTCCCCAAGCATCGCCAGGGCACGGCCATGGGTGTGTATGGCGCGGGTAACTCGGGTGCAGCCGTGAACAAGTTCGTGGCGCCGGTGCTTCTGGTGGCCTTCGGCTGGACCATGGTTCCGCAGGTGTATGCGGCCATCATGCTGGGCACCCTGGTGTTGTTCTGGCTGTTCAGCTACAGCGATCCGGCCCACCTGGTGCCCAGCAACGTCAAGTTCACCGACCAGCTCAAGGCGCTCAAGGACCCCAAGGTCCTCAAGTACTGCCAGTACTACAGCATCGTGTTTGGCGGCTACGTGGCGCTGTCGCTGTGGATGGTGCAGTACTACGTGGGCGAGTTTGGCCTTGATATCCGCGTGGCGGCACTGCTGGCCGCGTGCTTCTCGCTGCCCGGTGGTGTGCTGCGCGCCATTGGAGGCATGCTGTCCGACAAGTACGGCGCCCACAGCGTGACCTGGTGGGTGATGTGGGTGAGCTGGATCTGCCTGTTCCTGCTGAGCTACCCCCAGACTGATTTCACCATCGTCACCGTCAACGGCCCCAAGACCTTCCACATCGGCCTGAACGTGTACCTGTTCACCGGTCTCATGTTTCTGCTGGGCATTTGCTGGGCCTTCGGCAAGGCCAGTGTCTTCAAGTACATCAGCGACGACTACCCCTACAACATCGGCGCCATCAGCGGCATCGTGGGTCTGGCTGGTGGCCTGGGCGGGTTCGTGTTGCCGATCCTGTTCGGTGCTCTGATGGACCTTACCGGCATCCGCTCCAGCGCTTTCATGCTGATGTACGGCGTGGTGTGGGTCTCGCTCATCTGGATGTACTTCACCGAAGTGCGCAACACCCGTCTCATGGGTTCGCAGGGCGCTGTTGCGCAACCTGCCACCCGTTGATTTTTCAAGGAAAACTCACCATGTCTGCCACCACCACCAGCGGGCGCCAGGGGCGTCTGCTCACCCTCTGGGCCCCGGAGGACAAATCGTTCTGGGAGCGCGAAGGCGAAGCCATCGCTAAGCTCAATCTCTGGATCTCGGTGCCTGCGCTGTTCCTGGCCTTTGCCATCTGGCAGGTCTGGAGCGTGGTCGCCGTGAGCCTGCCCGGCCTGGGCTTCAAGTATTCGACCAACCAGCTGTTCTGGCTGGCGGCGGCACCCGCGCTCTCGGGCGCCACGCTGCGCATCTTCTACTCGTTCATGGTGCCGCTGGTCGGTGGCCGCCGCTGGACGGCGATCTCCACCGCCTCGCTGCTGATCCCGGCCATCGGCATCGGCTTTGCGGTGCAGGACAACACCACGGCCTACCCCACCATGCTCATCCTCGCGCTGCTGTGTGGCCTGGGCGGCGGCAACTTCAGCTCCAGCATGGCCAACATCAGCTTCTTCTTTCCGAAGGAGCGCAAGGGCTCCGCGCTGGGTGTGAATGCGGGCCTCGGTAACCTGGGCGTGTCGGTGGTGCAGTTCCTCAGCCCTCTGGTCGTTACGGCCGGTATCTTTGGGGTCTTTGGTGGCGATGCCCAGACCATTGTGAAGAACGGCCAGACCGCGCAGGTGTGGACGCAGAACGCCGCCTTCATCTGGGTGCCATGGATTGCGCTGACGGCGCTGGCCGCCTGGTTCGGCATGAACGACATTGCCGATGCGCGTGCCTCGTTCGCTGCGCAGGCCGCCATCTTCAAGCGCAAGCACAACTGGCTGATGTGTGTGCTGTACCTCGGCACCTTCGGGTCGTTCATCGGTTATGCCGCAGGCTTCCCGCTGCTCATCAAGAGCCAGTTTCCTAACATCAACCCCCTGGCCTACGCCTGGCTGGGGCCGCTGGTGGGTGCGGTGGTCCGGCCGTTTGGCGGGTGGCTGGCCGACAAGCTCGGCGGGGCGCGCGTCACGCTGTGGAACTTCATCGTCATGGCGATTGCCGTGGTGGGCGTCACGGTGTTCTTGCCATCCGCAGGCAATGAAGGTCAGTTTGCAGGCTTCTTCGTGTGCTTCCTGGTGCTGTTCCTCACCACCGGCATCGGCAATGGCTCCACCTTCCGCATGATCCCCGTGATCTTCCTGACCGAAGCCATGCGCGGTGTGGACCCCCGCAACACTGCGGCCGTGGCACAGGCCAACAAGGAAGGCAACACCCTGGGTGCCGCCACGCTGGGCTTCACGGCCGCCATGGCGGCCTACGGCGGGTTCTTCATTCCCAAGAGCTATGGCAGCTCCATTGCGCTGACCGGCAGCCCCCATGCCGCACTGTGGACGTTCTTCGCCTTCTACCTCGTTTGCATCGTGATCACCTGGTGGCACTACGCGCGCAAGAACGCCGCCATGCCTTGCTGATGACCCCTGAACAGAACAGAACAAGGAGCCCCCGATGAGCCATTTCCTCGACCGCCTTTCGTACTTCTCGCAGCCCCGCGAGACCTTTGCCCAGGGCCATGGCGAAACCAATGGTGAAGACCGCACCTGGGAAGACGCCTACCGTGACCGCTGGGCACACGACAAGATCGTGCGCAGCACCCACGGCGTGAACTGCACGGGCTCCTGCTCGTGGAAGATCTACGTCAAGGGCGGCATCGTCACCTGGGAAACCCAGCAGACCGACTACCCCCGCACCCGGCCCGACCTGCCCAATCACGAACCCCGTGGCTGCGCACGCGGCGCCAGCTACAGCTGGTACCTGTACAGCGCCAACCGCGTGAAGTACCCCATGGTGCGCGGCCGCCTGCTCAAGCACTGGCGCGCTGCCATCGCCCTGGCCAAGAGCCCGGTGGACGCCTGGGCCAGCATTGTCGAGAACGATGCCTCCAAGCGCGAATGGCAAAAGCAGCGCGGCCTGGGCGGCTTTGTGCGCAGCACCTGGGAAGAAGTCAACCAGATGATCGCTGCGGCCAACGTGTACACCATCAAGAAGCACGGCCCGGACCGCATCATCGGCTTCTCGCCCATCCCGGCGATGTCGATGATTTCGTATGCAGCGGGTTCGCGTTACCTAAGCCTCATCGGCGGCGTGTGCATGAGTTTTTACGACTGGTACTGCGACCTGCCCCCCAGCAGCCCGCAGACCTGGGGCGAGCAGACCGACGTGCCCGAGTCGGCCGACTGGTACAACAGCTCGTACATCATTGCCTGGGGCTCCAATGTGCCCCAGACGCGCACGCCGGATGCGCACTTCCTGACTGAGGTGCGCTACAAGGGCACCAAGGTGGTGTCCATCACGCCCGACTACTCCGAAGTCGCCAAGCTGGGCGATCTGTGGATGCATCCCAAGCAGGGCACTGACGCTGCCGTGGCGATGGCCATGGGCCATGTGATCCTGAAGGAGTTCTACTTCAAGGACGGCGGCAAGGGCCGTTCGGCGTACTTTGATGACTACGCCCGCCGCTACACCGACCTGCCGCTCCTGGTGGTGCTGAAGGAAAAGACGCTGCCCGATGGCCGCACGGTGATGGTGCCCGACCGCTATGTGCGCGCCAGCGACTTCCCCGGCCAGCTCGACCAGTCCAACAACCCCGACTGGAAGACGGTGGGCTACGACGAGCTGGGCCAGGTCACGCTGCCCAATGGCTCCATCGGCTTCCGCTGGGGGGCCGACGGACGTGCCGACCAGGGCCTGTGGAACCTGGAGAACAAGGACGCACGCACCGCCAATACCGTCAAGCTCAAGCTCTCGGTGATCGAGGACGGCGCGCAGGCCCATGAAGTGGCTGATGTGGCCTTCCCGTACTTTGGCGGCGTGGCAACGCCCAACTTCACGGCCAACGAGCAAGGCGGCGACGTGATGGTGCGCCGCGTGCCGGTGTCCCACCTGGAGCTGGCCGGGCACGAAGCCCAGGGCCGGGTGATGGTGGCCACCGTGTTCGATCTGCTGGCTGGCAACTACGGCATTGATCGGGGTCTGCCCGGCGAAGAGCAGGGCGTCACCTACGACAGCGACCGTCCCTACACGCCCGCCTGGCAGGAAAAGATCACCGGTGTGCCACGCGATCAGATCATCACCGTCGCCCGCCAGTTTGCCGACAACGCGCACAAGACCCATGGCAAGTCCATGGTCATCATCGGTGCGGCCATGAACCACTGGTACCACAGTGACATGAACTACCGCGGCATCATCAACATGCTGATGCTCTGCGGCTGTATCGGTCAGAGTGGTGGCGGTTGGGCGCACTACGTGGGCCAGGAAAAGCTGCGCCCACAGACCGGCTGGACGGCGCTGGCCTTTGCGTTAGATTGGATCCGCCCACCGCGCCAGATGAACAGCACCAGCTTCTTCTACGCCCACACCGACCAGTGGCGCTACGAGAAGCTGGGCATGGAGGAGGTCCTCTCGCCGCTGGCCGACAAGAAGGCTTATCACGGCGCGCAGATCGACTACAACGTGCGCGCAGAGCGCATGGGCTGGCTGCCATCCGCCCCCCAGCTCAAGACCAGCCCGCTGCAGGTGACCAAGGACGCCGCAGCACGGGGCATGGACGCCAAGGACTACGTGGTCCAGTCACTGAAAGACGGCAGCCTGCAGATGAGCTGCGAAGACCCGGACCACCCCGCCAACTGGCCGCGCAACATGTTCGTGTGGCGCTCCAACATTTTGGGCTCGTCGGGCAAGGGGCATGAATACTTCCTCAAGCACCTGCTGGGCACCACCCACGGCGTGCAGGGCAAGGATCTGGGCAAGGACGAAGCCAAGCCCGAGGAAGTGCAGTGGCACACCAACGCGCCCGAAGGCAAGCTGGACCTGCTGGTCACGCTCGACTTCCGCATGAGCACGACCTGCCTGTACTCCGACATCGTGCTGCCCACGGCCACCTGGTACGAGAAGAACGACCTCAACACCAGCGACATGCACCCCTTCATCCATCCGCTGTCGACAGCGGTGGACCCTGCCTGGCAGGCCAAGAGCGACTGGGAGATCTACAAGGGTTTCGCCAAGGCCGTGAGCGAGGTCAGCGTGGGCCATCTGGGCGTCGAAAAGGACGTGGTGCTCACACCCATCATGCACGACACGGCCGGCGAAATGGCCCAGCCCTATGGTGTGCGCGACTGGAAGCGGGGCGAGTGCGAACTCATCCCCGGCAAGACCGCGCCGCAGGTCACGGTGGTCGAGCGCGACTACCCCAACCTCTACAAACGCTTTACCGCGCTGGGCCCGCTGATGGAGAAGGTGGGCAACGGCGGCAAGGGCATTGGCTGGAACACGCAGACCGAAGTCGGCCAACTGGGCGACCTGAACGGCCGCGTGAAGGAAGAGGGCGTGACGCAGGGTATGCCCCGCATCGTGACCGACATCGACGCCACCGAAGTGGTGATGATGCTGGCCCCCGAAACCAACGGCCACGTGGCCTGCAAGGCCTGGGAGGCCCTGGGCAAGCAGACCGGCCGTGACCACGTGCACCTGGCGCTGCACCGCGAGGACGAGAAGATCCGCTTCCGCGACATTCAGGCGCAGCCGCGCAAGATCATCAGCTCGCCCACCTGGTCTGGGCTGGAAAGCGAAAAGGTCAGCTACAACGCCGGCTACACCAACGTGCACGAGTACATCCCATGGCGCACCCTCACGGGCCGCCAGCAGTTCTACCAAGATCACCCGTGGATGCGTGACTTTGGCGAAGGCTTCGTGAGCTACCGCCCACCCGTGCACCTCAAGACGCTGGAAGAAGTGGAAGGCAAGAAGCCCAACGGCAACCGCGAGATCGCGCTGAATTTCATCACGCCGCACCAGAAGTGGGGCATCCACAGCACGTACAGCGACAACCTGATGATGCTCACGCTCAACCGGGGTGGCTCGGTGGTGTGGCTGAGCGAGGACGACGCCAAGGTCGCTGGCATCGTGGACAACGACTGGGTCGAACTCTTCAACGCCAACGGTGCCATTGCAGCCCGTGCGGTGGTGAGCCAGCGTGTAAACCCCGGCATGGTGATGATGTACCACTCGCAAGAGAAGATCATCAACACCCCTGGCTCCGAGATCACCGGCACCCGTGGCGGTATCCACAACTCGGTCACGCGCATCGTGCTCAAGCCCACCCACATGATTGGCGGCTACGCACAGTACAGCTACGGCTTCAACTACTACGGAACCATCGGCACCAACCGCGACGAGTTCGTGCTGGTGCGCAAGATGGACCGCGTGGACTGGCTCGACGATGAGCCTGTGTCCAGCACCGCAGCCCACGCCTGAAGCCAAGGAGAAACACGATGAAAATTCGCGCACAAATCGGCATGGTGCTGAACCTGGACAAGTGCATTGGTTGCCACACCTGTTCCGTCACCTGCAAGAACGTCTGGACCAGCCGCCCCGGGGTGGAATACGCCTGGTTCAACAACGTCGAAACCAAGCCCGGCATCGGCTACCCCAAGGAATGGGAAAACCAGGACAAGTGGAATGGCGGCTGGGTGCGCAGCCCCGACGGCTCCATCGCGCCCCGCCAGGGCGGCAAGTGGAAGCTGCTCATGCGCATCTTCGCCAACCCCAACCTGCCGCAGATCGACGACTACTACGAGCCCTTCACGTTCGACTACGACCACCTGCAGTCCGCGCCTGAAACCAAGGCCGCACCCACGGCCCGCCCGCGCAGCCTGATCACCGGCAAGCGCATGGAGAAGATCGAGTGGGGCCCGAACTGGGAAGAAATCCTGGGCGGTGAGTTCAGCAAGCGCAGCAAGGACAAGAACTTCGACGATGTGCAAAAGGACATCTACGGCCAGTTCGAAAACACCTTCATGATGTACCTGCCGCGCCTGTGCGAGCACTGCCTGAATCCGGCGTGTGTGGCATCCTGCCCCAGCGGCTCGATCTACAAGCGCGAGGAAGACGGCATCGTGCTGATCGACCAGGACAAGTGCCGTGGCTGGCGCATGTGCGTCTCAGGCTGCCCCTACAAGAAGATTTACTACAACTGGCAATCGGGCAAGGCCGAGAAGTGCATCTTCTGCTATCCCCGCATCGAAGCGGGCCAGCCGACCGTGTGCTCGGAAACCTGCGTGGGCCGCATCCGCTACCTGGGTGTGCTGCTGTACGACGCAGACCGCATCCAGGAAGCCGCCAGCGTGGAGCGCGACCGCGACCTGTACCAGGCCCAGCTCGACATCTTCCTGAACCCGAACGACCCCGATGTCATCAAGCAGGCCCGCATCGACGGCATCCCGGACAGCTGGATGGACGCCGCCCGCAACAGCCCCGTCTACAAGATGGCGGTGGACTGGAAGGTGGCCCTGCCGCTGCACCCCGAGTACCGCACGCTGCCCATGGTCTGGTATGTACCGCCCCTGTCGCCCATCACGGCCGCTGCCAATGCCGGCCACGTGGGCGTGAATGGCGAGATCCCCGACGTGTCGCAGCTGCGCATCCCCGTACAGTACCTGGCCAACCTGCTCACCGCCGGTGACACCGGGCCCGTGGTGCGGGCGCTGGAGCGCATGCTGGCCATGCGCACCTACCAGCGCGACAAGCATGTGGAACAGCGCCAGAACCTGTCGGTGCTCAAGCAGGCGGGCCTGTCGATGGCCGAGGTCGAGGAGATGTACCACGTGATGGCGATTGCCAACTACGAGGACCGCTTCGTCATCCCATCGGCCCACCGCGAATACGCAGAAAACGCGTTCGACATCCGCGGCGGTTGCGGCTTCTCGTTTGGCAACGGTTGCTCCGACGGCGCTACCGAGACCAGTATGTTCGGTGGTAAGAAGCCGCGGACCATTCCCATCAAAGCGACTGTTTGAGCGACACGGAAGGAATCACCATGTTCAAGAAGAACCCGACCTCCGTGCGCCTGACCCTGCGCGCCCTGGGCTACCTGCTGAGCTACCCCGATGCGCAGCTGCGCAGCGTGATGCCACAGCTCATCGACGCCCTGCAGGCCGAGCAAGCCCTGACGGCCGAGCGCATGGAGGAGTTGAAGGCGGTGTGCGAGCACCTGGCTGCACTCGACCCGCTGGAAGCCGAAGCCCGCTATGTGGACAACTTTGATCGCGGCCGCCAGACCTCGCTGCACCTGTTCGAGCATGTGCACGGCGACTCGCGTGACCGGGGCCCGGCGCTCATCGACCTGTTGCAGACCTACGAGAAGGCTGGCTTGCAGTTCCAGGCAGAGGAGCTGCCCGACCACCTGCCGGTGGTGCTGGAGTTCGCCTCTACCCAGCCGCCCGAAGTGGCCAGGGAGTTTCTGGGCGAAATGGCCCACATCCTCAATGCGCTTTTCAGCGCCCTCGTGGCGCGCAACAGCCCCTACGCCAGCGTGATCGCCGCCGTGCTCGAAGTCTCGGGCCAGCGTGTGCAGTCGGTGGCGCTCACGCCCGAGCCGCCCATGGACGAGGTCTGGGCCGAGCCCGAAGCGTTTGGCGGTTGCAGCACCCAGGGCCAGTCCAAGCCCGACCAGCCGCAGCCCCTGCATTTTGTTCGTACCCCCCGCGCCGAGCGGGCACCCGAAGGAGTCTCAGCATGACCACCTGGCTTGACACCCTGCTGTTTGGCATCTATCCGTACATTTGCCTGGCCGTGTTCTTCATCGGCAGCTGGGCGCGGTTTGACCGTGACCAGTACACCTGGAAGAGTGATTCGTCGCAGCTGCTGCGCACCGGCAGCCTGCGCTGGGGCAGCAACCTGTTCCACATCGGCGTGCTGTTCCTGTTCTTCGGCCACACGGTGGGCATGCTCACGCCGCACTTTGTGTACGAGCATTTCATGAGTGCAGGCGCCAAGCAGCTCATGGCCATGGTCTCCGGCGGGATCGCGGGCACGCTGGGCTTCATCGGCCTGTCCATCCTGCTGCACCGCCGCCTGTCGGACCCTCGCATCCGCGCCACGTCCAAGACCAGCGACATCCTGATTCTGGTGCTGCTGTGGCTACAACTGGCACTGGGCCTGGCCACCATTCCGCTGTCGGCGCAGCATCTGGATGGCTCCATGATGATGAAGCTGGCCGAGTGGGGGCAACGGGTGGTGACCTTCCGCAGTGGCGGGGTGGAGCTGCTGGCCGAGGCGGGCTGGATCTTCAAGGCCCACATGTTCCTGGGCATGAGCATCTTCCTGATCTTCCCCTTCACCCGTCTGGTGCATGTGTGGAGTGGCTTTGGCACGCTGGCCTATGTGCTGCGCCCCTACCAGGTGGTGCGTGCGCGCCGCTTGAACCTGCCCCCAGGCCACATGCAGTCGCAAGACCGCCGCGCCTGAAATCCACCTACTATCAAGGAGCACACCATGAGCGGATGTGGAACCGGGAGCTGCGGATGCGGCTCCACTGACAGCGGCGTGGCGGCAGCACCTGCCAGCACGCTGACCCCGACGCAGGCTGCGGCCTACGAGGCCCTGGTCGCAACGATGGACGATGTGCCTCTGCAGCAAGCCACCCTGGCACCACAAGCCGGCGCCTTGGGGGGCAGGGGCTTGGTAGCAGCCGAGGTGGCACGCGTCAATGGCGTGGCCCTCAATGCCACGCACGAGTCGCTGGACGAAGAGGCCCTGCGCCAGCGTGCGTGCACCGAGCTGCTGCGTCAGGCGGCGCAACAAGCGGGTCTGCTGCCCGCGAGCGATGTGCCGGGTGTCCTAGGCGCTATCAGCGTCCAGGCCTCCGATGCCATTGAGCAGTTGCTGGAGCGCGAGCTGGACCTCCCCGATCCTTCAGAGGAAGCCTGCCGCCGCTACCACGAGGCCCACCCTGCGGCCCATGCCCAGGGGGAGCGTGCGCAACTGCGCCATGTGCTGTTTGCGGTGACACCGGGCGTGGATGTGAAGCAGCTGCGCCTGCGGGCCGAGGCCTTGCTGATTGAACTGCGCTGCGCCGACGATGGCGGTGCACAGTTCGCCGAGGCCGCCGCCCAGTGGTCCAACTGCCCCAGTGGTCAGCAGGGCGGTGACCTGGGCTGGCTGACCCGCGCCGACTGTGCCCCCGAGTTCGCGCGCGAGGTGTTTGGCGGTGCTGAGATCGGTGTGCTGGCACGTCTGGTGCACAGCCGCTTTGGTCTGCATGTGGTGGAGGTGGTGGCCCGCGACCCGGGGCAACAGCCCTCGTTCGAAGAGGTGCGCCAAGCCATTGCGCTCACCCTGCGCCAGCAGGCCTGGGTGAATGCGCTGCGCCAATATTTGCAGCTGCTGGCGGGCGCCGCCGTGGTCGAAGGCGTGGCGCTGGACGCGGCCGACACACCGCTCGTACAGTAGTTGCTCCACACACCACCGTTATCTGATTGCCTGCCCATGCCCGACGAGTTGCTGGACCGCTTGCGCCGCTTCCATGACGACGCTTTCCCCCAGTATCGCCAGCAGTTCCAGGCGCTGGTGGACGAAGGGCAGCATCCCACCACCTTGTTCATCGGGTGTTCCGACTCCCGCCTAGTGCCCTATCTGCTGACTGGTGCGGGGCCGGGCGAGCTGTTTCTGGTGCGCAATGTGGGTGCGTTCATCCCGCCGTACGACGGGTCGCATGGCCACCATGGCACCACGGCGGCCATCGAGTTCGCGGTGCTCAACCTGCAGGTGCGCCGCATCGTGGTGTGCGGCCACAGTCACTGTGGGGCCATCAAGGCGATGTATGGTGAGGTGTCGCCCGAGGCCCCCAACCTCAACCGCTGGCTGGACCTGGGGCGCGAGGCACTGTTGCCCATGCAGCCGGGTCCCGAGGTATTGCGCCGCACCGAGCAGCGCGCGGTGGTGCTGCAGCTGGAGCGCCTCATGGAGTACCCCATGGTACGCAGCCGGGTGCAGTCGGGCCAGATCAGCCTGCACGGTTGGCACTATGTGATCGAGGACGGCGAAGTGCATGTGTTCGACGTCCAGACCGGTGGATTTGTGCCCGCTTCGCAGTCGGACCACAGCGGCACCGGCCCCTACCAGCCCTACGTGGAGCATGATGGGCAGGTGCTGGTGGACGAGTGAGCGGCCACTGACTTGCCATGGCGCTGCATTCGGAGTGGAATGAGCGCTCCTTGACGGAACGCAACCCCGTTTCAGCCTGAAACCCAAATCATCGGCCCCCATGAAACGCGAACCCCAGCCCCCAC
>ERZ1031516.79-NODE-79-length-15484-cov-14.630307_pt1 | contig 15484 bp, 22 predicted proteins | sample MGYA00518047_ERZ1031516 | MGnify/ENA primary metagenome ERZ1031516 (study PRJEB33718, sample SAMN03159945) | human skin metagenome | collected 2014-04-10 | study: EMG produced TPA metagenomics assembly of the PRJNA266117 data set (Human skin bacterial metagenome... | reverse complement strand
GGCTGCTGGCTAGGATTTCAGCAAAGTGCCGCAGTTCCGCGTGTAAGACAAGTGCCATAACAGGGCTCCATGGGCAACTGTTACGGCCTGTTGCCTTTACAAACCTGCCAGAAACGTTCCGCGCCCTGCAAGCGTCCGGAGGTTCAGTTCAGGGCCTTGAGTGGGAGGCGGATGGAGTGCCAAGCGGACGGACTGCAGAGGGCTCCTGTGGAGCCGTCCAGCGGTCATCGCGGCATGCATAGATCAGGGCGCGGGCGTCTGAATCCACGAGGTGATGTGGGCAATGGCCTCCTGCTCGATGCCAATGAAGCCGGGCCAATGTTGGCCCGCACACTCATCACCGATGGGGTAGGTTCCGCCATGTACCACCATGAGCTTTTTGACCGGCGCCCGCGCCAGCCCTCTCAGAATGGCGGGCGTATCGCTGGCCTGGCAGTGTTCGCAGCCGTCCCTGGCATGGTGGTAGACCAGCACCGGGACCTGTATGGCCTCAAGGTCCTGTGTGGGCACTGCTCCCGGCGTGCTCCTACGCACCACGCTGGAGGTCAGCCCCAGCCCCGCAATCGCTGGGTCGTTGACATGAATGGCCATGGCTGTTGCAGGCACTGTCATGCGCCGAGCGGGGCGCACAGTCGTTGATGTTCAGCCCAAAGCGCCGGGGTCCTGTGTGCAAAAAGCCAGCCCCCACAACAAAAAACCCAGGTGACCGGAATCACCTGGGTTGGTATGTGGCGGAGAGGGCGGAAGCCAATTTTCTGCATCATAAAGTCTCTTTTCGTCTCACTTTTGCCATCTTCCCTATGGGAAATGCTCTTCTATCGCTTCATAATGAATCAAGATGGCTCAGAAGTTCGCACCTAAACTGATGGGTGTGAGGATGGGTTAACTGATTGGGGGTTTTAGATGGCAAGAAGAGCTAAACCTTTAAGCGCTTTTAGCGTTGCTCGATTAACGGAGCCTGGACTGCACTTCGTTGGTGATGTGCCGGGGCTCGCGCTGCAGGTGCTTCCAAGCGGTGCAAGAACGTGGATTCTGCGGGCGATGATGGGCACCAAACGCCGTGACATGGGCTTGGGCGGGTATCCGGCTGTGACCCTTGCAGGTGCGCGCGATGCGGCCAGGGTTGCGCGCGCCAAGATTAAAGAAGGCATCGACCCCATCAATGAGGCCCGAGCAAAGCAAAGTGCGCTTCGTGCCTCGGCTAGTTCTGCTATTTCTTTCGAGGAATGTGCGGAGCGCTTCGTGGCTTCTCACTCAGCAGGGCTGAAAAACGCCAAGAGCGAAATGCAGTGGCGAAACACACTGGCGAAATATGCCTACCCGGTTATGGGGAAACTCTTGGTCCGCGATGTGTCGATGACCCACGTCTTGCAGGTGTTGGAACCTATCTGGCACACCAAAACCGAGACGGCTTCGCGCTTGCGTGGACGCATTGAGGCGGTTCTGGATTGGGCGACGGTGCGCGGCTACAGGGATGGAGCGAACCCAGCGCGGTGGAAGGGGCACCTTGATAAAGCGCTGCCTGCCGCTGAAAAAATATCGAAGACCAAACACCACCCCGCGCTGCCGGTCTCCGATATCGGCGCATTCATGAAGAAGCTGCGGACCTTGGACGGGGTTGGAGCAAGTGCCCTCGAATTCCTCATCCTCACAGCCACCCGCTCAGGGGAGGTGCGTGGGGCTCAGTGGTCCGAATTTGATTTGGCAGCGGGGTTATGGACTATTCCCGCAGAGCGCATGAAGATGAAAAAGCCCCATCGGGTTCCGCTCTCATCCAGGGCCGTGGAGCTGGTCAAAGCACAGCCCAAGCGCTCAGATTCTGAGTATGTCTTCGCCGCCTTGCGCGGGGGCATGCTGTCGGATATGACGCTGAACGCTGTGGTGCGCCGACTGGAAGCCCCGGCAGTCCCACATGGCTTTCGCTCTACCTTCCGGGACTGGGCCGCTGAGCATACGAATTACCCGCGCGACGTTGCGGAGATGGCGCTGGCCCATGCCATCGGAGACAAGGTTGAGGCGGCTTACAGGCGGGGCGACCTGTTCCAGAAGCGGGCGCGCATGATGGCGGACTGGGCAGCGTTCTGCGAAATTGTCCAACCCCCCGGGACGGTCATCCCCATCAATCGTGCGAGCGAAGCCTAGAGGGGCGGAATGGTCAAGGTTTGGGTAACTGGGCCCTGTGGATAACTTTCTCAACTGAAATGCTTAAATTTTCATCATTGTGGAAGATGGCGCTAGGCCCTTGTGCAGCCTTGTTTTCCGAGCTTGGCGCGTGAAGTTGTCCACAAGGGGATTCAGATACGACGGGCGTTATGTTCAATAGTGTGCTGTTTAATTTGATTCTTGCACATTTACGGGCGTTGATGGCACAATAGCCCAACCGGCAAAGGTAGCGAATGACGATTGATGAGTTTGATACGGCGCTGGTAGCACTGGGCTGGAAGGTGAGCGACTTTTGCAGGGCCACGGGGCTGCACAGAAACACCCCTGGCCGATGGCGAAACGAGGGCGTTGAAATCCCCGAGTGGGTCGAAAAGCATCTGGCGCTTTTGCAGGAGGTGAAGCGGCTCCATGCGCAGTATCTGGAGGTGCCGAAAGACTGACGCGAAGCCCTGGCGCGTTCCATCCAGGGCAATAGACGGGACCGGGAGGTGCTGCAAACACCGACCAGCCCCTGACCATCAATCACTGTTTAGGAGTGAACAAATGGCTAAGCAAACTGTAAATCAATCGCTCAGTAGCGAAGACCTGACCAATATTGACGACCTCAGCAAGAAGTCGGCACAACTGGACGCCCTCATGTACATGACTTACGGGGAAGGCGGTGAAGTGTTTCGCAGGAGCTCGGACAAGGTTCAAGAGAACTATCTTTGGGCATGTGCCGAAATTGCATCCGAGGTCAGAGCCTTATCCGAAAAGCTCGCCCTGGCGTAACGGGCCCCACATCCCGGCTCTGGGCCCGAATTGAGGCCATTGAGTCGGAAAAAGACGGGCAGCGTAGGTGTGTCACCACCTCTGCCGCCCTGACCAAGCCAACCTATTTAGGAGGTCAGCATGGCTTATTCGATTGTCTCCCAAGGTAATCCTCCCGCCGCGCTACTTGATGGCGTCTTTCGGTCCGAGGGGCACTACTTCGACGCGTTTGAGGGCACGATTGGCGCTCTGGTTGAAGCGGGATTGATTACGCCTGCTGAGCTTGAGCCCCAAGAGAGGCGGGCGCCTGGCTATACGGCGTTTCTTCCTGGCGGCGAGCCTTGCGCACCGGGCAAGCAAGCATGGCGCACCCCGGGATATCGGGCAATTCGTCAATGTGAGGATGGCACGATTCGCCTTGAAATCACTGTCTCAAAAGAAACTCAGGCCGAACGCCGAGCCGCCAAGCGCGCCCAAGAATACGAAGCTGAACAGGCTCGAATCAATGACGATATAGAGCAGCGTGGCCATCTGTTCCGAGGCTGGAAGTTAGTGCAATTCGTTGGCAGCCGGGGGGAGAGCTGGGAGGGCACCAAGACGCAGTTGCAGGCCGTTGGCTTGGGGGTTGGTATGCAGTACCCCGGCGAGCCTGGGGCAAAGAAAAAAGCAGTGTTCCGTTGCCCTCTTGGCTTTGAATTTCGTGTCTCACTGCCGCTAGACAGGGCAAAGGCTGCCGCTGGAATCTACTTGGCATTGAGTGATTTCGCGCCAGGGGAAACACAAGAGCAGCGGCGCGAGGTTCGTCAGGCCGTGCACAACGCGGGCAAATCGAGTGCCGTTTTTAGAGCGGAACGTGCCGATTTTGCCGAGCTGGCACTGAAGCTAATTTGGCGTGAGGTGTTCTGTAAGGCAGATGGCGCTATTCGGTTCGACCTACCAGAAGACGGGGTGATTTATGCCAGCCTTGGCCAAGCCTTCCAGGCGGTTCGGGACGCAATCAAGCAAGCTCCCATCATCTCGGATGCACAGCTTGAGGCAGCTCTAAGGGCCAAGGTTGGGGCTGCAGCGGCTAGAAATGATTCTGTGTTGCAGGCAGTGCTTCGTGAAGCGATGAAGCCAAGCATTCCCGCGCCCTTGTCGGATGCAGGCTGAGGTGTGCCATGTCAGCCGAAAAGTTACTCCAGCGGCCAATTTATGGCGGCGCGTTTGGTGACGATGGCAGGTACTCCCTGGCTAGCGTTCCCTGCGTTTCTAGGGGCCTGCACGCAACTCGCTACATGGTGGTTCAGGCCCAAGCTGGTTTGGTGCTCAGCGTGTCGGAGGACAAAACCGAAGCTCTTGCCCTGGCCCGTCAGCGATTGAGCGCGGCGAACGACAAGCGCCAGCTGCCAAACCTTACGACTGAACAAGGGGAGCTATGGCCCGATGAGCCGCTACTGAGCCCCGTTCCGGCTCCTGCTCCATACGTTTCCCGGCGCAGGCGGGAGATTTTCGAGCGCTCCATGGGGCTCTGCCACTACTGCCACACACCCCTAGAGTTGTTCGGTAAGTGGCACATTGAACATCAGTTACCTCGCGCATTGGGCGGGGGTGACGATGCATTGAATTTGGTCGCTGCGTGTGTTCCGTGCAATCTCAGAAAGAGCGACAGCACTGCCATCGAGTTCGTGACGCAGGGGCCTGGCGCCGCATAGACTAGGTTTGCCCCAGCTAGGCCCGCGAACCGAAGAGCGGGACTCCCTGCCCGCCTGCTGGGGCTCTTTAACAGGGTTGCACTTAGGGAGTGCATCGCGTGATTTTCGTCGAAATTCCCGCTCCATATCTATCTCTGGAGCACTTGGTTTCTGCCATCGCGCAAGCTGTGGCCCGGGCCAGCAGAAGCTCTGCCGAGCTGGTCAACATCGAAGAGGCTGAGGCATTCGCAGCGGTTACATGGGAGTCGAAGCTGCGCGCTCTGGCGGAGTCTCGCGCAATCAAAGGACACCATCGTGAAAGCCTCTCTGCTGATGAGTGGGTGTTTCTCGATGTGGAGCGCGATGCCTTCTTTGTGGATGACCTAAACGCCTGCAAGCAATTGTCCGAGGCGGGTTTGCGATTTGTTGTTGCGGAAGACCAGAGGGAGCGCGCTGAATTCACCGCGTTTTTTATCGAGGCGACAAACAATGATGCCGAAATCAATTGGCAATACTGGATTGACCAGATGCCGACAATCTCGGCGGGCGAGGCCGCGCGCTTAATGGCTGGTCTAGACCCTGACCTTTACGCGGACCTCCGTAGCCGCCCAGTCCCAAAGAACAACGTTGATGCGGCTTGCAAGAGGGCCACCAACCTTGAGAGGTTAGCTACAGCGGAGAGCAGAACCCGGGCAACACCCGATGAGTGGCTGGAGTGGGCACGGGAGCGGCAATTCCAGGTGCATTGCGGATTCGAAATGGCGGTTGAAGACAAGCGCGCAAGGGAAGCACTTGAAGCAGCGTTCAATGCGTTGCCTAAAAAGGAGGCCGACCACTGGAGGAGCGCGCACCCGGTCGATGATGGACGCCGCCTAGTGACATTCAAACTCGCGGGACTGGAATCAGCCCAACACTTCTCGTTGGCTTCTTTCGTAGAAGACGTGTCCAGCCGAATAGCACGCTGGAAGGATGGCACCTATGCAATTGCGGAAGCCGCTCAATTGATGGCGGACGCAGGGAGCAACATCGATGCTGAGGCGCTCTGCGAACAGATGGAGGCCGCAGTGCATGCTGGTCCGCTTAAGTTCAGAAAGAATGGAATACCGCTTTCGAAAGGTGACATCCCTAAGGGGCGCCTTTGGAATCGTTTTGTGGAAGAGGGCGACGTAAACGAATGGCTTGCGTCCATTGGGGCGCGATACCGGCTGCACTTTCCATACGCCCCCCGTGTCCAGTACCAGCACCTCCTATTTCCTCGTTTGCTTCCGGTCAGCGAATGGCGGGGCGGCATGCTTGCCGATATCGATTTGGTAACTCTGGAAGAGGCAGCACAGTTTGCTAGTAGGCACGCAGGTGTTGAGGTTTCGACCGGTGACATTCTTCGGGCCTCTGCCAGAGGGCAAATACCGCTTCGCGCGGTCGTGCATCGCCGAGCGAAGGTGCAAAAATTCGATGGCGGCGTTTACTGCAACAGAGGCCAAGACAATGAGAACGTCATTCCCAAAGGTTGTATTCCCACTTTACCGCTAGCCGCCTGCCAGCAGCTGGCAAATACCCTGCGAGCATCGTGGCGCACCTTCGACGGGTTTGAGGAGGTAGATGGCGAGCTGATGAGGTTCACTAAGGGGCTTCTAACAAGCGATGAGCCGGACTTTGAAACCAGCCTCGATGACTGCCGGGTGTTGGGTGCTGACGTGCACGCATTGGCCGATGCATTTTGCGAAGCCATAGAAGAGCCTGAGGCCGCCCCATCGAGAATTCTCGCTAACGCTGATGGCACAGCGAGAGAGGGGGTAACAACCGCCCAGGTTGCGACAATTTTTGATGCTTTGCCGTACACCGCCGAGAACTGGCCGAAGCGACTGAGCGACACGAAATGGCTAAAGCCCGCACAGATTGCCTTGGGTGAAGTGGGGGGGGCGACTAGCCTATGGTGTCCCGCAACGCTTGCCAGACTGATTCACGGCAGGGAAAAAGGTCCAGCGAAGCAAAAGACGCTAAAGGCCCTTAACAAGCGATTCAGGAACTACCCAGATTTAGCGCCCTGGCGGTCCGATTGGGATGAACATTACGCCATGTTTAACGATGCGGATGAGGGCCACTGAATACCCGGGAGTTAATTCCGATTTCTGATGCCGTGCTGACGTTAACTTACTGATTTTTAAGGATTTTCTAATTCCGGGGTGAGTTCATGCAAACCCCGGAAATTTGCAATTCGTCCATTCCTAGCCCGGATGCCGAGCGCACCGCAAGGCCCGCGAAGCTGGAATGGAAAGCGAACAATGCAAATTGCAGATATCCGCAAAGGCGCCGCTGGCGAGCATCAACAGTTCCCGCCGCTGGAACTGGTCAACCGTCCCACGGTGCCAACTGCACAGGCAGCCCACTACCTGTTGCGCCGCCCGCAGACTCTCAGGAGCTGGGCCTGTGCTGAGACCTTCCCTGACGGCCTGCGACCCGTGCGCATCAATGGCCGTTTGGGCTGGCCTGTAGCAGGTATTCGTACCGTGCTGGAGGTGGCGCAATGAGTGCAACCACCACAACCAGTTTTGACGCGCTCCCAGCAACTGGATTCATCCGGCAGGCCCAGCTGATTCCACATGTGGTGCCGTTCTCTTCGGCAACGCTCTGGAGGCGCTGCAAGTCTGGGGAGTTTCCAAAGCCCGTGAAGCTTTCTGAGCGGGTCACTGCCTGGCGCGTTGGAGACGTGCGGGAATTCCTTGATGCGCAGCAAAAGGGGGGCCGGAAATGAAAACGCCCGACCCCACCAACGCAGAATCGAGCGCCCCGAACAGCGCAAAGTTTACAGGCACTGACAACCCGCGTCACCTGCGCGCAATCGACGCACTCCTGCGCCGCCCAATCCCCCGTGAAGCACTGGACCGCATCGCAGGGGCCAGCAACTCGCCAGAGCTTGTTGCTGAGCTGCGGCGCCGTGGTCTGGAGGTTCCGTGCGAGCGCATCAGCTTCACCGACCGCGACGGCAAAGAGTGCCGCCCTGGCGTCTACAGCCTGACCAAAGCCGACCGCCGAAAAATCTACCAGTGGATGGCACGCCGCATCCGTGGAGGTCGCGGGCATGGCAAACGGACGCTCTAAGAGCGGCAAGGGCGATTCAGGGCGAGATTCCGGGGGCTTCATCGCTCTGCCGTGGTCTGTCCTGGATTGCCCCGCCTACAACCGTCTATCCATGCACGCACGCGCCTTACTCCTGGAGGTGGCCAGGCAATTCGTCCGCGACAACAACGGGCGGTTGTTGCTCTCACGGGCCCACATGCAAACCAGGGGCTGGAAGTCGGCGGACATGCTGAGCAAGGCCAAGCGCGAGCTGCTGGAAGCGGGATTCATCTACGAGACGGTGAAGGGCCAGCGCCCCAACAAGGCGAGCTGGTATGCCGTCACATGGCGAATGCTGGACAGACACCCTGGCTACGACATGGGCGCGGTTGAGGGCTTTGTGCGTGGTGCGTATCGCAATGCGAGCGCATCCAAAAACACAACCCTTAGCCCGCCCCACGGTACAGGGAGGCTTTCCATAGTACCGCCCCACGGTACAGGCGAGCCCCTCTCTGTACCGCCCCACGGACCTATGAGGGCCAGTTTTGATGCCCTCTCTGTACCGCCACACGGACACCATCTAGATATGCCATCTGCAGTTGCAGGTTAAGCAGCCAAGGAGCAAGCATGCAAACCAAACTCACTCATCACGACCTGGTCGCTGAAGAAGTAAACGACGAACACGGGCGTGCAATTCTGTTGACCCAACAGGACGGGCTTGAAGAGCCGCGTTCGGTAATTGTTCACCCCTGGCAACTGCGGGCGGTCTGCGAAGAGTTCGGAATCGTCGCCAGCGATGAGCAGGCCGCAAAGACTATCCACACCCTGCAGCGGCGCATGACGGGCCTCCTAGGCCGTATTGAGCACCTTGCCGGGTGGATAACGAACCACAGCGACCAGCGACATGCGGACCTCACCTACGAAATAACGCAGTTGCAGGCACTCCACGACCTCGCAAGCGAATGGTGCGCGGAGTTTGCGGACAACGTGCGGACACATTGCGGACAGGATGCGCAGGCCTCTTCGCGGGGTGGAGCCGCGCCGCAGCAACCCGGCTTGCCAGGTCTATAAGGGGTGCGCCATGAATGACCATGCGCAGCAAGTAGAGCGGGCCTTCCGGTTTGGCTTCACCTCTGGCATAGCGGCTGCAGCTTCAAGGCTGACGCTGACGCAGCAGCAACTTAGAGCGATGGAGGTGTGGCACTCGCGGCTGCAGGTGTGGCGAGATGAGCCTGTCGAGTACCCCGAAAAGTGCTGGCCGGATATTGATGAAGGGGCAGGACGATGACCAATAGACCACCACCGCCTGAGTGCCTAGCCTTGGGACGATATGCCGCCGCGCCGGTGGAAAAGTCCCAGCGACCACGAGGCCGCCCCAAGACCAGGACGGACGAGCACTACGCAGCACTACATGCGGAATACCAGCGCATCAGCGAGTGGTTTACAGCTTTTGTCGGCAGACCAGCGAAATCGGATTCCGAACTGTTGTTGGCATTCTTTGGAGAGCACTACGAGCGCGAGGGCTTAAGGCGCAGCCGAGTGTCTGCCAACGACTTCGAGGGCAGGATGAAGACGCTTCGCAACGAGCTTTCCCGCGCCCGTACGTGGTGGCGTACGTCCTTGCAGCCAACGTTCAAGGGACATGCAAAACAATGACGTTACTTCCCAGATGACCCACTCGACGAGGCTTTGAGATTGGTCTGCATTTGGAGGCGGCTGAGAGTTTGACGGAGTGCCTCAGCGTCACGGGCTTGCTGTTCTATGAGCGCCTGTTGAGCCTTTAGTTGCTCTTTCAAAACTGCTTCTGTGCGCTCCTGGAGTACCCCGTTGCCTTTGTCGATATCCCGCGCAACGTAAACCTGCCAAGCGGCTGTGATGAGAGTGGCAACTACAGAGGCAATTACGGCCCACTTCGTCCAGCGCAGTCCAGCTGCTGCTTGTTTCAACGTTACTTCCGCTTGCTGCTGACCGGACTCGACTTCTGCGAACCAGGCTGGAAGAACGTCAGCGACCAGTGTCTGATTCAGCCCCCCGACAATATCTGCAAGCTTTCCCATCTCCTCGACAAGCAAGCCCATTTGCTCAGCCGTCTGCAACGTCGCGCGTCCAATGGGCGAATCTTCGGGGCGCGGAATTCTCAATTGCTCGACACTCAACGTTCGCGCGGGGTCTGGCCTATTCACGCCCGGAGGGATTGACGCGCCATCTTTGAAAGTACGCGTAAGGTCAAGCATCGACCCTCCGGTGGCGCGGCGGAGTAACTCGCTGGGAGAGTCGGTTTCCTTGCGGCCTTCTGGGAAAAAACTTCCCACGCCGGTTCGAAGCGCCGCAAGACCGCTCATTTGGTCTTTAAGCCGGTCGAGAGGCTCTTTGCCAAGGAAGGAATAGTCCACCTCTATTTTTTGCCGCATGCCTTCGACTAAGCTGTTTAGCTTCTCTTTGTGCGCCTCCAATCCGGCACGAGCCGCAACACCAAGCTCGTTTACCGTGACTGCCCCAGGCATAGGCGGCCAACCGCACATGCGGATAGCAGCGGGCACCAGCAAGGCAATATCCGCGTCCTCAAGAGCAACGAAGTCTTTGTCCGGTAGCCCAGTACGGTCGGTTTTATCAGCGCTGCGCCCTACAACCAGCCTCAGCACCGCGTCTCCTAGGTCCTCTCGCCCCTCCAAAAATGCAAGCTCCCTCACGGTTGGGTGTCTTACATACACAGTGCCAAGCGATGTCTTAATCGCCTGCTTTTCAGGCACTAAGTCGTCGAGAGACTGTATTTTTTTTGGCTGTGGCCCCGGGGTGCTTTTCTCGCTCATGCCCATCATGTTCGCACAGGAAGACGAGACAAAGTATTGCCAGTGTTCACTACCTCCGCTTCGTCAAGTCGAAAGAGGTGGGGCGCATACCCCTACCACTAAATTCTCCCGATAAATCGGGTTTATGTGGGACGAGTGACGCTCCAAACTTGCGTGCAAGCAAGACCAAAGAGGGGCCTAGTAATGCACGCAAGTACAGCCATAGAAGCGAGTGGCACCCGGATTCTCCGGCTGCCCGATACCGTCAAAAAGACCGGACTCTCGAAGTCCGGCATTTACCAACGCATCCGCGCCCGCACTTTCCCTCAGCCCGTGAGGTTGGGTGCGCGGGCTGTGGGATTCGTCGAGCGAGAGGTGGAGGCCTTTCTGTCTGAGCTGATGGCGAGCAGAACCCACGCCGAGGGGGCTAAACGATGAGCGACCAAGCTCAGGAAGTGCAAACCGTCTGCTCGGCACGCGAGCGCGTTGTACGCCTGGAGGCGGCAATGATGGGGCTCCCCCAAACCGATTGCCCAGTAAGACACCATTTTGCCCCGGGCGTGTACGCGCGGGAAATCACCATCCCTAAAGACACGGTGCTAGTTGGAGTGGTCCATAAGCGCGACAACCTCGTAGTGCTGTCTGCAGGACGCTTGCGGCTGGTGACTGACGAGGGCACCGTGGAGATAGCCGCACCCCATACGCGCATGTGCAAGGCGGGCACAAAAAACGCCGCTGTTGCGCTTGAGGATTCGGTGTGGACAAACTTCTTTGCGACCGATGAGACCGACACCGACAAGCTCGTAGAACTGCTTACCGAATCCACTGCCGACGAATTGCTTGGCGGGTCCAAAAACAAACAGTTGGCCGCCCACCGCGCAGCCGCACTTTCGCAGGAGTAAACCATGTCATTTGCAGCAATTGCAGGGCCTGTTGCGGGCGCAGTCGTTGGCGGTCTCATGTCTGACGGCGGAGGGGGCTCGCAAACCGCGTCCAAGACCCCTTGGGAACCGGCTATCAAGCCCCTGACCAACTCGCTTGAGACGGGCCAGGCCCTGGAGCGCTACTACCAGCAAAACCCGTTCAACCAGATGCAGCGCACTGGGTATCAAAACCTGTATGCGGACCTAGACCAGTTCCGCAATCAGATTGCCCCCGGAATGATGCAGTTCGCTAACAGCATGATGCAGTCCAACTACCAGCGCGGGCCGCGTCAGTCGCAGATGGAGTCAATGCAAGGCCAGATGCCCATGCAGCGCCCGCAAATGATGCAGCAGGCTGGCGACGGGGTGTACCAGACCATGCCCATGCAGATGCCAGGCGGTCAGGGTGGGACTGTGGCGTATCAGGGCTCCATTCCTCAAGGTCTGCTGGCAAACATCCCACAAGGCCCATTCCAAGCCCCGACACCCGGCAGCTACGGCCTGTTGGATTGGGTGCAAAACAACCCCTTCACCGCAACCAATGGCATTCCTGCGACCCCAGTAGCGGAGAAGCCGACCGACAAATCCCCCGAAGACCTAGCCCGTGAAGAGTGGGAACGACGCCGCATGTCGGGAGAGGGCTACCGAGGCGAAGGGGCCTAAATCGAGCCCCTCGGCCTTGCTTAAACAATGAATATCAATGCGCGGCCTGTCCCGCTGGGGGTTGGATGAAAACTGAGAAGGTGGCAAAGCAAGCGCAGGTAAGCGGGAAAGACGTTCTCCAAGTCGCGGGCCGTGCAGGGGTATCGCAAGAGAGGCAGCTGGCAGACCTAGGGGCTGATGGCATCGTCTCCAATGCGATGACCGCCAGGGCTTTCCTAAACCCCTCACAGCCCAACCTATCCATTACGGAGCTGGTGGCAAGCGTGAAGGCCCACGGCGAGAAGGTGAACGGCAACGACCTAGCCGCAGCAGAGCAGATGCTGGTGGCTCAGGCTATCGCTCTGAATTCCATCTTTGCCGAGATGGCGCGAAGGTCAGCCCTCAACATGGGCGACTATTTGGACGCCACGGACCGCTATATGCGGCTAGCGCTCAAGGCCCAAGGCCAGTGCCGCGCAACGCTGGAGACATTGGCCGCAATCAAGAACCCGCCTGTAGTGTTTGCCCGTCAAGCCAACATCGCCCACGGTCCGCAGCAGGTGAACAACGGGGTAGCCCCCGGGCGGACTCAAGGGGCCCCGGCACACGCACACGAGCAAACGGGAATCAAGTCAAACGAACTTTTGGAGATGGAAGATGGCAAACGGCTGGACGCAGGAGCGCAGGGAACGGCAGGCCTTGCTAATTCGAGGCTGGCAGCCGTGGGCACAGTCAACAGGGCCAAGGTCGGACGAGGGACGCGCCAGAGCGGCGCAAAACAGCTTTAAGCATGGCGCTAGGTCGGCAGAGGCCCGGGCACTTTTCAAGGCCCTGGAAGGGTTGAGGGCCTAGTCAGCCCTGCCCTATGGAACGTTCCGCGCGCGCGAGGGCCACGCAGCCGGAAGAGTCGGCTGGAGAATCCGTGGTCAACTTGATGTATGCATAGCCAACCTGGCGCCCTACACTGGGGGCATCAAACGGTCAGCCCAGAGTCCGACGAAGCAGGAGCGTCAAATGAAACAGGTACTTGCTGCGGTTGTGGCCGCCCTCCCATTTGTCTCTATGGCGCAGCAAGAATGCTACGCGGAGATTTGGCAAAAGAGCGAGGTGCGACCAGTGGCCCAAAGGCTTGACACGTCCGCCCCCGGGGCCGAAGCAAAACTCAGAGCCAGCACCGCAAAGCCAACTCCGAAAGAAAAAGAGGCTCTCGCCTTCCTGCTGGATGGGGTGATGGTCTGCCAAAAAATCGCGCACGAAGCACGCAAAGACAGCATGCATCCAGAGGCGCAGGCTGTCATGCGTAGCTACGAAATGGACACCAACGCCCTTATTACGAAGCTGTATGCGTCGCGCATCTCTTGGGGTGAGTTCACAGAGGGGAGGGAGAAAGCCTGGGCGGAGTTTCTCGAAAAGGCGCAAATTGTGAATGCAAAAATCCAAGCCCATAACGCGATGCTGGACGCAGAAATTCAGCGACGACAGCAACTTGCTGCTGCCCAGGCTGAAGAGCAACGGAAAGCTGCACTGCGCGCAGACTTTGAGCGGCAGCAACAGGCGGAGGCGGCGCAACGTCAGGCCGAGATTGACCGAGAGGCCCAAGCGCAACGCGATGTGATGAACGGCCTCATGCTCATGCAAGCGGCACGCCCGCAACCGCGACCAAACCCTCTGATGACTCCAAGCATCAACTGTGTATCGCGGCCAGGGGCGGGGACTGTCTTCACGTCCTGCAATTGAATCCAAGTTCAGGGCTTCCAAAACACTGACAAAAGGGAAGGGCGGAAGATGAAGACCGCATTGTTTGGCCTGCTGCTCAGCGTCGCGAGTTATTCGCACGGGGTGGAACTGGCAACGTGCCGAGCTCCGACAGGAAAGTCCTATTACCACTACTCAGGGCTCTCGGAAAAGAAAGCTGCTGGGTGGTCTGATGACAAGATTAGTAACGCTGTCTTCACGCTGACTCAAGGGACTGACGGCTCGCTTGATGTCTTGTTTGTGGACGGGCGCGGTAAGCCAGTGTCTAGTGCGCAGGATGGGGCACTAGTGCGGCTTCTACGCCGAGGCGAATCTAGTATCTCGCTCTTGGTCTTCTACCCATCCAACTCGACAGAAATTTACACTTTCTTCCTCGAAAAGGACGGCGCCACCAAATTCACGATGATGCAGAGCAGAAGCGGTGATGGCGTGCCATTTCCAAAGAACAGCCTGCTTGTAGGCTTGTGCGACCAAATCCGCTTTGAACTGCTCAAGTGAGGCGTGACCGGCACCATCTTGAATCCGGGCAAACCCGCTGGGTTTTCGCCTGGCTTGCAGTGTCAACCCAGCTGGTTCGCAGTACCCCAAGGCGCTCCTGCCCAAGCGATTGACTGCTTTGCAAGCTCCCCGTTTTTGGGGGAGTTACATGGGAAAAACGGGGGAGTTCCACCGGAAAAACGGGAGTGTTTGTCTGCTACGTGCCGGGCGCCTCACTGCTTCGGCTTGTACTTCTCGACCATCGCCCCGGTCCATTCCGTGACGCACTGCGCGAGTTGTTCAGACTGAGCGTCAGACATATTGACGACCCCGAAAAGCACTTGGTCGGCCTTGCGCCCCGCCACCCGCACACCAACTTGAATTGGTTGCTTGGTGAGAACGCTCTGCAGCAGCGATGAGAGCGGCTTGAACGGGGTGGGGTAGATGATGTAGCCCTTGTCCTCCGCTTTGCCGATTGATGACCCCGCCAGTACGACAGTTCGCGGGGCGCCCTGAGCTTTGAACCACACGTTCTCCGCATTCAATGGAGTGATGCGTTTTAGCGATTCGGATGAGCCAACGTCTTTTGCATCTATCTCATTGGCTCCGCCCTTGACCAGACCGCCGCCTGGGTCATAGACCGCGAAAGACCCACTGAATACGAGGGCTTTACCGGACGAGGTGAGCTCTAGACCGGAAATGACTACGCCACACGATGCAACCACATCTCCCTCGAATGACTGTTGCATCTGGCCCTGGAGCAGCGCTTCGGTAAGGGTGTCAGCCTGGGTTGCGGTCGCAAGGCAGGCCAATGCTGCCACCGCCGCGCGTTGTACTGCGCTTTTCATGGTCTGTTTGCCGTGATGATGTTGACTGGCAGTATGCGCGGGCATTCAGTACAGCACCAACTCAAAAAGCCCAACAGGGATTCGACAGCCTCCGCCGAGTTCTCCTATGGAAGAGGCCAGATTACAGGCCTGCACCCATCGTCTAGCCCATCAATCGATTCACCCGCGATGCTGGGTGTTTAGGGTGGAGATATTTTTAGATGACCCGTGCCAACCGGCGACCTGATGCTTTTTAGGGCTGCAGCGCGGATGATGGCTTCACACCGCTTCAAGAGTTCGCACCTAAACTGAGGGGTCTATTGATGGGTGTGAAAGCAAAACGGGCCCAGAGGGCCCGTATTTACTGTATCAATGGCGGAGAGGGCGGGATTCGAACCCGCGGTGGGGATTAGCCCACACACGCTTTC